>Ga0306920_100001511_pt1 | contig 29021 bp, 22 predicted proteins | sample flu12Cox44000170_FD_204666 | JGI IMG/M metagenome (GOLD analysis project Ga0306920, IMG submission 204666) | Lab enrichment of tropical soil microbial communities from Luquillo Experimental Forest, Puerto Rico - flux4day.12C.oxic.44.000.170 (v2)... | ecosystem: Environmental > Terrestrial >... | reverse complement strand
GGCGACGGTGCGGATCGCGGCCAGCAGTTCCTCGAGCGGGCGGCTCTTCAGCACGAACCCGCTCGCCCCGGCCCGCAGCGCCTCGAAGACGTACTCGTCCAGGTCGAAGGTGGTGAGGATGAGGACCCGGGGCACGAACTCGGTTCGTTCGGACATAATCTGTCGCGTCGCCTGGATCCCGTCGGTCACTGGCATGCGGACGTCCATGACGACGACGTCCGGCCCCAGATCCGCCGCAAGCTCGACCGCCTGGCGTCCGTCGGCCGCCTCGCCGACGACCTCGAGGTCGTCCTCGGCGTCGATCAGCGAGGAGAACGCCGTGCGCAGCAGCGCCTGGTCGTCCACGACCAGGACCCTGGTCGTCACCAAACCTCCCGGAGGATGCCTCGGCCTTCAGGCTTGGGAGAAACCGGGTGCGCCGCACTCCAGGGCAGGACAAGACGGCCACCCGTACGGCGCGGCTCCCGCAATTTTTCGATCACACGTGCGATCATGTCAGCATGAGGACAGCATACCGGTGCCGGGCATATCCCGACGCGGAGCAGCAGGCCGCGCTGAACCGCACGTTCGGATGTGTCCGGGTCGTGTGGAACCGCAGCCTGGCCGAACGGCGCCGCCGCTGGCACGCCGACCGCAAGGGCATGTCGTATGCGGAGTCCGATCGGGCGTTGACTAGGATGAAACAAGACTCGGATCTGGCCTTCTTGTCCGTGGTGTCCTGCGTACCGTTGCAGCAGGCGCTCCGGCACCAACACCAGGCGTTCCGGGCGTTCTTTGCCAAGCGTGCCCGCTACCCGAGGTTCAAGTCCCGCCGCTCCCGGCAGTCCGCGCACTACACCCGGTCGGCGTTCTCCATGCGCGAGGGCGTGCTGCGGCTGGCCAAGATGAGCGCGCCGCTGCGGTACGTCTGGTCCTGGCCGCAGGTCGATGTGACTGCGCTGGATCCGGCAAGGGTGATCGTGGCGCGGGAGCCGGACGGCCGCTGGTTCGTCACCTTTACCATCGACACCCACGACCCGGAACCGCTCCCGCCCGCCGGGCATGATGCCGGCGTCGACCTGGGCGTGAGGGACTTCGCGGTCATCAGCGATGGGCAGCGGATTGCCAACCCGCGGCACCTGGAACGGAATGCCCGCAGGCTGGCCCGCTACCAGCGGCGCATGGCGCGTTGCCAGCAGGGTAGCGCGAACCGAGCCAGGGCCGCGGCGAAGGTGGCCCGCGCGCACCGCAAGGTCCGCAATGCTCGGGCCGACTTTCTGAACCGCGCCAGCACCCGCCTGGTCCGCCAGAACGACATGATCGTAATCGAGGACCTGAACGTGACAGGTATGGTCCGCAACCGGCGTCTCGCCCGTGCCATCTCCGGCTGCGGCTGGGGCGAGTTCCGCCGACAGCTGGCGTACAAGTGCCAGCGGTACGGGCGCGAGCTGGTCGTCATCGACCGTTGGTACCCGTCGTCCAAGATCTGCTCGGCGTGCGGGCACCTGCTCGCGAAGCTGAGCCTTAGGACACGTCATTGGGCGTGCCCGTCATGCGGCGCCCGGCATGACCGGGACCTTAACGCGGCGAAGAACATCCTGGCGGCAGGTCGTGCCGTAGCCCGGGGTGTCCCGGGCGATGCCTGCGGAGCTGACGTAAGACATTCCGGGTCCTCCCGGGTGCGGTCGGCGATGAAACAGGAACCCCGGCCGGTGACGGCTGGAATCCCTGTCCTTTAGGACGGGGAGTAGTCAAATCGGACCCTCGATCGGGACTTGGGCGGTCACCCGGAAGCCTTCGCTGGCGAGCGGCTCGGCGACGAGGCGGCCGCCGAAGGCGGCGATCCGCTCGCGCATGCCGACGATCCCGTGGCCTGCGTGCCGCTCGCCTGCGGGCGGCTCGGCCGGGCGGCCGTCGTCGGTGACGTCGAGCCGGATCTCGCGGTCACAGACGGCCAGGTCGACCGAGGCGCGGGCGCCCGGCGCGTGCTTGACGACGTTGGTCAGCGCCTCCTGGACGACGCGGTAGACCGACAGCTCGAGCGCCGGGGAGAGCGGGCGGTCGGTCCCGGACATGTGCAGGTCAACCGGGGTGCCGGAGGCCCGGACGGTCTCGACGAGCTCCTTGACGTCGACGAGCTTGGGGGCCGGGGCCAGGGCGGCCGTTTGGTGCTCTTCGTCGCGCAGCAGGCCGAGGACGACCCGCAGTTCTTCCTGAGCGGTGCGGCCGATGGTCTCGATGGACTCCAGGGCGGTGCTGGCCTCCTCCGGGCGTTTGGCCATCAGGCGCCGGCCAACCCCGGCCTGGACGGTCATCACCGCGAGGGTGTGGGCCACCACGTCATGCAGTTCGCGGGCGATGCGCACCCGCTCCTGGTGGACTTGCAGCCGGGCGCGTTCGGCCTCGGCGGCTTGCTCCCTCCGGGCTTGCTCGGCCAGCCCGGCCAGGTAACGCCGGCGCGCCGCGACGCTGTCGCCGGTGAACCAGCCCGCCACCAGCGGCAGGAAGGCCATCACGGCGTCGACCGCGACAGCCCCGTTCGGAGTCACGAGCGCGTCGTGCACCAGCGCTCCGCCGAGGGCCGCGGCGCTGAACGCGACGGCGGGAATCGATACCCGCCTCGGCAGGCGCGAGGCGGTCAGGTACGACGCGAGCCCGAGCATGATGCCGAACGGCAGCGGGGCATCACCCGCCGCCATGGTCATCGTGTTGGCGATGGTCACCGCGGCCAGCACCGGCAACGGCCAGCGCCGCAGGGCCACGATCGGCAGGCACAGCAGGAACGCGAGGACAAGGCGCTGGCCCCGGTCGTGCGGGTACGGCCCGCCGGTTACGGTCAGCGTGACCAGCGCCGCGCTCGCGACGAGGACGGCGACGGCCGGCCACTGGGACTGACCGGATGTTGCGAATAGAGGTCCCTGCGGTCGCCGCGCTTCCCGAACTCCCCGCAGTCCGCGCGCCGGGGCCTCGGCCGAATGATCCAGAGCCACAGTACCGACGGTAATCAGCGGATCCGCTGAGCGCATCGTTCTGAGGGATGACGGCCGTTACCAGGAAGGCTGCTGCGCTTCCGGGAAGTCCAGCCGTTGCCGCAGTGCGGCCATACCCCGGTGGGCGTGACTCTGCACCGCGCCCTCGCTGATGCCCATCGCGGCTGCGGTCTCCGTCTCGGACAGGTCCGCGTAGTACCGCAGGATGACCGCCTCGCACTGCCATCTGGGCAGCGCGCTCAGCGCGGCCGCGACCTTGGACATCTCCAGGTGCACCACGGCCCCGGGCTCGGCGCTCGGCGTGCCGGGCGGCGGTGGCGGCGGGTTCTGATCCGCCATCATGCGGCCGCGCAGCACCGACCTTGACCCATTGACCACGGCTCGGCGCAGGCAGGCGAGCGCCTGGTCCGGGTCCCGCAGCCGCCGCTGATGGGTCGTCACGAAGGCGTCCTGGACCACGGCCTCGGCCGCCGCCAGGTCCCGCAACAGGACCACGGTCAGGCGGACCAGGGCAGTGTAATGCTGGGAGAACAGCCCGGCGAGGACTTCGTCCGGCGACGACGCGCGGCGCGTCCTGGTGGCAGGCGAGCCGGCGTGGCGCGGGCCTGGCCACGCGATCACGTCCGGCTTCATGCCCGAATCCTCTCGCAAGGCTCAGTCTCCTGGCTAGGCGGGAACCAAGGTTAAGCGGCCACGGGTAGCCTTGGGTGACTTATCCGGGAAGGGGGCGGTCACGGCATCCCAGCAGGATGGTTCTCCTAAGGTCGGCTATGACCCGATGCGCCAGTTCGCCGAACTCGCCGGGGACGTACGCGACCCCTATCCGATGTTCGCCGGGATCCGGGCGGACACCCCGGTCCTGCAGGTCCACATCGGCTCGGGCGGCGGGGCCGGGCTGGACCATAAGGCGCCACGGGTGCCGACCATATTCACCGTGACCAGCTGGGAGCTCGCGCAGCAGGTGCTCACCGACAACGAGCGGTTCTCCTCGGCCGGCTACGCCAGCACCATCGGGCAGGTCATGGGCCGGAGCATCCTGCAGATGGACCCGCCGGAGCACCTGCGCCACCGGGCCCTGGTGGCCAGGGCCTTCCGTGCCCGCGCCCTGGACCAGTGGAGCGACGCGATCATCGGCGCGACCATCGGCGAGCTGATCGACGCCTTCGCCGACGACGGCCGCGCCGACCTCGTCCCGCAGCTGACCTTCCCGTTCCCGGTCCGGGTCATCGCCCGGGTCCTCGGCCTGCCCGAGGCCGACTGGCCCCGCTTCCTACGGCTGTCCACCGACCTGATCGCGGTGATGCGCAACTGGGATCGCGCGGTCGCCGCCGGCCAGGAACTTCGTGGCTACTTCGGCGAGATCATCGCCGACCGGCGGCGGCACATCCGCGACGACCTGGTGAGCCAGCTGATCGAGGCCGAGGTTGACGGGCGCCGGCTCAGCGACGACGAGATCTATCCCTTCTTGCTGCTGCTCCTGCCCGCCGGGGCGGAGACGACCTACCGGTCGTCCAGCAACCTGCTGTTCGGCCTGCTCTCGCAGCCGGATGTGCTGGCCGCGGTGCGGGCCGACCGGGACCTGGTGCCGCAGGCGATCGAGGAGGCGCTGCGGTGGGAGACCCCGTTGCTGACCGTCGCCCGGACGGCGGCCGAGGACGTGGAACTGGGCGGCGTGCGCATTCCGGCCGGCGCCCTGGTGGCGGTCTCGCTCGGCGCGGCCAACCGCGACCCCGGGCGGTACGTCCGCCCGGATGTCTTCGACGTGTTCCGGGGGGACAAGCAGCACATATCGTTCGGCGACGGGGCGCACAAGTGCCTGGGCATGCACCTGGCCCGGCTGGAGATGCGCATCCTGGTGACCGCGGTGCTCGACCGGCTGCCCGGACTGCACCTGGATCCCGACGCCGACGACCCGCACATCCACGGGATGCTGTTCCGGTCGCCGCCGAACCTGCCGGTCTGTTTCGATCCCGCCTGAACGCGGTCCGAGGCAAAACGTCCCTGCTCCGCGCTCCGCATGAACAACTATTTGCCGGTTAGGCAAGTTTGCCTGACCAGCAAGAAAATGTAACGCTTCGTTCGTGGGAAATATCCGTGTCCCTGGCCCGCCCGGTGGTCTGCGGGAGCGTAAGAAGCTCGCCGTCCGCCGCGCGCTGGGCTCGGCGGCGGCGCGGCTGGCGGTGGAGCGGGGCCTGGAGAACGCCACCATCGCGGACATCACGGCCGAGGCGGGTGTGTCACTGCGGACGTTCGGTAACTATTTCGCCAGCAAGTACGAGGCGATCTGCGCCATCGGCATCGACCGGGCCTGGCGTATCGGCGCGGAACTGCTGGCCCGCCCGGCCGGCGAGCCGCTGCGGGAGGCGGTCGTAACCGCCGTGCTGGCGCACTACGAGGACGCCGACGAGGAGCGGCTGGCCTGGCTCAGGCTGGTCGCGACCGCGCCCGCCATCCGCGGGGAGTACCTGAAGGTCAACTTCGAGATGCAGGAGGCCCTGGCCGAGGCGATCGCGGCGCGAACCGGGATAGCTGGCGAGCAGGACATGTACCCGCAGGTCCTGGCCGGCGCGGTCACCGCCGCGGCGCAGGTCGCGGTCGGGCGCTGGGCCGCCGCCGACCCGCCCGTGCCGCTGCGGCCGCTGCTCCGGCAGGCGCTCGACGCGGTCTGCTCTGGGGGTTCCAGCCGGTACCTGACCGAGGAAGAGTTCCAGGCCCTGGTCCGGCCCCCGATTTTCGGGCCGAACGGGCCCCTGCGCGAGCCCCCGGGAAACCGATGAGAGCGGCCTGGCTGGCGTGCTACGCGCGGATTTCAGCCCGCGCGACCTCGGGGTAGCGCGGCGACGGCTGGTCCAGCAGGGCTTGCGGTTCGCCGCGCAGGTGCTGGTCGAAGAAGGCCCGGACGTAGGCCCGGGTGATGTCCAGGGACCGGGCTCCGGGCAGGCCGGCGCCGGTGTCGATGCCGAACTGATCGGCCAGCAGCCCCAGGTCGGTGAAGGAGGCGTGGACCGCACCGGCCACCAGAAGCCACCGTTTCCAGCCGGTCAGGAGTTTCCAGTCCCGCTCCCAGGTGCTCACGGCGCCTCTCAGGAGTTTCCACTCCCGAGTCCCGGGTGTCACGGCGCCTCCGCTTCCTGGGGTGTAGTTGGATTGCTTGCCCAGGAACAGGAACGGCCGGGACAGGCCGTGGTCCGGGATCGGGGCGTGCGTGGCGCCGTCCATGTCGATGCCGGCGCGGACGCGGGAGTCGGCCAGCAGAGTGGCGATGGCGGCGGCGCCGCCGAGGGAATGGCCGGCCATCGCGATGCGGGACGGGTCGATCAGCGCGGCGCCCGGCCAGGCCGGGTGCGCGCCGGTCAGCTCGTTGAGCATGAAGGAGACATCGGCGGCCCGGCCGGCCACGGCCTTCTCCCAGAACCCCTCGCCCCGGCGGCGTTCCTCACGGGCCAGGCAGGTGGTGACCCGCCCATCGGGAAAGGCCGTGGCGAAGCTCTCGTAGGTGTGATCGATCCCGGCCCCGACATAGCCGTGACTGGCCAGGTCCTCGGCCAGGGCGGTGAGCGCGCTGCGGGAGTTGGTGAAGCCCGGCGAGAGCACGACGAGGGGCAGGGCGTGCTGATCCCCGGCCGGCGTGGCGTCGACGGCCGCGTTGGTCCGGACCGTGCTCAGCGCGCCGGGCGGCACACCGGTGATGCCCCGGCTGCCGAGTTGGAGTTCGGACTCCGCTGGCGTCATGTACCGGGCTCGCGGCCCATCCGACGGTGTCGCGGGATACCACAGGGAGATCATCAGCTCTCGTTCATTTACCCCCGGGGCCCAGGGATCGGGGCGGGAGGTGTCCGTCAGCCACAAGGAGGTGGTGCCGACCGGGCACGGGCCGGTCGGCTCCGGCAGGTACGGCGTGTGCTCCCTCATTGCGCCGGATCGGCCAAAACTGCTGACCTCATAGCGGCAGTGCCGGTGCTGGCGGCTAGCTCGCCATGGCGCGCATGAGCGAAGACGCGGGCATTCGCAAACATTGCATAGTCGGTCACGCCAACAAGTTATCTGTCCAACGGCCCGGGCAACGGAAGACTGTCGGCCCCAGCCGCTACCTTTGGCAAGGTGAGCCGACCACCGACACCGGCCACCTGGGTCGCGCCATCCTCTCCTGGCCACAACCGTCCGCTGGTGCCTCGCGTCGAGCAACTGGCTCGCAGGGTACGTTCAGCAGCCAGACTCATCCAGGCGGCGGTCGATGTGCCGTTCGAAGGCCTGTACCGTCCCGTGCGCGCCGGCCTGGGGTTCACACTTGCTGCTGACGACGTGAGTCGGCGGACTGCTTGGGCGCTCCTGGGAGAGTGGCTAGTGGCAGCCTCCGTTGAGGCGCCGTGTGTGGCCGATGGCCTCGTTGCCACGCACGAATGGTTCTGGGCCGGAAGCGGCCGGACGCTCGGCACCGTTCCGGACACGACCGTGAAAGTGGACGTGGCCAGCGCGGTCGAGCTGGGTGCCTTGATGCCCTACCTCCTCGACCCAAGGGCTGCAGCGACACGGCGCGAAGTGCTCAACGCTCAAAGCACGGCTCACGAACGTCTCGCGCGGAAGGCATCGGGCGCCTTTTACACGCCGGGCGACGTCGCGTACCTGATGGTCCGACGGCTGCTATCGAGTGGCGGTATGACAACGCAACACCGGTGGTTGGACCCGGCTCATGGCAGTGGCGTGTTTCTTCGCGCGGTGCTATCGGCAACTTATGGCGACCGCAGTGCCCGTCACTGTATCTATGGCGTCGACCTGGATCCGCTCGCGGCAGAGACGTCCTCCTTTGTGCTCACTGCGGAGGACATCATACGCAGTCCGGACGGCCCGGCGCCGTGGGAACGGTGGCACCAATTCCGGCGAAACCTCGTAACTGGGGATGCGCTTCTCATCGATACGTCACGGACTCCAGACCAGCCAACTTTGCACTTCGAGTCAGCCGAGCAACCCCTCGATGGGCATCCACTCGGTCAATTCGAACCCTGGCGCCTCGATTCGGTATTCCCGGAGACAGCTGAGACAGGCTTCACGCGGGTTATAGCGAATCCGCCATACGCGCCGCTGAGCCGGACTACTGCCACCATCCACGTCCGCAGGCTCCATCCGGTGACGGGGCAAAGCGCGAGCCGTGACATTTCGCCGGTTTTCGTCGAGCTATGCGCAGACCTGCTGGCAGACGACGGGGCGCTCGCCGCGGTAACACCGCTCTCTGTGGTGGCATCGACCCGGCAGCCCTTTCCAGAACTACGACAGCATCTGGCCGAGCAGCGCGGGAGGCTCGTGCTGTCTTCGTTCGACCGCGCGCCTGACGCGCTCTTCGGGGACGACATCAAGACGCGGAATGCCATCATCCACCTGGACAGGGGTGCTCCGCGTGGCCTGGTGGCTAGCCCACTCTACCGATGGACTAGCCGAACTCGGGAGACTGCGCTGGCAGACATACCAGTGACGTCGATTGCTGGCCTCGACGGTGTACCCCAGTCAATACCCAAGATCGGCGCCGAATGGGAACGCGAGCTGTTCGTGGCTTGTGGCAAGCAGCCGACATATCTTGATCGGTGGTACACCCACCGACGTCTGGCTCCGCTCACGCGTATTACCAGGTCGGTAGATGATGAGCTGCCGGATGCAGTCGCCCTGGCGCCCACCGCATACAACTTCCTCGGACTTGTCCGCGACCCATATCGTGCGGTCACCGAAGGCCACAACTCACAACACGGCTATTGGATCCTGCAGTTCGCCTCGGAACTGCTTGCCTCCGCTGCCTATGCCCTGCTCAGTAGCCGACTGGCGTTCTGGATCTGGCATGTCACGGGAGATGGCTTCCACGTCACTAGCACGCTCCACCAACGACTCCCGGTGCCCACTTGCGACTCAGAACGTATCAGTCGGCTGGCCGACCTTGGCGATCAGCTATGGAAGGCCGCGCTTCAGAATCCGCAAGTCAGCACCAATCGAAGTCGCACTACTGTGGCTTATCCGACGTGGAGCCACACCGATCTGATCGGCAAGATCGACACCGAGTTTGGAGAGTTTATCGGTGTGCCTTATGTAGAGGCGCTCGCCGCATGGCACGAGCAGTTGATTATCGTCGACGCGGACTCCGAGCGTCGAGACTTGATCCGAAGGAAATCCGAATGAATCTGGTTGTGACACAAGAGCAGCGCGTGGCGAGCACTCTCACTAAAGAGGAATGGCGCGAGTACACCAAGACGGTATGGAACATCGCCAATACGACCGACCCCGAGCATCCCGCTGTCTTTCCTCCGGAGATCCCACGCCGCCTCATCAAAATGTTTAGCTTTGTAGGCGAGACCATTTTGGATCCGTTCGCTGGCACCGGCACCACCGGACGTATAGCCGCCGAGCTCAAGCGGCGCGGCGTCTGCATCGATCAAAGCGAAGTCTACGTCGAGCGCATGCATCGTGATCGAGCTATCCTGAATGGTTCAAGCTACATGTTCGAGGTATTGCTCGGAGATGCGCGAACGCTCAGAATGGATGACAACTCAGTCGGCCTGGCGATCACCAGCCCGCCGTACTGGAATAAGGCAGACTACGGTGCCGGTAAAAACAACCTCGGCAATGTAGCAGGCTATCTGGAGTTCGTCGAGTCGCTGCGCCCGGCCTTCTCAGAAGTATTCCGCGTACTCGCTCCCGGCCGCAAGCTCTGCGTCAACACTGCAAATGTGAACCAGCACACCGAGCACGGTCTGCTAACGTTCCCACTCGCAGCTGATCTCGTTGTCCTGCTCCGGGAGCTGGGTTTTTTCTTGATCAACGAGATCATTTGGAACAAGGATGGCACGGGCGGAAAATGGGGTTCAGCCAATGGGCAACGACCAATCTTTGGTAGCTACCCTTACCCGCCAAACTTCCTGTTCAAGAACGTGCATGAGTACATTATCATCGTGGCCAAGCCGCCCACAAAGAAGACGGCAGCCAGGACAGTCGTGCCGTATGAGACGATCATGCGGGAGCCCGAACGTAGGCCGTAATATCCACAGCTAGTGTGGAGCGCTCCTGCCTAGGCCGGCGTCCCGGGCCAGGATGATGACCTGACCTCGGTCGGCTACCTGCAGCTTGTTGTAGATCGCAGCCATGTGGTTGGCGACCGTTTTCGGCGCGATCGACATCCGCTGGGCGATCTCAGCGTTGCGGGCCCCGGCGGCGATAAGGTCGAGCACTTCGCGTTCCCGGCTGGTCAAGGCGGGGAACGGGATGTCGGGGGCGGCCGGAGCCGAGACGAGGCCGAGCACCCGACGGGCGACGCCCGGCCCGAAGATAGCCTCGCCCGCGGCGACAGCGTGGATCGCGCGGATGATCTCGTCCTGCTGGGCGCCTTTGAGTATGTAGCCGCGAGCGCCCGCACGCATGGCAGCGAACACCGAGTCGTCATCGTCGAACATCGTGAGCATCAGCACGGCGACGTCAGGGGCGGCGCGCGCGATCTCCCCGGCGGCCGCGACCCCGGTGAGTTCCGGCATCTGGATGTCCAGGACCATGACGTCCGGTCGCAGGGTCACCGCCGCGCGCACCGCCTCCCGGCCGGTGGCCGCCAACCCGGCGACCGTGACGGACGGCACCGAAGACAGCAGCGCCGACAGCCCATCGCGCACTACCGGATGATCGTCGGCGATCACCACGCGGATGACGGTGTCGGTCATAGGACGGTCAACTCCGCCGCGGGATGGCCCAGCGGCAGTGACGCGGTGACCCGTCCGCCGTCGGGGCTGGGGCCCGCCTCGCACGATCCGCCGAGCTCCGCGGCCCGTTCGCGCATCGAGATGAGCCCGAAACCCGCCTGCCAGGACGACGGCGGCCCGGCGCCGTCGTCGCTGACCTCGATGCTGAGGCCGTCGCCGTCGGCCAGCGCGAGCTTGACCAGGATGCTGGTCGCACCCGAATGCCGGGCCGCGTTTGTCATGGCCTCGGTGATGATCCGGTACGCGGCGACCTCCACCGCCGCAGGCAGCGGCGGCAGATCCTCGGGTGCGTCCAGCTGGACCGCCATGCTGCCGCCGTCGGGGCGCTGGGCCAATCTGGCTGACTGCTGACGCAGTGATTCGACCAGGCCGAGGTCATCGAGCGCCGGCGGACGCAGGCCGTAGACCAGGCGCCGGATGTCGGTGATGGCCGCCGTGGTATCCGCACGCAGCTGACCCAGCAGCTCGCTGGCCCGTTCCGGGTCGGCGGGCAGCGTGTTGCGGGCCGCGTCGGCCTTGAACGCGATCCCGGTCAAGACCGGACCGAGCCCGTCGTGAAGATCCCGCCGGAGCCTGCGGCGCTCCTCCTCCCGCGCGGCGACGATGTTCACTCGCGACTCCTGCAACGCGGCGGACAAGGCGGTGGCGTGCAGCGCCAGCGCCAGCGGACCGGCCAGCAGCTCCAGCACCGCGATGTCCTGTGACCCGAGCCGACGCTGCCCAGAGCGCAGACCGACGATCAGCTCGCCGATGTGAATGCCCTCGTAGCTGAGGCCGATGCTGTGCAGCAGTTCGGGAGCCGTGCCATGGGCGGCGACTTCTGCGGAGCCGTAGCGCACCGAAGCAAACGGCAGACGCAGCGACTCGCATAGCGCCTCGAGGACGCCGGACAGTCCGGTGGTGCCGGATCCGGCCAGGCGCTCGCCCACCAGGGATACGGCGCGGACCGGATCGCGGCGGTCCCCGTACAGCGCACGGTCAATCAGCCGCTGCAGCCTGACCCGGGCCGGATTGAATCCGAAGGCGACGATGATGCTCGCCACTATCGCGCTGCCGAGGTTGACCCGGGTGCGCACCAGCACGTCCAGCAGGGCCACCAGGCCCACGTACACGCCAGCGGCCGCGGCGGTCAGGACGCCATACACCAGGGTGCGGGAGACGACCAGCCGGATGTCGAGCAATTGGTAACGCAGGATCGCAATGGTCACCGCCGCCGGGATCAGCGGTATGACCAGCAGCCCGAGCACCGGCCCCGAGCCGAAGACGCCCCAGATCACGCCGGCGTACACGAACACCACCAGAACGGCCAGAACCAGCCAGAGCAGCTGCCGGCGCTCGACGTCGCCGCCGCGGCGATACCTGATCACCAGCGAGGCCAGGATGAGGGCGAGAATAGCGGCCCAGGCGACATTGGTAGCCGGCCACACTGCTCCCAGCCGGTTGTAGGCCGGAAGCACCAGATATGTGCTCACCGAGCGATTACGAACCGTCTCAGTGCTGGGGCCGGCGAACATCAGCTCGAACAACACGGCTTCCGCCACAATGGCCCAGACCAGCCACCGCCAGCGAGGGCTAGGCGGGCGGCCGTCGGGGAACAGCAGCAGAGCCATGGGCAGGCACAGCCCGATCGCGAGCGGCCAGGAGAGAATGAACAGCGAGGCCAGCGGCCCGAGTATCACGGCGCTCCAGCCCGCCCCGGCGCCGAACCCGACTAGCGCAGCCGCCGCCGCTGACGTCGCGTAGGCCACTCCGCCGGCCAGGAACAGCCAGCCGACCGGGTTGCGCGGGCGGTTCCAGGCCAGCAGCGTTCCGCAGGCGGCCAGCGTGAGGCCAATGGCACCGTTGGTCACCATAAAACTGCCGACCGCGGTAGCGAACGAGATGTCTCCGGCCAACGCGAAAGCGATCCCGGCGGCCAGCTCGGCCAGCACCAGCCCGAACATGCCGACGGCCAGCAACCTCATCGCCTTGCCGCCCGAGCCGGGCTGATCTTGCATGTACTCATGATGACCGAACGAACTCCTACTGTCGTGGGTGACTGATCCATACGGTCAGGTGAGCTGGCTCCAGCGAGGCGCGCACCGCATCGGTCAGGTCCGCGCTGACCGTGTCGAGGTCCACCGCGTCCTGCAGGCGGGCGGCGAATGCGGCGACCGCCTGATCGGCGTCGTAGCGGGCCCGGTTGAACTGCCGGTCCACCATCTGCTGGATGCGCCGTCGCAGCGGCATGAACAAGGCGACGCAGGCGAGGGTCGAGGTGGCCACCGCGACGGTGCCAGAGAACGGCAGCGCCTGCGTAATCAGCAGGACCAACCCGGCGTAGACGCCGACCAGCAAGCCGGTGACGATGGTGTACGACAGCGTGCGGGAGAACACGAGCCGGATGTCCAGCAGCTGATACCTCAGGATCGCGACCGTGATCGCTGCCGGGATCAGCGGGATCACGAGCAGTCCCAGTATCGGCCCGGTACCGGCGAGACCCCACCACAGGCCTGCATACCCGAACACCACCAGGCAGGCCAGGACGAGCCAGAGCAGTTGGCGGCGTTCGGCGTCCCAGCCGCGTCGGTACCTGATGACCAGTGACGCGATGGCCAGCCCGAGGATCGCCGAAAAGGCGATGTTGCCCGCTGTCCACAGTGCCGTCAGGCGGTCATAGAACGGGATCGTCAGGTACGGGCTCACCCGGGTCTGATGGATCTTAATCGTGCCCGAGCCCGCGAAGCCCAGCACGAATAGCAAGCATTCCACCGTCGCGGCCCAGATCGTCCAGCGCCAGTGCGAGCTGACTGGCCGGCCATCCGGGAACAGCAGCAGGGCCACGGGCAGGCCCAGTCCGATGGCCAGCGGCCAGGCGAGGCCGAAAAGCGAGGCCAGCACGCCGAGTGCGCTCATGGCCCAGCCTCGCTCCACGCCGAGGATCAGGAGCTGGACTGCGGCGGCCGACGTCGCGTCGGCGACACCGGCGGCCAGAAACAGCCATCCGATGGGATTGCGCGGGCGGTGCCAGGCCAGCAGCGCCCCGCACGTCGCGAAACCCAGGCCTATCGCCCCGTTGGTCACCGTGAAGCTGCCAACCGCGTCGGCGAACGAGATGTCGCCCAGGAGCGCGGCGGCGATCGCGGTGGCGAGTTCGGCCATCGCCACCGCGAGCAGGCAGATGACCAGCACGCGGATCCCCCGGCTGCGCGGACGGGATTGATCTGCCATGCCAGCACGATGACCGAGCCAGTTCCCGGTGTCGTGGGTGCGCTCACCCAGACCGGGCAGGAAATCTCCCCGTCAGCGCGCCGTCAATGCGCGCCCGGTTCGCGTAAGACTACGGGGAGCCCGATCGCCACCACGTCCTTGCGAGGACGGCCGCGGGGGCGCTTACGCGGCACGATCTCGCCGCGCAGCAGCAGCTCGCCGCCCCAGACACCCCATGGCTCCTTGCGCTCCAGCGCGCCGGCCAGGCAGGCCAGCCGGGCCCGGCATTCCCGGCACATGGCCTTCGCCTGCTCCACGTCTTGCGGAGACTCGGCGAAGAACAGCTCCGGGTTCTCCGTGCACGGCAGATCTAGGCTGAGCCCCGCGGTGTCCTTTCCGTTGACGGTGGCACCGAGCAGCTGCATCGGTGCCACCACCTCTCGTTCCTCGTTCTCTGGCGATCGCGGCACCGTGGTCAACGGTGACGTGCCGGCCCTCATCCGGCGTCCGGTGCGGCCGCGCACCCGGCCGACTGTTGTCTGCGCAGTGACCGGCGTACCGTGCGGACTCTGGCGGCGAGCACCGAGCCGAGCTGACCGAGCTCGGCGGCCAGCGCACCGTGCTGGGCGTCGGCCGCCCGGATCTCGGTCGCGGTCTTGCCGCGTTCGGCCTGGTAGATGCCGTAGTAGGAGTTGACCATCATCGCCTCCAGGCGATCCCTCGTAGACGGTTACTGGTAGCGGTCCGCTTCCGCGTCGTTCACCCCGTGCCGAAGCGGATCGCTCCGGGACATCGCCGCCGTTTGCCGGCGAGGTCCCGTTTGTACGACGAACGGCCCGGGCTCATCCGGACAGCGATCGCCATCAATTACTAGACTCGCGGTAAGCCACTGCTGTGACATCGGGCAAATGGCCTATTTTTGCCGTCCGTTCGGCTTACCCAGCGCCTAAGGCACTCGCCGATCCGCGGGCTCAATCGTGCGGCGGGGCTCTCCGGCGCCCTCGGCCAACCCGGGACGGCCTATTCTTGGGGGTGTCGGCCGGTAAGTGACCGGGGAAGGGTTCAAGGCCCCTGGTCCGACCCGCGATTTTCGGGCCGAACGGGCCTTCTGCGAGCCTCCGGTAAGGCAATGCGCTAGCGGGTTATCCGAAGCTACGCTCGCCTGGTGAGCCCTGGTCAGCTGGGATGCGTGATGGACTACGACGCCGAACTGCAGCGGCACCATGAGGTGTTGCGCAGGGCGTTGGGCGTCCGGCCACGAAGCTGTCATGCCCAGACGAGATCAATCGACTCCGACGCCAGCCGCTGCAGGCCAGCGAACACGTCGTCGGCGGTCTCCACCACGGTGACACCGGGACGCTCCGCGTAGTCCCGGGCCCAGGCGTGCTCGAGCAGGCTGCGCATGAGGAATACGTGGCGGCCATGCTGAAGGGCGAGCCTGGCCTGCACGCGGGAGCCGCTGCGGTCGCCGACCTCGACAACGACCGTCGCTAGCGCGTAGCCGCTCATCACGGCGTTGCGCATGGGAAATGACGCCTTGGTCGGGGGCGAGCCGGGCAGGAACTGAGAAATCACCAGGCCCTGCGTCGCGAGTCTTTCCTGCAGGTCGGCGTTCTGCGGCGGGTACGACCGGTCGATACCCGTGCCGATGATGGCAACGGTGCGCCCGCCTGCCGTGAGGGCAGCGGTGTGCGCGGCAGTGTCGATACCAGCGGCGAGGCCGCTAATGACCGGGATTTCGTGCGCCGTGAACCCGGCGGCTAGCTGGCGGGTCTGGTCGATACCTCGCGGGGTCGGCTGACAGGTGCCGACGACGGCGACCGATGTGACGTCACGCTCGTCGGCGGTTCCTCGCATGAACAGGACCGGCGGGTGCTGGTGGATCATGCGGAGGTTGGACGGGTATTCGGCATCGAGCAAGCAGACCATCCGGATGCCGGCCAACTCCCACCGCTCAAGGTCGCGGGCAGCCTCGTCGAGGCCATCTGCCGGTGCCCACTCGAACAGCGAGCCCTGGGCAGGCGCCTGCTCGGCAGCGGCCCTCAGCACGCTGCCGCATTCCTCTAGCTGCTCGGTCACCGCCGACCAGACGGTTCCAGGTCGTCGCAGCCAGGCCACCAGGGCGGCCTGCTCCTCAGGCTTCATCCCTGGCAACTTATCGGCTCGAACGGATGTTCGCCGGGATCGCCGTGCTGAGAGTCAGAATATTGCGGCTCGGCGGTCAAGGTTGGGTGGCGCCGGGCGAGGTCAGTGTTTGCATTGTGGGCGAACGAGACCATTGACGGTCGACTGCGCCCGGGTTTAAAGTCAACCTACCGATCGATCGATCGATCGGGTGTGGTCTGGCGGGAGGTCCGTGGTGTTCCACATCGGCATTGACATCGGCGGAACGTTCACGGACTGCGTGCTAGTGGGTGAGAGCGCCGACGGGACCGCTGCCTACAGCACGGCGAAGACGCTGTCTACGAGGGCGGATCCGGCGGAGGGGGTGCTGGCCGGACTCACCGAGCTGGCCGGAAGCGTCGGGCTGGCGCGGTCGGAACTGCTGGCCCGGACGGGGCGGTTCGGACACGGGACGACGATCGGTACGAACGCCGTGCTGGAACGCACCGGCGCCCGGGTCGGAGTTATCACGACCGCCGGGCACGGCGACACCCTGGCCATTATGCGCGGGCACGGGCGTGTGGCCGGACGCAGCGTGGAGGACGTGTTCGCGGTCCGCGGCACATCGCTGCCCTCGCCCCTGATCGTGCCTGGGGCCGTCCTGGAACTGCACGAGCGGGTGGACGCGACCGGGAAGGTCGTGGTGGCCCTGGACGAGTCCCGGGCCAGAGACGCGATCGCCGCCCTGATCGAGGGGTACCGGCTGGACAGCGTGGCGGTGACGTTCTTGTGGTCGTTCGCGAACCCGGCCCATGAACTGGCCGTGGAAATGCTGGTCCGCAGCGTGGCGCCAGGGGTGTTCGTGTCCGTGTCCTGCAGGGTTTCGCCGCGTCTCGGCGAGTTCGAGCGCACGGTCGCGACCGTGCTCAACGGGTATATCGGGCCGGCCTGCACCCGTTATCTCACCTCGATGGGTGGCCGGCTGGCGGCCGATGGCCTTACTGCGCCGCTGCTGGTGATGCAGTCGAGCGGCGGGGTGGTCCCGATCTCGGTCGCCTCGGAGATCGCGCTGGGCACGCTCGACTCCGGGCCCACGGCGGGGCTGACCGGGGTGGCGGCGCTGGCCCCGGCCAACGGGCACCGCAACGTGGTGGCCACCGACATGGGCGGCACCTCGTTCGACATCGGCCTGGTCGTCGACGGGCAGCCGATCGTGGAGAACGAGTCGGTCATCGACCAGTACACCTACCGGATCCCGCACCTGGACATCCGGGCCACGGCCTGCGGCGGCGGCACGATCGCCCGGCGCGACCCGCAGACTGGGGCGCTGCGGGCGGGCCCGGACAGCGCGGGGGCCGAGCCCGGCCCCGCCTGCTACGGCCGCGGTGGTACCGAGGCCACCGTGACCGACGCCGACGTGGTGCTCGGACTGCTGCGCCCGGAGAGCTTCCTGGCCGGCCGGATGCCGCTGGACGTGAGCGCGGCCCGGGCGGCGGTCGAACGGCTGGCCGGCTCGCTCGGCCTCGGGCTCGAGGAAACCGCGGCCGGGATCGTCAACGTCAACAACCTGCACGCCGCGACCTTGATCCGGCAGCAGACCCTGGAACGCGGCCTAGACCCGCGCGACTTCGTGCTGTACTCCTACGGCGGCGCAGGACCAGTGCACGCGTTCGGCTACGCCGGCGAGATGGGCATGCGGGAGGTGGTCATCCCGCTCGGCAACGGCGCGTCGACGCTGTCGGCCTACGGGATCGCGGCCGGCGACGTGGCCCGGTTCGTGGAGATAGAAACCAGCCTGCGGGCGCCGTTCGACGACGCGGCACTGTCAGCCGCAGTCGCCGGCCTAGTCAAGCTGGCCCGGCAGGCGATGGCCGACGCAGGGGTGAGCGACGAGCCGCACATCGACGTGTGGGCGCTGATGCGCTACCAGGAACAGCTCATGCATGCCCTGGAGGTGCCGGTCGACCCGGTAGAAGGGAACGGCGCGGACCTGGCTGGGCGGTTCACCCGGGAATACGCCCGGCGCTACGGCGAGTCTGCGGCGTCGGCGTTCCAGGCGGCCGAGGTCTTCACGCTGCGGGCCCGCGCCCGGGTGCCCGCCGTGGCCCGCTGGGCGGCGGACGGTGCTGGGTCACCGACCGGCCAGGCCAGCCGGACGACCGAGGTGTACTGGCCGGACGCCGGGACGCGGCTGGCCACGGCGGTGCATGACGGCGGGCGGCTCGGCCACGGCGACACGATCACCGGACCCGCCCTGGTCGAGTTGTCGCATACGACGATCGCGGTGCCCCGCGCCGCGACCCTCACCGCCGACCGCGGGCATTTCCGCCTTCTGCTGCCAGCTGGCGACACGATCGTGAATGGAGCAGCCCGATGACCACGGTGACCTGGGACGGGGTGGCGCGAGGCTACATCCCGGCCGAACCACTCACGATCGACCCAAGCCTGGCTCGGCACGAGGCACGCTCGGCCGACGTCGACCCGGTGACGTTCGAGGTGATCCGGTACGCCTTGCTCAACGCCAATGTCGAGCACGGCCAGACTCTGCAGCGGCTGTGCGTCTCGCCGATCACGATGCTGACCCGCGACTTCCAGCCGTCCATCCTCACCCAGGACGGCGAGCTGGTGTTCCTCGGGCCGTACCTGCAGTACTTCTCCAACGCGCAGTCGCTGACCATCAAGTGGATCCTGGAGAACCGTAGCGCCTCACCTGGCATCGGGCCCGGCGACATGTTCCTGTCCAACGACCCCTACGTGGGCACCCCGCACCAGCCGGACACTATCGTCGCGGCGCCCGTCTTCGCCGACAATCAGTTGTTCTGCTGGGTCGCGAACGTGCTGCACCACTCGGATGTCGGCGGTTCGGTGGTGGGCAGCTTCTGCGTCGACGCGGCTGACATCTTCACCGACCCATCGGCGCTCCCACCGATGCGGATCGTCGAGGGCGGCCGGGTGCGGACCGACCTGGAACAGGTGTTCCTGCGGCAGTCGCGACTGCCGGGGGTGGTGCAGATGGATCTGCGGGCGGCCATATCGGCCAACACAGTGACCGTGCGCAAGATCGAGGCCCTGGTCCAGCGATACGGCGCCGACGCGGTCAAGACCGTGATGAGCAAGGTCATCGACGCGGGTGAGGAGCTCTTCCTGCAGCGGCTGCGGCAGATCCCGGACGGGACCTGGTCGCACCGCGTGTACGCGGAAGCGTCGCACACCGGCGACGCCGGTCTCTACCGGTACCAGCTCACGGTGCGCAAGCGCGGCGACGAACTGCTCGTCGACAACGCGGGCACCGACCCGCAGGCAGGCTCGATCAACGTCACCTACGCCGGGCTGGTGGGCGCCTTCCTTGCGGCGCTGACCGGGTCGCTGACCCCGGACCTGGCCGGCGCGTACGGCGGGGTCTACCGGCGCGTGCGTTTCAACCCGGTCCCGGGCACCTTGTCGTGCGCGGACTTCCCCGCGGCGGTCAGCCCGGCGGGGGTGTTCACTATGGAACTGCTGATCAGCCTGTCCGGGTCGGTCATCGCCAAGATGGTGGCCTGCGGGCCACCCGAGCTGCGGGATCGGGCCCTCGGGCCCTCCCAGCCGCACTGGTACGGCACGATCATCGCCGGCCAGCAGCCGTCCGGAGCGCCTTACATCGCGGTCAACGCCAACAACATGATCGGGGCGCTGCCTGCCAGCAGCGACGCCGATGGCGCTGACTTCGGCGGGCACTTCTGGATCCCCGAGGGCATCGCCAGCAACATCGAGGAAACCGAGCAGCTGTACCCGATGCTGTGCCTGTACCGCCGCGCCCTGCCCTGCGGCGCGGACGGCGCGGGCACGCACCGCGGCGGCCGCAGCGTCACCGAGGCGTACATCCCGTGGGACACGCCGGGCATGGCGGTGGCGCTGTACGTCGATGATTCCTTCCCCAAAGCGGTCGGCCCGTTCGGGGCCAACCCGAGCAGCATGGGACGGGTCCGCATCAAGCACGGAGTCGGCCTGGCCGAGCAGTTCGCGACCGGCATCGTTCCCCAGGACCTCGATGCCCTCCCGGGCGAGGAGCAGCCGGTGGAGCACAAGGGACCGATGCTGATGATGGGGCCCGATTCGGTGGTGGCCTGGACGGGCGCGAACACCCCCGGCTACGGCGATCCACTGGCCCGCGCGCCGCAGGCGGTCGCCGGTGACGTCGGCCGCGGATGGTTCGGTCCAGCGGAGGCCACCCGGGTGTACGGGGTGGCTTGGGATACCGGAGGAGCGGTGGACGAGGCGGAAACGCGGCGGCTGCGCGCGGAACGCCTGGAGGCGCGGCTGGCGGCGGCCCAGCCTCCGATCGCCGGTGCTGCCTCCCGGCTGGCCGACCCCGACGCGGAGTTGCGCCCGATCGGCGGGAACCTCGGCGTGCTGCTGGCCGACGGTCATCCGGTGGAGTGGGTATCGCTGTCGGGCCGGGTCCTGCTGGGCCCGGTCACCGGCGACTACCGAGAGGCATGTTCCGTCCTGAACACGCCGGCCAACGCCGTGGCACCGGAATTCGCCGCCCGCCCGGGCCGGCCTGGCGCGGCGATGCTGCTGCGGGAGTACCTGTGCCCGCTCACCGGCCTGCGGCTGGCCACCGAGCTCATCCGGTCCGGTGACGACCCGGCCGCCGACATGGTGCTGAGCGGATGAGCGCTTTGGGCGACGTCTCGACCGTCGGCGGGCTGCTGCTGCGGTCGGCACGCCGCTGGCCGGACTCGCTGGCCCTGGTGGAGGAGCAGACGGTGCTAACGCACCGGCAGGCCGCAGCGAGAGCGCGCGTGGTGGCCGGACAGCTCGCGGCGCGGGGCGTCCGGCCGGGTGACCGGGTCGCGCTGGCGCTGCCGAACGGCTGGCGGTACGCCGTCGTCTACGGCGGGATCCAGCTCGCTGGGGCTACCGCGGTCCTGGTCAACACCAGGTTCGCACCCCCTGAGATCGAGCACGTGCTGGGGGATTCTGGCGCCTGCGCCGCCGTCGTGGATGCCGAGACGGCAGCACGGGTGCCGAGACTGTGCCCGCACTGGAACGTCGACGAGCTGACCGGCCCGGGCGGCGAAGCCGACGAGTTGCCCGGCCTGGCCGCGGCGAGCACCGATGTCGCCAATATCCTGTACACCTCGGGCACCACCGGCCGTCCCAAGGGCGCCATGCAGACGCACGGCAACCTGGTGTTCAACGCCGGCACCGTCGGCTCGGTGATGCGGGTCACGGCATCGGACCGCACTTTGGTGGTGGCGCCGATGTTCCATGCCACCGGCATCGCGTCGCAGCTCATCGGGTTCGGCGCGCACGGTGCGGCCTGCGTCTTCCAGCCCCGCTTCCGCCCGGCCGAGATGCTCAGGGCGCTCATCGAGTACCGGATCACGTTCTTCGCGGGCGTGACCACAATGATCCAGCTGATGCTGGCCGACCCCGCCTTTGACCCAGCGGACCTGCCCGCCCTGCGGGCCGCATGCTTTGGCGGCGCGCCGGTGGCCGAGGCGTTCCTCGACGAGACGGTCCGGCGGCTGCCGGACGTGACCTTCATGAACGTGTGGGGGCTGACCGAAGCCACGTCGATCGTCACCTGCGCCGTCGGCTCGCGGTGGCTGAAGCGGCCGTGGTCGGTGGGGCGGCCGGTGCCGGGAGTCGAGGTGGCTGTGGCCGTCAACGGCCAGGTCGCGGACGCGCCGGACGCGGTCGGCGAGCTGTGGGTCCGGGGACCGGTGGTGACCGCCGGCTACTGGAACCGCCTGGAGACGACCGCGGACGTTTTCGGCGTGGACGGCTGGCTGCGGACCGGCGACGTGGGGCGCGCCGACGCCGACGGATACGTCCAGGTGCTGGATCGGATGAAGGACATGATCATCAGAGGCGGCGAGAACATCTACAGCCTGGAAGTGGAAAGCGTGCTGGCCCGGTACCCGGCCATCGCGGAGGTGGCCGTGGTCGGGGTGCCCGACCCGGTCATGGGCGAGCGGGTCTGCGCCGTCGCGGTGCCGCGTGAGGGCGAGTCCCTGGCTCTCGCCACCGTGCGCGAGTGGGCCGGCACCCAACTCGCCGACTACAAGCTGCCCGCCGAGCTGGTCATGGTCAGCGCGCTGCCCCGCAACGCCAGCGGCAAGGTCATCAAGAAACAACTGGCCGCGCAGGTAGCCGGGCAGCTGGCCGGAACCCGGTCGCCGAGCGCACCGGCGAGCACCTGATGCACACTGGCTGGATGCCACACCAGGAAGAGACGTCCGCACCGGATCGGGTCTCCCGATCGTGGCCGGCCAGCCGGCCCATGTCCGAGGTCATCCTCGATTCGGCCGCCACGTTGTTCTCGCGCCGCGGTTACCACGCCATCGGGATCCGCGAGCTCGCGGACTCGGTAGGGCTGTCCACGTCCACGCTTTACCACTACTACGCCACCAAGCAGGACATTCTCTACGCAGTCATCGGCCGGTTCCTGCGCGAGTTCGTGGACAAGCTGGTGGCCGGCTTGCGCGATACGTCGGTGCCCCCGCGGGCCAGGCTCGAGCGGGCCGTGACCGACCACGTGGTCCTGACCGTGACTCGCCGTGAGGAACTCCTGGTCGGCAACCCGGTGCTCAACGCGTTGACTCCCGAACAGCAGGCGGGCATCGCCGCGCTGCGGCGCTCGTACCGAGACGCGGTCCGGGATGTGATCGCCGAAGGCGCGGCCGCGGGCCAATTTCACGTCGCCGATCCGCTGCTGGTCGCGATGGCCATGCTCGACATGCTCGACGGGATCCGCGCCTGGTACCACGAGGACGGCGCCCTGTCCCTCACCGAGCTGGCCGCCCGCTACCGGGCGTTCGCGCTATCGCTGTGCCAAGCAGGTGATCAGTGACCGGGAACGAGGCCGCCTCCTCCGCGGCGGGGATTCCGCTGCGCCCCTTCTATGCGCCGGGGGCAGGCGGTCGCGACTACGCCGAGATCGGCGACCCCGGAGCGTACCCGTACACCAGGGGCAGGATAGGGCCGCCGGCGGCGCGGACCCGCAGACGCCGCGGGTGGATCCACCGGGAGCTGTCGGGAGAGGGCTCGCCCCGACGGTCGAACGAGCAGCTCCGGGCGCTGCTGGCCCGCGGCGCGCTGGGCATCGACGTGATCGGGGACAACCCGACGATGTCCGCGCTCGATCCCGACCATCCGATGTGCACGCCGGCCGTGGGGACCACGGGCGTTTCGCTGTGTCGCAAGCAGGACTTCATTGAGCTGGTCGCTGGGATCCCGCTGGATGAGATCACGCTGAGCCATTCGCTGCCCCCCGCCTTCGCGCTGGCCGGACAGTACCTGGCCAGCCCGTGCCATGGGATCGATCCCCGCGTCCTGCGCGGGTCCGCGATCCAGCCGCCCCTGTACTCCGAGGACTGCTCGTACTCGACATTCCTGCCGTTCGGCACCAGGATGCGGCTGACCCTGGACTCGATCGTCTTTGCGCTACGCGAGATGCCGCGGTTCCATGCGTTCCTCGAGGACACCTATTACATCTCCGACGGCGGGCTGGACGTGGTGGAGGAGATGAGCCTGGGATTGCTGGAGATCAGGGAGGTATGCCGTCGGCTGCTCGCCCGGGGCCTGCCGGTCGACTCCTTCGCCCCGCGCATCGCCATCCTGGTCAACTGCCGGATGGACCTGTTCGAGGAGATCGCTAAGATCCGCGCCACCCGGCGGATGTTCGCCCGGATGATGCGCGAGGAGTTCGGGGCCACCGATCCGCGGTCGTGGTCGGTGAACATCGCGGTGCACACCTCCGGCCTCACGCTCACCGCAGCCCAGCCGGCGAACAACATCGTCCGCGGTGCCGTACAGGCTCTGGCGATGGCCATGGCGGGGGTCCAGGGGCTGGAGATATCCGCCTTCGACGAGCCTTTCCGCACCCCGTCCGCGATCGCGCACCAGGTCGCCATCCGCACTCAGCAGGTCATCCAGACCGAGACCAACGTCACCGCGGTCGAGGACCCGCTGGGCGGGTCTTGGTACCTGGAATCGCTCACCGATGAACTGGAGGGCCGAATCGATGCCGCGGTGCGGCAGATAGAGGCTCTCGGTGACGTCGGCACCCTGGTCGAGACCGGCTACTTCCGGAACATTTTCCTGCACGGCATGGACCGGCACTCTCGTGCGGTGCAGAGCGGGGAACTGCGGATGGTCGGCGTCAATGAGCATGTCATCGCCCCCGAGGACGACTGGTTCCTGCGCGACATCGCCGAACAGCGGTTCGAGCCGGACTACGCGCATGTCGAGTCCATCCGCGCCTGGCGCCCGACCCGCGACGACGTGGCGCTGCGAGCCGGCCTCGAGCACGTACGCGAGGCATCGGCCGACCCGGAAGCCGACCTCATGGGCCCGATCGTCGCCGCCCTCGACGCGGACGCCACAATAGGCGAGATCACCGGCTGCCTCCGTGAGGGCCTGGGGCTGCCCGGCGACCCGTTCGAGTTCGCCGCTCGGCGCCAGGCGCCCGGGATCCGGACATGACCGGCCCGCCGGCTGGTCCCTCCGCTCCCTCCGCCGGGAGCGGCAGGCCCGGACGCGTCGTCATCGGCACCCTCGGCCTCGACCAGCACGAGGTCGGGGCGATGGCGATCAGCCGGATCCTCATCCGGCACGGCTACGAGGTCATCTACCTGGGGCGCTTCAACACGCCGGAGCGGCTGACCGGCGCGGCCGAACAGGAGGACGCCGACCTGGTCGGGGTGTCGATCCACTCTTGGGAATACACCGCCTACGCCGATGAGCTCCTGGCCCGATGCCAGGAGCTCGGCATCGGCCTGGTTTTCGGCGGAAGCGTGCTGACCGAGCGGGATCAAGCCGAGCTGCTGGGCCGGGGGGCTGACGCGGTGTTCGGCCCCTATGCGTCCGAAGCCACGATGCTGCGGCAGATCGACGCTGTCGTCCGTCGTGTCCGGGGCGGTGACCGGCCTGCCCGGGCTCACCAGCCCGGACCCGATCATCCCCTTCAGCTGGCCGGCCAGGTGGTCATCGTCACCGGCGCGGCGCACGGGCTCGGCCGCGCCTACGCCCTGGAACTGTGCCGGCAGGGCGCCGCCGTGGTGGCCGACGACATCGACGAGGCGGCCCTCAAGGAGGTCACCGACGCCGCCGCGGACCTGCCTGGCAGCGTGCACGCCGTCGTCTGTGACGTGACTGGTTCTGATGCCCCGCGTACCATGCTCGATGCCGCCCTGCGGCGCTACGGCCAGCTGCATGGCCTGGTGTCCAACGCCGGCCTGCTGCGTTCCGGGCCGATCCTGCGGCTCGACGACAGCGACCTACACCTGCTGCTCGAGGTGCACGTGACCGCGCCGTTCCGGCTGCTGCGGGCCATCGGCGGCTACTGGCGCGCCGAGTCGAAGGCAGGCCGGGCCGTCGAGGCCTCGGTGGTGCTCACGACCTCCGCCGCCGGGCTGTACGGATTCCGCGCCGAAGCCGCCTACAGCGCCGCCAAAGCCGCGGTGGCCATGCTCGCCCGGGTCGGCGCCGACGAGCTTGGACGGTACGGAGCCACGGTCAACGCTGTGGCCCCCGTGGCTCGCACGCGCCTCACCGAATGGCTGGGCGAAGCTCCCCCCAACCCCGGCGACGATCCGCTGGCTGCCGACCACGTTGCGCCCGCGATCGCCTGGCTGCTGGGACCGGCGGCTCGCAACATCACCGGGCGCGTCCTGGAGGTAGGGAACGGTCGGATCTCGGCGCCCAGCCCTTGGCAGCCCGGCCCGCAGTTCCCGTTGCCATCTCTCCTGTCTCCCGAGGCGGCGGACCTACTGCTGCCTCAGGTGCTCGCCAGCGCGACACCGCCGCTAGAAGTGCTCAGCTCGCAGGTGACGGGGCCGGAATAAGCCGGCCGAACCAGCTAACGCGTGATCGCTTCGCGGACGGCGGGGACTATCTCGGTGGCCCAGCGGGCCAGGGCCTCGTCGGCGGGGGTGTCGTCGGTGCTGCGGTAGATGAAGCCGGCCGCGTGGTGCTCGAGGACAGCGGTGGTGAGCTCATCGACCCACTGCTGAACGGAGCCGCCGATCCAGCGGCCGTCCTCGCCCCGGGTGGTGGCGAGCGGTTCGAGGGTGATGCGACCGCCGAAGTTGTAGACGCTGACGATCTCCGCCGGATCCCGTCCAGCCGCGGTCGCGGCGGCATCGACACGGGGGCGGGACTCGCGGTAGAGCTGGCTCAGCCAGTCGGAGCCTCCGGACGGGATCCAGCCGTCGGCCAGCTCTCCGGTGACGGCCAGCGACTTCGGGCCGATCGAGCCGGTGAAGACCCGCGGGGCTGGCGCCGCGGCCGGGTCCAGGCCGGATACGTGGTAGAACTTGCCGTCAAAGGTGACCGGGTCTCCCCCGCCGGACAGTGCGCGGACCAGTGTGATCGCCTCGGCCATGGCGCGCACCGCGGACCCGCCGTCGAGCCGGGGTATACCGAGTTTCACGATCATGTCCCAGATCGCGCCGGCCCCGATGCCGAGGATGACCCGCCCGCCGGACAGTGCGGACAGTGAGGTGAGCGTGCGCGCCAGCATGGGCGCGGGACGGCTGGGCAGGTTGGTGACGGTCACCATGCCGGTGATGCGCTCGGTCTGGCCGAGCAGGAATCCGGTCAGCGCGTACGCATCCAGCTTGTCGCCGAAGTATGGATGGTCGGCCACGGTGAACAGGTCCAGGCCGTCTCGGTCGGCCTGGGTGGCGAGCCGGATGCGTCCGGCCGCGTCGGCGGCATCCGCGCCGTTCCACTGGCCAAGGGAGGCACCGAACAGGACATTGTGATCTGGCACCAGCAATCCTTCCGCCGCAGTCCGTTGGACAATGAGCTTTCACCGGACATCATGCCGCGGCCAGCCCTCCGGGAGGAAAGCCCGATGCCTCCAGGCGCCTCACGGGTCGGCGTCGCCGGGACTGCCCTCGATCTGGCTTGAGAACCCGGTCATGGCCATCGATCCGGATCACGGTGGCGGTCAGGGTTGGGCGGCGCGGCGGGAGAGGCCGTCGACGAAGATGTCGATTAGGAGCTCGAAGCGCTCGGCGGGGTCGGAGAAGGCGAACTCGTCGGCTAGGGCGGTCATGTTGGGGAAGGCTTCGGCGGGGAGCGAGGCGACGTAGTCGCGGGCCATGTTGGCGACCTGCTGGAGGTCGTCGGGGTCGATGGGCAGGGGGCTGTCGGCGGCGGCGGGGCTGTCGTCGACGCCAGTCTCGTCGATGGTGAAGCCGTTGACGGTGGCGATCAGCAGCAGATATCCCTGGACGGCCAGGTGCGGCGGGAGGCCGCCGGCGCGCAGGATGGCCAGGATGCGTTCGGAGTAGCGCAGAGCGTTGGGGCCCATGGGGATGCGGCCGATCGAGACGCGGACTAGCCAGGGGTGGCGGAGGCTGGCGGCGCGCTGGTCCCTCGCGACCTGCTTGATCTGCTCCTGCCAGCGGCCGGGATCGGGGTCGGGGACCTTGCCTTCGCCGATGACCTCGTCGAGGACCAGGTCGAGCAGGCCGTCCTTGCTGCCGACGTGCCAGTACAGCGACGCGGCTCCGGTGCCTAGCTCGTCGGCGAGCTTTCGCATGCTCAGGGCGGCCAGGCCCTCGCGGTCGAGCAGCCGTACGGCGGCGGTGACGATGGCGTCGCGGCTGATCGGGTCGCGGCGCCGGCGGGCCGGGCGTTCGGGGGCGCGCTGCCAGGGGGGCGGGGGGATGCCCGGGCCAGGAGCGGCGGGGGCAGAAGGCTCGGCGGGATCGTTCGCCATCAGGACCTCCAGCGTACGGTTCTTGAACAGTGTACCAGACTCGAACAGTGTTTGACTCGATCGATGATCCATGATAGAACAACGTTCGAGATACGAACCTCGTTCGAAGGAGTCTGGAAAGTGACGGTAAGTCAGATGGCCGCGACGGGGCGGCCGACCGCGGCAGGGGCGTACCCCCGGCGGTGGCTCGCCGCGATCGTGATGATCGTCGGGGCGCTCATGGACATGATCGACGTGACGATCGTGAACGTGGCCCTGCCGACGATCCGGCGGGACCTGCACGCGAGCGCCACCCAGCTGGAGTGGGTGGTGTCGGGGTACATGCTGGCCTTCGCGGCGGCACTGATCATCGCGGGGAACTTCGGGGACCTGTTCGGCCGGAAGAAGGTCTTCCTGATCGGCGTCGCAGTGTTCGGGCTGGCCAGCCTGGCCGCCGGGCTGTCGCAGACCGGGGCGGAGCTGATCGCGGCCCGGGTGGTGCAGGGAACCGCGGCGGCGGCGATGGCGCCGCAGGTGCTGGCCACGTTCCGCTCGATCTTCGCGGGGGCCGAGCGGGGCAAGGCGTTCAGCATCTACGGGGCGATGCTGGGGTTCGCATCGGCGGTCGGGCTGGTGCTCGGCGGACTGCTGACCGACGCGAACCTGCTCGGGTGGAGCTGGCGCGCGGTGTTCTTCGTCAACGTGCCGGTGGCCGTCGCCGCGCTGATCGCGGGGTTGCGGTTCGTGCCGGAGACCCGGGACCCGGGGGCGCGGCGGCCGGACATTCCGGGCGCGGTGCTGCTCGCGGCGTCCATGGTGGCGATCGTGTACCCGCTGCTGGAGGGGCGGCAGCTCGGCTGGCCGGCCTGGGTGTGGCTGCTGCTGGCGGCCGGCGTGGCCGGGCTGGCGGTGCAGGGGCTGCTCGAGACCAGGCGGGCCCGGCGGCGGAACAGCGGGCGTCAGGCGCCGGCGCCGCTGCTGCGGCCGGGGCTGTTCCGGGTGCCGGCGTTCGCGGCCGGACTCGGCGTGCAGATGGCCTTCGCGGCGGGCATGCAGGGGTTCTTCCTGGCCTTCGCGCTGTGGCTGCAGGCCGGTGAGCACTTCTCGCCGCTGAAGGCGGGGCTGACCGCGGTCGCGTTCAGCGTGGGCAGCTTCATGATGGCGCCCGTGGCGGTGCCGCTGGCGCAGAAGCGCGGCCGGAGCGTGCTGGCCATCGGCGGGTTGCTGATGGCGGCCGGGATCGCGGGTGTAGCGCTGGCCGCCCCGCACATCGGGGTGAACGGCAGCCCGTGGCCGGTCGTGCCGGGGCTCGTGGTGGCGGGCGCCGGACTG
>Ga0306920_100001510_pt1 | contig 29024 bp, 19 predicted proteins | sample flu12Cox44000170_FD_204666 | JGI IMG/M metagenome (GOLD analysis project Ga0306920, IMG submission 204666) | Lab enrichment of tropical soil microbial communities from Luquillo Experimental Forest, Puerto Rico - flux4day.12C.oxic.44.000.170 (v2)... | ecosystem: Environmental > Terrestrial >... | reverse complement strand
CCGCGCGCCTCGGCGCGCCGGCCCGCCGCGAGCAGGATGCGGGCGCGGTGGAAGTGGAGATCCGGGAACTTGGGCCTCAGGTCGAGCGCGGCCCCGAGCGCGCGCTCGGCCCCCTCCCAGTCGCCGGCGTCTTCGCCGAGCCGGGCGACGCGCACCAGCGCCGCGGTGGCGGCGTCGCGGGCCGACTCGGCGACCCGCGGCTCGCGCATCGCGTGCTCGATCCACGCCACCGCCTCGTCGCGCAGCCCCTCGCGGGCGAGCCGCAGCGGCAGCTCGAACTCGGGCGGGGGCGCATCCTCGGGTCGCGGGGTCATCCGGGGCTCCACAGCAGCTTCATGACGTAGCCGGCGAACAGGGTCACACCCAGATTGTCGTCCAGTGGTATCGGCAGGAACTCGACCAGACTTGCGACCAGCGCCCCGGCGATCAGCACCCCCCAGGGCAGCCGCCCGGTCGACCCCAGGAAGGCCGCCCAGGCCAGGCAGGCGGCGAGCCCCGCCAGCGCGCCCTCGATCGACTTGCCGAAGAAGCGCGGCCGTCCCCAGCCGCGCCCCACCAGTCCGGCCAGCGCGTCGCCCAGCACGGTGAAACCGAGCGCCGCCGCGGCGATGGTCTGCGGGAACATCTCGACCGCCAGCAGCGCCGCGATCAGCAGGTAGGTCGAGCCCAGCAGGCTGCCGCGTTCGTGCTCGCGCAGCATGCCGCCGAAGATGGTGCGGAACAGGTGGCCGACGCGCCGGTCGTGGACCCGCACCACGTCGATCGCCAGCGCCCCCAGCACCAGCACCATCAGCAGCCAGCGCCATTCCGCGCGCCCGCGCGGCCATGGCAGCCACTCCGCGAGCAGCGCCAGCGGCAGGATCAGCGAGGCGAGGTGGATCGCCTTGCGGCGCGCCTCACCGCGCCATCGCTCCGAACGCAGCGGCGACAGCGGATCGCGGCTCATCGCTGCGCCGCCGGCCGCGCGCGGTCCGGCGCGCGCGGCTCCAGCTCGCGATAGGCCTGCCGCACGCCCAGGATGCTCTTCACGTAGTCCTCGGTCTCACCGTACTCGAACAGCTCGGCCTGGAGCGCTGCCCCGCCGGCGCGGGTGCGGCCGCGCCAGCGATTGGCCGAGGCCGGGCCGGCGTTGTAACCCGCCAGCACCAGCGCGATCTGGCCGTCGAAGCCGTTGCTCAGCTCGTTGAGCAGCCGGATGCCGAAGGTGAGGTTGGTCGCGGGGTCCATGAGCCCGGCGGCGCCGGGCGGTTGCTCGCGCCGGGTGCGCGCCATCTTGGAGGCGACCTGGGGCCGCACCTGCATCAGCCCGATCGCGTCGCTGCGCGAACGCGCCGTGGGTTCGAACTTGCTCTCCTGCCAGATCAGGGCGAACAGCAGCGCGCGTTCCGGCCCCGGGGTGCCGGGCGCGGTGCGCGCGGTGATCAGCGAGTCGTAGGCGGGCGGGTAAGCCCACGGCACCAGTCCCCAGCGCTCGGCGCTCGACGATTCGGGCGTGGCGTCCACCGCGCGGCGCGCCATCTGGATGGCGAGCGAGGGCCGGCCCGCGGCGTAGGCGATGCGGGCCGCGAACAGCAGCGAGCCGGCGCGGCGCGCCACGGTGCGGCTGGTGCTGGGCAGCCGCGCGTCGCCCGCGTACCAGCGCTGCACCAGCAGCGCGGCGTCGGCGCTCTCGCCGATCGAAACCAGGTCGCGCGCCAGGTCGAGCGTCTCGTCGCCGGAGGCGACCGCCGGAGTGGGGAGCGCGCTCGGCGGCCAGCCGCTGCGCCCCAGGGTGTCGCGGGCCGCGGCCCGATAGAAGGTGAAGCCCGGGCGCGCGGCGATCTCCCCCAGCGCGCTGTCGGCGGCGGCCGGGTCGCCGTGGCGCAGCGAGACCGCGCTCCAGAACGCGCACCCCTCGCTGCCGCCGCGCGCCCAGGCGGCGCGTGCCGAGTCGGCGCGGCCCTCCGCGTACCACAGCAGGCCGGCGCGCAGCGCCGCCTCGGGCGCGCGCGCCCGGCCGAGCGCGACCACGCGCGCGTAGTCGTCGCGCGCCTTCGACCACTCGCCGTCCTGCTCCTGCGCGCGGGCGCGCTCCCACAGGCACAGCTCGCGCAGGCCGGGATCGCGCGCCAGCTCGGCGGCGCGGCCGAAGCGGCTCACCGCCAGATCGGGCTTCCCGCCGTCGCGCGACACCCGGGCGCGCTCGAGCGCGATGCGCGCCAGAGTAGGAGGATCGGCGTCGTGCTCGGCGCGTCCCAGCGCGCGATCGGCGTCGCCATACTGGCGCGCGCCGCGCAGCACCTCGCCCAGCCGCAAGCCCGTGGCGGCGCGCTCGGCGGCCAGCGTGTCCGCGTGCAGCTGCGCCAGCGCCTCGGTCAGCCGCCGCGCCGCCGCGCTGCGATCGAGGCGGAAGACGTCGACCTCGGCCGCCGCGCGCAGCTCGCCGGCGTCGGGGCTGCGGCCCTGCCCCTTGAGCCACGTTTCCCAGCGCGGCAGCAGGGCTGCGGTCGCCGGCAGCGCCGGATAGCGCACGATCGCGGCGTGGGCGCGGTCGATCGCACCGCTGGTATCGCCGCTCGCCGCGTGGAGGGTGGCGTCGAGCGCCAGCCACTGGGCGTGCTCGTCGTCGGGCCAGTCGTCGGGCTTGACGCGTTCGACCGCGCGCAGCGCGGCGGCGGTGTCGCGGCGCGCCATGGCGAGCGCGGCGCCGTCGCTGAGCGCCGGCCACTGCCACGGCCCGCGCAGCCCCGCCAGCGCCGCGAGCGAGGTCTCGGCGGCCGCCGAGTCGCGGCGCTGGAGCGCGAGCGCGGCCAGCCGCCGCAGCGCGAAGGGGTGCCAGCGCGGCCGATGCACGAGGGCGCGCCACGCCTGCATCCGGGCGCTGTCGCTGGCGGTGGCGTCGAGCGAGCGCCGCCACGGCTCGAGCTCCACCGGCACCGGCTCCGCGGGTGATCCCCACGCGACCCCCGACGCCGACAGGCGCGGCGCCGCGAGTGGCGGCGCCGCCGTGACCGGCGGCTGGGAATGCGCGACACGGGCCATGGCGAGAGCCAGCAGCAGCGCCGCCGCTCCCGCCGGCCGCGGCGCGCTCATCGGCTCACTCCCATTCGATGGTGGCCGGCGGCTTGCTGGTGCAGTCGTAGACCACGCGATTGACGCCGCGCACCTCGTTGGCGATGCGGCTCGACACCCGCGCGACCAGGCTCGACGGCAGCCGCGTCCAGTCGGCGGTCATGCCGTCCTGACTGTCGACCGCGCGCAGCGCCACGATCTTCTCGTAGGAGCGCTCGTCGCCCTTGACCCCGACGGTCTGGAGCGGCAGCAGCACCGCGAACGCCTGCCAGGTGCGCGCGTACCAGCCGGAGCGCCGCAGCTCCTCGATGAAGATCGCGTCGGCGTGGCGCAGCAGCGCGAGGTCGCGGTCGTTGACCGGCCCCAGCACGCGCACTGCCAGGCCGGGCCCCGGGAACGGATGCCGGTCGACCAGCGCGGGCGGCAGTCCCAGCTCGCGGCCCAGCGCGCGCACCTCGTCCTTGAACAGCCAGCGCAGCGGCTCGATCAGCTTGAGCGCCATGCGCTCCGGCAATCCGCCCACGTTGTGATGGGTCTTGATGACCTGGGCCCCGTGCCCCGCCGAAGCGCTCTCGATGACGTCGGGATAGAGCGTCCCCTGGGCCAGGAACTCGACCGCGCCGCCCCCCTTGGCACCCTGCAGCCGGCGCGCCTCGGCTTCGAACACCGCGATGAACTCGGCGCCGATGATGCGGCGCTTCTGCTCCGGATCGGTGACCCCGGCCAGGGCATCGAGGAAGCGCTGGCGCGCATCGACCACCACCACGTCGAGCTGGCGGCGCCGGCCCAGCTCGCGCGTCACCTCCTCCACCTCGCCCTCGCGCAGCAGCCCGTGGTCCACCAGCACGCAGGTGAGCCGGTCGCCGATCGCGCGATGGCACAGGGTCGCGACCACCGTGCTGTCGACCCCGCCCGAGAGCCCGCACAGGACGCGGCCGTCCTTGACCCGCGCGCGGATGTCGGCGATCGCGGTGCGGAGGAAGCTCTTCATGCTCCAGCCGCCCTCGAGCCCCGCGATCCTGAACAGGAAGTTCTCGAGCACCTGCTTCCCGTACGGCGAGTGCACCACCTCGGGATGGAACTGGATGAGATGGAACGGCAGCGTCTGGTGCCGGGCGGCGGCGAAGCGGCAGTTCGCGGTGTGGGCGATCCGGGTCCAGCCCGCCGGCAGCGCCACCACCTCGTCGCCGTGGCTCATCCAGGCGCGGAAGCGCTTCGGCACCCTGTCGAACAGCGGCGACGGCTGGTCGCGCACGAAGGTCGCCATGCCGTACTCGGCGCGCGGCGCCTTCTTCACCTCACCGCCGCTGAGCTGCATGGTGGCCTGGAAGCCGTAGCAGATGCCGAGCAGCGGGCGCTCGAGCGCGTAGATCCCGGGATCGGGCATCGGCGCCGCGGCGCGGTAGCCGCTCGCCGGCGAGCCGGAGAGGATGAGCGCCGCCGGCGCGCGCGCGGCGATTTCGGCCGCCGGCGTGGTGCCGGGCACGATCTCGGAGTAGACCCCGAGCTCGCGCACCCGGCGCGCGATGAGCTGGGTGTACTGCGAGCCGAAGTCGAGGATCAGCACCTTCTCGCGGCCCCGCGCCGCCGCCCGCGCGCGGCTCATTCGATCGGCCCTCCCCCGGGCAGGGGCGTGGCGCGCAGCTCGCTCTCGATCAGCCGCACCAGAAATACGTCGTCGTTGCGATTGATCCAGCGCACGATCGCGAAGATGACCAACATGAAAACGTTGAGGCCGATCATTTCCCAGACGACAAACGAGCGCACCGCCGGCGCTGTGTGGAGCGGCAGCAGCGCGAACACCGCCGCCAGACCGAGCGTGAACGCGAGCCAGATGACGGTGAAGATCCGGTCGTAGAGTTTGAAGCCGAACCGCACCCGGAGCTGCGTCCCGCCGGCGGCCATCTCGAACTGGCCGCGCGCCTCGGTCTCGAACCCGTGGCGGTAGCGGCGAAAGCGATACACGGCGAACGACTCCGCCCCCACGTGGCCCTTGAGCGGTCGCTGCTCGGTGGGCCAGAACTCGTACCAGGGCGCGAGGCGCCGCGCGAGGCGCTGGCGGCAGTCGGCGGCGCTGAGAAGGGTGCTCAGTTCGAGCGCGGGTACGGTCGAGGGATTCCACCAGCTCAATGCCGGAACTCCCGCCGGTCGGTGAACGACATCGCGAGCCCGGCTCGATCACAGGCCGCGATCACCTCCCCGTCGCGGATCGAGCCGCCGGGCTGGACCACCGCGCGGATGCCGGCCGCCGCCGCGCGCTCGATGCTGTCGGCGAACGGGAAGAACCCGTCCGAGGCGAGCACCGCGCCCGCGAGGTCGTGGCCGGCGCGCCGCGCCTTCATGATCGCGAGATCGACCGCGTCCACCCGGCTGGTCTGTCCGGAGCCCAGCCCGATCAGCACCGTCCCGCGGGCGAGCGCGATGGCGTTCGAGCGCGCCGCCGACACCACCTCCCAGGCGAACCGCAGCCCGGTCTCCTCCTCCGAAGTGGGGGGGCGGTTCGTCACGGCCTTCCACGCCGGAGCCGGGTCGTCGGGCTCGCGCTGCAGCAGCCCCCAGCGACCGACGAGCCTGAGCGCCCATGGATCGGGCGAGGCAAGATCTTGCGGTGCAAGTGATACCAGCCGCAGGTTCTTCTTTGACTTCAAGGCCTCGCCGGCCTCGGGCGAGAAGGCGGGCGCGGCCACGCACTCGACGAACTGGAGTGCCAGACGGCGCGCGGTCCCGCCGTCCAGCGCACGGTTGAACGCCACCACGCCGCCGTACGCCGACAGCTCGTCGGAGCGCAGCGCCCCTTCCCAGGCGGCGGCGAGCGATGACCCGGCCGCCACCCCGCAGGGCTGGGTATGCTTGACGATCACGCACCCCGGCTCATCGAACCGCCACACCAGCAGGACCGCGGCCTCGAGGTCGAGCAGGTTGTTGTAGGAAAGCTCCTTCCCCTCGCGCCACGCCTCGAGCGCCCGCGCGTCGCCGGCGCGCGCGTAGAGCGCGGCGCGCTGGTGCGGGTTCTCGCCGTAGCGCAGCGAGCGCGCCCGCTCGAGCGCCAGCACGTGCAGCGGCGGCGCGTCGTCCGCGGCGGCGCTGGCCGGGGTGCGACGCGCCAGCTCGGCGGCGATCGCGGCGTCGTAGCGCGCGGTGTGGGCCAGCGCCGCGGCCGCCCAGGTCCGGCGCCGCGCCAGATCGGCGGCGTCGCGCCCCAGCGCCTCGAGCACCTCGTCGTACTGCGCCGGGTCGTGGATCACGATCACGCTCTGGTGGTTCTTGGCCGCGGCGCGCAGCAGCGCCACCCCGCCGATGTCGATGTGCTCGATCATTCCGGCGTCGTCGAGCGCGCGCCCGTGCTCCTCGAACGGGTAGAGCGACACCGCCACCAGATCGAACGCCGGCAGTCCCCGCTCCGCCAGCTCCGCCAGGTCCTCGGCGCGATCGCGACGGGCGAGGATCGGCGCGTGGACGTGCGGGTGGAGGGTCTTGACCCGGCCCGCCAGCAGCTCGCCGAAGCCGGTCAGGGACTCGAGCGCGGTGACCGCGATCCCCTGGACCTCGAGGTGGCGCGCGGTGCCGCCCGAGGCGTAGAGCCGGGTGCCGCGCGCCACCAGGGCGCGGGCGAACGCGTCGGCGCCACGCTTCTCGGCCAGCGAGAGGAGCGCCGCGCCGGGCCAGGTCACGCGGGCAGCCCGGTCAGCCGCCGCATCGCCTCGAGGTAGCGCTCGCGCGTCCGCGCCACCACCCCGGCGGGCAGCTCGGGCGCGGGCGGCTCGTGGTTCCAGCCCTGCTGGTCCAGCCAGTCGCGCACGAACTGCTTGTCGAACGACAGCAGGCGGCCGGCCTCGTACTCGGCGCGATCCCAGTAGCGCGACGAGTCGGGCGACAGCACCTCGTCGATCAGCGTCAGCGCCCCGTCGACCGTGCCGAACTCGAACTTGGTGTCGGCCAGCACCAGCCCGCGCGCCCACGCCCAGGCGCGCGCCTCGGAATAGATGGCGAGACTCCGCTCGCGCAGCGCCGCGGCCGCCGTATCGCCCACCCGGCGCGCGGTCTCCTCGAACGAGATGTTCTCATCGTGGCCGCTGTCCTCCTTGGTCGCCGGGGTGAAGATCGGCGGATCGAGCCGCGCCCCGTCGTCGAGCCCGGCCGGCAGCCGGATCCCGCACACCGTGCCGCCGGCGCGGTACTCGCGCAGCCCCGAGCCGGTGAGGTAGCCGCGCACCACGCACTCGATGTCGACGCGCTCGGCGCGCCGCACCAGCTGGCTGCGCCCCTCGAGCGCCGCGGCATGGCGGTCGAACGGCGGCGGATAGGCGCGCGGGTCGTCGCTCACCAGATGGTGAGGCTCGGCGCTCTTCAGCGTGCGCATCCAGAACCCGGACAGGCGCGTCAGGATGCTGCCCTTGTCGGGAATCGGCGTCGGCAGCACGCTGTCGTAGGCGGAGAGGCGGTCGCTCGCCACCATCACCAGGTGGCGGCTGCCCGCTTCGTAGATGGTGCGCACCTTGCCGCGCCGCCACGGCGCGATGCCCGGAAGCTCGATCTCGCTCACTCCAATGGTGCCGCCCGCCGTCGCCATGGCGCCCTCCTGTGGCTCCGTTACGCCTGCCGCGCGCGATCGCGCGCGACCTCGAAGTGCTCCGCCACCCAGCCCGCCAGTTGCTCCATGCCCGGGATCGCGGCGCTGCCGCGGTCGCCGTAGTCGCCGAAGGGGTCGAGCAGCACGAAGCGCAGGTTCGCGGCCCGCGCCCCGGCCTCGTCGACCGAGCGTATGTCGCCCACGAACAGCGCGCGCTCCGCCGCCACCGCCAGCCGATCGAGCGCGATGCGGAAGATGCGCGGGTCGGGCTTCTCGACCCCCACCGCGTGCGAGTCGACCACGAACTCCACCCCGCGCAGCATATCGCAGTCGCGCAGGTGCATCTCGGCGCGCCCATCGGAGTTCGAGACCACGGCGCAGCGCAGGCCCAGGGCCGCGAGGGCGTCGAGCGCCGCGCGTGCCCCCTCCATCGCCCGCGTCCACAGCCCCGGCCCCGCCTGGCGGGCACGGAAGCGCGCCAGCACCACGGGGATCAGCGCGTCGGGGACCCCGGCGCCGGCCAGCGTGCCGCCGAAGTACGCTTCGACGTCGCCGACCGTGCCGAGCGGCGGATCGGGCTCGCCGGGGGCCGGCTTGCGCCCGCGGCTCCGGTCGTAGCGCCGGCGGCCCTCGATCTCGGCGCGGCGCAGGGCCGCGGCGCTCACCTCCGCGCCGAGCCCACTCACGGTCTCCGCCATCCACTCGAAGTCGAGCCGCACCAGCGTGCCCCCGGCATCCAGCAGCACCGCCTCGAGCGGCGGCCGCTCAGGCACGGCCGGCCCCGCTGGTCTGAAACACGAGGCGCGCGCCCTCGCGCCGCCACGGCTCGAGGAGAAAGCGGCGCAGCGCGGCCGGGTAGAGCCGGTGCTCGGCCTCGTGGACGCGCGCGGTGAGCGTCTCGAGCGTGTCGTCGTCACGGCGCTCGACTACCGCCTGGCCCACGATCGGCCCGGCGTCGAGCTCCGCGGTGACCACGTGGACGGTGCAGCCGGTGCGCGGCGCCCCCTCGGACCACGCCCGCGCGATGGCGTCGAGCCCGGGGAAGGCGGGGAGCAGCGAGGGGTGGATGTTGAGGATGCGCTCCGGGAACGCGGCGAGCAGCGTGGCGTGGAGCCGGCGCATGAAGCCGGCGAGCAGCACCAGCTCGACCCCGCGCGCGCGCAACGCCTCGAGCCAGGCCCGCTCGTCGTCGAGATAGGTGCGGTGGCGCCCCGCGGGCGGACACAGCGCCTCGACCCCCAACCGGCGGGCGCGTTCGATCACCGGCGCCTCGGGCCGGTCGCACAGCAGGACGGCGATGCGGGCCGGGATCTCGCCGCGGCTCGCGGCGCGGACCAGCGCCTCGAAGTTGCTTCCCTCACCGGAGGCGAAGACGGCCAGGGTGCGCGCGAGCGGAGCCACGCCGCAATCTACCAACCGCGCCCGCGGGCGGACAAGTGTCCGAGCCACCGACGTGTCTTACGGTTGCGGGACCGGTCGGTCGCACGCCCGGCGCGGCGGCGGGCGCTCCCCGTCGGGCATCCCGGCGCGCCAGTCGAGCCTGAGCGCTCCCTGCCGCGACAGCTCGAGCCACAGCGCGCCGCTCGAGTCGGTGCGCGCAATGGTGCACCCCGCGGCGGCGAGCCGGGCCAGGGTGGCGGGGGCGGGATGGCCGAAGGGATTGCGACGCCCCACCGAAACCAGCGCCAGGCACGGCCCGGTGCGCGCCAGCAGCTTGAGGCCGGTCGAGGACGCCGAGCCATGGTGCGCGACCTTGAGCGCCGCGAGCCCGGGCTCGAAGCGCAATGAGTCCTCGACCGTGCTGTCGACATCGGCGGTGAGCAGGACGCGTCCCGCCTGCTCTCCCGCCTCGAGCACCAGCCCCGCCGCGTTGTCGGCGCTGGTGAGGGTCGGTGCCGGACCGGCGGCGGCCGCCTTAAGCGCCGCGGCGGGACGCGGCGGCCACAGCACGATCAGATCCGGATCGCGGTGCAACGTGTCGCCGCGGGCCGCCGCGCCGGCGTGGAACGCCGGCCCCGGCCCGGCGACCCCGGGATACGAAGGAGGGGCGAGGCGGCGCGCGATCCCGACACCGCGCGCCACCGCGGCCGCGCCGCCGGTGTGGTCGCCGTCGTCGTGGGTCAGGGCCACCGCCGCGAGGGCGCGCACGCCGGCCCAGCGGAGGAACGGCAGCACCACGCGCTCGCCGGCGTCGGTGTGGGGCGAGCGCGGCCCGGCGTCGACCAGCCACCAGCCGTCGCCGAGCCCCAGCGCCAGGGCATCGCCCTGGCCGACGTCGAGCGCCACCAGCCACCAGCGCCCGGGCGGCGGACGGAGCGGGCGCACCGCGAGCAGCATGCCGGCGCTGATCGCGACCAGCACGGTGCCGAGCAGCACCGCGGCGAAGCGCGCCGGCGGGACCGCGCGGGCCCGCGCCGCCAGCGTGCGCGGGGGCGGCAGCCCGAGCACCAGCAGCGCGGCGCCCGCGCCGGCGAGCAGTGCCAGCGCCGGATCGTGTCCCGCGGGCAGCATCGCGCGCGGCGCTCCGCCCGCGGCGGTGGCGATCGCCCGCAGCGTTCCGGCCAGCACCTCGCAGGCGCCGAACAGCAGCGCGCCGAGCCCCGGCAGCGCCAGCTCGGCGCCCACCCCCAGCCAGGCCGCGGCGAGCAGCAGTCCCGAGACCGGAACCGCGACCAGGTTGGCGAGCGTTCCGGTCCAGGACAGCGCGTGGAAGCGCGCGATCAGCACCGGCATCGCGGCGATCTGCGCCGCCAGCGTCGGGGTCATCCAGGCGAGCGGCGCCGCGACACGACCCGCGCGCTTAGCCAGGGCGGCGAGCGCCGGACCGAGCGCGGTGAGGCCGAGGGTGGCCGCGCACGAGAGCTGAAAGCCCAGGTCGCCCGCCCAGCCGGGGGCGACGGCGAGCAGGAGCATCGCGCTCACCGCCAGCGCCTGGATCGAATCGAGCGCGCGGCCGCGCACCCGCGCCGCAGCGACCAGGCACTCGGTGGCGGCGGACCGCATCAGCGACGGCAGCGGCCCGGCGATGCCGGCGTAGAACGCGGCGCACACCGCACCCGCCAGCGCCCGCGCCGCGACCCCGCCGCCCAGCGTCGCGCACAGCCCGCGCGCCAGCGCGGCGAGCCAGGCGACGTGGAGTCCGGAGAGCGCCAGCAGATGCACCAGCCCCGAGGCGCGGAACGCGGCGCTCAGGTCGGGCGGGAGCGCCGAGCGATCGCCGACCACCAGCGGCACCACCAGCTCCCGCGCCGCCGGGCTCAGACGGGCATCGAGACAGCCCTCGATCGCGCGGCGCCAGCGCGCCACGCTGCCGCGCGGCCAGCTCCCGGGCCCGCGCGCGCCCAGGACGCGGCAGGCGTAAGCGCGGCCGGACGCGGCGAGCGCCGCGGCGTCGGCGGAGGCGCGGGCGTCGAATCCGCCCGGATTACGCACCCCTGGAGGTCGCTCGAGACGCGCGAGCACCGCCACCTCGTCGCCCCATTCGGCGGGATCGCCGTCGGGCAGGCGCAGCCGCAGCCGCGTCCCGGCGAGCAGCGGCGGTGTCGCGCGCTCGACCGCCGCCAGCGCGTCGGGCTCCCCCGCCTCGCGCTCGGGCGGCTCGACGATGCGAGCCTCGATCCGCCACGGGCGCTCTTCGTCGCGGACCAGCAGCCGCTGGTGCTCGAGCCAGGCGCGGTGGCCCGCGCCGCGCGCCAGTCCGGCGAGCAGCAGCGCCGCGAGCACGGCCACCGTGCCGGTGCGATCGGGCGCGCGCGCTCCGAGCCCCCCGAGGGCCAGCGCCGCGGCCGCGCACGCCAGCGCCGCGCGCGGGCCCAGCCCCGCGCCCCCCAGGAGCCCGAGCCACACCGCGACCGCCGCCGCCACCGCGCCCCGCGCGCCCATGACGGGGCGACGGGGAAAACGCCGTGCCAGCGCCGCGTCATCACGCCCGGCAAGGCGCGGCGCCGGCTGGGCGTCCCGCCCCGGCGCGCGGGCGCGTCGACGACGGCGACAGGTGTGGTGAGGAGGGCGACAGCCCCGCGCTTCAGCGGGTCGAAGCGGACGCCGCGCCGGCGGGCCCGAGCGCGATCTGGATGTCGGTGAACAGCTCGTCGCCGGAGCGCGTGGCGACGCTGACGTAATAGCGGGCGCGGCCGTGGGCGTCGAGCTGGGTGGCGGGGAACACCACCGCCCCCACCGTGCCGGCCGGCGCCGCCAGCACGTTCATCGCGTAACGCTGCCAGGTGCCCTCGGGCGTGCTGACGTGCAGCCACATCTCGCGCACGTCGGAGAGCGACAGCCCTTCGAGCGTCGCCGAAACCACCCCGGGCTTCAGCGGGTCGATGCGCCCCGGCGGCTGGACGGTGAGCCGCGGGCGATCGGCGCTGGCGTCGAGGTCGAAGTTCGCGAAGCGCTGGTTGCCGCCCGGCAGATCGATGAGCTGGACCGGCGAATCCTGCCCCGACCAGCTGACGCGCACGCTGTGCGGGCCGCGCGGCAGCTCGAGGCTGAGGGGGGTCACCCCGCGCTGCTCGCCGTCGAGCCACACCAGCGCGCCCGCAATGGCCTGGGACGACCCGTCGACGGTCGAGGCCGCACGCACTTCGAGCATGCCGGTCGCCGGAGAAACGAATGGACGGGCGGTGAGCTGTGCGGTCTCGCGCACCCGCACCTCGACGATCTGGTCCCACGAGCCGGCGCCGGGCGACCAGAACTGCACCTGATGGACGCCGGGCGCCAGGTTGTCGACCGTGACCGGTGCGAGGCCGTGGGGGATCCCGTCGACGCTCACCTTCACCGCCGCCGACTTGTCGGCGTTGGTCACCATCAGCGATCCCCACAGCGAAACGTCGATCGCCGCGTGCCCATCCCGATCGAAGTGAACCGGGACGCTGGCGCGGCCGAGGTTCGCGACGGAGAGGGTGATCTGATGGTCGCCCGGCCGGGCCTCGATGGTGGCCGGGGTGCGGCGCGCGAGATCGCGGCCGTCGAGCGCGATCCAGGCGCCCTGCGGATGGCTGTCCACCGCCACCCGCCCGCGCGGCGGTCCGAGGCCGATGCGGGCCGCGAGCCGTGACATGGGCCCGCCACCCTCGTCGTGGCGCCCGGGCAGCGTGCCCAGGATCCAGCCCGCCGCGAACAACGCGATGGTCACCGCCGCGATCGGCCCCTTGCGCAGCCACCACGGCGGACGCTCCTCGCTCTCGACCAGGAAGGCGCGACGGTGCGCGCGCGGCGTTCCGATCGGGGCACGGCTTGAAGCCCGCGGGGCCCAACCCGACACCGCCTCGTCGGGGTCCACCGAGCCCACCGGAACCACGCTCAGGTCGCTGGTTGGCTCCGGGAACGGCACGGCGAACGATTGCAGAGCGGGAGACGCGGCGGGCGGTGCGGCGGGCGGAGCGGGCGGCGGCGCGGTGGACGGCGCCGGCCGCGCGAGCGGCAACTCGGCGGCCGAGAGCGGCGGCGGCGCCGTCCGCGGCGCGGGCGCGGTGGGATCCGCGGCGGGCGGGATGGCGCGCCGGCGCGCGATCGCTTCCGGTCGCGTCTCCGGATCGAGATGCTCCGAGCCGCGCACGATCTCGAGATCGGACGGGGGCGGCGCGACCGCCGCCGGCTCCATGGGCCGGATGATGTCGAGCGGCGGCCGCGCGGCTCGAGGCTCGGCGGGTCGCGGCTCCGAAGGTTGCGGCGCGCGCCTCGCGTCCGCGATCGGCGCCAGCGGCCGCGCGGGCGCGGCAGCGGACGGCGCGGGCGGCGCTGGCGGTGGGGGCGGCGGCGCCGCCGTCGCGGCCGGCGGTGGTGCCGACTGCGAGAGCCAGCTCGGCGCGCGCCACTGATCGAGCGCCGACGGCACGTCGCCCGCCCGCGCCGGCGGCGCGGCGGAAAAGGCCTGGGCGCCGCGGCCCGCCCAGTCGGCGGTGACGCCCACGCCGGCCCGCTCGCTCCCCGACGCGACCGACCACTCGAGGCGCACGCGCACGCGGCGCCAGTTCTCGACCTCGATCGCCTGCGCCTCGCGCCCGTCGGGGTCGCGTACCCGGATGATGGGCCCCTCGGCGGCGCGACCGTCCACCCAGATCTCGACCTCGGCGGGCCCCGCCCAGCCGAACGCCACGCGGTCGTGCGTGGTGACGAAGGCCAGCGAGCACGGCGGGTCCTCGGGCGTGTGGTGCCACAGCTCGCCGTGCGAGAACAGGAGCCCGGTGAGCCCGTGGCGGAGCAGGGCCGAGATCGGCCGGTCCCCGGGATCGTTGCGGCTGGTCTCGACCGCGACCCCGATCAGCTCGCCGAGCCAGGCTTCGATCTGGGCCGGATCGTGACCGGTGGCGCGGGCGAGCAGCACCAGCTCGATCCCCTCGCCGACAGCGCGGGCGGCCAGAACATCACCGCCGGGACGGGTCGAAACCTCCCAGCCGGACGATGACGTGGCGTGGCGTTCGCTCACGGGGTTCCCTCCCCACGCGGCGACGGGGCCGCGAGATCGCGTGATGCGCGCCGTCGCAACCTATCGACTGCGTGACAGCGTGTCAATGCACAACCCATTCGTGGCATAGGAATTGCGGCCCATTACGAAACGGGCGTGGGACAGCGACTTGAGCGCTCCCGCGCGCTCGCGGATCGAGCAATGTTCATGGACGGCGGTTGCATATCGCACTCCGTCACACTAGCGTTCGACGATTCGCCCCTCGTGGGGGCAAAGCCCAGGGACAGGAGATACCTGATGCGGGTTCGAGCACAGATCATGACGGCGTCGATGGCGGCGCTCCTTATTCTCACCCCGGTCATCGGCAGGGCGGCCGCGGATCCGGACCCCAATCCTTCAGGCCCTTCCGCGCCCGCCTCCGGAGCCCCGGCCGCGGCCATCGACTCCCTCACCGGCAACCCTCCGGCCAGTCCGGCGATGAACATCCGCTCGGCCTACGAGGCCGCGTACGCCCTGCGCAAGGCTGGCGACCCGATGAACGCGATCGGCACCGCCGAGGCGGCGCTGCTCCAGATCGAGGTCGTGCTGTCCGAGAATCCGGACGAGGGCGTACGTCGTGACCTGGTCGAGCTGCGCTCCAAGCTCAACGGTCTCCGGGACGCGGCGGAGTCCGATCTCCAGGCCCCCGAGCGCCACGTCGCGCCCGGCAACGAGGCCGATGACCGGGTGCTGAACGCCCCGGCGGTGGACGGCATCAAGCCGCAGCTCAACGCCCAGGTGGTCCGGTACATCGACTACTACAGCGGCCCGGGGCGCCCGATTTTCGAGAAGTGGCTCAAGCGCTCGGGTCGCTACGTGCACCTGTTCCGCACCGTGCTGGAGCGTGAGGGGCTGCCGCCCGATCTGGTCCAGCTGGTGTTCGTCGAGAGCGGCTTCAACGTTCACGCCCGCTCGAGATCCGCGGCCGTGGGTCCGTGGCAGTTCCTGCGCTCGAGCGGGCGGCTGTTCGGCCTGACCGTCAACCAGTGGGTGGACGAGCGCCGCGATCCCGAGAAGTCCACGGTGGCGGCCGCGCGCTACCTCAAGCACCTCTACGCGATCTTCGGGGACTGGCCGCTGGCGCTGGCCTCCTACAACGCCGGCGAGGGTCTGGTCCTGCGCGCGATCAAGACGCAGGGCACCACCAACTACTGGGATCTCCGGCTGCCGCGCCAGACCGAGGACTACGTGCCCCAGTTCATGGCCTGCCTCGCGATCTCGCACGACCCGCACCGCTACGGCTTCGACGGGGTGCCGCTCGACGAGCCGATGGAGTTCGACGAGGTGGCCTTCAAGGGCGCCGTCGATCTGCGCGCGATCGCCAAGCTCGCCGACTGCAGCTACGACGAGCTGCGCGATCTGAATCCCGCGGTGCTGCGCAGCGCGGCGCGCGGCCCCGAAGGCATCACCACGCTGCGGGTGCCGCAGAGCAAGGGGCCGTCGCTGATGCGCAAGCTCGAGGAAGGCGGCCGCCTCCCGGCGGTCAACCTGACGGTCAAGCACCGGGTGCGGCGCGGCGAGACCCTGCAGCAGATCGCCAATCGCTACGGGGTGAGCGCGCCGGAGCTGGCGCGCGTCAACGGCATCGGCCGCCAGCGCCCGCTGCGCCGCGGCGCCACGCTCACCGTGCCCGCGAGCCTCGCCGGCCCGGCGCCGGCGGTGCTGGCGGCTAACGATCCGCGCGCCTCGACCGATTACGTGCCGGAGCGCACCCTGGCGCTCCCGGCGTCGCTCGACGGATTCTCCGACGCCGAGGGGCGTTCGACCGTGCGGGTCAAGCGCGGCGAAAACCTCAAGTGGATCGCGGAGCACAACGACTGCTCGGTCGACGACCTGATGCGCTGGAACCACCTCTCGAAGCCGGTGGTCCACCGCGGGCAGCGCCTCAAGGTGCGCACCGGCGACGCCACGGACCGCGTCGCCCAGCGCGACAGCATCGAGGTCGCGAAGCTCGCCCACCTGCGCGTGCCGCCCCCCCGCCACCACCACCGGCGCTCGAGCCCCGCCCCGCGCCGCTACGCGGTGACGGTCCGTGACGGCGACACGCTGGCGACCATCGCGCGCCGCACCGGGGTGAGCGTCGCCGAGCTCAAGCGCGCCAACGGGCTCAATTCGGGCCAGGTGCGCAGCGGCCAGCGGCTGCACGTGCCGCGCGCCAGCGTCGACGGCTGAGCGCCGGAGCGCTGACCGGGTGCACCGGGGCGGCCGTGAGACCACGGCCGCCCCGGGCGTTTCCGCTCAGTGCATCGGCTCCGGCCCGTCGACCACACCGCCCGCCGGGACCGCGTCGGTGAACCGGTCGGCGGTGACGAAGGCGCCGATGCGGGCGTTGCGTCCCACCGTGAGGCCGGCCGGCAGCCGCGCCCCCTTGCCGATCACCACCAGCCCGCTCGACAGGTGCTCGGGGCAGGCGCGGTTCGGAATCGAGCCGTCGCCGGTCCCCACGCGCGCGCCCTCCGCGATGATGACGTCCTTGTCGACGATCGCGCGGTCGAGCCGCCCGCCGGGGCCCACGAAGGTGTCGTGCATGACGATGCTGTCGAGCACCTCGGCGCCGCGCGACACCGTGACGCCCGGGAACAGCACCGAACGCTCGACCCGGCCCTGCACCACGCAGCCGTTGGCGATCATGCTGCGCTCCACGCGCGCCCCGTGCTCGAAGCGCACCGGCGGCCGGTCGGCGCTCTGAGTGTGGATCACCCAGTCGGGGTCGTCGAGGTTGAGGGGCGGCGGCATGGCGAGGAAGGCGAGGTTCGACTCGTAGTAGGAGTCGAGCGTTCCGACGTCCTGCCAGTAGTCGGGGAAACGGTACGCGTACACCGGCTCGCCGCGCGCCACCAGCCGCGGCAGCAGATCCTTGCCGAAGTCGTGGCTCGAGATCGAGAGCTCCGCGTCCTCGACCAGCCAGCGGATCAGGCAATCGCGATCGAACAGGTACACGCCCATCGAGGCGAGCCGTGACGAGGCGCGGCGTGGCTTCTCCTGGAACCCCGTCACCCGGCCGGTGGGGTCGGCCTCCAGGATCCCGAAGCCGCTCACCGCGTGCTCCGGCACCTCGGTGACCGCGACCGTGGCGCCGGCGCCGCTGGCGGCGTGGAACGCGTACAGGACGTTGTAATCCATCTTGTAGACGTGGTCACCCGACAGCACCAGGACCTCCTCGATGCGCCGCCGCCGCAGGTGGACCAGGTTGCGGAAGATCGCGTCCGCGGTGCCGTGGTACCAGTCGCTGCGCACCGTCCCCAGCGAGGGCTGGAGGATCTGGATGCCGCCGCGCGAGCGGTCGAGGTCCCACGGACGGCCGGTGCCGATGTGCTCGTGGAGCGATGTGGGCCGGTACTGGGTCAGCATCCCGATGTCGTCGATGCCGGAGTTCACGCAGTTCGAGAGCGTGAAGTCGATGATCCGGTACTTGCCCCCGAACGGCACCGCCGGCTTGGCGCGGCGCTCCGACAGCAGGCACAGCCGGCTGCCCATGCCGCCGGCGAGGATGAAGGCGTAGCGCGCACCGCTCATACCACGCCCTCGTACCACGGCCGGTTCCCGGTCACCGCCCCGGCCACCAGCTCGCCGCCCGGCAGGTCGGCCGCCCCGGCGCCGATTCCGACGATCGCGGCGCGCCCGATGCGCGCGCCCGGGGTGATGGTCGCGTCCTTGCCGATCAGGGTCAGGCCCTCGAGCCAGGCATGCTCGGGTCCCGCCGGGACCTCGCCCCAGCCCACGATCGCGCGCTCCCCGACCTGCACGCACTTGTCGAGGATCGCGTGGTGGACCCGGGCGCCCGCCTCGATGCGGGTGTCCTGCATCACCACCGCGTCCTCGACCTCCGCCCCGGCCGCGACGTGCACCCCCGGGAACAGCACCGCGCGCCGCACGGTGCCGTCGACGCGGCAGCCGTTCGCGACCAGGCCGTCCTCGACCACCGCGTGCCCGCCCAGCATCACCGGCGGACGCTCCTCGTCGCGGGTCAGCAGCGGCCAGGCCGGATCGTGCAGCACCAGCCGCGGGTCGGGCCCCACCGCCTCGAGGTTGGCGCGGAAGTACGAGCCCACGGTGCCAACGTCCTCCCAGTAGCCCTCGAAGGCGTAAGCGTGGACGCGCACCCCGGCGGCCAGCATCGGCCGCAGCACGTCCAGCACGATGTCCATGGGCCGCTCGCGGATGCGCTCGCCCAGCACCGCGGGCTCGAACACGTAGACGCCCATGTTCGCGAACGGCGTGCGCGCCTGCTCCGGCTTCTCCTCCAGCGCGGTGAGCCGGCCGTCGCGCTCCACGGTCGCCATGCCGAAGCGCCGCGACTGCTCGGGCGGAACGCGGGTCACCGCGACCGTCGCCCCGGCGCCGCTCTCGACGTGGGCGCGCAGCAGGGCGCGGTAGTCCATGCGGTAGACGTGGTCCCCCGACAGCACCAGCAGGCGCTCGGGGGTGTGCTCCTCGATCAGGTCCCAGTTCTGGGCGATGGCGTCGGCCGGGCCGTGGTACCAGCCGGCGTGGCTGCGGGTCAGGTAGGGCTGCAGCACCATCAGCCCCCCGCCGCGGTGATCGAGGTCCCAGGGACGGCCGGCGCCGATGTGGTCGTGGAGCGACGTGGGCGCGTGCTGGACCAGGATGCCGACCTGGCGGATCTCGGAGTGGCAGCAGTTGCTGAGGACGAAGTCGATGACCCGGTACTTGCCGCCGAAGGGCACCGCGCTCACCGCCCGCTCCGCGGTCAGCACGCTCAGCCGCTCGCTCCCGCCCCCCGCGAGCACCAATGCCATGACCTGCCGCATGCCGGTCTCCGTGATGGAAGTGGAGCGCGGAGCCGAAGGTAGGAACCCGCTCAGGTCAAGTCAAGCCGCGGCGCGCGCCGCGGCCGCGCTTCACCAGCTGTAGGAGGCCGACACCAGGTGGGTGGTTTCGAGGTTCTGGTCGCTGGAGGAGAACGCCGGGTCGCTGGAGGAGAAGAAGCGGTTGAGATTGGCGGCGTAGTCGACGCCGATCTGCTTGTAGCGCACCCCGGCTCCGAAGGCGAGGTCCTTGCCGTTGGCGCCCGCGCGCAGCGCGAAGGTGTTGTTGTACCAGTACTCGATCCCGGTGCGGACGTCGGCGGTGACGTTGCCGAACGAGATCTGGCTGTCGAGGGCGCGGTTCTCGAATCCCCACGCCAGGTCGAGGGCGGCGGTCAGCGCGTGGTGCTTGGCGGGATAGAAGTTGAACGCGGCGCCGGTGTCGATCGAGGGGGTCACGACCTCGCGTGAGCCGTTGCTCCACGCGATGTAGGTGGTGGTGAGGTCGCGGAACACGGTGGCGATCGAGATCGCGTCGGTCGGCATGTAGATCGCGCCGGCGTCGAGCCCGGCGCCGAACGAGGTCTGGTGCTCCCCGGGCAGCGTGTCGGGCACGCTCTGGCGCACGAACTTGACGGTGCCGCCGAAGGCCCAGTGCATGCCATGCTGGTGCGCGAACGAGGTGTAGAGCGCCATGTCGGCGCTGGACGCCAGGTAGATCTCGCTGGCCGGGATGTGGAGGCGCTCGCCCGGCTCCCACTTGCCGTCGTTCTGGCCGTAGTCGTTGGTGCGCGGATCGTTGTCGACCCCGTAGTCGTCGAAGTCGATGCCCGGCTTGAGCTGGTCGGGACGCGGCGTGATCGGGATGTCGTCGACCGCCGAGCGCAGGAACGCGAAGCCGAGCGCCGATTTGTGCGACGGCTTGCCGTCGAGCGGGATGACGGCGCCGACGAAGTCCTGGTTGACCAGGCCGCCGAATTTCTCGGCGTGCTGCGGCAGCACCTCGCGGTAGGGCAGGTAGACCATGCCGGCGGGATTCCACCACGGCGCGGTGGCGTCGTCGGCGACCGCGACGAAGGCGCCGCCCATGCCGAGCGCGCGCGCGCCCACCTGCATCTTGAGGAACTCGGCGGCGTACTTGGTGGCCGACGCCGGGGTCGCGACCAGGCAGGCCGCGACCAGGCCGAGGACGGCGGAAGCTCGTGCGCGCATCGTGGAAACCCCGCGGTGATCCGGTCGCGACCCTTGAGCCTTCGAGCCTACGGGCCGCGCCGCTCGCGTGTCAACGCCGCCGCGCCTCAGATCGGCGCGAGGCGCCGAATCGGCTGCCAGGGCTGTGCGTTGACCTCGCCGAAGGGCGGGGTGATGCGCCACTCGCCGTGATGCTCGACCAGCTGGCTCTCGGTCTTGAAGCTCAGCTCCTCGGCGGCCCCGAGCGCGAAGTAGTGCACCTCGTAGTTCACCATGACGCGGCCGCGCCGCACCGGCAGCGCGTGGACCTCGGTGAGCGTGAGGTTGCGGCTCGGAGGCATGAACCACACCGACCCCGGGTAGGGTCCGGTGTAGCCGCCGTCCTCGATGCACAGCGACGCGGTCTCGGCGTCGCCCTGTTGCAGCGACTCCCAGTAGGTCCGCAGCGTGGCGATCGGCGAGTTGAAGCGGGGATCGATGATGCAGCGCTGACCCTGCCCGAGCAGCGCCACGCACAGCAGCAGCACGAGCGCGCAGGACAGCGGGCCGGCGGGTGCGAGGGGCGGCGATGGGGAGGGCGAATCGGGGCTGGGACACGCTGCCATCCCTACCCCGACGGGGGGCGCCACCGTTCCAGATTCTTGCTGCCGGACGGGGCGGGGGGGCGGCACGCGATCGAGCTGCACGGGTGGTCTCCGGAATCAGGGGGCGAGCCTCCGTGCGCGCGAACCGGGGTGAGGGCCGCCACGCGAGGCGCCGAACACCCGGGTATCCTTCGCGGTGCCCCGCACGAAGCGTTCCGGAAATGCACGCCCGCGAGGGTTCGCGGGCAGGGTGCGGAAACACGTTAGATAGAGGCTCTAAACGGTTGGAGCCCAACTCACTCAGCCGATCGCCTCGTCCGGCGTCGCGGCCGGCGCCGCGATGGGCCAGCCGGTCGGCGCGCGATCGCGCTGGGTGATCCCCCCCTTTTCGGGCGGAACTCCCCAGCGCGGAGGGGCGGGCGGCGCCGGCGCGCGGCGGCGAAGCCGGCGCGAGCCCGGTCGCGCCCCCGCGACTCGCGGGCCGCCACGGCGGGCTCGCGGCGGTCCGCGCGGCGGCTCGAAGGTCCGGGCGGGCGGCCACGCCGCTCGCCGCGCCCGCGCGGCACGCCGAGGTAGCGCCGTCCGCCCGGGCGCACCGGCCGCGCCGCGGCGGCGCCGAGGCGCGCCACCTCGTCCGCGGAGAGCTCGCGCCACAGCCCGCGCGCCAGCGCCCCGAGATGGAGCGGTCCGTAGGCCGAGCGATGGAGCGAGACCACGGTGAGGCCGACCGCCTCGCACATCCGCCGCACCTGGCGGTAGCGTCCCTCGTGAATGGTGAGCGCGAGCATCGCGCGGTCCGGGCGGCTGTCGACCAGCCGCACCCGGGCCGGGGCGCTCACCACGCCGGGCTCGAACTCGACGCCGCTCGCGAGGCGGCGCAGCTGCCCGGGACCGGGCGGCGATGCGACCCGCACCCGGTACGACTTGTCCACGCCGTAGCGCGGATGCATGAGTCGATGGGCGAGCTCGCCGTCGTTGGTCAGCACCAGCAGCCCGCTGGTGTCGGCGTCGAGGCGCCCGACCGGGAACAGCCGCGCCCCGGGCGGCAGCAGGTCGCGCACCGTGCGGCGCCCCTCGGGGTCGTGGAGCGTCGAGATCACCCCCACCGGCTTGTGCAGCACGTAATAGCGCAGCTCGGCGGCGGGCGGGAGCCCGCGGCCCCGCACCTCGATCCGGTCGCGCTCGGGCTCGACCTGGGTGCCGGGCTCGGTGACCACCGCGCCGTTGACGCGCACCGCGCCTTCCTTGATCAGCGCGTCGCACTTGCGGCGCGCGCCGATGCCGCGCCGCGCCAGCAGCTTGTTGAGCCGGATGCTCACTCGTCGGTGGCGGCGTCGGTTTCCGGGGCGGCGGGCGCGGCCTCGTCGCCGTCCGCGGGCCCGGGGCGCACCAGGTCGTGGAGGTGAGCGGCCTCGTTGGCGGCCAGATCCGAAGCCACCTGCGAGACCACCTCGAGCTCCATCATGTCGAGCTGCTCGGGCTCGCGCGCGGCCACCAGCGCCCGCAGCTCCTCGGGGCGCGGCAGCTCGGCGAGGTCGCGCAGCCCGAAGTAGTCGAGGAACTCCTGGGTGGTGCCGTACAGCAGCGGGCGGCCCACCACCTTCGAACGCCCCCGGATCGTGACCAGGTTGCGCTCCAGCAGCGTCGCCAGCACCGCGCTCGAATCGACGCCGCGGATCGCCTCGACCTCGCTCTTGGTCACCGGCTGCTTGTAGGCGATGATCGCCATGGTCTCGAGCCCGGCCCGCGACAGGCGCATGCGCTTCTTGCCGCGCAGCAGCCGCGCCACCCACTCCGACTGGGCCGGGGTGGTCACCAGCAGCCAGCCGCCCGCGATCTCGCGCAGCTCGACCCCGGCGCCGCGCGCCGTGTAGGCGTCGCCCAGCTTCTCGAGCGCGGTCGCCACCTCCTCGGCCGGCGCGTCGAGCGACTCGGCGAGCAGGGTCAGGGACAGCGGCTGGTCGGACGAGAACAGCAGCGCCTCGAGCGCCGCTTCAAGCTGGATCGGAGGCATGGGTGTCACGTCCTTCCGTCGATCGATGGAGGATGCGGATGTCGCCGAACGGCTCGCTCTGGACCACCTCGACGGTCCCCATCTTGATGAGCTCGAGCAGCGCCATGAACGTCACGATCATCTCGCCGCGCGCGCGACAGCGCAGCAGCAGCGCGGTGAACGAGGCCTCGCCATGCTCGGCCACCGTGCCGGCGATCAGGGCCATCTTGTCCTCGACGTCGTAGACCTCGCCCTCGACCTCGTAGACTGCCGACTCCGGGAGCCGCGACATGACGCGATTGAGCGCGTCGAGCAGGTCGAACAGCGTCGCCGGCGCGAGCGGCAGCGGGCCCATCTCCTCCTCGCCCGGCACCATGCCGCGCTCGAACAGGCGGCGGCGCTCGGCCTCGCGCCCCTTCAGGGTCTCGGCCGCCTCCTTGAAGGTGCGGTATTCGATCAGGCGCTGGACCAGCTCCTCGCGCGGGTCGCCTTCGTCCTCCTCCTCGCCGCTCTGCGGCAGCGGCAGCAGCATCCTGGCCTTGATGCGCATCAGCGTCGCCGCCATGACCAGGAACTCGCCCGCCACCTCGAGATCGAGCGCGCGCATCAGCTCGAGGTAGGCGAGGTACTGCTGGGTGATGTGGGCGATCGGGATGTCGTAGATGTCGACCTCATCGCGCTGGATGAGGTGGAGCAGCAGGTCGAGGGGTCCTTCGAAGCGCGCCAGCTTGACCGTCACGGTGCCGCGCGCCGGCGACGAGGGCGCCGGCGACGGCGGCGCCGGTGCGGGGGCCGGGGCCGCGGCGCCGGCCGGGTCGGCGGGCGGCGGCGTGGGCCGCTCCGGGGGCGTGCTCATCGCTTGCGCTCCGCCGCCGGCAGATCGGCGGGCTCGAGGTTCATCGCCCGCCGCACCTCGTCCATGGTTGCCGCCGCCACGGCCCGGGCGCGGCGGTTGCCCTCGGAGACGATGTCGCGCACCAGCCCGGGATCGGCGGCGTAGCGCGCGCGGCGCTCGCGGATCGGCGCCAGCGCGTCGGCCAGCACCCGCGCCAGGTGCTGCTTGTCGGGCACGCAGGCCAGCTCGCCGGCGCGACATTTCCGCGCGATCGTCTCCGCCTCGCCGGGGTTGAACTTGCGGTGGTATTCCCACACCACGCAGCCGCCATGGCCGTCGGAGGGATCGGCTTCGGGGCGGCCCGGATCGTTGGCGCGTACCTTCCGGGGGTCGGTGTAGGCCTGCCTGACCTTGGCGGCGATCGCCTCGGGAGTGTCGGTGAGCAGGATGGTGTTGCCCACCGACTTGCTCATCCGGCCGCCGTCGAGCCCGCGCAGGCGCGGGAAGGCGGTGAGCTGGGCCTCGGGCTCGGGGAACACCGGCTCGCGATCGCGGCAGTAGAGGAAGTTGAAGCGCCGCGCCAGCTCGCGGGTCAGCTCGACGTGCGGCACCTGGTCCTCGCCCACCGGCACGTGGGTGGCCTTGTAGAGCAGGATGTCGGCCGCCTGCAGCACCGAGTAGCCGAGATGACCGTAGGAGATGGTCTGCTCGTCGAGGTGGAGGTCGCGGATCTGCTCCTTGAGCGTCGGGATGCGCTCGAGCCGCGACTTGCTGACCAGCATCGAGAGCAGCAGGTGGAGCTCGGCGTGCTCCTTGACCTGGGACTGGACGAAGATGACGCTCCGCTCCGGGTCGAGCCCGGCGCCCAGCCAGTCGAGCACCATCTCCCAGGTGTCGGTCTGAAGCCGCGAGGTGTCTTCGTGGCCGGTGGTCAGCATGTGCCAGTCGGCCACCATGTGGAAGTTCTGCCAGCCCTCGTTCTGGAGCCGCACCCAGTTCTCGAGCGCGCCGACGTAGTTGCCGAGGTGGAGCCGGCCGGTCGGGCGCATGCCCGAGAGAATGCGTCCGCGCTTCACGATGACGAGGCGGGTTGAAGGGCCGAATTCCGGCACATGAAGGGCTCCCGGGAGAGGGCGATCAGAGACCGTCGCGCAGACTATCGGGAAGGCACGGACGAATCAAGACTTGCGGCGGTTTTTGGCGGCCCTGAGGCTATACTGGTGCGGGCCCGGTCGCGCGCATTCCGCCGCTCCGGGCGCGGAGGAGCGCACGATGCAGCCAGCGGGTCGCGCCATGGTCGTCACGCTGTTCCTGGGCCTCTCGCTGCCCCGGCTCGCGGGCGCGGCGACGACCGTCACCCGCGAGTATCGCTACGAGGCCGCCCGCCTGCGGCTCGAGCCGGCGGCCGGCGGGGTCGCGGTGCGCTGCGAGGGTGGGCTGCCGGAGTACCGCGTCGGCCGCCCCGATCTGCCGGTGGTCGCCGAGCGCTTGAGCCTGCCCCCGGACATGCGCCTCGCCGGCGTCGAGGTCGAGCGCATGGAGACCGAACCGTTCGCCCAGGGCGTCCGTGTGGCTCCCGCCCCGGAGATCCGCCCCGGGCTCGAGCGCCCCGGCGCCGCTGCACCCGATCCCGGCCTCTTCGACCGCGCCGGGTTCCAGCCCGAGATCCCGGTGAGCCCCGGGCTCCAGGGGTGCGAAGACGGTGAGCGCGTCGCCTGGCTGCTGGTCTCGCCGGTGCGGTGGGACGCCCGCAGTGGCCGCCTCGAGCGTGTCAGCCGGCTGGTGGTGAAGATCAGGCTCGAGCCGGCGGCGGACCGCCCGCTGCGCCGCGCCCGCGACGCCGCGCAGCCATCGATCGGTCGCGCAGCCGTGGCGGCCGCGGGCCGGGGCGGCGCCGCGGCCGCGCCGGGGCGCGCCGCTCAGCCCTTCGTGCCCACCCAGATCCCCTCGCTGCTCGGCAGCGCGGTCGACTACGTCATCGTCACCGACGATCAGCTGGCGCCCGCATTCCAGACCCTCGCCGACTGGAAGACCGCGAGCGGCGTGCCGGCGGTGGTGCGAACCCTGAGCTTCATCCGCGCCGGTTATCCGCAGGGCGCCGACGACGCCGAACGGATCCGCCTGTTCCTCCGCGACGCCTACACGCGCTGGGGAACCCACTGGGCGCTGCTGGGCGGCGACACCGAGGTCATTCCCGCCCGCTACGCGCACCACACCTACGACGACTCCGAGCTTCCCAGCGATCTCTACTACTCGTGTCTCGACGGGAACTGGAACGCCAACGGCGACAGCACCTGGGCCGACGGCTACAGCGGGCCCAGTGATCCCGGCGACAACGCCGATCTGCTGCCCGAGCTGTGGGTGGGGCGGGCGCCGGTGGTGACCCCGGCCGACGCCGAGGGCTTCGTCGCGAAGACGCTCGGCTACGAGACCGCGCCGGTCGACGCGGCGATGAACCAGATCCTGTTCTTCGCCGAGGTGCTGGTGCCGGAGAACTGGAACCACGTCTCGGCGCCCATGCTCGACGGCGCGCAGCTCGTGGAGCAGGACCTCCTGCCGCTGCTCGACCCGGTCCCGGGCCTGCACGTGGCGCGGCTCTACGAGAATGCCGGCGACGCGCGCTGGCGGCCGGGGGCGCTGACCGAGACCCGGGCCGCAGTCATCGACTCGCTCGACCGCGGCTACAACCTGGCGGTGCACATCGGGCACGGCTACCGCACCGTGATGTCGTGCGGCGACGACAACCTCGACAACCACGACGCCTACGCGCTCAGCAACGGCGCCCGGCTCGCCAACCTGTACGCGATCGACTGCACCTCGAGCGCCATCGACTTCGCCTCGTTGGGCGAAGCGTTCGTGCGCGCCCGTGGCGGCGGCGCGGTCACCAGCATCGGCTCGACCGGCCTCGACTTCCCGAGCGTCGGCCGCGCCTATCAGAAGGAGTACTTCCGCCTGCTGTTCCAGGCCGGCGTCACCGCGGTCGGCGAGGCGCAGGGCCGGCAGAAGCTGCCCTTCGTCGCCAACTCCTACTACGACGGCTTCGACCGCTGGATCCAGCTCACCCTGCTGCTGCTCGGCGATCCCGAGCTGCGCATCTACACCGCGACGCCGCTCGCGCTCGCGGTCACCGCCCCCGGCACCATGCCGGCCTCGGACAGCAGCGTGACCGTCCACGTCGAGACCGGCGGCGTCCCGCTTCCCGGCGCGCGCGTCACGGCGTGGATGCCCGGCCACGAATATCGGATCGGCCTCACCGACGCGGGCGGCGACCTGGTCCTGCCGCTGCGCCCCGACACAGTCGGCCTCTGCTCGCTCACCGTCACCGCGTTCAACGCCCGGCCCTGGCGCGGGAGCGTCAGGGTGGTGACCGCCGGCCCGCCGGCGCTGGGCGCCCTCGCCCCCGCGATCCTCGACGACCAACTGAACGGCCGCCATGGCAACGGCGACGGCATCCCCGACGCGGGCGAGACCTTCGACGTCATCGTGCCGCTGCGCAACAGCGGCGGCACTCCTGCCGGCGACGTCGTGGGGACGCTGTCGACGAGCGACGGACTGGTCACGCTGGTGACGCCGGCCGCGACCTACGGCACGATCGCGCCCGGCGGGCCGGTGTCGCCGGCCGCCGGCTTCCGCGTGCGGCTGCCCTTCGACTGCCCCGACCAGCGCGAGATCCCGTTCACGCTCGATCTGATCGAGAGCGGCGGCGCCCATTTCCAGCAGCGCTTCCAGCTCACCGTCCGCGCGCCCGATCTGGCGCACACCGGACACCTGGAGTCGGAGTCGGTCGGAAACGGCGATGGCATCCCCGAGCCGGGCGAGACGGTGAGCTACGCGTTCCAGATCCTGAACCGCGGCACCGGCCCGGCGACCGGCCTCAGCGGAAGCATCGCAAGCGACGACGGACTCTCGACCGTGCTCGACTCGACCTTCACGCTCGGCGACCTCGCTCCCGGGGCGGCCGGAACCACGACCGCGGTGCGCTTCGTACCGGCGAGCGCCGCGGCGCGGCTGACGGTGCGGATCGGCGACGCCGACGGCATCCGCCTGCTGCGGACGATCGACCTCGGCTTCCCCGTGGCGCCGGTGGCGCTCGCCGCCAGCGGTGGCCGCGGCTCGGTGCATCTCACCTGGGCCCGCAGCGGCGCCCCCGACCTGCTCGGCTTCCGGATCTATCGCGCCGCCGCCGCGACCGGGCCGTTCACCCCGGTGGGTCCGGTGGCGACCGGACGGGCGTCCGACGCGACCGACGGCGCGCTCGCGCCGCTCACGCGCTACTGGTACCGCGTGACGGCGGTGGACAGCTCGGGCAACGAGTCGGGCCCCTCGGCGGCGGTCTCGGCGGTCACCAACCCGTCGGTCCATCCCGGCTTCCCCGTGTACACGCGCGAGAGCGTCAGCTCGCCGGTGTGTGTCGCTCACTTCCCCGGATATCCCCAGGACCTGATCATCGGCGGAGCGGTGCTCCATCGCTTCCACCCCGACGGCACCGCGCCGGTCGATGCGGATGGCCTCCCCGCCACGCCGGGCGATCTGACCACGCTGGGGAGCAACTACGCCGCCGGCGCCTCGGTCTCGGATCTCGACGGCAGCGGCACGCCGGCGATCATCGGCGCCACGTGGGACTCGCGGGAGATCGAGGTCTTCGACCCGCAGGGCCATCCCCGCGCGGGGTTCCCGGTCGGGTTCGAGGACCAGACCTGGTCCTGCGTCGCGGTCGGCGATCTCGACGGCGACGGGCACAAGGAGATGGTGTTCGGCTCGCGCAGCCCGCTGCCCGGCCTGGGGCGCGAGCTCTATGTGTTCCGCGACAGCGGCGCCGAGTGGATGGACGGCGACGCGAACCCGGCCACGGTGGGCGTGTTCAAGGTGATGGGCAACGACTACAACGACGGAACCCCGGCGCTCGCCGATCTGCTCGGCACCGGCGAGAAGGACATCGTCTACGGCAGCTTCGACGGCAACCTCTATGCCTGGCGCCCGGACGGCTCGAACGTGCCCGGCTTCCCGGTGTTCGTCGGGGCGACGACGGCCTCGGCGGCGGTCGGCCGCCTCGACGGACCGGCGAACCCGCCGTCGATCGTGATTCCGGTGCTCGACAACACGATCCGCGTCATCCGCGCCGACGGCACGCCCCACCCCGGCTTCCCGATCGCCGTCCCGGTGACCGGCACCAACCGCGCGCCCTCCCCCGCGCTCGCCGACATGAACGGCGACGGGCTCCCCGACATCGTGCTGGCCGGCACCGACGGCCGGATCTACGTGGTCGACCACGGCGGCGCCCCGCTGCCGCCGTGGTCGTCGGCCTCGCGCTTCTCGCCGCTCACCAGCGAGGCCACCGAGGCGAGCCCGGTGGTCGCCGACCTCGACGGGGACGGCCGCAACGACGTCGTGGTCGGCGATGAGAACGGCGGCCTCGCGGCCTTGAGCGGCGCCGACGGCGCGATGCTGCCCGGCTTCCCGATCACGGTGAGCGCCGAGGCCGCCAGCACCGCCGCGCTGTGTGACTGCGACGGGGACGGCAGGTCCGAGATCGCGCTGGTCGACTTCGGCGGCACGCTCACGGTGTGGGACTACGACGCTCCCTTC
>Ga0306920_100001508_pt1 | contig 29032 bp, 27 predicted proteins | sample flu12Cox44000170_FD_204666 | JGI IMG/M metagenome (GOLD analysis project Ga0306920, IMG submission 204666) | Lab enrichment of tropical soil microbial communities from Luquillo Experimental Forest, Puerto Rico - flux4day.12C.oxic.44.000.170 (v2)... | ecosystem: Environmental > Terrestrial >... | reverse complement strand
GGTAGAAGCTGATAAAAACATCTTACAACTCAACATTGCGAAGTTTAAGGGAGGAGACGCCTCCCAGATGGATGTGTACCAGGCTCAAGTCTTGCTCCAGCAGTCTGAGACCCAGGTCATTAATTTCAAGCAATTGGTCGAACAGACCGAAAACAACCTCAGCGTTCTCCTCGGGAGGAACCCCGGTCCGATCACTCGCGGGCTCCTTTTGACCGAGCAACCGCACGTGGCCGAAGTGCCAGCAGGCCTGCCCTCTACACTGCTAGAGCGGCGCCCCGATGTGCGGACCGCGGAGGAGAATCTGGTCGCCGCCAATGCCAATGTTGGCGTTGCGAAGGCTGCGTTCTTCCCGCAGATTTCGTTAACTGGGCAATACGGCTTGAGTTCCGAAATTACTGGCTTCCTGGCAGGCCCAGCCCCCTTCTGGGCAGTCGGCGGCCAGATCGTTCAGCCTATCTTCGAAGGTGGCCGGATCAAGAGCAACTATCGTCTGGCTTGGGCGCAACGCGATGAAGCGGAACTTGCCTATAAACAGGCCGTGCTCAACGCGTTCGGGGAAGTTTCAAACAGTTTGGTCGGGTACTATCAGGCGCGGCAGCAGCGCGTAAAGATAGAAGAGCAAACCAACACGTACAAAGAAGCAGCGAATCTTGCAAACGTGCGCTTCCAGGGTGGCGTCACGTCTTTTCTTGAGGTTTTGATCATTCAGCAAGATTACTTCACTTCCGAGCTGAACCTGGCAACTGCCTGGTACGCCGAAATGGCAAACTACGTCCAGCTTTACCAGTCCCTCGGTGGAGGATGGCAGCCCTAAGAACGATCGTGACTACGCTCGAGCCTCTTGTGCCGTCCCCCGAGGAAGTGAGCATTCACGCTTTCAGTCTTATGTAGTCCGCGCGAACCCGAAGAGTCTTACCCTGGCTCCGTTCGAACCTGGTTGCATTCACTCGCCTCGAAGCGGGAAGTCCGCTGCCCGCCGACGACTAAACCGAACTACTTCGAGGCGAAGTGGCGTCAGGATGATGAAATATGGTCCCAGCGGAGCACAAAGCTCGGAGGGTTCAGTTTCTTGAATTCGTCGAGTGTAAGCGGACACTCGGTCGGCACAGAACCGAGCGCGAACCATAGCGTCGCCTGGCAGGAGAGGGAACGAGAGGCGCCAGCAAAATAGGCGTGCTTCCCGGGGCAAAATAGGCCCTCCGATTAGCTGTCGTGATGCTTTCCCAATAGAGCCCCTGCACACGTGTTGCGTTCCAAATGCGAAGGATACGTGTCTAAGTCGAGCGCCTGTAATTTCTTCCCACTGTCAAAATTGGCAGTTTTGCCCAGCTGCGATCAACGGCAGACTTTGGCTGAGATTGCGGGGGTGTCGATGTCCACCGTCGGTTCCACTCAAGGCTTAGACGATCCTTTGCGAAGAGGGAAAAGGATCACGGCTTGGTACACGCTGAGTGCCGTTTTGTTCGTTGTGGTGGGCATGTTCGCGATTATCGAGCCGGGGGTCGCAGGGATCGGCGTTACCGTCCTGGTCGGATGGCTGTTGATCTTTGGTGGCATTGCCCATCTGTTTGCGGCGTTTAAGGGAGGCGGCGCCGGGCGCGTAATTCTTCAAGTGCTAATGGGCCTGATCTATGTAATCGGCGGAATCTATTTCCTAGTCCATCCGCTTTTGGCCATCGGAACGCTGACCCTTGTTCTCGCGGCCGTAATCCTGGCAGTAGGGGTTGTTGAAATCGTCTCCTATTTCCGGCTGAGGGCGGAGGGCGCGTCAGGGTGGTTGCTGTTTAACGGACTGCTGGGTGTCTTACTCGGCGGAATGATCTGGTTTCACTGGCCTTCCAGTTCGGTGTGGGCCATCGGGATTCTTGTGGGAACGAGCTTACTAGTAACTGGCGTTACCCGATTGATGGTTGGCCTAGCGGCACGAAGGCTCCTTGGAGAGGCGATGAGGTAGCGGATTTAGCTCTGCGAAGCCTGTTCCAAGCCTGGCAGATCTGACAGTACTCTCCGCTGCGAGACTACTCCTAAATACCTTTTGGTGAAACAAGTTCGATCGGCAGGAGACGCGAATCGACTGCGCGGGACGTGCGGATGCAAAATAATGTTCGAAGGTTTCTGGCCATAGCTTTCCTTTTCGTTTCTGCGGCCTCAACGCGAGCGCAAAAGGTTCAATTCTCGGCCGATATGCAATTGCGGAATGGCTCCGGGAGCACCCAGACAGTGAAGTTGTTCGTGGGAGATATGCGGGCCCGCCTTGATCGCGCAGGCACGGAGAGTGAAGCGGGCGGAATTGGTTCCCTTATCATCGATTTTCAGAACCAGTTCATTTTTCTGTTGATCCCGTCGTCCAAGACATATCTGCAAGTCGAAGGGTCGGTAGGGACGTCCTTCTACCAAGGCGCATGGATGTTCAGGCCTGGTACGCCGAAATACCCGTGTAACGCATGGGTGAGGGAGGCGGATCAAAGAGGAATAAGCCTAAGGTGCCAGGCCGCCGGACAAGACACCGTAAATGGTCGAGTTACCCAGAAGTGGGATGCGACGACCAGCTCTAATGATCGAGGACACGGGACGCTGTGGTACGACCCTGACTTGAATTTCATTGTAAAGGTTCTGCGCGTCTCTAAGAACGGGATCGAGTCCGGGTATGAAATACAAAACGTCAACGCAGGGACGCAACCGCCTTCCCTATTCGAGGTCCCTAACACTTATCGGAAATTCACTCTCCCTAAACTGTTTGATGTGCTGACCGGAATCGGGGAGTGGTAGCGTCGTCTCAAGCGCCCCGCGTCACAAAATTCAATCGTTCGGTACGCTTGGATGGCCGCCTGTTCGTTTTGACAGTTCCGAGGAGTTGCGCACAGAACGTACCTTGGCGCAAACGAAGGGCGGCCAGGTTCCTCTCCCCGAACCCGCACAGAGGTTGGCTACTCAGCGAAAGAGGCCGCCTTCCCTCCTTTCTTACTGATGCCCCGGCGCTCAAACCAAAGCGAGTTGCGCTTACCCAGACTAGAGTCGACAGACGAGTAGGTTTGAAAATAGACAAGCTAGGGCTCGAAGAGCAACAAAGGCCCACTGGCATCCTTAAAGAGAACACCCTGTCCAAGCAGGAGCCGTTTGCTGCGTGGCTGTGCCGACTCTCGTATTCCGGTCGAACTTGTTTTCGACCAGACAATCGGCCACATTTTCGTCGCCCGTGTGGCCGGCAACATTGTCACAGCAGAGATTATTGCCAGCCTTGAGTACGCCGTTGCTGTTCTCGGAGTCAGGGCGCTCCTCGTCCTCAGGGACAGCAACTGTGGTGCCGTAAAGGCAGCCATGAAAGCAGATGCCGTACCCGGACAGATCAGTGCATTGTACGCGCATCTGCGCCAAGCAGTGGATCAGTCAGACGGGGACTTGGACGGCGCAATCAAGGCCAACGCCAAGATTCAGGCTCAGCTGCTTCGCACGTCCTCAACGGTTATTCGCGATGCCCTTGCTGGCAAATTGCGAGTCGACGCCGCGACCTATGATCTCGCGACGGGCAAAGTCACTTTATGCTGAGTGCCAGTCGACCGCTGTAACTCCCTCGCAGGTTTCCCGCACACCACCCCCTCCAAACGTCAGCACCTCCCGCCCGTCCGTTCCGCCGGACCAACTTGTCTCTCCTGGGTCGCATTCTTCCCCTTCGGTTGCTAGTTCGCCCACCGGTCGAGGCTTTTTCTTTCGCCCCAACGCAACAGTCGTCGGCCTCGCGCAGGCTACACTCATTTGAGGTGTCTGCTCAAACCATCCAATTTCTTGCCAAGTCGAGAGCGATTTTCCCGGAAGGGGGGATGCAGGGAGTAGTTATTTGCGCCGTCTCCGGTGATTTACGGATTGATGCGCATGTTCGAATTGCACGCCGAGGAGAGCGGGCGCCTAGATATTTACGTGGTTCACACGGAGCGCGATGTTTGGGCGACACTGGCTGTGCAAAGTCCGCAGTTTGAGCGTCTAGGCTAACAGAAGCCTACCATCACGCTCCAAGGCGCTGGCCGAATCCCACCATCAAGTGGTTCGTTTCGGCCAGCCCGAGTACCGTTGCTCGTCGTTCAGGCGACTGAGATACTGATTCAAAATCACTTGGCCTAACTGGAAGTGTGGCAGTTAGTGTGCACTGCTATTTGGACTGTGACTCGGGAAGAAAGAAGGGCCCCGTGGTACGAATTCTCGTTGTCGACGATTTTGAACCTTTCCGATGTTGGGTTTCCTCGTTCCTTTGCCGCGAAGTTCTGTGGAAAATCGTAGCCGAGGCATCCGATGGGCTAGACGCGATTCAGAAGGCAGAAGAATTTCGTCCGGATTTGATCTTGCTTGATATCGGGCTCCCGAAATTAAGCGGAATTCAAGCTGCCCAAAACATTCTCGACAGCCTTCCAGAGTCCAAAATCATCTTCGTGACTCAAGAGACCTCGCTTGAAATCGTCCGGGAAACCCTTCGCCTCGGGGCATTGGGTTATGTCGCCAAAGCGCGCGCCGCAGCAGAATTGACTAAGGCCATCGAGGCTGCCCTTCAGGGTAGACGCTTCATAAGCAACGGGCTCGCTCGCATGCACGAAGAGGGAGTCTCTTTTAAGAGATCCTAACAGGCACGCTGGCACGGACAACTGTTCCGCACGCTCGTTCAGACTCGATGTAGAGCTCACCACCTACCAATTTGAGGCGCTCTCGCATGCTGGCCAGACCGAGTCCGTCTCCTGCCAAAGCCTGCCCCAGGTCAAACCCAACTCCCCAATCACGCACCGCCAACTGAATCTCACCCGAGCGAACCGCGAGCGCGACTCGTATTTTTCGCGAGCGACTATGCTTCGCAGCGTTCTGCAGGCTTTCCTGCAAAACGCGGAACAGACACAGCGAAAGCTCTTTTGGTAAATGCCTGGGTATTTCTTCGGCCTGACACTCGATCTGAATCCCTTCGATCTCTGCAACCTGTCGGCACAAGTTGGCTGCGGCTCCGGCAAGTCCTATTTGGTCGAGCCTGGAAGAGTGCAGACGGTGTGAGAGTGCCTGGATGTCCTGCGCCAGCTCGTCCGCCTGCTTCGTTATATCCGTAAGTTCCCGTCTGAACTCGGTGGTAGAGCCGAAAGCATCTTGTTTTAAGCGATCGAGCCTTACGGTCACTAATGCCAAGCGCTGATTAATGTCGTCGTGAAGCTCCCGTGCGATCCGAGCACGCTCTTCCTCCTGTGCTCTGAGGAGGTGGCCCGTCAGCTTCTGCAGATTCGCCTCAGACCTCTGTAGTTCTTCCTGGGCCAAGCGCTTCTCGGTGATGTCTTCCACCATGGCGACAACCAAATGCAAGCCGTCACTGTTCAACATAGATATGCTTAAGCGACCCCAAACGATTGAGCCGTCTCCTCGGATGAAGCGCTTGTCCAGGCTATAGTGGTTGATCGCACCAGCCCGTAGCTGCTGAAAAAGAGCCCAGTCTTTCTCTGCGTCTTCACCAGGAGAAAAGTCGACGCAATGCTTTTGGCGCATTTCCTCCTCGCTGAATCCCAGCATGGAGCAAAGAGCCTGATTGACGAACAACGGTTGTCCTTCCAAATTCTCCAGGGCAACTCCTATGGGCATCGCCTTGAACGCTTCGTAGAAGAGCCAGCCAGCAGCCATCAGAGTCTCTCCTTCCCGTGCGGTCATTAGGGCCATATAGCATTAGTACACCCAGTCGTTCAATCTGTTCGCGAGTACGGCACCTACGTCGAATTGAAGCCCGCTTGCCCCAGCGAGATTTGCACAGGCTTCCACAAGGAGACCGCCAGATTCGCATTGACCTTGGACCCTGACGCGCGTATTGCTGAGCGGATCCAATGTCCACAACGAGGGTTCTGGTCGTTGACGACTTCGAACCGTTTCGCGACGTCGTCTGCTCCATACTGCAAAGTGCAGGTCTGAGCGATGTCGGCCAGGCTGCTGATGGATTAAGGGCCGTCCGTGAGACCGAGAGACTACAACCAGATTTGGTGCTCCTGGATATTGGTTTGCCGGGCTTGAATGGAATTGAAGCCGGCAGGCGAATACGCCAGGTCGCTCCGCGCTCTGCCGTGCTTTTCATCAGCCAAGAGTCATCCCCTGATGTCGTCCAGGCGGCACTTGAGGGGGGCGCGCTCGGCTATGTTCACAAGTCCCGTGTGCAACGCGAGCTGCTGCCAGCCATCGAATCTGTTCTCGCTGGCAAACAATTTGTCAGCTGTGGCTTAAGAGATCCTAACCTCCAAGAGGGTGCGAAGACTCGGACTCGTCATGCCCATGAGATTTTCTTCTTTTCTGACGATTCGGTCCTGGTCGATGGCTTTGCGCGTTTTATCGCGGCGGCCGTCGACGCAGGCAAGCCAGTGATGACGATCACTACAAACCAACACAGGAAGGCTCTTCTCGAGAGGCTCGGAAAACAAGGCGTGCCTGTTAACGCTTCGATGCTACTAGGAGCCTGCGTTTGGTTGGACGCCGCCCAGGCTGCCCCCCGCGAAGTCGTCGATGTCGTTACCAGGTTCATCCAAACGAATTCGAAAACAGCCAATGGAAGTCAAACCCGCTTGGCTTTGTGCGGCGAACTCGCCGGACGCCTGTGGGCGGAAGGAAGAATGGACGAGGCGCTTCAGATTGAACACTTCTGTAACGAGCTGGCGAGCAAAATGGCCTTAGATATCCTGTGCGCGTATCCTCTTGGCAGCTTCCAGGGCGAAATTCTTCAATCGCTCAAGAAAGTCTCTGACCAGCATTCGGGCATCTTTTCAAGCTGACTACGGCCTCGGCAAGGCTCACCGTTCTTAATTGATTCGGGCAGACATTTCCGCAATCGACCTATCGGCGCACGCATAGCCAGCAAGCTCAAGGTCGTGGCGTCACTCTGGCTTGTTCACGCAGGCCGACAAATAGCAGCGAAGCCAATGCTCGATGTCATTGGCGACTTCATCGAAATCTCCGAAGAAAAATCTTCTGCGCGTATGACATGCTGTTCTGACGGCCACCTCGCAGTAGCCGCGGGTCATTGCGAGATACGCCTGGGCCTCCTGCACCTGGGCCTTTTCCGCGTACAAGCATGTCAGGATGAGGTCTTCGAGACGGTTTCGGACGTTCCTCGATACGCTCCCATCGGCCTCGATCGACACTCTCACGTGTCCTGCTTTGTCGACAGCGAGCAAGCGGTCCACAAGCTCCCCCAGAGTGCTCCACTCCCTAGGCGTTTCGCATAAGCCCTTAGCACTCGGGAACTGCCCGGATTGCATCCCCAGCGACTTCTGGGAGAGACGCTCTTACTCGCTGGGCCGAAACGTGCCGGCCTGTCGGGCTGATGGTGACTCGCCTGACCAAGCCGGACGAGATCTAGCGATTCTTCGGGGCAAGTGTTGCTCTAGGCCCAAACTCCAGGTTTGCCCTACTCTGGTACATGATTCTGTCGGCTTCAGCGATCAAGTCCGCAAGAGGCATCGGACGTTTAGGCTCGAACCGGGCATAGCCAACGCTCACAGAAAGATCGTAGCGAGATTCACCTTCGTTGGCCTTGTCGAGGTTCCGACTAAGGCGGGCGAGAAGGGTTTTCAGGCTCTGGTCGGAGGCCTCCGGTGCGAGCACCGCGAATTCATCCCCGCCTAACCGGGCGAGGATGTCAGAGTCTCGGAACGTGCCCTCGAGCGCGTCGGCCATGCGAACCAGCGCTAAATCTCCTTCGCGGTGCCCGTAGGAATCATTGATCTGTTTCAGGTGATCGAGGTCGCAAAACAGCAGCAGCATTCTGTGCCCGTTCCTTCGCGCCAGCTTCAGCTGCTGAGTAGCCGCGGCAAAGAAGCCACGCCGATTGTACAAGCAGGTCAGATCGTCCGTAAGGGCGAGGTGCTGGAGTTCTCTTTCGGCAATCATATGTTTCAATGCACACCAGACGGCAGGATGTGTAGCCACCCGATGAGCTCCTGTCGTCTGGCTGCTTCGCTTGAGAGACTCGGAAATCTGGTCTATTTCCTTAACGAGGTCGCTGAGCCCTCTGTCTGACGCAAAAAGAGCCGAGGTCAGCAAGTCTTCAAGATTGCTCCCAAACAGCGTGCCTCGCTTGCGCTTGTAAACTAAGGTCTTTGCCGACGCCGCGGTAGGGCCTGGACGTATCTTCATATTACTGTGCGGGTGACTGCCCGGCGTCCGCGCATTCGCTAATGGCCTTTTCATGTGTGTGCCTAGAGGCTTTGGTTTTGGCGAGCAGTTGCGGGAAGTCGTGCCGGTTAACATCACTTGAGTACCTGGAAGGACGCTCGTGCGGCTTCCGTCCTGGACTTTGGCTGGTGGGAGGTTTCAGCTTCGGCTATTCAACTTCAGCCCCGCCCGAAGCAGGCTACGCCCGGCTCTTCATCGAAGACTACTGGTAAGATTGACAGCACCAAATGGTTTAATATTCTTCGATCTCTTTTCTACTCCCCTTGGCCGTTCGGTGAAAGGCCTCGCTCCGCACTGTAACAAATGCCAGTTTTCAACCAGGTTTCAACGAGCGGACGATAGATCGACTCCGGCGGAGAATTCTGGGCCTGGAGCGAGGGCCAGTGACCCTGTTCTGGTCTTCGAGTTACAGGATCTCCGACGGAGCTACTGTATTTCAAAGTACGTCCCCTCTCGCGCTGTGGTCAGGATGAAGCTAAGAGAACCGGGAGCCGCAATGCTCCTTCGACCGACCGAACGCGAACGGAAGCATGATTGGGATGGAAACTCGAAACACCGCCGCCGTGTTGTCAAGATTCGCAGTTGTGGCCGCCTGATGCCGCAGAGGCTCTCTGCCGCCTAGTATGAAACCTTAAAGGGGGAACGCCGTGTATTGGTCCAGCGAGAAAGCCACCAGCTTGAGAGACCACGAGCTGGAAAGGCTGCTGAAGAATGCCAGCAGCTTTCAAGCTGTCCAGCGCAAGCGGGAAAGACTGGTGTCGGCGGCCGCCCACCTAACTCTGCATCGGAGGCCGACGCGCAAAAGTTCTAGTACTGGACATCAGGGACCCTCCTCGTTACCGGCCCCCATTCCACCTCTGTTAGGAATGACAGTGGCGCGCCAGCCGGCGAGCGAAGACGATAATCTTATGGAACGAGTTCATCTGAATTTCGGAGAATGGGTCACCACCTTCGGTGCAAAGGCCACGGACCGATTGTTTGCTGTGTTGGATGAGGCAGCCGGCGCTGTGCGTTCCACACGCGCGGTGATCGTTTCGCTCTCACAACGCGCGAAGACCGGACACCTCCGATTACAAGAGGCCCTCAAAGAAAGAGAGAGTCGCTTGGCGAAGCTGCTTTCCGATTCGCCCGAGCCCGTCGTCGTGACCGATGACGCCCACCGAGTTGTCGATGCAAATCCTGCGGGTCTCGCCTTGTTTGGCGTCTCGAAGGCCAATATCGGCCAATTCACGATCGATGCATTCCTGACTTCCAATCAGACTCATTTTTTTGAGCGAGTCGGTCCGCCCTTTATTAAAGGGACCACGCGCCTCGGCGAATGCCAGATCAGGCGGTTGGACGGCAAGCTACAGATCGTCAATTTCAGTTTTCAACCGAATTTCATCTTGGGCCGTCATGTCTCGAGATTTCAAGAAGTGAAGTGCACGCCAAGGATGGACGATCCAAGAGGACTCATTTACTAAAATGTAAATAGGTCGCGCCTCCATCGGGGGAGACCCGCTGAAGGTGCGCGTCACTACGTCCCCTTTGACGCCCCTCGCTCGCTTATCTTAGCTGCGCACACCCGGTTATGAGCTGCACTTGAAGCAACGCGCTTGTCGTTTACACCTGTGAACTTTGACAGGTGCGAATCGGATAATCGCGATGACATTCTTACTTGGTAAGGGCTATGGTAAGACACGCCTGGCCCTGCAAGGAGAGTGCGATGCGCTGTGAGGTGACTAGAGATTCCTTCGCCGAACTTAAAAACAATTCCTGTCATGGCTCCGTAAAGTGCGATCGGCGCTTCAGCCCTCCTGCCTTCTTTCGGCGGTTGGCGCCGGTTCTGCTGGCTTTGGCCCTTCTACTACTGCTTCCAAACAGGGCAAGCGCACAAGGACTCGAGCTAAACGGCGGATGGACATATATCACCGGGGATTTTGGGACGAGTGGGTTTAACGCGGGAGCGGCCTGGTGGTTCACGAAACACGTGACCATTGGCGCGGACTACGAATCGAGCTGGAATGCGACAAACCTTGGTATTTTTACTTTCACTCAGATCGGAGCGATCGCGGTGCACAGCCATCTTCAAAGCTTTGTGATCGGGCCGCGAATCTTTTTCTCGACGGGGTGGACGGACAAACATAAGCTGAATCCGTTTGGCGAGGCGCAGTTTGGAGTTTCACATCTCAACCAAAGAGTTCAGCAGGCCAATCTTCCCAGTGTGTCGGCATCTGGCACTGATTTCACCTGGCTGCTGGGCGGCGGCGCCGAATATTTGCTCTCGCCGCATTGGTCAGCGCGGGGGAATTTGGACTTCTTTAGAACCCACTTCGCCAATGCTGGTCAGAACCGCCTGAGGCTGGTTCTGGGGGTGACCTACACCTTTGGAGAGCGCGGGACCCAGAAGAAATGACACGAATGAGTTGCCTGCAGAGCGACGCGTTTAGACTCCGGCCCTAGCCAAAACCAATTGAACACGGTTTCCCCGCTTTAGGAGCTGGCTCGTACACCGGGCACCGCTGGCACGAGTTTCTCACCTTTTGCCGACTGGGCTGCGGTCTTGCCTGCTTCGCTGCCGATGTTGTGAGCGAAATATCGTCTCGAGAAAAAGCAACCAACGAGGTTCACAAAGAATTTTTTTTCTCCCTCCCAGCGCTGGAAACCCACCTTGCGGCAAACGCTCCTAAGGTTGAACCAAAAGGGAAGTTGCTCCAGAGCAACGACTTCTCTCCGGAAGTATCCGTATGATCAAATGCGTCGCAAGCTGCGAAGTTCCTCGCGCCTCGAGAAAAACCGGACGCAAGCTGGATGCCCACGTCTGTGAATCGAGAAAGATTCTTCCTTCGCTTTGGAAAACGAGTTCGCGAATTGCGAGCGAAGCTCGGCCACTCTCAAGAGGATATGATTTCCTTCGGTTTTTCCGCTCGCCATTGGCAACAAGTCGAAAAGGGTCGGCCGATCACAGTGTCGACCCTGCTGCGCATCTGTGCCGCATTCGAGATTTCAGTTGAGAGTCTGGTTCGCGGGCTCGATGACGGAATCTACCAAGAATAGCTCCAAGGTTTCCTCTCTAAACGTGTGCTCTAAGCCCTTCGAAGGCGGCTCAAGCGGGCGCCTCATCGTATTTGAGCCGAGGAGTGTTCGTTAGAGATGCTAGCAAACGAGTGTCTGTTTTTATCGCCCTCGACCAAGCCGAGTGGCTAGAAGCGCAAAATCTCTAGGTTGTGAGTTGTGGCAAAGTAGTTGGCGATTTTTTCGAGTTGGATCGCAGCGCGTCCGTTGCCTTCCGCGCACAGAAGCCCGCAACTCTCACCGGATATTGCAATCCGCGGGTCTGGTTTCCTCACTGCCGCGGAAGCCAACTTCATGAGACCACTCAAACTCTCAATCAACAGAAGGCCGTCAGGCAGACCGCCATAATTGGCGACACGAATTTCGGCAGCGTCCAGTGAGATGTAACTTCCTTGCTGAATTGCGCCGTCGATATCCAAGCCATTGCTCCTCAATTTCGGTGCCACGTCAATCCTTTCACGCCGGAGGCGAGCGGCAGAAGTTTACATCGGATCAACAGCGATAACAAGTCGTCGGGCGGAGCGGGTTAGTCGCGACATTGCTGGCAGTTGAAAAGGAATGCTAGCCCTCGGCCGCCAGAATCGCCGCAATCTGCAGTGGCACGAGGAAGTTGCTTGCAAGAACGTAGTCGTACAGGTGCCCGAGCGGCGGTTGAAGACGCAGCTGACGCGCAGAAACCCATCCCTTTGTATCGGTCCACTCCCAACCGGTAGCAGAGGTGCTTTGTATGGATTGTTGTAGGTCACTTGTCTTCATGGGATAGGCGTAGATGCGAACGTTTCGTGCGAGGAGTCGGGACAAAGCCTCCAGAAGGCTTCCGCCGAGTCTAGCGTAACGATATTCGAACACACGAATCAGAAGGGACAGACCCACAACAAAGCGGACGTGCTCCTTCGTATAGCGATTGACGAGATCGGTCATCGCGTACAGCTCTTGTTCGCGGAAGAGCAATACGTCAACGCCACGGGCGAGCAGCGCGTCGACACGTTCGACGAGATCGGATATCGTCGGCAGCGCGTCCTCTGCTCTGAGCGGCATGGCCGAGAGGCAAAAGAAACCCAGTGGTGCCGGCTTGTTTTCGTCGAGCTCTCCGCGCAGCTGCCGGATCGCTGAGGATAGCATCCGCTGATGGATTTCCGCGTGGATGAGATCGGTATGTTCGAACGACCCTGGCGCGAGCACGACAGCCTTCTTGTAGAGAACTTCGATCGGCGGCAAGGGCGAGCCGCTCGAGCGAAAACAGACGGCCTCCGCGCGGCCCGCACGCACCAGATCAATCAGGAGCGTGCGCCTGTCCCACCCCTTGAAGGCGGGCCCGCGCAGGTCCACATAGTCAATCTCGACGCGTGACTCAACATCCTGCGCCAAGCCCTCGAGGAAGGACTCTTTTGTCTGCAACTGATAAAAAGCGGCATAGATCAGATTTACACCAAGAATGCCAATAGCCTCCTGTTGGAGGAGATTGGAAGGATCCCGCATGTTGATATGCAGCAATATGTCGTTTGGCTCGCCGCCGGGCTGTAGTTGGAAGCGCAGTCCGACCCAACCGTGGGGTTCATTGGTTCCAGCGTAGTTGCGAGCCGAGATGGTGTCCACAAAACAAAAGAAACAAGTCCGCAATCCACGCGTTGCATTCAATTGGTTGACCAGTTGAGCCCACTCGCTATCCACCATCGCCTCAAGACGCTCTCTTGATACGTAGCGAGAGCCGGAACCATACAGATCGTCGCTGACTTCCTTGTCATACGCGGAGATGGACTTGCCAAGAGTACCGGAAGCTCCTCCGACGACCAGGAACCATCGGGCTACCTCCTGGCCGGCCCCGATTTCGGCGAAGGAACCGAAGGTGGCCGGATCTAGATTGATCCGCAGGGCCTTCTGATGAGTGTCGAGCTTCTCCGTGGATGCCATAGACTCGTGCTCTCAGTTTTTTGACAGTTCACGAAATGCACGCTTGAACCTGGCGGCTCGAGCGGAAACAAAAGACATGAGCACATTCTATTACCGATTCGACCCCAGCGCAGAATTATCGAGCAGATCGACGATGACTTTTTCGGGAACCAAGCGGCGAAGCTTCTGAAATCTATACGCAACCTGCGTGATGAACCCCCACCCTCCAGGCAGGACTGGCAAGCGTTGCTAGCAGAAATGCGGCAGCACTGCGCTCTAAGACAGCACCGATCAGCGTTAACAGGTGCTTGGCTTTTCTCTGACGTTTTTTTGGCGACTATTAACGTGTAATTCATAATCTACCCGCATACTTCATCGACATTAAGTCCGGCAGTCTCGAATAGGCTGCAAAACGCTTGATGGCCGTAGAGGAGCTTAAAAGTGCGTAGGCTTGAAGAAGATGGAGATAACGTCGTGAACTCTAGTCTGCACTACCACATTCGTTGGTCTGGCCGGGCCACTCTCGACTGGCAGCGGTTTCATACCCGAGAAGAAGCCAATGTAGAAGCAGCGCGTTTAGTGCTACCTGACGAGTCATTCACAATCGAAGAGTGCTGTGAGGATTGCCTCGGCAGATTGCTGAGGGCTCAACTGAAAAAATCGCGTTTGACGGCGGCCTGATGGCGCGCGCTATTCCAGGTTTCTAATCATACCCGATAGATCGACATCCTTCTTCTAGCGACGCAAGGTGGGGTCGCACGGTGCTGGGTAGTCTTGGCCGGAAACAACGGTCATTTCTCAGGTATGTGCGCCCAGTCTGAGACCGCATGTAAGCACGTCTTGTATGTCAAGGCCGGACCCCTGAGAATAGCGGTCGGGACGACTGGATTTGAACCAGCGACCTCACGCACCCCAAATGTAAACAGCACTGTTTGCTACTGACTGCAACGCTTGGTTGCGAGCCTCGACAGACCCAACAAACTGCTGACCTTCCACCCCTCTAGGGCAGGCCGTCGATTGCGACCAGCGCCGACCTTTTATGATCTAGGCGTGCACCAAAACGTGCACCAATTTTTCGACCGAAAAGTAATCTTTCGACTGCTCAAGACCGGGGCGCCTCACCCCTCGCACCCCTCGCGAAAGCGTTAGGAGTCCGCGTTCTGGAACAAGATTTTTTGAACTGGTCTTTTTATCGCTTCCTTTTCCGGCTCCTGTCCGCAAACTGAGCACTTTCCGCCCGATACCTTCGAGCGCTGAGATTAGTTCACCGAGCGAATATTCACCGGCCATGATGCGCGTTACTAGCTTGCGCCGCCCTGAAGCAAGAGTATGCTGCGAATCTTTTCATCGTCTCGAATCAGAGTCAGCATACACGCTTGGCACAGCGCAGTCGGCCCACGCCACTCTTGTTGGTCCACGGCTATAGAAAAATTGCCCCGTAGCAACGGCCTCCTCAGCCCAGAGCCAATGTGATACTCGGCCACGTTTCCGCAGCTGCACTTCCCCGCCATGCGCTTCTTGATTTCAACCATTGCACCCTCCTGCTGAAATGCGCGCTCACCTGACGCATTTCACGATTGTATCGAAGGAATGACAGCTAGCCGTCGCTTTCACCCACAAATGTTTTGTGCTGTTCCTCGCCCAAGCAGGAATGTGCATTTTCTTGAAGCGTACTCTCAGAGAGAGTACTCAGACTTTGGAGGTTTTTCTAAGAGTTCGTTGCAGAGGTAATCGTAGATTGGGCCCAAGCGACCATATTCGCGGCTGCCACCTTCGCTGGAATGCCAGCTAAGCATGAGGAGGGCCAAAGCGCCTGAGTGAGGTCGCCTTCCCGACCCCTCGATTTGCCGGTAAGCATCTGACTCCGACTAATCCAGGGCAGGAGATTCGCCCTTTCCTGGGCGCGAAGAAGTCTGTCTTATCTATCTCAAGCTAAGCCCGAGTCTTTTTGCGTTGAAAAGTAATTCTTTTGGCCGGTCGAGACCCGAGGCCCGGACCCCTCCCACCCTAAGCGAGAGCTGCAGAGCCCGCGTTCTGAAACAAGAATTTTGAACTGGCCGACGCAAGCTTGAGTGCTTTCCTTCCGCTCACCACAAACGTTGACTTGGCACGGCACCGCCCTTCGCCGGAACCGGCAGCTTGGCTTGAGCCGCTCACCACCTTAAAATGAAGGCCCTGTGAGGATCGGGATCGATTTTGGAACGACACGAGTGGTAGTCGCTGCAGCAGACCGCGGCAACTACCCGATCGTCAATTTCGAAGCGCCAGACGGACACGTAAGGGATTGGTTTCCCTCCGTCCTGGCGGTCTCGGAGAACATTCGCGCCTATGGATGGGAAGCGCTCCAGAAGCAGGGCGAGCCAGGGTGGACCGTTATACGTTCTCTCAAACGGCAACTGAAGAACGCAGGGCTTCACAGCGAGATCGACATCGCCGGTCAGCGGTTCAATGTGAGCCTCCTCGTGGCCGAGATGATGGGGGCTTTGCATCGCGAGCTTGTGAACAGCTCCACCTTGGGCGCCCGCAAATATGACCGGCTGCAGGTGATGCTAGGGGTACCCGCAAACGCCAACAGTAACCAGCGATTCCTTACGGAGGAGGCCGCGCGGATTGGGGGCTTTGAAGTGCTCGGGCTGTTGAACGAGCCGTCGGCGGCCGCGATTGAGTTTGTCTACCGCAACGCCAACGAACGTAGAAATCAGACAAGGAGCGGGTTGCTTGTCTACGACTTGGGCGGTGGAACCTTCGATGTTTCGCTGGTGACTCTGGGGGAAGCAGAGCACACTGTCATCGCATCAGAAGGCATCCCGGATCTGGGCGGCGATGACTTCGACGAAATTCTGGCCCTGGTGGCCCTAGCACAAGCCGGAAAACCTGCCCAGGAGGAGGGCACGCTTACGCCAGCAGAGTGGTACATGCTCTTTGACGAATGCCGCGAAAAGAAAGAATCACTCAACCCCCACAGCCGCAAAATCACCGTCGATTTGGAACGTGTTCGGAAAGACTGGAAAGAGGTCTCGATCAGTGTCGAAGCCTTCTACGAACGATGCAGGCCTCTGGTGGAAGCATCGCGCAGGGTCGCAGAAGACCTGTTAGCGGCCCACCCCGATCACGCCATCGACACTTTGTACTTAACCGGAGGCGGCTCGGAGTTGCCTCCCGTTGGTCGCGTCTTGCACGAAACGTTTGGCCGCAGGGTACGGCGTTCAGCGTACATGCGCTCGGCGACAGCGATAGGGCTGGCCATTCGCGCGGGAGGACATGAAGGTCGCCCGCTCCGTGATCAGTTCACAAAAAACTTCGGCGTGTGGCGAGAAGCAGATGATGGTGACAAGGCTGTCTTTGATGTCATCTTCCCACGGGGCGTAAAACTTCCCTCGAGAGGCGAGCAACCGCTACGTATCGTGCGGGTCTATCACCCGGTCCACAACATTGGCCATTTCCGCTACCTAGAGTGCGCGCACCTGGACGCGAACAATCAACCTCAGGGTGAAATCTGCAACTGGGACGAGATTCGCGTAGCCTTTGATCCCAGCCTGCGTAATTTAGAGGACCTTACGGATCTGCCGGTCCTCCGCCAGGCTCCTGTGCAAGAACGCTCGTTTGAAGAAGAGTACATTTGCGATTCAAACGGCGGTGTACGAGTCAAGATCCGCGACCAGATCACTGAACAGAGCGACGAATATCGTCTCGGTCGTTGGTCAAAGCATCGCAAGAGAATAAAACGAGGATGACGAAGATCAGCCTGTTGGGCATACGCGGCTGCCGCCGTACGCGCGGGGGGAAATAGGGACAGTTGATGGAGAAATACCAGAATACCGATCCCCTGACTGCCCGAATTTGATCTCGCGACTGCGACGCAGATGGTGAGAACGGCTCTTTCTGCCATCGAACGTGGCCAGCTTGGTTAAGCGATCATCCACGGTTAAGAAGCCTGCGTGACAAGGCTCGTGCCGCCCGCAGGCCTTTCTCAACACTCCCGCCTCCCGCCGCGGAAGTGCGGTAGCGTGGTTTTTACGGCTCTCGGCGCTGGGGCCGAGTTGGAGCGCAGCCTGATTGTCTAGCTAGCTCACGCATCCTCTAAAAACATGATGAGGGGGCGCACCTCGTCCTCGGGCGTCCAGTGCCAATAACGCAACAGAATCGCGTAGACCATCTATGGGGCGTTGAGGAGGGAGGTGCCTGGGTGGTGTCCAGTCACTACCTAGACCACCACGATGGCTCGCGCGTACCCTTCAGTTTGTCCGGGGCTGATCAGGACTGACGAGGAAAATGCCCGTTGCCGCCTCGACGTTGTCGCAGTTGGGCCAAAGCCGCTTCTGGAATCAAGTACTCGGCAAATCCGCACCGCGAACAAAGTGTCGCCTTCCCGAACGTGTAAACCTGCGTGTCTTTGTCGCAGCGAATTGCGACTTCGGCGTCAAGTTCTGTGAGTTCGGTTGATCCACATTGATGACATGTCTTGGTCATCGTGGCGCCTCCCCCTGGGTCAGGCGCACCTTCTACCTTGAGGGCGAATGGGAGGCTAAGTCGTTGCCCCGGGGCAACATTCCAGTCCAAACTGGAGATGAGGGGCGAGATGACCATCATGGCGATCGCGGGACACGTCAGCAGACATATGCTCGAGCGCTACAGCTGCATTCGGGTGGAAGCGAAGCGCGCGGCCCTGGACGCCATCGCCAAGCCGGCTTTTCAGGTGGGTGTGCACCAAAACGTGCACCAAGTCGAAAACGGCGATTCGGGCGCTTCAGCTAAGTCATTGAATTGAATGGTCGGGACGACTGGATTTGAACCAGCGACCTCACGCACCCCAAGCGTGCGCGCTACCAGGCTGCGCCACGTCCCGACCGAAACGGCGATTGCGCGATCTCCACGTAGGTCACTGCCAGAATGACCGGCTGCTGTTTCGCGACGCCGATTGGCCGCCGAAAGCGGCAGCGCTACCATTTCGAGCGTATCACTCGTGTTCGAGGAGGGTCAAGATCGCGAGCAACTCTTCGTGAAGGTCGAGCAGGAATTTCTTGTGCGCCCGCGCCGCCGGGCCGTGCTTGGCGGGAATAATCGGCGTCTCTCTAGGTTCCCTGTGCGTTTCGATACCGGCTCCCGCCGGAGGACGGCCATTTTGTCCGGCCTGCTCAGCCAGGTGCTTGCGGGCGCCCGCGATCGTGAACCCTTCTTCATAGAGCAGGCGCTTGATTTCGAAGACGGTTTCTATGTCCTCGCGGCGGTAGAGGCGGTGCCCGCTCGGGCTTTTGACGGGCTGCAGGGTGGGAAACTCCGACTCCCAGTAGCGCAGAACGAATGCTTTCGTGGCCGTTAGGCGGCTCACTTCGCCAATGCGGAAAAGGCTCTTTTCCGGAATTTCATGAGGAGCTTGGGCAGCGCTTGCCATCTCTTTTCTGTATCCTAGGCTGATTTGGCGCCGTGTCAACCCCACACTAGGCAACCGCCTGCTTTTATCGCTTGCTCTGGTGCCGCTCGCCTTGCTCGCCAGACCGGTGTTTTTTCAGCCGCTGGGTGAACCGGATGGGAGTACCGGTAAAATCAAAGGCACGACGAAGCTGATTTTCAAGGAAACGCTGATAGCTGAAGTGGAGCGGGCGCGTCTGATTCGTAAACAGGACGAAGGTCGGCGGCGCCGTCGTCGCCTGCGTGACGTAGTAGATTTTCACCTTTCGACTTGCGGGCGAGGTTCCACGATCGAGGTCCACGCTTTTCAGCCAGCGATTCAACTCGCCGGTCGAGACGCGGCGCTGCCGGGCTTCGGCGACCTGATCGATCAGCGAATAGAGCTTTCCGACGCGCTGGCCCGTGAGCGCCGAAATAAATACGATCGGGGCGTAGGGAAGAAACTTGAACTTTTCGCGCACGATCTTCTCGTAATCCGCCAGTAGTCTAGTGGGGTCGACTGGTCGAGGCGTCTCTAGGCGCTTGGCCTCGCGGTCGGATTTTTCCCTGGCCGCCCTCAGTGCGAGGTCCCACTTGTTCATCACGATGATGACCGAGCGGCCCGATTGCTCGGCATAGCTGGCGATGGTCCTATCGTGCGACGTCACCCCGATCGAGGCGTCGGCAATCAGCACGGCGATGTCCGCGCGTTCGAGGTAGCGACGCGCCATGATGACGCTCAGCTTTTCCGCGACGAGGCTGGTCTTGCCCTTGCGCCGAATGCCGGCCGTATCGAGGAAGCGATAGGACTTGCCGTGGCGCTCTACCAAGGTGTCCACCGCGTCACGGGTCGTCCCGGGTTCCGCCGAAACAATGGAACGCTCTTCCCCGGCGAGTTGATTGAGCAAGGTCGATTTTCCGACATTCGGCCGTCCGATAATGGCGATATGAAGATCAGGGTGAGCTGGGACAGATTCGCTGGGTTGCAAGTCTTCCGTCAACTTGTCGAGTAGCGTGTCAACACCAAAGCCGTGTTCGGCCGACACGGGGAAGACTTCATCAGCGAGTTCATAGAACTGTGCGGCCAGCTCCGACTGTTTCGCCGAATCGACCTTATTGACCGCAATGACGGGAGGCCTGCCCGAGCGGCGTAAAAGCTGGGCGAGTTCCGCGTCGACCGGAAGCGGTCCAGTGCGACCGTCAACTACCTGCACGACGCGCGCGGCCCTTTCAATCGCACGATGCGCCTGACGGAGAATCTCGCCAGGAATTCCAGCCTTTTCTTCGGGCACGATTCCGCCTGTATCGACAACCTCGAACGAACGGCCGTCCCACTCGGCGGTGCCATAGATACGATCCCGGGTGATTCCTGGCTCGTTTGTCACGATTGAACGGCGCGTGCCAGTCACCCGGTTAAAGAGCGTCGATTTGCCGACATTGGGGCGTCCGACGATGACAATGGACGGGAGTTGGGCAGTCATAAGAGAAATGAAATTTTAGCGGCTCCAGGGGCTAGATCTCCTGGGAAAACAGTACACCTAGGGGGGTGTGGAAATCCCGGCCTTCCACCGCGCCAGCGTTTTCTGCAGTTCCAGGCGGCGTCGAAGCAGGGCGGGCAGTTCGGTGGGTGCCGCTTTCGCTTCAATTTTTTTCTGGAGCTCGGCGAGTTCTTGCTCGAGGGACCGGTTGCGAAGCACTCCCAGGCAGCTTTCCGCTTCTTCCCAGGTGGGTTCAGTGTAGGGCTCGAAAAGAACTTCGAACAGAATCCGACGGTCGCGTTCCTCCAGGGCCGCGGCGAGCTTGGCCGCATCGGGAGGCGCGCCGACTCCGGTTATAAGGGCCTCGAAGATGCGCTCAGTGTCCAGTCCGCTATAAAGAGAGCCGGCGCTAAGCTCCCGTGAGAGCCGTTCGCGGAGAGCCGATTCAAAAAGGATCTGTATGAGCCGGCGCTCGGCCGGGCGGATCGCCGGCGTGAGCAGCTCGGGCTGCGGTTTTACTTCGCTGCGGCGCTCGGCGGCTGCTCGACGCAGCGCTTCGCGCAACACGGGCTCATCTACGCGCAATTCAGAAGCGATGCGTGTGGCCCATTCCGAACGGAGCAATCGGTTGGGAATGCGCTGAAGATGGGGCATGAGAAAATTGATCGAGGCCAGCTTTCCTCGGGCTGTCGAGCGATCCATCTGTCGCGCACGAGCTATCAGGTAATCCAGATAGGGAGGAGCTTGTTCGAGAAGTTTCCGGTATCGGTCTCCTCCCTCCTCCCTTAGGAACTTGTCAGGATCGGCGCCGCCCGGCAGCACCAGGACACGCACTTCGAATTCGTTTTCGAGCAGCATCCCGAGCGAACGCTCGGTCGCCATTTGCCCGGCAGCATCAGGATCGAAGTTGACGACGATATTCCGGGTATGGTGGCTAAGCAGTCGGATTTGAGGTTCGGCGAGACTGGTGCCGCAGCTGGCCACCACATTGGCAAAGCCGGCCCGCGCCACGGCGATGGCATCCATGTAGCCTTCGACGAGAATCGCAAAATCGTTTTGGCGCAAAGCTTGCTTGGCGCGATCGAGGTGGTAGAGAACGCTGCTTTTCGAATAGATCAGCGTCTCTGGGGAATTTAGATACTTCGGCTGCTCGTCGCCCATGGCGCGCCCGCCGAAAGCGATTACTTTACCGCTCTCGTTTGCGATCGGAAATAGGATGCGACGGCGAAACCGGTCGTACGGACGCCCGCTCTGATCGCGTGAAAAAAGGCCAGAAATCTCTAGAAGCTTTTCGGGATATTTCGATTTCAGATGACGTAGCAAAGCATCTCCAGACGAGGGAGCGAATCCCAGGCCAAAGCGCGCGATGGCTGCGCGATCGAGTCCGCGATCTTCGAGATACCCGTAAGCGACCCTCCCCTCGGCTCGATCCTCGTTGAGCTGGCGCGCGAAGAAGGCCGCGGCCTGGGCATATATTTCGACGAGTGCGCCTCGCTGCTGATTTTCGCGACGCTCTTCGGGTGAACGTTCACGAGGGCGCGGAATTGGGATGCCGCATTTTTCAGCCACGTTGCGCACGGCTTCGGGGAACTCGCACTTTTCGATGGTCATTACGAATTTAAAAACGTCTCCGCCTTCATGGCACCCAAAGCAGTAGTACATTTGCTTCACGGGATGCACGCTGAAGGACGGCGTCTTTTCCTGATGGAAGGGGCAAAGCCCGGTGAAATTCTGGCCGGCCTTTTTCAAGCGAACGTACTCGCCGATCACGCGGACGATGTCCGCCTGCCGCTTAACCGTTTCTGCGAATGAGCCTGTTTCGGCCACTTTTGTCTCTTAGCACCACAGCATCACGATTTCAACTCGGCGACTGTAATGGCCGTACCGCCGCGATCTTCGGCTTCGTGGTGAATGCTCTCGACCAGGGGATGCGCCGCCAAGAATTCGGCGAGGCCGCGCCGCAGAGCGCCCGTCCCGTGTCCGTGAATGATGCGCACACTGGTCTTGCTGGCCAGCGCGGCTTCGTCCAGGAACTTGTCCACGCGCTCAATCGCTTGTTCAACCGTGCAGCCGATCACGTTGATTCCGTCGGCCAGCCGTTCGTCGCTGGGTTGCCTGTGAACGGCAATTGCCCGCTGACCGCTCACGGCGCCTGTTTCCGAACCCGTCTCGCGGCGAACGATCCCCGTGATATCTGTTAAGGGCACCTTCATGCGCATCGGCCCGGCCTCGACTTCAGCCATACGACCATTGTGTCGGCGAAAGACGACCGGCTGCTTGAACGTTTTCACATGAACGCGCAGACCGGGTGAAAGCTCTTCAGGCGCGAGGGGTTTTGCCGTCGTCCGAGCGGCGACGCCCAAATCGGCCTGTGACGCGGCGAGCGTCTCGACGATTGACGCATCGGCCGCGGAGCGTGATTCCGAAGCGATTTTGCTTATCCGGCGCTGCGCTTGCTTTTCAAGCTGCGCGCGCACAGCGCGATCCCGGATATCTTCCGTTAATCGCGCGACGTCCGATTCGACGCGCTTGTGGAGTTCCAGAAAACTGCGCTCCAGCTCGGCGATGCGTTTTTTCTGGCGCTCGACCCATTCGGTCTGGAGCTTCTGACGTTCAGCCTCGAGCCCGAGAAGCTCTTCGCCAGCCTGCTTCCTGATGGCCTCCATCTCATCGCGGCTGCGGTGTAGATAGGCGATCAGGTCGCGGGCCTCGCGCGATTCCGGTGAAAGGCTAGCCTCGGCATGCTCGATCACTCCTGCCGGCAAGCCGAGGCGCCGGGCGATTTCAATCCCGCTCGACATGCCAGGCACGCCAACCAGCAGGCGATAGGTGGGGCGTAAATTCTCTTCATCAAACTCCATCGCCGCGTTGATGACGCCTGGCGTTGTCGAAGCATAGGCTTTCAGCCGGTCGTGGTGCGTGGTCGCCAGCGTCAGCGCACCTCGCTTGCGAAATTCCTCGAGAAGTGCCGCGGCCAAGGCAGCACCTTCTTCGGGCGCGGTTCCCGTGCCCATTTCGTCGACAAGAATCAGCGACCGCTCGGTGGCCATTTCGAGCATCGATTTCAGATTCAGCATGTGTGCAGAAAACGTAGAGAGATCCGCAGTGATGGATTGCTCATCGCCGATATCGGCGAGAACGCGATCGAAGACGGGCATTGCGGCGTGCTCGGCTGCCACGGGAATCGCAGACTGGGCGGAGAGGGCGGCGAGGCCAACCGTTTTGAGCGCGACCGTTTTGCCTCCGGTATTGGGTCCGCTGATCACTAGAACCGTTTCGTCGCCTCCCAGCGCGAGTGTCAGCGGCACCGCCGGCCGACCCTGGGGGCGCAAGGCGGCTTCCAGTACGGGGTTTCGAGCCGCTTCGAGGCGCAACGAGTTGTCCGTCGCGAATTCCGGCACCCCGCAATCGTATTCACGGGCAAAACGCGCGCGCGCGAAAATGGAGTCGAGATGCGCAACCGCGCTGGCTGTCATTCCGAGCGGTCCCCGCTCGAGGCGCAACCGTTCTGAGAGTTCTTCGAGGATTCGAGCAACCTCTCTAGTCTCCTCCTCGCCCAGTTGGACGAGCCGATTGTTCAAGTCGATGACCTCCAATGGCTCGACGAACACGGTCTGGCCCGTGCCGCTTGCGCCGTGAACGACGCCTGGAACACCGCGCCGCTCCGATGCACGAACCGGAATGACGAAGCGATCGTTGCGGAGGGTGATGTAGTCTTCGCCTGCAGGAGTGCCACGCGCACGAAGAGTTGCTTCGAGCAAGCGCTGAATACCTTGGCGGGCCTGCGCCACATTTGCACGAATGCGTTTCAGCTGTGGCGAAGCCTCCTCACTGATCTCGCCATTGGGCAAGACCGCGCGGCGAATCGTGTCGGACAGCGAGCGGAAATCGCTGAACGAGGCCGCGCATTCGGCAAGGCGCGGATACTTTGCACGGCCGTCCTTCAACGCGAGCCGCACACCGCTGGCTGTCTCCATGAGCGAAACCGAATCAAGAAGGTCGGCGGTCGAGAGGACGGAGCCGGGGACGGCCAGTCGCGCGAGCCAGGGCTCTGGATCGGCCAGGGAGCCGAATCCGAGCTCGGAGCCCGCGCGCAGATATTCGATTGCCTCGCGAATCAGCACGAACTCGCTTTGCAGGGCTTGGCCATCATGCCCTGGCGCCAGCTCTTCGATCGCTCGCCGACCCGGAAGACAGGTGGTCGCGCGACTGACGATTTCCTTCAGTCGGTCAAATTCGAGTAGTTCCTCTGCGGGACGCGACACGGGACCTCGAGTCGAAGCCGTTCGAAAGCATCCATTCTAGACCGATTGGCCGTGGGAATCAGCGAGGGCTCGATGGTGTGCGGAAGTGACGCGACAGATGTTCTGCGGCACCTTGCGGCGATGAAGCCAGTTGAATCAGGCGTTCTTCGCGCTCGCCCCAGCGCGACTGATGAGCCAGCTCGGCCTGGCGCACACGTTCAATGATGGGACGCCAGAAGTCGCCGAAAACGGCGATCGGCTTCTTTTTCATTACGCCCTTGTTCAGCATCTCCCATACCACCGCCAGTTCAACAAGCGTGCCGGTTCCGCCCGGGCAAGTGACGTAGCCGTGGCCCCGCTTGATGAGCTCAAAGAGGCGGTCTTGCCAGGTGGAAACGCGGATCTCTTCATCAACCCAGGCGTTCGCGCGGGTGCGAAAGAATCTAGCTGTGATTCCAACCGTCCAGCCGCCTGCTTCTTTCGCGCCGCGGGAAACCGCTTCCATCACGCCGCCATAACCTCCGCTGCACACAACAAATCCGTATTCAGCGAGCGCGGTGCCGAGCATATGTGCTTCGGTGTACTGTTTGTCTCCGGGTTGCGGGCGCGAGCTGCCAAAAACAGTAATGATCTTCGAGCGTCCTTTCATGGCTGCTTGGGCGTCACCCGCCCGGTTCCCAGAATTTCGACCATTGCCTTGGCGATTTCATCGATGGGCGCCGCGCCTTCCACACCCTTCTGCGGGTTGTTGTTATAGAAAATAGAAAAAATCAGACGTTCGCCCTGTAAAGTGGTCGCATAGCCCGAGAGTCCTCGCATGTGCTCGAGCTCGCCCGTTTTCGCCTGAATACGACTGGAGGCGACCGTGTTGGCCATTCGATTCTCTAAGGTGCCGTCCACTCCGGCGACGGGCAAGGTTGAAATGTAGTCCGGCCCCCACGGCTGCCGCACCACATACTCGAGCAGGGCCACTGTGGCGCGCGGAGTCACCAGATCATCTCGGGCCAGCCCCGAGCCATCGCTGAGCAGAACGTCACCATCGGGTATTCCGGCTCGGTGCAAGAACTCGCGCTCGACCTTCAGCCCCGCCGCCGTTGAGCCCAAGCCGAGTTTAGTGCGGCCCACGGCCCGCAACAGCAGTTCCGCATGCGTGTTTTGGCTGACCTTGTTTGTGATGCGAATCGCTTCCAGTACCGGTTCGGAGACGTGTTCTGCGAGAACATGCCGATTCGAGTTCATCTCCGGTTGCGAAGCTCGATCGAGGATGGGCTCGCCCGACGCACTCGTCTTGGGAGGCGGCGCGTGGCGCACCTCGATTCCGCCCATGACGCGAACGCCGCGCGCTTCCAGCAGTTGGCGCAGAGCACGCGCGGCGGTTTCCGAGGGATCGGACATCGCCAGATCAAGCGTGGCGGCTTTACGGCCAAGCGGTACCGTCCCGCGGAGCTGAATGAACTTCTCGCCTGGTTGCCGCACAACGGCTAGATCTTCTTCGGCGTCGCTTGCTGATGTGGTGATCTCGGAAGTGAACGAGTCAAGTGCAGTCACAGGCTCGGTCAGAATGGCAGCGGAGTCGCCGATTCGACGGCCGGGCAGGACATCGACCCTCACTGAGTTATCGTTGAACGCAATGGCGCTCACCGGCGCGGCGAAGCGGAAAAATAGGTCACCTACGCCCCAGCCCGCGGGATACGGATCATAGGGAAAGTAGGAATCATCGGCAACGATGTTCCCGTCCACCTCTTTGAGACCGGCCCTGACTGCGGCGTCCGCCATTTCAGCGAGAACTTTTTCCGCAACTCCTTCGCGTTCAGGAGCGGTCGTGTAGGGGATTTTTCGATTCGATAAGTCTGGATCGCCTCGGCCGACAAACCAAAGATCACCAGCAAGCCGGCCGTCGGTCCCCAAGGTCGCCTCTGATTCCAAAGTCGTGTGGAATCTGTAGCCGGACCCGAGTGTTTGCAGTGCGAGGGCGGTTGTGAACAGCTTTGCGTTCGAGGCGGGCGCAAAGAAATGATCGGAATTGATTTCGCACAGCAGGGCGCCTGTGTCGCGGTCAACAACCAGAACTCCCCAAAAAGCCCGTTTCGAGCTGGTGGCGGTCCCGATCGCCAGCACGCGCGCGCAAAACCTGTCGGCGTCCGGACGCGCCGTCTTGGGTATCGCCTGAGCGGGAGCGGGCGGACTGAAAGCAAAGAGCGTAGCGAAAGAGAGTGCCAGGCGAAGCCGCCCAAAGCGGCAGAAGGTTGGCGCACCGTCGAGGCAGTGGGTCTGAGATCGTTTCAACCCGCTCATTATAAGGCAGGGAGGCTTCTGACCGGACGGTGCAGTCAGGGTTGCGCCCGAATGCTCTCAGAACGTATGATTTAGCTACCAGCCTGGGGAGAAAGCTCACATGCTCAAGAAAATCATGCTCTTGGTGCTTTCGGCGGGCCTTATCGGGCTGCCGCCCCTGTTTGCTCCAGCGCCGCTCTCAGCCGACAGCAAGGAAAAAGATGAGGATCGGCTCCAAAACGCAGGACAGGTCATGAAGGAGATCATGAATATACCGGACAACATCCCGCAGAGCCTGCTGGACAAAGCTGACTGCGTGATTGTTATTCCTTCGGTCCTCAAGGCCGCCTTTATCGTCGGCGGCAGTTACGGACGCGGTGCGATGACCTGCCGAAGCGGCGAAAATTTCCAGGGTCCCTGGGGCGCACCGACGATGATTGCGCTCGAAGGAGGGAGTTTTGGATTCCAGCTCGGGGGCCAAGCGACCGACTTCGTCCTGCTGGTTATGAATAGCGACGGCGCGAAAGGCATTCTCAGCAGTAAGGTAAAGCTGGGAGCCGATGCCTCGGCGGCTGCCGGACCGAAAGGCCGCGACGCAGAAGCGGACACAGACGCGACGATGCGCGCGGAGATTTTAACCTATTCGCGCGCCCGAGGTTTGTTCGCCGGCATATCCCTTGAGGGTTCTACGGTGCGTCCCGACAATGACGCAAACGAACGCCTCTATGGACGGAAACTTTCCGCCAAGGAGATCGTCCTGCAGGGCGCCGTTCCGGTTCCCGCCGCAGCGCGAACCCTCACCGCAACGCTAACCCAGTACAGCCCGAAGCAGAAATCGTAGCGCGATCCGATCCGCTGCGCGGGAGCTCCGCGCTCCCGCGCAAAGACCGTGATCTTGTCGCGGTTCGCCCGGAAGGCCGGCTCCAGTCAGGAGTTTGACTTAGACCCGAATCATGACCTAGAGTCATTCTTGGTTTAAGGTCATCGAATAAAGTTATGCCAGCGCGCAATGCAGCCGTCCAGGGCATGGGCGGCGTTCCCGCCGGACGCCGCGAAAGGCGGCGCGCAGAAATTCGCGAGCGGATCTTCCGCGCCGCCCTTCGGTTGTTCGCCGAGCACGGCTATCTGGAAACCACGGTCGAAGACATCACCGAGGCAGCCGATGTCGGCAAGGGAACATTCTTCAATTATTTCCCGACCAAAGAGCATGTGCTGGCCACCTTCGGTGCCGAGCGCTTGGCAGTGATCGAGCGCGCTCACCAACGCGCGCAAACCGGCCCCGTACTGCCGGTGCTTAGAGAGTTGGCCATCGAATTGGCTGGCCATTCCTCGGAAAGCGCTGCCTTGCTTCGCGCGATTTACGCCGCGCACGCCTCTTGCCGGCCTGTTCGATCTGAGCTCCTCAAGCGGCTTCAGGCCGGGCGCCGCCTACTTGCCGAGATCTACCGGATGGCCCAAGAACGCGGGGAGGTGCGCGGCGACAGATCCCCGCCAGAGCTGGCCCGGCTGATGCAAATTGTCTTCTTGGGGGTCATTCTGGCATGGGCGATGAATCCTGATGCTTATTTGCACAAGACAGCAGAGCAGGTGTGGAACCTGTTCTCGGCTAGTCTTCGTCCGGAAAAACACCGATCCGCCCAAGGGCGGAGGAGCGGCGGCGGTGAGGGCACCAAACTGCCAAAAACCTGAATCTCGCCCCGCCAGCATTCTCATCCAAACTGCAACTGGTCCAAGGAGGTACGCGGTGACACGGCGATTCGCACTCGCACTGGTTCTACTGGCAGCGGCGACCTTATCGGTGTGCGCCGATTCATCCGAGGCTCAACAAGCTTCTTCTTCTGGTGCGGTCAATACGCTGCCTCCGGCAGCGCAAGGCGCCTACGGCTCGAGCGTCCCCGAGAATCTCGTTCCGGGCGTCCTGCACCTCTCGCTCACCGATACCCTCAGCCGGGGCTTGAAACAAAATCTCGGCGCGCTGCTTGCCAGCGAAGACGTTCGTTCGGCGCAGGGCACACGCTGGCAGCAACTGAGCGCCCTACTTCCTAACGTAGACACCACCAGCTATGCGCAGAGTTCGAAGGTCGATCTGGCGGAGTTCGGCTTCACTTTCAGGTTTCCACCGAGCCTTGGCATTACTATTCCCACTGTAGTTGGGCCGTTTGAATATTTCGATTCCCGCGCTTTCGTCACGCAAACGGTTTTTGACTGGAAGGCGATTAACAGCGTCCATGCGGCGTCGGAGAGCGTCAAGTCGGCAGAGGCGAGCTACCAGGATGCACGTGATCTAGTTGTGCTGGCAGTGGGCTACATGTACTTCGAGACCATCGCTGATCAAGCTCGCATTGATACCGCCGAAGCGCAAGTCAACACCGCGCAGGCGCTATTTAATCAGGCGACCGATCAAGTCAATGCGGGGACTTCACCCGCAATCGATGCGCTCCGCGCACATGTGGAGCTGCAGTCGCGTCAGCAGCAGTTGATCCAAGCGAGGAACGGCTTCGCCATCCAGAAGCTCGCCCTTGCACGGGTCATTGG
>Ga0306920_100001507_pt1 | contig 29036 bp, 25 predicted proteins | sample flu12Cox44000170_FD_204666 | JGI IMG/M metagenome (GOLD analysis project Ga0306920, IMG submission 204666) | Lab enrichment of tropical soil microbial communities from Luquillo Experimental Forest, Puerto Rico - flux4day.12C.oxic.44.000.170 (v2)... | ecosystem: Environmental > Terrestrial >... | reverse complement strand
GATTGAATCCATCACGGCGAATGAAGCTGCTGTCGGACATGCTCTAGATTCCGAGCTGACGGAACTGGGATACAACGTCGAGCGGATGCCGGTGGAGGGCGATCGCTTCAACGTGTGGGCGAGGCACTTAAGCGCACCCCGGCCCGAAGTCGTGCTGTCCACGCACATGGACACTGTTCCTCCATTTGTTCCTTGGTCAGAAACTACAGACCGCATCTACGGGCGGGGTTCATGCGACGCGAAGGGGATCATCGCGGCGCAGATTGCGGCCGCCGAGAAGCTCAAGGCGGAGGGTACCCATGTTGGCTTGCTGTTTCTCGTCGGCGAGGAACGCGACAGCCAAGGCGCACAAATAGCCAATGAGCATCCGCGTGGCTCGAAGTTCATCATCAACGGAGAGCCTACAGAAAACCGCATCGCGCTGGCCTCCAAAGGAACGCTGCGAATCGAGCTGGTCGCAAGCGGCAAAATGGCACATTCCGCCTATCCCGAGTTGGGGGAGTCGGCGATTGAGAAGCTACTCGACGCGCTGGAGAACATTCGCAAAGTGAAGTTGCCCGTGCATTCTAAGGCCGGCCCTTCGACGATGAATATCGGCCTGATCGAGGGCGGCCGCGCGCCCAACGTCATACCCGATCATGCGGTCGCACATCTGCTGATCCGGCTGGTTGGGCCGACAGACGAATTGCGCCGGCAAATCACTGCCGCAGCCGGTGACAAAGCCGAACCCAACTTCATCCTCGAGATTCCCTTCATGGAGCTGGGCACGGTGCCGGGAATTGACACCATGGTGGCGGCATTTACGACCGACATTCCTGCTCTCACAAATTGGGGCAAAGCTGTGCTGATTGGTCCCGGGTCGATTCATGTGGCGCATACGGATGGCGAGTACATCGAGAAGAAGCAGTTGCTGGAGGCCGTCGACCTCTATGCCAAGATCGCTCGGCACCTGCTGCAGAATGGAGCCGTACTCCATGTCTAATGCCAAGCATTTCGTCGATACCCTCCCCAAGCAAACCTCGGTACCGTACAAGGTTCAACGCGGGCACCCGCTGCCATTGGGCGCAACCGTTCAGCGCACCGGGGTGAATTTTGCCGTCTTCTCCCGACACGCGACGGCATGTTGGCTGCTGCTGTTCGAGCCAGGAAACCAGATTCCGATGGCTACGGTGTTCCTCGATCCTCACGCGAACCGTACGGGCGAGGTTTGGCACATCTTGATCGAGGGACTGGATGCCGGAGCCCTGTACGCTTTTCGCTTCGACATGGAGCCCAACCCGAATCCGCAGGTGAATCGTTTTGATCCGGCGCTGCAGTTGCTCGACCCGTACGCAGGCGTGTTGTCGGGCGGCGCAAAGTGGGGAACATATAAGGGCAAGAGCATGCCGCTGCGCCATTCGGTGGTGCTCGAGAGCCACTTCGACTGGGGCCAGGACCAGCCGTTGAACATTCCGCTGGTCGACAGCATCATCTACGAAGCCCACGTGCGCAGCTTCACTCGCGATCCTTCGTCGGGAGTTGCCAATCCGGGAACATTTGCCGGCCTTATCGAGAAGATCCCATACTTCCAGTCTCTAGGCGTGACGGCGATCGAGTTGCTGCCGGTGAATGAGTTCGAAGAGGGCGATACAGATCGCGTGAATCCATTCACGGGTGAGGTTCTGCTCAACCTCTGGGGATATCAGCCGACCGCGTTTTTCGCACCCAACACAGCGTACTCGTCGAAGCTGGGCGATGGCGAACAGGTGCGCGAGTTCCGCGAGCTGGTGAAAGCCATGCACGCGGTAGGGATTGAAGTAATCCTCGACATGGTTTTCAACCACACGGCCGAAAATGATTCGACCGGACCGACGTGGTCGTTTCGTGGAATCGACAACGAGACCTACTACATTATCGATCCTGAGACGGGCAAGTACCTCAACTACTCGGGTGCCGGAAACACCGTGAACTGCAACAACCCGGTAGTCCGCGATTTTATCGTGGACTGCCTGCGGTATTGGGTAACCGAGATGCACGTGGACGGCTTCCGCTTCGATCTAGCCTCGATTCTCGGCCGCGGGCAGGACGGCAGCGTGTTGAAGAACCCTCCCCTGCTGGAGAGCCTGGCCTACGACCCGGTCCTGGCGAACACCAAGCTGATCGCGGAGGCATGGGATGCTGCAGGTTTGTACCAGGTGGGTACGTTTCCGTCGTGGGGGCGTTGGGCGGAGTGGAACGGTGTTTTCCGCGATGACATCCGCCGTTTTGTGAAAAGCGACGCCAATATGACTTCGGCGCTGGCGACACGGCTCCTGGGCAGTCCTGACCTTTATGAGACCAGCGCGCGCGAGCCCTACCACAGCATCAATTACGTCACCTGCCACGATGGCTTCACGCTGAACGACCTGGTGTCGTACAACGAGAAACATAACCTCTCTAACGGCGAGAACAATCAGGACGGCACGAACGCGAACTGGAGCTGGAATTGCGGGGTTGAGGGTCCCACGACCGATCCCGAGGTCAACGCGCTACGTTCCAGGCAACAGAAGAACTTTGCCGCGATTCTACTGTTCGCGCATGGCGTGCCGATGATCCTGGCTGGCGACGAGATGGGGCGTACGCAACAGGGCAACAACAACGCCTATTGCCAGGACAATGGAATCAGTTGGGTGAACTGGAACCTCGCAAAGGAGAACGCCGACCTCGTACGCTTCTTTCAGCTGATGATTGCGTTCCGCAAGCGCTGTCCTATGTTGCGCCGAAACACCTTTGCGCTCGATGGCAGCACTGGTTTCCATGTCACCTGGCATGGAACCAAGCGCATGTCGGCGGATTGGAGCCCGGAATCGCGATCGTTGGCGATGCAGTGGACGCAGACTCATCCCGACAGTTCCCGCGATGATTTGCACTTCATCGCGCATGCGCATTGGGAGGATCGCACCTTCGAGCTGCCGGACATCGGCAAGCGCAAATGGTTTCGATTGGTCGATACGGCCCTGCCGTCGCCGCAAGACATTGCCGAACCCGGCAAGGAATATACGTTGAGTTCGCAGGACAGCTATCCGATGAAGGGGCGGAGTGTAGCGATTTTTGTGGCGAAGTAGCGCTCTAGGTTTTCATTCCGCCTAACAACCTGAATTCTCCGGTCTCGAGATTGGCTTCGCGGATCGAGCCGTCGCCGATATCATACACCCAGCCGCGAATTTCCAGTTCGCCGTAACGCAAGCGCTTGCGCACGCTGGGGTGCGTCTTGAGGTTTTCGATCTGTTCGAGAACGTTGTACTCGGTAACCTGTTGCAGCCGCTCGTCGCTACGCGCATAGGGATACTCGCGAAGAGCCCGATCACGCGCCCGAAACCCGTGACTCATCCACTTTTGCACACCCGGCATGCCGTCGGCCTTGGCCGGATCGAGTAACGCTTTCATCACCCCGCAGTCGGTGTGGCCGCATACCACAACCAACGGCACCTTCAGCGCCAGCATGGCGTACTCGACGCCCGCGGTGACGCCTCCGACGAACTCGACGTGGGGAGGAACCATGTTGCCGGGGTTGCGCTCGTTGAAGATCTCTCCCGGATCGGTCTGCGTAAAGAGAGTGGGCACGACGCGCGCATCCTCACAGGTTACAAACAGCGCTAGCGGCTCTTGTTTGTGACGCAGTCGTTCGAACATTTCGCGCTGCGCAGGGTAGACATCCGTCTGGAACTTGGCGACGCCGTGCAAAATCCGGGCAACTGCCTCTTGCTTTTGCATGAGTACTCCTCATTTCGGCACGAAAGCCACGCGGCTGTTTTAGGGTCTACCAAAAGAGGTCTGGGGCAATGACTTGTTAGAGTAGCAGAGCGGCCTTCGACTCGAACCTCGGGAATGCCGCTTTATTAGGTGCGTTAACGACTCCGAGCGCGTCGTGTGAAAGAAGAGCGCCGCGGTCTGCCTGTTAGACTGAACGCTTATGACTGACGTCAGCAATGCGCTGTTGCACGCGTCATCGGCATACCTGCGCTCGGCAATGCATCAGCCGATCCGGTGGCACGAGTGGGGCGAGGAAGCGTTCGCCGCGGCGCAGCGGGAGAACAAGCCGATCCTGCTCGACATTGGCGCCGTTTGGTGCCACTGGTGTCATGTCATGGACCGCGAGTCGTATGAAAACAGCGACGTGGCAGAGATCGTTAACCGCGAATTCATAGCGGTGAAGGTCGATCGCGACGAGCGGCCAGACGTCGATAGCCGCCATCAACTTGCGGTGTCGGCGATCTCAGGTACGGGAGGCTGGCCACTTACCGTGTTTCTTACGCCTGAGGGCAGGCCGTTTTACGGTGGAACGTATTTCCCTCCCGATGACCGGTACGGGCGGCCGAGCTTCAAGAAGATTCTGCTGGCAATTGCCGAGGCCTATCGCGAGCGCCGCGATGAAGTGTTGAACTCGGCCAGCGAGACCATGCACATGCTCGAGCATGCCGAGGGATTTGCTGGGCGTCATGCTGACTTTTCGCCTCGCCTGATCGGCGTGATGGTGCAGTCGGCGGTATCGATTTTCGATCCGAATAACGGGGGCTTCGGGGGCGCGCCAAAATTTCCTCACGCGGCGGCAATCGATCTTCTCCTGGATTGGTATGCGCGAACCAAGGAACAGCGCGTGGCGGAAATAATCACGACGACTCTGACCAAAATGTCCCGCGGTGGCGTGTACGACCAGCTTGGTGGAGGTTTCCATCGCTATTCGGTTGACGACCACTGGACGGTGCCCCACTTCGAAAAGATGTCGTATGACAACTCGGAGCTGCTAAAGAACTACGTGCACGGTTACCAGGTCTTTGGCTACGAGTACTACCGGCACATTGCAAGTGACATTGTGCGCTGGATGGATGAGTGGCTCAGCGACCGCGAACATGGCGGCTTCTATGCGTCACAAGATGCCGACATCAACCTGGACGATGACGGCGATTACTTCACCTGGACAGCGGACGAAGCTCGGGCTGTGCTGAGCCCCGACGAATGGCAGGCGGCGGCGCTGCACTGGGGCATTCACGAAGTCGGCCAGATGCAGCATAATCGGGCGAAGAATGTGCTGCAGATCAACATGTTGTCGGATGAAATCGCCAATAGGATGAGCCGTGATGTTACGGAGGTGCTCGATCTGCTGGCGATAGCACGCGCCAAGCTTAATGCGGCCCGGCTAGAGCGTCCTGTGCCTTACATCGACAAGACGATTTACACGAATTGGAACGCGCTGTGTATTTCTGCGTATTTTGCCTATGCGCGCGTGACGCAGCGGGCGGATCGACGGCAGTTCGCGCTGCGCTCGCTAGATCGGATATTGGCCGAGGCTTTCAAGCCGGGACATGGATTGTCGCACGTGATTGCCTACAGTGATCCCAAGGCGGAAAAGCGTTTCGTCCGCGGGCTCCTTGACGATTACGCGTACACAGCAATTGCTTGCCTGGATGCATACGAGGTTACCGGAGACATGAGCTACTTCCGGTTTGCACAGCAGATCGCCGACGAAATGCTTCGCCGCTTCGGCGATTCGACTTCGGGTGGGTTCTTCGATACGGAGCCGTCGCTCGAAGAGAAGCTCAAGCTTGGGGCGCTCACGGCGCGGCGAAAGCCATTTCAGGATGCACCTACTCCTGCTGGCAATCCCTGTGCGGCAATAGCTCTGCTGCGGCTGTACGCCTATACCAACGACGCAAAGTATCGCGACAAGGCGGAAGATACATTGGAAGTATTTGCCGGAGCCGCCGAACAGTTTGGCATCTACGCCGGGACGTACGGCATTGCGGCGACGTGGCTGGCACGCCCACACACCCAGGTTGTGGTAGTCGGCGAGGATGAGAAAGCCGAGGAGTTGCTGAAGGCGGCGAACGCTCCGTTCGCACTGAACTTGTCAGTCGTCCATCTGACCGACAGCGAAGCAGTAGCACAGAACCTCCCGCCTGCGCTGGCCCAGACCATTCCTAATTTGCCGGCGCTGAAGGAAAAGCAATCGTTTGCCGTGCTTTGCACGAACTTCGTTTGCCAGCCGCCAATCGGCGATCCGAAGACACTAACGGCAGCGCTCAAAGAGGCAATCGCCGCTCACTAAGGCTTCCCGGCGATTCGCCGATGCAAGAAGAAATGGTGGCCGTCATCTCGGCCAGGAGAACGGCTTGACGTCCGGATCTGGGTGACAGGAAAACCGGTCCTGCCGCTCCGGCTCGGGCTGATTGATTCGAGCAATTGCTAAGGACTCGATCAGTACACTTGGTCGAGCAACTCAACTACGTGCGCCACACGGGCTTGCATTTTTCTGCGCTGAACTCCCGCGCGAAATTGCAACATGCAGCCCACATTTGCCGTGACGATGATTTCCGGTGTGACACTGGCGACGTAGCCCATTTTCTCGTCGAGCACCTTCATTGAGATTTCGTTTTCTACGACGTTGTAGACGCCCGCGCTGCCACAGCAGGAATCCGGCCGCGGAGATTCGACGACCTCGGCGCCAATTTGGCGCAACAGCTGTCGGGGAGCGGAGCGTACTCCCTGGGCATGAGCCAGGTGGCATGAATCCTGATACGTCACGCGCGCCCTGAGCTTGCGTAGCGGTTCGCGCAGGCCGATCTCGGCAAGATACTCGTTGATGTCGCGTGCCTTGGCGGTGATTTCCTTTGCACGCTCTGAATAGCTAGGATCATCCTCGAGCAGCGCAGCGTATTCCTTTAGCGTCGATCCGCAGCCGGCCGCGTTGGTTACGATGGCGTCGAACTCAGGGCTGAGCATGGCATCGATGTTCCGCCGGGCCTGCGCGCGGGCGAGGTCCACAAGGCCCGCGTGCAGCTGGAGCGCCCCGCAACACGATTGCTTCGCGGGAACATGTACCTCGATGCCGTTCTTGCTAAGCACACGAATGGTGGCACGATTCAGCTCGGCAAAGGCTACACTGGCCACGCAGCCCATCAGAAAAGCAACTCTGCCTCTGCGCTCGCCTTCGGCGGGAAACACTTTACCGAGATCGGAAAACGAGAACTTGCTGTCGATCCGCGGTGCCAGGGCATCGAGTTCCGCCATCCCCAGCAATTGGAGAAGCCCGGTTGCGCGCGCCAGGGATTGCAGGCCCGAGCGTTGATAAATCCTCAGGAAACGCGCGTGCGCGATGAGGGGGCCGAACGACGGCAAAATATCGGCATAGAAATGCTTGCGCATCCAGGTCGCGAGCCATGGGCGCTTGTAGTTCTCGGCAATCTGGGCGCGGGCGCGTTCCAGCAGGCTGCCGTACGCAACGCCTGAGGGACATGCAGTCTGGCAGTTTAGGCAACCCAAGCAGCGGTCGATGTGAGTGACAAACGAATCGCCCAGCGTCAGTCTGCCCTCGTCAACCTGCACGATTTGATAGATGCGGCCACGCGGTGAATCCATCTCTGTGCCCAGCGCGCGGTAGGTCGGGCATTGGTCGAGGCACAGCCCGCAGTGCACGCAGCGCGAATACAGGTCCCAGCTCGGTTTCTCGTGCGGAGAGAAGTTGGAGTGGCGCGGTTCCACCGTTGCCGCCGCAGTGCTCAAAAGATTTCCCTCGCTCGCAGCACGTTATTAGGATCAAGGGCACGTTTTACGGCGCGCATGCTGGCCATGCTCAGAGGGCCGAGCGGCCAAGGATTCGACATACCATCGACTCGAACGGCGAGGTCATCCCCTGCGCTTTTTCGCAACGCCTCGACAACCTCATTCAGAACATCCGGTGTATTGCGATTGCCGTTCCACACGACCGCTTGCACGTGTCCAACCGCGACGCGTCCCGTCATGGCAACCCGGATTTCGCCGCCGGCCCACAGCGCATTCAAAGCCTCGATAATCGGAAGCACTCTCTCTGGCGGCACTGTGATTTGGATGCGCCGGCTGATTTCCGAAATCGGAGTATCGTCGCCGGACAACTTCGCGGAATCGGGGAAGTTCTCAATTGCGCGCCACATCCTGGTCTCATTGTCGCTCCCCAATTCGTTGGTGATCGCCGCTCCTAATTCCTTGCGGTACCTCGCCAGTACGACGTCGCTTCCCGACGCGCGCACGCAGATCACCCAAGCGTCGTCGGCTGTCTCGGGACGCATCAATTTGCGAGCTAGGGGAGAAACCAACTCCAGGCACATCGGTGAAAGGGGCGAGCGAACCACCTGGTCGCGGAACACCAGTGCCTCTTTCGCGGTCTTGAACTCTGCCAGAAAGGTTCGTGTCTGCCTGGGCGCGGGAAATAACTTAAAGCTCGCCGAAGTAATGACCGCAAGCGTTCCATAGCTGCCGATCAGCAGCTTCATCAAGTCGTATCCGGCGACATTTTTGACGACCCGGCCACCCCCCTTTGCGCGGCGTCCGTTCCCGGTGACGAAACGAACTCCGATGCAGTAGTCGCGGACCGCTCCGTAGCCGTGGCGCAGCGGACCGTGGTTTGCCGTAGCCAGCAGGCCACCCACAGTACAGCGTCCGGGCGAAGGAGGATCGCCCGCGAACATTAACTTGTCCGCACCGACCATTTCGTTGAGTTGAGCAATCGTCGTGCCCGCACCGACGCCGACGGTCAGATCGCCACAGTCATAGTGTTCGACCTGAGTGAGCTGATTCAGATGCAGGACGATGTCCGTTCGCAACTCGCCGGCGCTGCGCTCGGTCGAACCGCCGGCTGGCCCGACGCTTAGGCCATGTTCGTTCGCGAACGATAAGACAGCTGCAACTTCTTCAGCCAACGAAGGACTGACATACACGCCGCCATTGGGACGCTCTCGAGTGTTCTCGTGGCCACAGATGGCGCGCAGTTCGTGCGTCACTTCGTTTGAAACCTGTGTGGCGCTCACATACCCTCCGCCGTCAGCACGGGATGTGTGGAAGGACCGACGGTCTCGCGGCACATCCGCGCAGTGGGAAAGAGCTTGCCGGGATTGAGCACATTGTCAGCGTTGAACGCATCGTGCAAACTCAACATCACGTCGAGGTCATCATCGGTGAATAGAAGCGGCATGAGGTTGCGTTTTTCGAGGCCCACACCGTGCTCGCCCGTGATGGATCCGCCCATCGCGACACAGCGCTCGAGAATTTCGCTGCCGGCCACCTGCACCATCTCCAGCTGCGCGGGATCCCGGGGATCGAACAGAATCAGCGGATGCAAGTTGCCATCGCCGGCGTGGAATATGTTTCCAATACGGAGACCGTATTTCTTACCCACTCCTTCGATGAACTGCAGAATCGCTGGAATCTTCGTGCGAGGAACGACGCCATCCTGCGAGTAATAAGACGGAGCCAACCTGCCCAGCGCAGCAAATGCGTTCTTGCGACCCTTCCACAGAAGTGCGCGTTCATTTTCGTCTTGGGCGCGGCGCACTTCACGCGCCTTCTGCTGATAACAGACTTCGCGGACCGCTTCCGCCTGTTCTTCCACCTGTTCGGCCAAGCCTTCCAGTTCAATCAGCAACACGGCGCCCGCGTCGAGCGGATAGCCTGCGTGACATGCGGCTTCAACCGCGCGCAACGTCCAGCCATCAAGCATTTCCAACGCCGCCGGAGTGATGCCGGCGGCGGTGATCGCGGAGACCGTGCGCGCACCATCGTCGACGGTCTCGAAGATCCCGAGCAGTGTCGCTATTCGTTCCGGCCGCCGCAACAACCGCACGATGATTTCGGTGACGATGCCGATCGTGCCCTCCGAGCCCACACAGAATCCGGTCAAGTCATAGCCATTACTCTCGGCGGTCTTCCCTCCGTAGTGCACTACTTCACCATTTGGCAGCACAACCGTCAGTCCGGTTACGTGGTTGACGGTAACGCCATAAGCTAGGGTGTGCGGGCCTCCGGAATTCTCCGCTACGTTGCCGCCGATGGTACAAGCCTTCTGGCTCGACGGGTCGGGCGCAAAATACAGTCCCAGGTGCGCCACATTGTCCGACAGCTGCTGGTTGACCACGCCCGGCTGAACCACAGCCCGCAGGTTCGCGGCATCCACTTTGAGAATGCGGTTCATCCGCGCGAACGCCACTACCACTCCACCTTCAGGCGCGATGGCTCCGCCGCTTAAACCGGTGCCGGCGCCTCGGGCAACGATTGGGAATCCAGCCGAACCAGCCAGCTTCATGACCTGCGCTACCTGCTCAGTGCTTTGTGGAAACACCACCGCGACAGGCGTGCATTTGCGCACACCGGCATCATATTCATAGAGCATCAGGTCTTCGGGACGGTCGAGAACTGCATCGCGCCCCGCGATCTTCCGGAGCTGATCGACCACCACCGGGAGCTGCATAGGACGCCACTGAGTTTAGCACTGCGCCGTGTCGGCGGCAGTGATCTTAAACGTCCTAGCTCACTGAGGTCTGGATATAGGCGCGCATCCTGTCTGCCTCACCGGCTTTCTCTTCCAGGGTGTGCCGCAGCAGGTCGCGCAAAGAAAGGAAGCCCACCAGCGTGCTTCCGTCGCAGACCGGCAGGTGGCGAATTCCGTGCGTCTGCATCATCACCATAGCGTCTTCGCAACTCGAGTTGGGTGCAAGCGTGCGAAGCGTGGTACTCATTACCTCCGCGATCGGCGTGTGCAGCGGATCGAGCTGTCGGGTAACCACTTTGCTCATGATGTCGCGCTCGGAGAAAATGCCTACGAGCTTCGTGCCATCCAGCACGGGTACCGCGCCGACGTTGCATTCCGCCATGTACCCGGCAGCTTCGAACACCGTCTGATGCGGTTGGATGTAGTGGATGGTACGGTTAATTAGCAAGTCTCGGATCGTCGCCATAGTGCCTCCAGCGAAGTGGGGCCGCCCTCATAGGCGGGGAGTATATTCCCTCGATTGGCCGGAAGAAAAGAAGTTTTTGACGGCAGCTGCTGAGACGAATCGGTTTATGTAGACAATTTGTTTCGATACTCGGTGGCGGGGCCGGGGGAGCCTGGTTCGTCGCTCTCGGGCCGAGGTTTGCGGTGAGTTCAATTACGAGACACCAGCGCCGCCCTGCTGCTATTCTCAACGATTGATCCATTCCCTTTGGCGCATTCAGGAGGACCCGTTCAGCATGGGAACCAGCATGGAGGGCCGTAACGTAGTGGTCTTTGGCGTGGCTAACAAGCGCAGCATCGCGTGGGCCATCGCCCAGCACATGCAGCAGGCAGGCGCGCGGCTCGCCATTACCTATCAGAACGAGCGCCTCAAGCAGGAGGCAGATGACCTTATCGCGGCACTGCCGAACGCCCAGGCCTTCCAATGCGACGTTTCAAGTGATGACGAAATTGCAAAGCTGTTTGGGGAACTGAAAGCCAAGTTCGGCAAGCTGGACGCCGTAGTGCATTCAGTTGCCTACGCTCCCGCGGAGGCGCTGAAAGAAGAGTTCGTGCAAACTAGCCGCGAGGCCTTTCGCATTGCCCTCGATACCAGTGCCTATTCGCTAGTGGCAGTGGCGCGCGCTGCCGCTCCGCTGATGGCGGACGGGGGAAGCATCGTTACCCTTACATACTACGGTGCCGCAAAGGTCGTGCCCAGGTACAACGTGATGGGTGTAGCCAAAGCCGCGCTGGAAGCCTGCGTTCGCTACCTCGCCTACGACCTGGGCCAGCACAAGATCCGCGTGAATGCGATTTCAGCTGGTCCGATCAAGACCCTTGCCGCGCGCGGCATTGGAAGCCTCGGAGAGATGATGAAGACCCAGGCCGAAAAATCTCCTCTGCAAAGGAATATCGACGTGAATGAAGTTGCCGCGACCGCAGTATTTCTGGCGAGCGACGGCGCCACCGGTATTACAGGCGAGACGATCTACGTGGATGGCGGGTACAACATTATGGGGTTTTGACTCCGGTGGACAGCGGCTCGTGACCCGTGGATAGGTTGATGCGAAGCGCGAATTGTGGAGGTAAGGCCCAAGCCCGGAGTTACGAAGCCAGAATCATCTTGGTGGCGCTCTCCTCGAATAGGCTGGAGAGCAATGTTCCAAGCCGCCAGGCAGAGCTCAACCCAATGAACTCCTACTCGATTCCTTACCGCCAAGCGAGTTTGACATTTACCAGTGGCGTTGGTGATCCGTGCTAACCTGCGCTTGCTGCTAACGTCTCAGGTGATTTTCCTATTTAACGTTCTGTTCACACGTTCAGGATCGCGGGCGATGAGCGTCAAGTAGGCCCGTGTTGGCTGGTCAGGCTGCGAACGCCCCTGCTCCCAATCGCGCAGCGTGCCGATAGGAATGTGATATCGCACCGCAAATTCTTCCTGCGTTAATTCCAGCGCCCGGAGAGTCACCTTCACCTGAGGCACCCGTTTCATCTCTCTGAGGTCGGCGGGGCTGAGAGGCCGCGCATCGCGGTCGGACCATGCAGCTTTCTCAACCTCCTCAGCAGTCATTGGCCGAAGCCTCTTATCGGTTCTCGAGTAAGTAGTCATCTTGCTCATTTTGCGTCGCTCTTCTGGCGGAAATCAGGCGACTGGATGTCTTCTCGTTCTGTGTACGCAACAAAAAGCAACACAACAAAGCAACACTTGCTCTCCGTCGCGCGGATAATCACAGATCGCTCTTCGTGGGAATCTGCGCGTTCGTCCACACGAAGAATAGCAAACGGATTCTTAAAACCTCCTTCGCCACTTCAAAACTGACACCGTGCTTTCTGCCATTTGCCTCGGCCTTCGTCCGATCCCACTCGAACCTTCAACTAGCGGTGACAACTGAAATCCTGCGTTCGCTCTCCTCCGTCCGCTGAATCCTTATCTCCGCGTCGCACTCCGCCACCAGCCGCGGGAACTTCTCGCCCCACTCAATAAGCACTAGATTGCCCTCATCCGCCAAGAGTTCGTCGAGACCAAGCGTGTCAAGCTCGCGTTGCGTTTCGATGCGGTAGAGGTCAACGTGATACAGCCTAACGTCGGGCCCCCGATATTCGTGGATTAGAGTGAATGTCGGACTCGTAACATCATCCTGCGAGGCCGCGTTGAGTCCCTCGGCGATGCCCTTTACCAGTGTGGTCTTCCCTGCCCCTAAGTCCCCGCGCAGGATGACCATGCGCACGTCTCTCAGTCTCGAAGCCAATTGGCGGCCGAGAGCTATGGTCTCATCTGCCGAGCGTGTGGTGTATTCGACAGTGCTCATCCGCTGATGCGCACCGTGCTTTCGCCGGCCCAGCGCGTTGCTCGGCGAAACGCTTCCGGCAACCCCGTCAGCAGATCAGTAGCCACTAGCGAGTGCTCACCCATCGTCTCGGCGGCGACGTCACCGGCGAGGCCATGAAGATACGACGCAGCCATAGCCGCTCGCGGCGCGTCGTTGGGCATCTGCGCCAGGATGCCTGCCGTCATGCCGGTCAGAATGTCGCCCGTTCCCCCGGTCGCCATGCCGGGATTTCCCGTCGGGTTCACCCAGGCTGTTCCGTCAGGCAGTGCGATGATCGTCAGGTTGCCTTTCAACACCAAAACCAAGTTATGGTCTCGCGCGAAGCTGCGAGCCACATTCAGCCGATCCGCCTGCACAGCCTTCGTGGAGATGCCCGCCAAACGACCCATTTCGCCAGGGTGCGGCGTGAGTATAAGTTCGCGCTTGCTACGGTCGAGCGACTTGGTTTTGCCATCGAAGGCGTTGAGTCCATCGGCATCGATCACTAGCGGACACTTCAGGGTGCGCACCGCTTCCTGAACGAACTCCACCGTCTCAGGATGTCTCCCGATGCCCGGCCCGATAGCCACCACTGTCATGGTTGAGGCCAATTGCTGCAGTTTGCCGCTCTTCGCTGAGGCAACGCCGATGGCTCCCGTGTCGGTTTCTGGCAGGGGCTCAGTCATAAGCTCAGCTGCGAATGCGGCGACGTTTGGCAGTGCGCTTTTAGCCGTCGCCACGGTGACTAACCCTGCGCCTGAGCGATAAGCCGACATACCTGCCATTGCGGCGGCACCGGACTTTCCCAGGGATCCGCCCACGATCAGCACGTGGCCATACATCCCCTTGTTGCTGTCCTTTGGCCGTGGAGCCAGCAGCGTTCGAAAATCGCGCGCTGTCGTCACTTCCAACTTCAGCTTCGACTCGATCGCCGCGTCGGGCGAACCGATCGGCGCTACCAGAACCGGCCCACGTGTAAGCTGCCCAAACACGTGCGCCGGACGGGGCGCGGTAAACGTCACGATGGCATCAGCCCGGGCAATTCCCGGGCCTGCCTGCGCAGTCATCGCATCCGAATCAGCGCCCGAGGGAATGTCGACCGCAATGACCGCCTTGGCGCCCGCGTTGATGGCTGCGATCGCGTCGGCAAACAGTCCCTCGACCGGCGGCTTGAATCCCGTACCCAAAATCGCGTCTACGATAAGGCCGCAATTCGCCAGGCTGCGCGCCGACTCGGACTGAAGCTCCTGCTGCGTTTCGACCACAATCGGACGTACCGGAAGCTGTTCGAACATCGCGGCCGCATCGCCTTTCAGCTCTCGCGGCGACGCAAGCAACTGCACTTCCACAACTCGTCCAGCGCGATGAAGTTTGCGGGCGACAACAAATCCATCGCCACCGTTGTTCCCCTTGCCACAGATAACGAGAATCCGGTCTGCCTCTCTGTAGTTTTCGAGAATGAACTGAGCTACCGCGCTGCCCGCGTTCTCCATGAGCGTCAGCGAAGGTACCCCGAATTTCTCAGTGCTGGCGCGATCGATGTCGCGCATCTCCGCTGCTGTCGTGATCTTCATGGGTGCTCCGAGGCCGAATCTTCCAGCTTCCGGAGGCCTTCAGGGTCGCCCATCGCAATCAAATGGTCGCCCTCGTGAATCACCTCGTCGGGCGGAGGATTGAAGCGCATCGCAGTATGCTCGCCCTTGATCGCCAGCACGATCACGCCCAGCTCCTGGCGGATGCGGGAGCCTTCCAGCGTCTTGCCGACGAAACGCGCACCCTTTTCGATTTTCACTTCCTCGATCTCAAGCGGACGCTGCTGGTTCATCGCGGTATCGAAAAAGTCGACGACATTCGGCCGGATAAAAGTCTGTGCGATTCGGTATCCCGCAAAACGGTAAGGCGAAACGATCGAGTCGGCACCGGCGGTAATAAGATGTTTTTCCGCGTCTTCTTCCGAAGCTCGTGCAATGATCTTGATCTTGGGATTCAGGCTGCGCGCCGTGAGGATGATGTAAATGTTGATAGCATCAGTGGTCGTCGCGGCCACCAGTCCGAGAGCTTGTTCAATGCGCGCCTGTTCCAGTACGTGGGCTTGGGTCGCATCGCCTGTTAGAGTCAGCCAGCCCTCAGACGAGTACTTTTGCAGCTTCTCTTCGTTAGTATCAACAACGACAAACGGGAGCGGCTTCCGCGCCAGCTCTCGCGCAGCACTGCGACCGACGCGACCAGCTCCGCAGATAATGAAATGGCCTGTCAGCCGGCTGATTTCGCGGTCCATTCTTCTCCTGCCGAACAGCGATTGAAGCTCGAATTCTAGCAAAGTGCGAGAGGCGCCTCCGACCAGTAACAACACCAGTCCAACACCCGTAACGATGACGAAACTGTTAAACAATCGCCCCGCGTGCGACAGGGGATGAATCTCTCCGTAGCCGATGCTCGTGATGGTGGTCAACACCATGTAGAAGCCGTCGAAGTAGCTCCAGCCCTCAATGAGGTGAAAACCCGCAATCCCCACGATGACCAGCAGAACCAGGAGTATCGCAAGCAGCTTCAGATTGAACGGAATTTTCACGTCAGCCATTCTGTCGGAAGCTCAAGCCTGGCGCAACGACAATGCACACACCGCGCTAGCAAAACAAAACGCCCTTCCCGCGAGGAAGAGCGTTGATCGCTTGATCTCGAGGAACCTCAGTCTGCCGGAACTGCCCGCCTGGGCGCCTCTGCGTTTTGTACGCGGCTATGATAACGCCCGTAGCCAAAATAGATGACCATGCCGATAGCGAGCCACACGAACAACCGGACCCAAGTATCGAACGGCAGGCTCGCCATCAAGGCGAAAGAGATCAGGATTCCCATAATCGGCACGAACGGGACCCAGGGAGTCTTGAAAGGACGACGGAGATCAGGCCGTCGCACACGCAACAGCCAGACACCAGCACAAACGATCACGAAAGCCAGCAGGGTTCCGATGCTCACCAGCTCACCGAGAATCTCGATCGGAACGATGGAAGCAAAAACCGCGACAAACAATCCCACCGTGATCGACGAAATATAGGGCGTGCGGAACCGAGGATGCACCGCCCCTGCCCATGCCGGCAGCAAGCCGTCGCGCGACATAGAGAAGAACACCCGCGACTGGCCCAGCAACATCACCAGCATCACGCTGCCCAACCCTGCGATGGCGCCCAGTTTCACCAAGAACGATCCCCAGCGAACCCCGGTTGCGTCGATTCCCACCGCAACAGGTGCAGCCACGTTCAGCGCGGAGTAAGGCACCATACCCGTCAGCAACCCCGAGACTATGATGTACAAGATGGTACAAATGACTAGCGACCCCAAAATGCCGATAGGCATGTCGCGTTGCGGATTCTTGGCTTCCTGCGCCGCGGTTGAAACCGCATCGAATCCGATGTAGGCAAAGAAAATCACGCCTGCTGCGCGCGCGATTCCCGACCAGCCATACTTGCCGAACCCCCCTTCATTAGGAGGAATGAACGGATGCCAATTGGTCGCCGCCACCGTGGGATGACGCAACACGAAAGCTGACGCGATCGCGATGAAGATTAGGACGATGCTTACTTTGACGATAACGATGGCAGAGTTGAAGTTGGCCGATTCCTTAATGCCAACTACCAGAATGAATGTAATAAGACAAATCACCAGGAAGGCCACAAGATTGAAAACGCCTTGCACCTGCGGCAACGTCGCCGGATCCACTCCATTCTGCCTAAGCGTTGGCGCCAGCGTGGTCAGCAGCTCCCAGCGGCCGTTATATTGCACCACCATGTTCGGCACCCACCCGTTACCCATGTGGCTGTAAGGCGTGGCCGTAAACTGCGGCGGAATCGTGATTCCAAGGTCCTGCAGAAAGCTGACGAAATAGCCTGCCCATCCGGAGGCAACCGTGGAGGCGCCGAAAGCATATTCGAGGATCAGGTCCCAGCCAATGATCCACGCGAATATCTCACCCAACGTGGCGTAACCGTAAGTGTAGGCAGAGCCGGCGATCGGGATCAGAGAGGCAAACTCGGAATAGCAGAGTCCTGCGAAAACGCAGCCGGACCCAGCCAGAATAAAGGACAGTACAATCGCTGGACCGGCATACATCGCGGCGGCCGAACCGGTCAGCACGAAGATACCGGCTCCAATGATGGCGCCGATACCCAACGTGATCAGGTTGACCGGTCCCAACGCCCGCTTCAGACTGTGTTCGTCCTCTTCGGATGCTTCCGCGATCAGCATATCGAGGGGCTTACATTTCAAAAGATTGGCCATTCGGCTCTGTCTCTCCTTCGCGCTCAGGCTTCCGCTTGCGCTGCCGGTTGCGCCTCGACCATATGTAGAACACCGGGATACCCAAGAGCACGATGATCAACCCCGGCCAGGTGTACTGCGGCTTATAACGTAACAAGACTATATCAATGAATAAAGCCACCAGAATATAGATTGCCGGCAACAGGGGATAACCGATCGCGCGATAAGGCCGTGGCATATTTGGTCGCTTCACTCTCAGCACGAACAGCCCTGCAATCGTCAGGATATAAAACACCAGAACCGCAAAGATGATGTAATCCAGCAGTTGGCTATAGCTGCCCGACAGGCAAAGCACGCAGGTCCACACGCATTGCATGAGCAGCGAATGCGCCGGTGTGTGGTACTTGGGATGTAATTTTGCGGCGCTCTTGAAGAACAACCCGTCCTTCGCCATGGCGTAGTAAACGCGAGCACCAGCCAGGATCAGGCCGTTGTTGCAGCCAAAGGCGGAGATCAGAATCAGCACCGCCATGATCTGCGCACCGGCGGAGCCGAAAATCTGCTGCATGACCGCCGTGGCTACACGATCTTCCGAGGCATGTTGGATGCCGCGTGCCAAAATCGTCGTCCCATTCGGATCGCCCGCCAGTGGCAGCACAGTGAGATAAACGAAGTTCGCCATCACGTATAAGAGAATGACGACGCCTGTCCCGATCGCCAGCGACAACGGCAAGTTGCGCTGTGGGTTGCGTACCTCACCGGCGGTAAACGTCACGTTGTTCCATGCGTCAGATGAAAACAGCGAGCCCACCTGTGCGACGGCAATGATCGTGATTGTGCCGACCAACGCGATCGGGCCCCCAACCCCTACCTGCACCGCATGCAGCGCACTCAGTCCGGCATTCTGCCAGAAATTCGACCCAAAGTTCGCTGCGATGGCTTGCGCGTTTCGGCCGATTGCAAGCCCCAGAAGTACGAGTCCCAGCAGAGCTGCTGTCTTGGCAAAGGTGAAGACATTCTGTACCGCCGCCCCTGTGCGCACGCCAAAGACGTTCAGCACCGAAAGGAAAATGACGACCAGTACCGCCATCAGATTCTGGGTGTTAAGTCCTACATCCATGTTGCCCAGCACCATGGGGCCAATTGGAATAGGCGGCACCTTCCAGAGATGGATGATCCAGTTCGACGCTGAAATCGATGGGAAGAAAACTCCCAGGAACTTGCCGAAGGCTACGCCGACCGCGGCGATTGTGCCGGTCTGGATAACGAGATACAGCGTCCAGCCGTAGAGAAAGCCCCACAACGGTCCCAACGATTCGCGCAGATAAACATACTGTCCACCGGCATGGGGCATCATCGCCGCCAGCTCGCCGTAGGCCAGCGCACCCGTGATCGTCAGGAAGCCGGTCACGAGCCACGCGGCAATCAGCAGCGCGGGTGAGTCGACCTCGCGCGCAATTTCGGCCGAGACAATAAAGATGCCCGAGCCGATCATCGAGCCCATCACCAGCGTGGTCGCGCTGGTCAGGCCCAGTCCTTTAACCAGTCCGGTATCGCTGGAGACGAGGGGAACTGTCTTCGTTTCGGTGCTCAATGGCCCTCTTGGGTCAGGAAGATGTCTCGCAAAAATCTACACTAAAAGCCGCAGGAATTCCTCGGCCACCCGTCGCGGCGAGCTCAGCAGGTCAGAGATCACCGCCACCGAATCTGCGCCCGCGTCGACGACAGCCCGAGCGTTGGTCCGGGTAATGCCCCCAATCGCCACCAAAGACTTCTTGGTGGTCGCGCGTGCTGCCTTCACGCCTTCGAGTCCGACGAGCGCATCCGGGTTCTTCTTGCCGGTCGTCGGAAACACCGGGCCTATCGCGATGTAGTCGGCTGGACCAGCATCGGCATCTTTCACCTGCTGCGGATTGTGGGTCGAAACTCCCACGATGCGGTCGGCACCGACCACCAGCCGTGCCCCATCCGCGGGCAGATCGTCTTGACCGAGATGAACCCCGTCGTAGGCCGCCGCGACGCACAGGTCCGCACGATCGTTCATGATGAGCTTCACTTTGCCTTCCAACACCCGCTTGATCTCGCGTGCATGTCGTAACATGTCGCGGGTTGCACCTTCTTTATTTCGATATTGCAGCAGCGTAACCCCACCTTCGCCCAGATCACGCGCAAACTCGACGATGGAGTTCGTCGTTCGTAATTGGGGCGCGAAGCACGTCACATCGACAATGGCGTATAGCTTCGGAAGTTGCAGAGTCTTTGCCATAAACCGGCTACTGCCTCACGGCTTCCTTGTTGTTGGTCTGCCCAAGGAAGCGCTCCATGAATTTCGTGTCGATGTTGCCTGCGCGGAAGTCCTTGTCCGCCATGATCCGCTTGTGCAGCGGAATGCTGGTGTGAATGCCCTCCACCACGAACATGTCCAGGGCACGCGCCATGCGTGAGATGGCTTCCTCGCGATCGCGTCCGTGGGCACACAGTTTGGCAATCAACGAATCATAGTATGGCGGAATCACACCTTCAGCATACGCCGCCGTGTCCACCCGGATGCCAGTGCCGCCGGGCAAATTGAGCGCGGTAATCTTACCGGCCGACGGCGTAAACCGCTCGGGATGCTCGGCGTTGATCCGGCACTCGATGGCATGCCCGCGGAAGTACACCGGGTGGTCGGTGATGATCTCGTGCAGCTTCTCTCCGGCGGCAATCAGGATCTGTGACTTCACCAGGTCGACGTCGGTCGTCATTTCCGTTACGGGATGCTCAACCTGAATTCGCGTGTTCATCTCGATGAAGTGCAGGCTGCGATCTTCGTCCATCAGAAACTCGATAGTGCCGGCGTTCCAGTAACCGATCTCCGCCAGCGACTTCACCAGAATTCCGCCAATGCGATCACGCAGTTCCTGGCTTACCGCCACCGATGGGGCTTCTTCCACCAGCTTTTGATGCCGCCGCTGAATGCTGCACTCCCGCTCGCCCAAACTGATGACGTTGCCGTGCTCGTCGGCCAGCACCTGAAACTCGATGTGCCGCGGTCGCTCGATGAACTTCTCCATGTAAAGCTCGCCGTTACCGAAGGCGGCTGCCGCCTCCGACTGCGCCGCATGGAACTGATTCGGCAGCTCCTCAGCCCTGCGAATGATGCGCATCCCGCGCCCTCCGCCTCCGGCCGATGCCTTCACGATCACGGGAAAACCAGTCGTTTTCGCCCACTCCAACGCTTCGTCGGCCGACGAGATAATGCCGTCGGATCCCGGCAGAATAGGCACACCGACCTTTTTCATCGTAGCGCGGGCCTTTTCCTTCTCACCCATCAGCCTAGTCACTTCCGGCGAAGGCCCGATGAACTTGATTCCAGACTCGCGGCAGACTTCAGCAAAGTTGGCATTTTCGCTGAGCAACCCATATCCGGGATGGATCGCCTCGACATTTGCAATTTCCGCCGCGCTGATCACTGCTGGAATGTTGAGATAGCTCTCGGCAAGCCGCGGTGGCCCGATACAGATCGCCTCGTCCGCGAAACGAACGTGTAGCGAATTGCGGTCGGCCTCACTATAGATGGCAACAGCCTTTATTCCGAGCTCTTTGCAGGCGCAAATCACGCGCAGGGCAATCTCACCGCGGTTCGCTATGAGGATTTTCTTAAACATGAATTACGTTGGTACTTCTGAGAAACTGTGAGGGTGTCATCCTGAGCGGAGGCGTTGCGTCTTTTGCGACGCCCTATCCAAGTTGTGAACTGGCGGCTCGCGGAACCCTCGCGATGGCCGACCGCGAATTGCAGGCCAACACGCCTAACCCTTCCGAATCCCAAACAGTGGCATACCGTACTCTACCGGGCTGGCGTTGTTAACGAATTGCTTCGCGATTACGCCCGTGGCATCAGCTTCAATCTCGTTCATCAACTTCATGGCTTCGATAATGCAAAGCACCTGCCCTTCCTTCACCGAGTCGCCAACCGCAACAAACGGCGGAGCGCCCGGTGACGCCGCATCGTAAAACGTCCCCACAATGGGAGACTTCACGATGTGGAGGCTGGCCTCCTCTTCCGCCGCTGAGGTTGGAGTGGCTGTTGCGGATTTCGCCGTTGCGGCCGCGGCTGGTTCCGGGGAAACCGTCGCTGCAGGCACGGTTGCCAATACCGGCAACGCTTGTAGGGGCGATGCAGCGACTTGTACAGTATGCGGCGCAGCTTCCGCGCTTCCACGCTTGATGTGAAGTTTCACATCGCCGCGTTCCATCTCAAACTCGGCGATGTCCTTCTCCACCAGCAATTCAATCAGTTCTTTGATTTCTTTTTGATTCATCGCGATCCGTATATTGAAAGGGCAGGCCTTTAGGCGTGCCGAACCAACGGTACTTAAGAAACCCGCAGCGGACTTTCGTCCGCTACGAAGAATTCCTGCCACCCAACGCCCTACGATGATGCCACTTCGACTAGTTCTTTCGTTACGGGAGTCAGCACTTCGCAGCCGCTCTCCGTGACCACCACCATATCTTCGATGCGGATTCCACCTCTGCCCGGGATATAGATTCCCGGTTCTATGGTGACCACCATCCCCGGCGCAAGCCGCTCCATCTGGTTTTTCCCCAGCCTAGGAGGTTCATGGATTTCCAGCCCCACGCCGTGCCCCGTCGAGTGAGTGAAATAGCGGTCCAGCTTCAATTTACGAAGCACGGACCTAGTTGCATGATCCACTTGCGCGGCAGTTACCCCGGGGCGGACAGCACGAATTCCCACCAACTGCGCTTCCAGGACGGCCTCGTACCACCCGAGTTCCACTCGGCCTGCTTGTCCGACATGCATGGTACGAGTCATGTCTGAACAATAGCCCCGCAGTATAACACCCGAATCGACCACTACGAACCCGCACCTTGGAATCGGCTGCGCCGATGCCCGACCGTGCGGCAGCGCCCCTCGTTTCCCGGCGGCGACGATCGTCTCGAACGACATTCCATCGGCCCCAGCCTGCCTCGCAGCAAATTCCAGTTTTCCCGCGACTTCGACCTCGCGCGTTCCCGGCCGAATAAACTTCGCCGCTTGCTGATACACCTTCGCTCCAAGCCGCACTGCTTCGCGGATCAGCTTGAGCTCATCCGCGTCTTTAATCAGGCGCTGGCGCATGATGAGCCCCGAAATCGGCTTCCACTCGATCCGGCGGTGGACCAGCTCTTTCATCTGGGTAGCGGTGGCCACGGTCGTCAGATCAGCTTCGAAGCCGATCGCCGCCGACCTGAGCTTGCCGATGACCTTGGCTGCTGCCGGCAGCAGCGGTCCCCGCGCGATGACTACCCGCGCGCCTTTTATCTCTGCGTGCGCCTGCTCTGTGTAGCGCCCGTCGGTGAAAAAGATGCCTCGGCCCGCAAGAAACAATAGCAAGCCATTGCTTCCGGTATAGCCGCACAGGTAGCGCAGGTTCGCCGGATGCGTGACCGCAAAGCCATTGAGTTCTTCGTTGACTAGCGTTTGTTGGAACTGCTTCTGCCGGCGAGCGTAGTCCATCCGAAGCATTGTACGCACAGCGGCTTGCCTATTTTTGTCGGCGTGAGCCCTGCCGACGATTTTTTCTAACCACTATTCACGAACCACTAGCCACGGCTTTCACTCCGGCGGCTGAATCACCAGCGAAGTGCCGGTTTGCTTGCGGGCTCGATAAATAGAATTCGTGCTCGCTACCTCCGCCACCGCATCAGCATGCACTCCATAGGAGCCGGGTCCCGGACTCGATCCAAACGGAATCACCTGCTCGCCGCCGGCTTGCAACGTGAACTCCTGATAACCAAGAGCCGTCGCGCGTCCGATATCGTTCACTGCCATCACGATCACTGTGAGAGCGAAGTCCTGTCCGGTGAAATTGTTCACGATAATCGATCCCTCTAGCCGTTGTCCGAGAACCGCTGGAGGCTGCTTCCAATCGATTGCGAGAGCGGCCGTGACCACAAGCTTGAACTCGCGCTGAATCTGTGCGGGCGGGACGCTCGAATCCGTCACATTCAGCTCAAAGTTGTACGTGCCAGGTGCGGTTGGTGCTCCAGAGATCGCGCCCGTCGCGGCGTGCAATTTAAGCCCGGGTGGAAGCTTTCCATTCGACACCTTCCACGTTAGCGGTTGCGTCCCGCCTGCCACACCGATCGTAATTTGCAGATTCGATCCTACCGTCGCGGAGGGCAAAGAGGACGTTGTGATCGTAAACGGCGCCTGAGCCGGAGATGGAACACCAGCGGCGAACAGACTGCAAACTGCCAACAATGCGTGTCGCAGAAGTCTCCCCGGCATCGTTTGGACATTATAGGTGCAAGAGGATATGTAGCTGGCAGCTGCGCTATCGTTCCGTGGGCGGAGCTTCCGCCGTGATCTTGGTATCCACGTGCGTCTGCTCGAAGTCCTTGTTGTTCATCGAAACCATCACTTGGCGGTTGTAAAAGAACAGAACGTGAAGGGTGAATTCCTGTCCGTAAGACTTCGGGAACCAAACCCCGCCGGGCTGTTTCTCATATCGCAGGCTGTACCCGAAGCCGGGGACGTCAGTCCCCAGCAGGGTTCGAATTGCCAATGGAATCTTTCGTGCCAGTTTGGTGTAGACATAAATCGGCTCAAAGTCGTTGGCGTCGATGTAGCCCTCGCCCGCCCAATCCAAATCCTCCTTGTCGGCCGGCTTGAAGCTGATGCGGTACGAGTCGTGTCCCTGGAATGTCTCTCGCCCCTCGAGCTTGAAGACGTGCTTTTTAAGCTTCTCGCTGGAAAACGGAACCAGGTTCTGTCCAATCCCATCTTTCGACTTCGGCTCGACCAAGTCCTCGCGCATCTCATTCACCAACTCGGCGTCGAGGTGGTCGCCATCAGGAATGGGCTCTCCCGAGAACTGCTCGTACTTGCCTTTTTTCCAGTACTTCCCTGTGATCTTTTCCAGCTTCCGTTCGGTCTTGTCCGCTTGCGGAACCAAGCGGTAGTCCGTGTCCTCCTGCCTCACTAACTTGCCGTTCGTTCGGTTCAGTGCGACATGGATCTGCTGACGGTAGATGTACTGCTTGCGTGCTTCCTGGCTGCGATCCTGGTTGGCCGCCACGCGAGCCATGATTTCGTTCGCGGTCAGCGTCTCGCCGGACGAACCTGGTGACAGTGTGTGCGTGTCGGGAGTCTGCGCTTGCGCACTCCGAAGGCCGCTGAAGCAGCAAACGAACGCCAGTATCACGGCGAGCATCGAAGCAGACTTCATTCCGCGCACCTCTTCGGCTGCTATTACGCATTTTGCTGAAGAGAAGTTCGCGGCCTGACAAGAGACGAGAAAACAATAGGATACCTCGGTTCTATTTCGCCGCCTGCACCTGGTTGAGTTTCTTGATCGCCGCTTCGAGTTGGTCCGGCTTGAACCCGAACGGCCCCGGCTTGCTCTTGTACACCACCTTGCCATCGCGATCGATCAGATACAGACGGTCCGGCCAACCCGTATAGGTTACTTCGGTGCGGTTGTCGATGCCGTCGATGACGGCCGGGAACTTGATTCCGAGCTTGCGCACGCACGCACCCGCGACAAACGCGCGCTCTTCCTCCGTCTTTGGATTGGCGAAGAGAACGTTGTCTTTGATGTTGCTCTTCATCTGCCAGATGTCAGTCGGATGCGCTTCCACGATGTACACCGCATAGAACGCCATCTGGTCACGGTACTGCTCGTACAGCTTATTGAGAGCGGGAACCTCCCGCCGAAAAGGCGGTCAGGTGTAACTGCCAAAAACCAGTACGACCGGCTTTCCCCGCAGCGAAGAGAGCTCAACCTCGGCTTGATGGTCTTGGGTCGGCAGGCGGAAGTCGGGAGCCGTATCGCCCGGTTGGACTGAACCGGCGCGCGCCTGCGTCCACATGGTTTCGAATGGGAACAGGAAGAAGGCCGGCATCGGCATACGCATCATGACCCGGCCAAACTTCTCCGGTGGCTGCCGCATCGCCCAGCCGATGAATACAAGAAAGCTGCCCCACAGCAACAGCAGGACAACCGCAATAACAGAGAGAGTTCGTTTCCCCGGTTTGCGCATCAGAGTTTCGCAAGTTTATTGCGAATTCCAACACCGGGTGAATAGTAGATTTGCACTAGGCCTAGTCTTGAACGCAATCTGATTTATAATGTATATTATAATGTTATAACTGTCATTCTAACCGGCGGCTGTCTTTTCCAGTACGACTCGTCCGTGCTCGACGGTGTGCCCTTCCTCACGCAGGTGTTCGGCCTGGTGTTCCGCGCCGCCTGGGAATTTTGCATTCAATCTGCAATCCTCGCTCACGACGCGCCAATAGGGGGTATCTCTGACTTCCCTGCCAGGCTGTCCTCTTCGGCTGCCTCCGCTACATTGCGTAAGGAAATTCCCGTACCAGCGGACACGTCACGTCCACGTCGTGCCAGCGGGCTAAACGCTTGCGAATTTGCGCCAGCGTGCTCACCTGATTGCGGGGAATCTTGCGAATCATCCCATCAACCTCTAACGCCGTTGGGATCAACCTCATTCCGTGGCCCAAACGCCTCGCCATACCGTCTGGAACGGGGACGAGTTTCGGCTGGTTGGGCTTATGCAGCTTTGCCCGCCACGACGTTTCGATCTCCACTGAACCTTGGGTCTAGGCATAAACGCCCCTCCTCTCCGGCCGTCGCCCTTTTCGCCTCAGCACAGGCGGGCAGTCCGAAGGGATTCAAGACATTGCAGCAAAATCGGTCACATTTTCCCATTACGGAAAAAGACGTACCGAGCAAGAAAGATCGGATTGTGCGATTCCAACACACAACTTGGAGGATTCCATAGCCGCAACCAGACCGATTGAAATCGAACCCGCAATTAACCGGGAGCGTCTAGCAGAGTTGTTGAATGAAGATCTATCCCGCGAATATCCAGCCATCATCGCTTATGTCGTGTACTCGCAGGTACTTAAGGGAGCCGAGTAGATGAATATCGCCGACCAGTTGGAACTGCATGCCAAGCAGGAACCCGGAGCACGCTCTCATCATTTCGCGGCAAATTGATTATCTTGGCGCGATTCAACGGTTACACCTAAGCCAGTGACAACGAGAACGAGACATCAGGAATTATCGCGAGCATGTCCGGCAATGCGAGGCGCTCGGCGAGTTCGCCATCGCCGAGCAGACGAATGAGCAGGACCACCAGATCGACCTTGCCACGGCCTTCGGCGAGGAAGTTCCCGAGGTGGGGCAGCTGCAGACCACTACGCCGGCGGTAGCGCAGAAGGCGCCCCGCCGTGCGCCGTACGTACTATCGATTTACAAAATTCAAGTTCGTCGGCTCATCTGGTAGCGGAGGCTGTTTCTGACCCAGTGGTTGGAACTTCCGTTCCTACGACTTCGAATTTCACGCTGTTTATCCATACCCTCTCCGATCTGTCCAACAAGACACCGAAGAAAATCCCGGTTGCATCGGACGGTATGTCAGGCAGAACCTGGGAGGCCTGCCGGCCGATTGTTCCTTTGATTGGCCTGTCTACCATGTTGTCGAAAGCCACCTTGAGAAATGAGGAGCAACCTCACCGCTGGGCTGCTCCTTAATGGGAACGGCGTTGTTAACGAGGCCAGGGAACGCCACCCCCTAAATCCGCGTGCCGAGTCGCCTGCGCAAAACGCCCGCCACACCGAGAATTCCGGAGCCAAACATAAGGAGTGCGCTGGGCTCGGGTGTCGGAGTCGCTCTAATGCTGAAGGAGCCAAAGCCTCCGTCGAACGGCTCGGTGCCACTTTCATTCAGTGAAACCTCTTTGGCATCGGTTACCGTCCATTTGAAGGTTTTGACACCGTTCGTGATTGTGTACGTATCCTTCCCCGAAAGGCTTTCGTCTCTGCCGTTCAGCGGACCGTTCTGGATAGACAGCTTCAGTCCTTTGAAGGTACTGGTCTGATCTGTCGTGTTGACATCGACGTTGCCTTTATAGTGGTACCAGATGGTGTTACCCAGGTCTGACTTGCCCTCCTTGTCCCACTGGTCGACTGTCTCGGTCGGGTCACCGAACCAATATGCCGTCCCGTACCCTGCCAGATCCTGTCCGCCATAGTCCCCAACCATCTGCCAACTGTAGGTTGTGGTGCTGGCGTCGTATTTGCCCGTCGTAGTCAGCGATATCGGCTTTCCCAGATAGGTTTGCCCCGGCAGCAGGGAATAAGAGAAGGCACCCGTTCGTGGGTCGGTGAATGAGGAGTACTGCAATATCGCCGATGGGTCGACACCGAACTCCTCAACAAAAGAAAAACTGTCGATGCCCGATGTATTCATCATCGTCTCCGTTGCTTGCACGCTAGCTGAAAGAGATCCCGCCACCGAAGGAATCGCTAGTGCGATCAGCGAAGTGACCACAACGACACTACAGAGAAGTGTCTTCCGTGAAACGAACGCCCTGTGGAAGACATTCTGGCAACTAATCCTCGAAATCCTCATACGGGATAGTAGCTGCTGATACCACGGAGAATATCTGAGACATTCTTGGCTTGCTGCGTTCATATAGATCTCCTTTGGTCATTGGTTGTGGCGGCGCTTCATCTTCAAAAGTGAGGAGCAGCTTCACCGCTGAGCTGCTGCTCATCGGGGACATCGCCGTGGCGCGACAAACGGCCATCCCCAAACTCGATCTCACGCACTGGTTGCGTCCTCGGTTGGCTCGAGGAATCCCCACAACTGCACGTAGGTGTCGGGCGGCACCGTCGATGAACTGCCTGCCAGCCGGTTGCTAAACATCAGCGTGTTATCCGTAGATCCGTGTACCAGGATCGGCGCTGTGGCGTTTGTGCTGCTTTCCAGGGAGAGGTGCTGGAACATCCTCCGCGAGCGCGTCACCATGTGCACCTCTGCTTTGCCGTGCTCGTCATCGCACGACACGATGACGTTCTCGATTACGAAGCGATGTCCGGAGGGAACACGGAAGGTGGCTTCCTGGCCTTCCGTGAAGACAAAGCCGAAGGGCACTCGTCCCGTGAACTGGATCTCTGACTCTGGCCGCGGCGGACAGCTGACTGACAGACTCCGCTGGCGCAATCGGAGTTCGTTGTCCGTGTAGATGACTCGCATCGCCGCCGCTAGTGCTGCAATTCGAAGCACGTCTTCACCAACTCTGGCGTCTTCGCTCATTGCTATTCCGGTGTTCATCGCAACCTCCCCGCATCCTCGACGCGCCGTCCGTCTCTTGCCCTTCGCTTTCTTTGCCGCCCGAAGTCGAAACGTTTATTTCGGCTTCGGGCGACTCCTTCCCAAAAGAGCAAGTGCCTCAGTTCGCGAAGTCCCTGCTCTCATGAGGCAAAATAGGCCGGATCGCTCGCGGCTTCAATGGATGAAGGCTGATTTGAAGCTGAGACCGGGATGATCATCCAAGCCAAACAAACAAAGGTGGTTAGGCCCGAAGATGAGTGACTATGCGAGGTCTTTGAACCCCAGACTGGGTGTATACTGCGCGTCAATCGGCGAAAAGTGCGCGCCACACAGTTCGGGTGAGGTCAATTTTGGCTCGTGGTCAGGCTCGGTTCCGCGCGCGCACTTGGCCAAGAGAATCCCGGTGGTATCAGAGACCGCTCCGCGATGGGATATCTACTGCGCTTCGGAGTCTTCGAACTGAATCTGGTCAGCGAAGAAGTGCGCAAGTTCGGGACGCCAATCAAAATCGCCCCGCAGCCTTTTAAAGTCCTCGCATTATTAGCCAGCCAAGCCGGACAGATCGTTACGCGCGAGCAGATCCAGCTTCAGCTCTGGGGCGACGA
>Ga0306920_100001505_pt1 | contig 29044 bp, 23 predicted proteins | sample flu12Cox44000170_FD_204666 | JGI IMG/M metagenome (GOLD analysis project Ga0306920, IMG submission 204666) | Lab enrichment of tropical soil microbial communities from Luquillo Experimental Forest, Puerto Rico - flux4day.12C.oxic.44.000.170 (v2)... | ecosystem: Environmental > Terrestrial >... | reverse complement strand
ACGCCAAAGTTGCTGATTGGCTGGGTCAAGCCGAAAAGGCGGAAAGAGATAATGTTTCACTTCCCCCATTCAGCGGAGAGTATCAAAGATAAGAGAACGACTAAAAACGACCGTTGGCCTGTCCTACGGCGATATTTGCGCCCGCAAGATCGAGTGGCATCCCCACGCTGACGTCGTAGCAATACCTGATCATCCCATCGCGGGGCACAGTCATGGTCGGCAGAACCCCGATTGCCGGCAGTCAGAGCATAGTCCGTCCGAGCATACGACTCGCCGATTGGGCGCCTCGGCGTGTCTAATAAAAAATTAAATGCTACCGAGATCTCTCCGATTACGCGGTGCACCCCGGGTCAGAAATCGGCGCACGGAGGTCCGACTGATGCGGAGGCGGCGCGAAATGGCGCTATTATTTAGCCCCTTTTTTGAGAGTGCTCTGACCTGCGACGCGTATTTCGTGACGGTCGGCGGACGTCCGTGTGGCCGGCCCTCCCTACGTGCCTGAGCGATGCCAGCTTTGACGCGGTCACGTAAAATGTCGCGTTCGAATTCCGCAAAGACCGCGAGCATCCCTGCCAGAGCGCGCCCGCTAGGCGTGGTCAGATCGAGCGCTTCATTCAACGAAACGAAGCCGACACCCAGTGATGCCAGTTCCTGCAGGGTGGCGATGAGGTCTAGGAGCGATCTCCCCCAACGGTCGAGTCGCCACACAACAATGTGATCAAGTTCCCGCCGCCGCGCTGCCTTGAACAGTTCTTCTCGCTTGGGCCGCAAGCTTGCGCCGGACCCAACATCCTGGACTTCCAGAACAGCATTCCACCCACGCTTAGCAACATAGTCACGCATCGCGGCGACCTGCAGGGGCGGGGTCTGCTGGTCATGAGTCGAGACCCTAGCGTAGAGCCCCGCGCGCATAATCCCCCCTGGCCAAAAACCCCTCCTGGAATGGGCTGTTGAAAACCCTGATTTCATCGAGAATCCCAGCAATCCGTCAGCGGACGCGATGCTCAGGCTGCTCGGCAAACTGAAAACCGTCGATGCCACCGGCGTGCTCAGGGTCGATCTTTCGTGGCTCAGCGGCAATTATCAGCGGGCGCTGTTCCACCAAGTGCGAAAATCGTCCGCCGCGCGGTTGCGGGAACTGAGCGAGGCGCGCCGTCGTGCCGCGCTTGTCTGTTTTCTCTGGCAGAGCTACCGCGACGCCGTCGACCAGGCGGTAGATATGTTCGACAAACTGCTGGTTCGCGCGCAAACTCAGGCAGAAAATGAACTCGACCAGGAGCTCTCTCGCCAGCGCCAGACCATTCAGATCTCGCTCGCGGCCCTGAGATCGTTAAGCCGCATCATTCTTGACGACGCCATCCCAGATGGCGAACTGCGCGCCCGGCTCTTTGCTGAAGTGTCGCGCGAAGAATTGACGGCATGCACAGAGGAAATCGGAGAATGGGTGACCGGCAAGCGCAGCGACACGTTCCATGGCATCGTGCAGCGGCACGGGACTTTGCGCAAGTTCTCGCCTGCCTTCCTCAGCGCCCTGGATTTTATCCAGGACACCGAGGGTAAACCGACCGCATGCCTGCGTGCCCTGCAGATGCTCAAGCAGCTAAACACGGATGGTCGGCGCAAACTGCCCCCAAATGCCCCAATGGACTTTGTGTCCCAGCGCCTCAAACCCATTGTTGGCGATGGTGACAGGATCGACCGGCGAGCGTGGGAATGCGCCTTGCTGGTGAAATTGCGTGATGAGCTCAAGGTCGGCAATCTCTCGGTGCGTTACAGCAAGCGTTTTGCCCGGCTGGACGATTTCTTCATCGACGACCGCCGCTGGCAGGCCATGCGCGAGGACTTCTTTCAGCACGCGATTCCGCCTCGACCAGGCGAGTAGCGTCCTGCAGACTTGAGCGAACCGCTTCGATACCCTGCCGTTCGACACTGAGCGGCGCACATTTCGGCCATAAGATTATTCTGACTCCTCTGAACTCTCTTCGGACGAGCCGCGACGTTTCATCCGCAGCATTTGCCACGAAGCGAGCAGCAGGCGCCAGCCGGACGGAAATTCCAGTTCGCCGCTACGCAGATCCGGCTCCGGCTGAATTATTACTTTACGCCCGGCATGCCATTGGAGGAGCAGCATGTTGTGGCCAATCTGCCGGCCGCTGCCGGGTTCGATGGCGAAGTCGCCGAAGAAGGTTGTCGTGCGGAGATCCGAAAACGCAGCCCGGATCCCAGCCGAGTCGAGCGAGCCTGTGGCGCGTATAGCCGCGATCGTCAAGAGCCCGGCGGCGTAGGCCTGGGCAGCGGGATAGTCGGGTTCCTTGCTATTCGAGGTGCGAAATCGCGCCACAAAATCCTGCGTGGACGGTCCAAGTTTCGGACGAACCTCGAAAGAGGGATCCCACTGCGCGGGACCAACGATTCCTTCAGCGCCGCTGCCCAGATCGAGGTAAAAACTATTCACGCCTGCTGCAACGCAGCCGAGGACCGGAATAAAGAGCCTTTCCGAGGTGGCGAAGCGCATTACTGCCAAGTCGTGCTCATAGCTGCCGGCACTTAACAGTATGTTAACACGGTTGCGGCGGAGCGCACGGTACAACCGCTCGCCGTTATGTTCCGGATCGAATTGCCCGCGGTACTTCACTCGAATCCTTACGCCACGGCGGCGGGTGAGGCGTTCGGCGCACGCGTGCTCCGCTCCTTCGGCGACCGCGCGGGCAAACGGCGAATCGGTAGAGACAATCGCGACCCGTTTGCGCCAGTATTTCAGACTGCTGACCAGGCGCGCCAACTCGCTCATGTAGCGGCTAGCCGGCGTCAGCACACCGACGAGCATCCGATAAGCGCGCTGGTAGAGGCCGTCGTCAGCGCCGCCATGGTTGACAAACAACAGCCCGGCCGCTTCGGCAATCGGTGCGGCGCGGCGGGTAAGCGCGCTGCCGTAGGGACTGAACAGCAGCTTGGCCTGGCGGCTTGAGCACAGCTCGCGGTAAATCGATTCTGCGCGGCGTGGATCGCCCTGGTCGTCGGCGCATTCCAGCACGATATCGTGCCGCTGACCACCAACCTCAACGCCGCCAGAAGCGTTGGTATCGGCGGCGAAGAGGCGTAAGGCGGATTCGGCCTGGCACCCCATCGCGGCATAACGCCCCGACAGCGACAAAGATAAGCCGATGATCAGCTTGCTCGTTTCTTTTACCAATCGATGCTATTGGCCTGCTTCAGGATGTCAGAGACCTGCCATCACATGCGAGCGCCGCCATCCTAACCATGGCATTCGGGGCTGATTTCGGCCATGCTGTCACGAATTACGGCGACACCTGCCTGGTTACAGGTTTCGAAGGAGAAGCACATCAGCCCGTCGCGGTTATTCTCGCGCCAGACGAACGTGGTGATTATGTCGCCTGGGAAAACCGGGCGCGAGAAGCTCACCGATAGTCGCCTCAGCCGCGCAGGATGACCACCGCAAAGATGGTCGATCATCACCTTGGAGGTGAAGGCCATCGTGCAAATGCCGTGCACGATGATTCCCGGCAGACCTGCCATCCTGGCAACGGCATTATCGAGATGAATCGGATTCCGGTCGCCGGAGGCGTCAGCATAGCGCACGGTCTGATCCTGGTCGATCGTTTGCGACATCCTTAATAGCGGCTCGCGTGACGTCGTCCAATGGCTGGGAGAACTCGCCGGCGTCGGCGTGTCACGCTGGCGGCGGCCACGGATCAACGCGGTGAAGAGTGTCCGACTCACCCTCTGGCGCTGTTGATTCGAAGCATCAAGAGCAATGGTGATGATCTCGCCGCCGGTGCCGCTTTCGATTGAAACGATCGTCGCACTTGCTGAAATCCGGTCATCGGGCTGGATAGGGGCGAGGAATTGCATATCCTGGCTCTGATGAAGCAGACGCATCAGATCAACACGCAGGTCCGGGTCGCTGATCACGGTAATGAGCGGGAGCCAGGTCACCACTGCATTGAACATGGGCGGCGCGACAATCCCGTCTGGCGCCGACGGCTCAAAGTAAGACGGATTAACGTCGTTGTAAGCGCGGGCGTAATTCTGCAGCGCCTCGAGCGTGACCTCGGTAGTGACCGGCGGGTAAGTCTTGCCGACCAGCGATCGATTCAGTGCCATCGTTTCTGCATGAAATATACTTCTACCCGGCATTACTCGTCAGCTGCCGCCCGACGACAACTGTTCGAGTAGCGCCTTGGCTTCCTTCAAGTCCGGCAGGTCGAAGCCTTCGGTGAACCAGCCGTATATTTGGGTGAGCATGGCGAGCGCTTCATCGCAGCGCTCGGTATCGCGCAGGAGCCGCGCGAGGCTCACGGTTGCGCGCAGCTCCCACAATCGAGCCTCCTGCCGCTGCGCGACGGCAATCGCTTTGCGAAAATAGCCTTCGGCTGCTACCCGGTCCTGGGGAGCAGACCGGAGTGCGATTTCACCGCCGATTCGATACAGCTCGGCGTCAAAGAAGTGCCCGCCAGTCTGATCCGCGGCGTCCATTGCCCGCCTCAACTCATTCTGCGCATCCTCCAGCCGGCTGTTCTTGGCAAACCCTTCGGCCAATACGCCTCGCCTCCATGGTGTCGCAACGGCCCCGCCAATCGATTCCTGGAACTTCATGGCTTCGAGCATCATCTGGATACCTTGCTCACCACGATCTTGCTCCACCATAGCCCAGCCGCTTATCCATTCTGCCCCTCCGAGCATCTCGCTGAACCCGTGCTCGTGACTCATTGTTGATAATTCGCGCGCTGCGAGCTCCGCGTGCTCAGGTTCTCGTCGCATTTGATGCACGCCTGCGATAGTCCCTAGCGAGAAAGCTTTGGAGAAGAGGTGCGAGATTTCCGCGGCACGAGCCTGCGCGTCCCTGCACAGCTTAAGCGCGCGATCGCATCTTCCCATTGGGGCTTCGGCAGACGCGAGCAATAGGCAGCTCAGAACGAATAGGTCGATCCCAAAATACAGAACAAGGTTCTCGTCGGCCGCATGGTCGTAGAATTCTATCGCTCGGATAAAACGTGAGCGGGCCTCTCGAAGATTACCGCTGAAGAAGGCCACTTCCCCCACGACGTAATGAGCGCCAAGCAACATCCGGCGGTCATTCGCCGCTTCGGCAAGCCGCAAACATTGTTGAGCAAGTTCACCTGCGCGCGCCACTTTCTCCTGCACGAGGTAAGCCTCTGCCAGATGCCACAGCGCTGGGAAGACCTCCGCTCCGGCGTCTATTCGGGTGGCGAGCTCACTCACCCGTTCGAACGCGCGTATCTTCTCGGGCGCCCCAAAGGACACTGCAGTCAACGCGGAGCCGAGCGCGAACTGGACAACCACCTCCGCGCGATCGCGTTCGTGCCCAGGCGGCAAGGCGTTGGTTCGATCAAGCGCGTCGCGCAGATGGGCGATTGCTTCTTTGGGAGCTGAACGCCGCGCCGACTGCTCGCCTGCAAGCCGAAGATATTCCACCGCCTTGGCCGCGTTATCGCTGCGCTGGAAGTGATAAGCAAGACGGTCGAAGTGGTCATCCAGTCGCCCGCGGTGCAGAGTCTCAAGCGCGAAGCCGATGCGCTCGTGCAACGCCTTGCGCCGCGCCTGCAGCAGCGAGTTGTAGGCGACGTCGTGGGTGAGCGCATGCTTGAAGGTGAACTCGACATCACTGGCTGCCGGCTGCTCGTAGATGAACTCGCCCATTTGCAGGTCTGACAGCATCGGTTCAAGCTGTTCTTCGCTTTTACTCGTAACCGCCTTGATCAACTCCAGCACGAGGTCCCCGCCGATTACCGCCAGCGTCTGCAACAACTCCTTCTCCGCCGCCGGCAGGCGATCGATGCGTGCAGAGAGAATCGCCTGCACGGTCGGGGGGATCTTTAGTTCGGCGAGTGGCTTGGTCAATTTGATCACGCCGTTGCGCACGAGAGCGCCTTCGTCCAGCAGCACTTGCACCATTTCTTCCATGAAGAAAGGATTACCCTCAGCCCGCTCGATGATCAGCTGCTTCAGTGCAGCCACTTCCGCCGCTCCGCCGAGCAGTGCTTCGAGCATCTCCTCCGCACTTTCGCCGCCAAGCGGGTCGAGCCGAAGCTGGGTGTAGTGCGTGCGGTTGCCCCACTCGTGCCGATATTCCGGCCGGTAGTTCACGAGCAAAAGAATTCGCGCCGTCCCAATCGAATCGACCAACAGGTTGAGCAACGTCTGGGTCTCGCCATCGATCCAGTGCAGGTCTTCGAACATGACCATCAGCGGCTGATTGAGCGATTCCCGAAGCAGGATACGCTTCAGCGCCTCGTGCGTGCGCCGGCGGCGCAGCTGGGCGTCCATCTGCACCAGAGGGTCGTCGCTCTCGACCAGGCCCAAAAGCGCGAACAGGTACGGCAGCATATCCTCCATCGAGCGGTCGAGGGCGAGAATGCGGCCGGTGACCTTCTCGCGCCTGCTGCGCGGGTCATCGCCGGCGGCGATACGGAAGTAGTCGCGCAGAAGCTCCAGCACCGGCAGATAGCCACTCGCCTTTCCATGCGAAATGGAGAATGCCTCCAGCGTCATCCACTCGGACGCCGCCATGAGCTTGAATTCGTGAAACAGACGTGATTTGCCCACCCCCGGCTCGGCCATCACCGCGACTATCTGCCCATGCCCTGAGCGGGCCAATTGCGCCGCGTGCTTGAGCGCCTCTATCTCGCGCTCACGGCCAACGAACTTCGTCAGCCCGCGCGCCGCGGCACGCTGAAATCGTGTCCGGAGTGGGCCGAGTCCAGTCACTTCATAGACTTCGATCGGCTCACTGACCCCCTTTACCAGCGCCGGTCCGAGCGATTTGAAGATGAAATAACCTTCACATAGTTTGCGCGTCGTCTCCGTCGTTGCAATCGAACCGACCGGTGCCAGCACCTGCATCCGTGCCGCCAGGCTGGTGGAATGGCCAATCGGAGTGTATTCGGCGTGACCCTCGCCGGTTTGCAGCGAACGCACCACCACCTCGCCGGTGTTGAGCCCCGCCCGCGCCTGCAACGGCAATCGTCCCTGTACGCGAAGCTGATTGGAATAGCGGCTGAGCTGCTCCTGCAGGCGAATCGCCGCGTAGAGCGCGCGCTGTGGATGGTCCTCGTGCGCGAGCGGGGCGCCGAACAGCGCGAAAATCCCGTCGCCGGTGGACTGCACGATGTAGCCGTCGTAACGGCGGATGGCATCGATCATCAACTTGAGGGCGGGATCAACAATCGTACGCGCCTCTTCCGGGTCGAGGTCCTCCATCAGGTCCATCGAGCCCTTGATATCGGCAAACAGCGCGGTAACGGTCTTGCGCTCGCCATCGGGTGCAGCCGAAGCATCAGATTGCTCAGGTGTGATTTGAACTCCGAAGCGGGTTTGGTTGATTGCAGAGCGCGGTGATGGCGCGGCGGGCGTAACCGGCGCCCCGCATTCGTTGCAGAACTTCGACCCGGGCGGGTTCGATGTCTGACATTTCAAACAGAGCAACGGCAGAGCCCCGCCGCATTGATTGCAAAACTTCGCCGCGTCAGGATTGTCGCGTCCGCAGGCCGGACAGTTCATTTCGGCGCCCAATCTCCATTCATTACTCGATTTCCTGGCCGCCGATAAACACCGCCTTCAAGTCCAATTGGCGATCCAACAAGAGCAAATCAGCGCGGGAGCGCGGCCGCAGGTTCCCACGATCGCGCAGTCTGAGTACTCGCGCCGCATTGAAAGAGCCCGCATTCATAATTCCGCGCGCGTCGATATCCGTGTATCGGCGCATGATCCGAATCGCATCGAGCATCGTGATGACGCTCCCCGCCAATGTGCCGTCAGCGCGCCGGGCGGCGCCGCCGAGAATTGTTGCACGTCTCCCGCTGCTGAAGAGCATGGCATTGCCGCAAGCTGTTCCGGCCAGCGAAACCCGGTCAGAGGCTAAGACCGTCCCGCCGCTGCCACGCGCGCGCCATACAATTTGTAGCATAGCGGGGTGCACGTGAATGCCGTCGGCAATCAAAGCCGCCATCGCCCGCGAGTCCGACAACGCCGCCCCGGCCGCGCCAGGTGCCCGGTGATGCAGCGGCGGCATCGCGTTGAACACGTGCGTGAACATGCGCGCCCCCGCCGCTACTCCGGCCATCGCCTGTTCGTAACTGGCGTCGGTATGGCCGATTGAAACGGCGATTCCTTGATCCGCCAGTGCTCTTATCGCGTTAAGCGCGCCGTCGAGTTCGGGCGCCATAGTTATCAACCTGAGCGTCTTGAGACGCATCACTTGCTGAAGCGCCTCGCCGTGCGGCAAGAGGTTCAGCGGCGGATGGGCACCGAGATGATGCGGCGAAACAAACGGCCCTTCGAGATGCATACCGAGGATAGCGGCTTCGGCGAAACGAGCACCCCCGGAATGAGCAGCACGCCGGGCTTCTTTCTGGGCCGTCATGGCCTCAGCGATCACGCGATCAACTCGCTCAACTTGCTCTAACCGAGCCGTTATCAGGGTTGGTAGCCACGCGGTGGTTCCTTCCCTCACCAGCCGGCGCGAGATTTCGCGGAGATCGGAGGCCGACGCGCACGTCACGTCAATGCCGAAGGCGCCGTTGACTTGCAAATCGATAAGACCCGGCACGACGTATTCATCAGGCGCTCGATGCCCTGATTCAAAGCTGATGATGCGGGGTCCGACGGTAAAAACACCGGATACCCCGCTGGGGTCGAGTCCGGACAAGCGTCGTGTCGTTGCGGCTGGGGGGATAGGAAAGCTCCTCGCCTTTGAGCAGCAAAAGACTCAATTCGCGCGAAAGCGTTCAGCCAGCAGCCGCGAGAAGCGTGGCAGGTAAATCAGATCAAAGGTTTGCTCCTTGCCCGGAAACATTGTGACGGCTGCGGTCTTGAGCGCCCGTACATGCTCCCACGCCTGTTCGAGCGTCATCGAATGGTCCTGCGCGATCGTCGCGAAGGTGAGTTCGACGAGGAACCGCAGTCGGCGGATCATCTTGTTCTCGTGCGCGATAAGGGCTGCTCGGTCTTCGTCGCTCATGGCATATCAATTCCACAAACATGATGTCGCCGCGATGCTCCCGAGGCACAGCCTTCGCGCTTGATCGCCTGCGCGAACTCAAGGCCCCTCGAGTGGTCTGGAATAGCGCGCGTTCGAGCTTTAAACGATAGTCATCACCGGGGCGCCATCCGAGTATAGCCGATAGCATTCGAGCTTGTCGCGTTCACGCAGGCGCCTTGTCTTAACGCTTCACCGGTGGCATTCTCGTCATCCTTGTGACGTCACAGACGCGGCTCAAGAGCAGCTTCATCTATCTGGCCAACGCGGTCAACGATTTGCGTGCCAACTGGCGGACGTTCGCGCTGGTGTTAGCGCCCCCGGTGCTGCTAGGTGCGCTGTGTCTGCTACCTGACGCGCTCAATTTGCAGCATCAGCTCGCGGAGAAATTCGCGCCCGGGACTCACAACGTTGGCTGGCGGACGGTGCAGGAGCCCTACCTGCCGGCGGCGGGTCAGGCCGCGTTCCTGCCATGGTGGATGTTGGTTGTGTTTCATCTGCTTCTGCTGATAGTGGCGTTCGGGGCAAATCTGGTTGTGCTCTGCACGATTCGGCGCGACCGCGCAGGGGTCAAACACCAGCGGATTGTGGATGAGGCGATAGCAATTTATCAGGAGGCGGGGCGGCTGGCACTTGGGTTTTACTGGATCGTTTTCCTGCAAATTTTGGCGCCGTTGGTAGCCTTTGTGCTGCTGCGGGTGGACTTTGAGGTGCCCGACGCGCTTGTCCTCGCGCTCATTTATCTCGTCGAGGTCGCGGTGACGATGTTTGCCGGGCTGGCTTATTTGTGGCTCTACTTCGCCAGGTACGCTTTGGTGTTCGATGGCCGGCGGAGCTTTCACGGGCTGTTGTTCAGCCGCGATTTGATGCGCAAGCGGTTTTTCCGTGTGGCAACCCGAATCGCAGTCTTTCTCGCAGTGTGGTCCGGCTACAACTCATGGGCTGCGGCCACGTTCATTTTTGTGAGCGTCGTCCTGGGGCCTGTCGGCGCACTGACCGGCTATCTATGGGCCACAATCTTCATGCTTGACCTGGTAATCACCGCGGTCACTTACGTAACAGCGGCGTTCTTCGCCGCGGCTGGGGTGCGGCTGTACCAGGACGTGGCGGAGATTGCGTCGTCAGCGGCGCGGGTCGCTGCCGCCGGGGTAACCACCGCAGGCGCAGAGCCAGTCGGCGTTAGCGGCTAGGATGAGCGGGTGGCCTCTCACTGGTTGGACGAAATGCTCCGTTTAAACCGACGAGGCCGTGTGACGGGAGCCACACCCGCCGCTCGGGATCGTGGACCGTGTAGCCGATTATCGCTGTCCGGCGATTGTGCTTCCGACCAATCTGCTCGACGCGAGATGCGTCGGTGGGAGTGCTTATCACGCAAAAGCCGGTGCCCATGTTGAAGACCCGGAACATTTCGGCATCATCCACGTTCCCGCGCTCGCGGATCATCGAAAAAATCGGCGGTGCGGGGAGCGGCGCTTCAATCACGTAGCCGGTTTCAGATGCGACCCGTTGCAAATTCAACAGTCCGTCACTCGTGATATGAATCAGCGCCTTGATGGCAACGCCGGCCTCGAGCATCGCCACGACTTCGCGCACATAGATGCTGGTTGGCGCCAGTAGTTCTTCGCCAAGTGTGCGGCCCAACTCGGCGCTGTATTGCAGAAATCTCGATTCGTTATCTTCGTTCAACCCCAATGCCTTTCTTGCCAGAGTGAAGCCATTGCTGTGAATCCCGCTGCTTTCGATGCCGACCACCAGGTCTCCGGGTTCGATGTTTTGTCCCACGATCAAACATTGCGGGTGAACCGTGCCGACGCACGTGCCCACGAGGTCGAAAGAATAACGGTGGCCGGTGTCTTCCCGGAGCAACTCTCGAATCTGAGCAATCTCGCCGCCCGGGATGCTGATTCCGGCGAGCTCTGCGCCGTCGTGCAGACCCTTAGCGATTTCGCCCAGGGCGCCGGGATCCATCGCCGCCACCGCGATGTAATCGACCATGGAAACCGGGGTTGCGCCGACACACAGGACATCGTTTACGTTCATCGCGATACAATCGATGCCGACTGTGTCGTATTTGCGTAGCGCTTGAGCCACCAGCAACTTGGTTCCCACTCCATCGGTGGAGATCGCCAGGCCCATGTCGGTAGAAAGCTGGAGGACATTGGCAAAGTATCCGAGTGGGAGCAAAGGCTTCGCCTGGTTAAAATGGAAAGTTTGATTAATCCACGTGCTGAGCTGCCTCAGAGCAGCTTCTTCGCCAGCGCTGTTAACACCAACGGCATCATACGTGAGCGAGATTTTAGAGGGCGGTGAGCTGCTTCGAGCACTCATGACTATTCCCCCCTGAGTCAGTTCATTTAAGAACTGATTTGCCGCAACCACTCGCCTCAGCCACTAGCTGGGGCAAAGAAGCCGCCGTGAGTTGGTCTGCCGCTTTCGACAGCCGATTGTTCCAACTGCAAGACACGGCTGAATACAGCAATAGTCCACATCTCAAAGTCTAGCGGTAAGAACATGGTAATGCGCTACGGGGATGCCGGCCCCTTTGAAAAAAATCCCTACAAATCGAGAAAAGTCGTTGCGGATGTGCCGGGATAGCGGAGGCTTTGGTTTTCCAATTCGTGCATACAATCACACGAGCGCACCAATTTGGGCGTTCGTCTCGACGATTTGCAGCATTTGTTTTCTCGCATCCCAAACGTATCCAGCCCGAAGTCTCGACTTTATTCGGTGTAGCCCTGAGGCACGTAACCTGCTTCGAAGCTCCTCGTAAGGAATAGTGATTAGGGTACGGTTGTTTGGCGGGCCGCTGCTTCAGAACATTCTCTGTCGTGCGGCTCTAAACGACCGGGAGGTGTGAAAATGCAAATGAAACGGCTTATTGCTCTCGTATTCTCGCTGCTGATGACACTGGCGGTAATTGGCTGTGCCGGGGAGCCACTTAGCACTCGTGAGAAGGGTACTTTGCTCGGCGGCGCAGCCGGAGCAGGGGCGGGAGCACTGATAGGTAGCGCTGCCGGAGCCCCGGGCGCTGGCGCAGCGATTGGAGGTGTTGGTGGAGCTCTTGCTGGTTACGCTATTGGCAATCATATGCAGAATGAACAGAACGAGCGAGCTTACCGCGACGGCTATTATTGAGCCTTGACGATAGCGCAAATAGGCTGAACGGCGAGGGTTGGTGCCTCGCAGCGCTGAAATAATAACGAATGTAGAATTGCACAACGCAATCCGCAAAGTCTGAAAATGGTTGAATTGTGACGGTCGATGCGGGTGCCCGAACTCCAACCACCAGAAGGGCACCCGTGGCGGTGGCACGTTGTATTATGCTGGTTGTGCTGACCGCCGCTGCTACGCCCAAGGGTATCGCGGGGTCGGATATCCGCGACGAATATCGGCTGATTGGCCATCCGAAGGAACGCTTCCCGCTGACGATTTATGCCGAACCGGCACGTTCGGCGCCCTTAAACTCCGCCATCCAGGATGCGGTGGCGCAATGGAACAAAGTTTTCGAGCACCTATTCGGCAAGGCCGCTTTTACCCGGACTGACAACCAAGCGGGCGCCGATATCCTGGTTCGATTCGCCAAAGTCTCGCACGTCCACCATGAGATGGGAGAAGCGGACGTCGACGCCGATAAGCAAGGTGTTATTCGCTTACCCATAAGAATCAATCTCAACCCACCGACGCCACGTGGCGGAACCAATACTCGCCAGATGCTGTTTGACGTAGCCGCACATGAGCTGGGCCATGCCCTTGGCCTGCCGCATATCAACAAAGCAAATTCGATAATGTGCTGTGAGCCAGGTGCTATCAACTTCAGCGACCCCGCATCGCGGGCGGCTTATATCGAGGCTCGCCGCCATCCGGACCTCCGGTTAGTCGCGCCCGATCTGGCTGCCCACTATCGCAAATTCTGGCACGAGAACGCCTCGGCCATTAACCCGAACTGAACGGCGAGAAGTCGCTAATAGCGGTTACGATGGAGTGGGGCCAACCCGGTCATGGCGCTGGGGGTTCCGAGGCGGCGCGCAAAGCGCTAAAAAGGAACCCGAGGGTCAGAGAATCGACATCAAGAGCGAATACACGATCCGGAACGGTCCGGGGTTAAGCGACGCCGCCGGCGGAAATAACGACCTTGCCGTCGCTTTGAACCTTGGCACTGCTCAAGCCTCACCCCTGTCGCCGGAGCTGTATCTCAATCGTGAGCTGACGTGGCTCAGCTTCAACCGCCGAGTATTGGCCGAGGCCGAAGATGAGCGCAATCCCTTGCTCGAAAGGGTCAAGTTCCTCGCGATCACTGCCTCAAATCTCGACGAATTCTTCATAAAACGCATCGGCGGCCTGAAGCAACAAGCGGCGAGTGGGGTGCAGGCTTTGACCCTGGACGCCCGCTCCCCGCAAACGCAAATCGCCGAGTGCCTGGACGTAATCCGGCAACAGGAACAGCGCCAGCATGAGCTTCTGGCATTGCTCTTGGACCAGTTGAAGACTCATGGCATCGCCGTGCTCAGCTACCAAGAACTGTCCACCTCGCAGCAGCTTGCGCTGCGCGAGCACTACCTCACAAACATCTTTCCATTGGTCACGCCGCTGGCAATTGATCCCGCCCATCCATTTCCATTTGTGTCGAGCTTGTCGCTGAACCTGCTGGTTACAATTCGTCATCCGGCCGACGACCAGCCCGGCGATGGTGATGCCGGCGAGCCGGACACTGCGTTGGCCCGCATTAAAGTGCCGGTGGGCAGCGGAGTCCCGCGGTTTGTGCGGGTGGGTGAGCGAAACGAGTTCGTGCTGCTTGAAGACGTGATTGCGCACAACCTCGACCTCCTGTTTCCGCAACTCGAAATCGCCAAAAGTGAGCTGTTTCGTGTCTCGCGCAATGCCAACGCGGAGCGCGACGAGGAGGAGGCCGACGATCTGCTGGCGTTGATCGAGACCGAACTGCGCGACCGGCGGATGGCTCCCATCGTGCGGCTGGAAGCGGAGCGCGGAATGGAGCCGCTGCATCGTGGAATGCTTGCGGCCGAGCTAGGGCTGGACGAACGTGCCGATGTTTTTGAGACCAATGGGATGCTGGCGATGCGCGACCTGATGGAGTTGGCCGAACTGGAAATTCCTGAGCTGCACGATCCGCCGCATCACCCGCTCGATCATCCGCGATTACAGGAGCAGCGCAATATTTTTCATATCATCCGGGATGCCGGCTCGCTCCTGCTGCGGCATCCATACGACTCCTACGCCACCTCCGTCGAGCGCTTTCTGCGCGAGGCCAGCCGCGACCCCAAAGTGCGCGCCATCAAGATGACGATCTATCGCACTTCCGCCGACGCTCGCTTGCTCAGCTATCTGTTCGAGGCGGCGCGTAACGGCAAGCAGGTGGCCGTGGTGGTCGAGCTGAAGGCACGTTTCGACGAGGAAGCAAATATCCAATTCGCCAGCTACCTTGAAGACTTTGGCATCCACGTTACGTACGGCGTACTCGGTCTGAAGACCCACTGCAAGGTAATTCTGGTGGTGCGGCGCGATTACAACGGTCTGCGCCGTTATGCCCATATCGGCACAGGCAATTATCACCCCGGCACGGCGCGCCTGTACGCGGACTTTGGTCTCCTCACGGCCGATGAGCAGATCGGCCACGATTTAACCGAGTTGTTTAATTTCCTGACTACTGGTTACCGGCCGAAGCGCGCCTATCGGAAAATTCTGCCCGCGCCGCCTATCCTCAAACACGCTTTACTGGAAAAGATTGAAAGGGAAGTCGAACTTAAATCCAGCAATCCTAACTACGAGGCTCTGCTGCAGTTCAAGGTCAACGCGTTGGAGGACGGGGACATCACACGGGCGCTTTATCGCGCCTCGCAGGCCGGCGTTAAAATTGACTTGATCGTGCGCGACACCTGCCGGCTGCGTCCGGGGCTCCATCAGTTATCGGAAAATGTCCGGGTCGTCAGCATCGTCGGACGCTTTCTTGAGCACGGGCGAATTTACTACTTCCGCAATGGGGGCGACGAGGAATATTTGATCGGTTCGGCCGACGCGATGACGCGTAATCTCGAAAGCCGGGTTGAAGTGCTGGTCCCGGTTGAGGATCCGCAACTGTGCAAAGAACTTCGCATTGTGTTGGATTGCCAGTTGAAACCCAACCGCTGTCAATGGGAGATGCGCTCGGACGGCAGCTACGTCAGAAGCACGGCCGCTGAAAGCTGCCAGCAGTACCTTATAGACTTAACCGAGCGCGCCAATCAAAGGCGCCATCGCCGGCGTCGCGGCTACGCGCGCCGCCTGCTGCGCGACGTCTAATCGCTTCTTCTCAGCCTTCGAGCTCGGTTATTCCCAGCTCCGCGGGTGTGGGAGCATGTAGTCCGAGAAATGAGTTAAAAGCAAAGATCAGCAGTGTCAGCCAGAGCGGTGTGATCGAGGAGGTACGCAGAGCCACGAGACCTAATACTGCTACTCCGAACGGCAAAATAAATTTCAGATCAACCTCGTTGTCGGTTGCCTCGCGGATTTCACGATCCAGCTGCTTAAAGAAAGAATCCACCCTTCTAGCCGCGATAGAGCGCCCGCGCGCCGTGTGACGTCCATCGTGTGATCCATGTTGGGTGGGAGGTGAGCTATTCACGGCAATCGACACTGTTGATGCGCCCAGGCTGGACTCGAGTGACTGGAGAGTTTTGTACTGCTCGGGTGAGTATCGAATCAGTATGCTACCGGTTATCGGATTGTACTCGACCTGGCTAATTCCTGGGGCTCTTGCGATCGCTGAACTCAGTTCCCGCATCTCATCCTCTTCACCCTTTGCGGCCGGTATTCGAAGACGCAGGCGTCCGGGAAGATGATGATGTACATATGCGTCTACCGCCATCCGAGCCTCCGGAGAAGAGACAAGACTTGCGAAACTGAATTTTCCCTATTGCGTCGAGCCGCTCTCGGAGCGGGCTTCGGCGACGATATCCTGCACGCTCTCCGTCGCTTCGGATACCATCTCCCGTGCCATCGTCGCGGCGGTATAACCCGCTTTAATCGCGGTCTTGACCAGCGGGCGGACCGTCCCGCCGACCAGATCTGGCAACCAACTCGATGCCATCGCGATGCCGGCGCCGACTGCCATCCCGACCAGCAGCTCAGGCTGGATCAAAGCCGCCACTCCAATCAGGGCTCCGGTGGTTAACATCGAACGGCTCATCAATTGCGGCCCTTGCGGACGAGCCACATGAGTTTCCCGGTGCTCCATATTCCTGTGCTCGGCACTCCTGCCGGAATCGCCGTCATCGCGCGCCATTTCTTGCCTCCTGGGTGGTTGAGCAGATGATTTGGTTGGCCGTTGCCGTTTCATCTAAATCGTGGAATCAAGCTTCTACCAGTAATGGATACGTTCCTTCCTTCCGGGTCGTATATCAACAGTTGCGCAAATCCAATGCTGGTTCAATTGCGGGCGCTTCCCTGCTTGGGATCGCGGTTTCTGTTTGAGAAGGTTGCGGGCTATTCGCGGCGCCGTCAAACGTCAGCAACTTGGCGGTCTCAGACCCAAGGAACGGAACCACTGCGCCAGCAGCGACAATTGCTGCATCGGCTACACCAATCGAAGTCAACCCCAGCAGATTGCGCAGCCCCGGAATCAGGAATGCCAGCGCCTGCAGACCATACGAGCCCGCCAGCGCCGCGGTCAAGTAATTGTTCGCCGGCAGCGTGCCGCGCCCGAGGACGCTGTGCGTGGCCGAGCGGCAGCTCACGGCGTGCAGCAATTGTCCCGACGCCAGACTGGTAAACGCCAATGTGCTGGCGTGCGCGCCGGCTCCATACCGCGCAAGGCCGTAACCGTACACGGCCAGCGCTCCACCCGACAATGCCGCTGACTCGCCGACGATGCGGCCCAAGTCTGAATCCCTGAGCACTGGTTCCCTGGGGTCGCGCGGCGCGACACTCATAACGTCAGGTTCCGGCGGTTCCAGCGCCAGCGCCAGGCCTGGCAAAATATCCGAGATCAAGTTGATCCACAGCAACTGCATCGCGTTGAGCGGATGGCCGAGGCCGGCCGCCAATGCGGCAAACATTACGATTATTTCGCTGAAATTGGTCGCCAGCAGGAAGTGCAGCGATTTCTGGATGTTGCTGTAGATCGACCGTCCCTCGCCGATAGCGACCAGCATCGTTTGCAAATCGTCATTGTCCAGCACAACGTCAGCCACGTCCCGCGCCGCGTCGGTACCGGTAGTACCCATCGCAATACCGATATCGGCCGCTTTGAGCGCCGGACTATCGTTGATCCCGTCGCCAGTCATCGCGACCACTTTGCCGGAACGCTGCATGGCCTGCACGATTTGCAACTTGTTGGCAGGACTGACCCGGGCGAAGACCTGCGCATGCTGGGAGATATCCTGATCCCCGATTTGACCGAGGTCGGCGAGACGGCTGACCTCATACACCTTCAAAGGACCATCGCGGCTTAGTGCCAGCGCTTTCCCGATCGCCGACGCGGTCTGCGGCTGATCGCCGGTAATCATTACCGTATCAATCCCAGCCCGATGAAATGCTCGAATCGCGTCGCCGACACCATTTCTGATGGGATCGGCCATTGCGACCAGGCCTAGCCACACCAAGTTGCGTTCAACTCGCGCGTGCCGGTCGGCGGTGTTCAGCTCACGGTAGGCGATGCCCAACACGCGCAAAGCGTCGCCTCCCATTTGGCTGTTTTCGGCGGCGATACGTGAGCGATCGGCGTCGCTCAGCGGCACACGTTCGTGATTGCGGATTAGCCAGCGGCACATCGACAGTACTTCGCTTGGGCTACCCTTGATCGCCACCAGGAACCGCCCGCGAAAGGAGTTGCCCGGCTCGGGACTGACGTTATGAAGCGTGCACATGTAGTTCCGATCTTCGGCACGCCCGATTGTCCTGGTGATGCGGTACTGTGCCCGCAGCGCGATGGGCTCGATTCCAGCATGTATTGCCAGCTCGGCGAGGGCATTCTCTGTGGGCGAGCCGGTGAATTGGTAGTGGCCGGCCCTGCGCTCAATGACCGTTTCGCTGCACAGCACGCAAATTTCAGCCAGTTTGCGCAGCGCGCCATCGACCGGGAACGGCCGTCCATCTTCGAGGAATTCGCCCTTGCGAAATTCAAGCTGATGGCCGCCGCTTTGCACGATCTGGACTTCCATCCGATTCAGCGTGAGCGTGCCGGTCTTGTCGAGGCATACAGTCTGCACGCAGCCGAGCGTCTCGACCGCTTCCAGTTTGCGGATAATGACGCCATGACGGCGCATCTTGAGGATTCCGAGTGCCAGAGTGGTGGCTGCCACTGTGGGCAATCCTTCAGGCACTGACGCGACTGCGAGCGAAATGGCCGTCTCCAGCATCTGCAGCAGACCATAGCCGCGCAAAAGCCCAATACCCAGTATTACGCCGCATATTCCGGTACAGACGAGTACGAGCTGCCGGCCGACCTGGGCGAGCTGGCGCTCCATCGGAGTGTCAGGGGACTCGGTCTCGCCTGCCAGCCGATGTATGAGGCCCAATTCGGTGCGTGCCCCGGTTGCAACTACGATCGCGAGGCCCGTTCCACCCGTGATCCGAGTGCCCATATAGACCATGTTGCGGCGCTCAGCGAGCGCGAGACCGGGGTCGTCGAGGGTTTGCGGACTCTTAGCGACCGGCAGACTCTCGCCGGTCAGTGCGGACTCGTCGACCGTCAGATGCTCAGCCTCGATCACCCTGGAGTCGGCACAAACGTAAGTACCCGGCTTTAGCGCGATGATATCGCCCGGAACTATGCGCTCGGACGGGACCTGGCCGAGCTTGCCATTACGAGTAACCGCCGCGGTGGGCTGCACGATGCGTTTGAGCGAACGGATAGCATTCTCCGATTCGCTCTCCGTGAAAAATCCGATAGCAGCATTGATTGCCAGCACGCCGCCGATTGCGATGGCGTCGCTCAGCCCACCAGTGAAAAGAGAAATGCCGGCCGCCGCGAACAGCAATACCGTCGGCATCGAGTCGAATTGATCGAGCAGAATCGTCCAGGCCGAGCGCGCTTCGAGTTCCGGCAGCCGGTTCGGCCCGCAAGCTTCGAGCCGGTCCGCCGCAATCTCTTCGGAAAGCCCGTTTCTAGAAGTGCCTAGTTGTGCACTGACCGCCCGCGCGTCGCGGCGATGCCAGCCGTTTTCGCCGGGGCTTCCAAACTCGTCGCGCACGGGAGAAAAGGAGAGAACGCCATTGCGGTGGGAATTTCCATTGCGTTTGCTCACTGCGCTTGAGGTGGGGTGCGAGTTCGAATGCGCAGATGAGTTGCTGCTGGCGGAATGGTCCCCGGCGCCGACTATTTCCTGGAGTAGTGTGACAATCCTGCCTGGTTCGATTTGCTTATCGAACTCAACCAGTACATTGCCAGTCAACGGATTGGCTGAGACACGCGAAATTTGATGGCGCAAAGCGAGTTCGCGCTCGATAATCTGCTTGGACGCGGGGCAATGATACAAACCCGGCACGCGGAACCGTACACGGCCGGGCATGACGTGCAGAGGTTCAACCGGCGAAATCAAGTTTTCCAGGTTCGCCAACCATTTCTCCTGAATTTGACAAGTTCTAAGCCGATAAAAAGACCGCCACAAAAAAGTTCGCGGCGGAAACGTCAAGCCTAGCAGAATCTCCCGCGCATGCCAAAAATTTCAGGTGGTGCACTCGAACTGTGTCAAATTCTTGGCTCCGAGACATGAGGCGGGCCAACTTCGCGCTCGCCCGAAAATCATCACTAACGCAACCCTACCATGCCAGAGGAGCGGTGCCGACAGAGTGAACACCTCGCGCAACATGTTGGCGTGGTAACCGATGGATCCTCAGATCAACCTCAGAGAGCGTTAGTCAGCCTATCGTCCGGTGTTTCATCAGCGTATTTGTAGACCCCATAATGATGGGATCGCCGGCCCGGCAACGGTTGCGCTTGAGGTCGCGGGCGCGCTATTGCTCCAAAGACTTTGCGCGCCGCTGTGGCCGCGCCTCGACAATCAGGAGGGAAGAGCCAATGGGGACTTTACGCGGTGAGGAGATAATCGCCCGTTGCTTCCAGCAGGAGGGCGTCGACACCATCTTCTTTATGATGGGCGGGCCAACCAGCGGCACCGCCGCCGCTTGCCTCGAATTAGGCATGCAGGGCATCTATGTACGCCACGAGCAGGCTGCCGCAATGATGGCGCATGCCTATTCCCGGGTTACCGGCAAGCCCGGCATCTGCATCGCGCCGATGGGCCCCGGGGTCGCCAATCTGGTTACCGGCCTGGCCAATGCGCAAGCCGACGCTTCGCCGGTGATCGCGATCGGCGGGTCAGCGCCGATGCGTGGCTGGACGCTGGATACCTTCCAGGAGATGGACCAGATACCAATGATGCGGCCGATTGTGAAATCGGCGTATCGTGTAGACCTCGGTTATCGCATCCCCGAATACATCAGCATCGCGTTTCGCGAAGCGCTCGATGGCAAGCGCGGCCCGGTCTACCTCGACCTGCCCGGCGATATTCTGGGCGGCAAGATCGAAGAGGAAAGGATCAACTGGGTCAAAGGCAATTACCGCACTGAAGCCCGCCCGGCAGGCGATCCGACGCTTGTGCGCAAAGCCATCGATTTGTTGGCCGAGGCACGCAAACCCATGATACTCACCGGCAGCGGAGTATTGTGGTCGCGCGCCGAAGACGAGCTGCGCACGTTTGTCGAAGCCACCGGCATCCCTTTCTTCACGACACCGCAGGGCCGCGGCGTGGTCGCCGAAGACCATCCGAGTTCGTTTCCCGGGGCGCGCTCGACCGCATTTCGGGAAGCCGACGTGGTGTTGGTTATTGGCGCCCGCGCGAATTCGATGCTCTCCTTTCTGAGGGCGCCACGCTTCTCACCCGACGCCAGGTTTATCAACGTCAATCTCGACGGTCGCGAAATCGGGCACAACCGCGCGGCTGAAATCGGCATAATCGGCGATGCCAAGCTCGTGCTCCAGCAACTGACCAGCGAGGCCAAGGGACGTTTCGACCCGCGCGAGGAAACGCCGTGGGTTTCGCAGCTCTCTGCCAAGCATCGTTCCAATTTGGAACGCAGTTCGCCCCTTCTGCATTCTGACAAAGTTCCGATTCATCCCTTGCGGCTTTGTAATGAGGTCAAAAACACTATCTCGCGCGACACGATCCTAGTGGTTGACGGTCATGAAATCCTGAACTTCGCCCGTCAATCGATCCCAATCTTTCAGGCGCGTCACAGCCTCAATGCGGGCCCGCACGGCTGTATGGGCGTGGGGATTCCCTTCGGAATCGGCGCCAAGGCCGCCGCGCCGGATACGCCGGTAGTCGTCCTGAGCGGCGATGGCGCCTTCGGTTGGAACGGGATGGAGATGGATAGCGCCATCCGCCATAAGCTGAATATTGTCGTGGTGGTTTCGAACAACGCCGGCTTCACCTCGCGCAAGACCGGCGGCAACGTCGGCCGCGAGCTGGGCTATCAGCGCTATGACAAGATGGTTGAGGCGCTGGGGGGCTACGGCGAATTCGTCGAAAAGCCCGACGAGATTCGGCCGGCAATCGAACGTGCGATGAAGAGCGGAAAGCCCGCCCTGGTCAACGTCTGTACCGATCCGGAGGCACAGGCAACGACCGATATGGGGTTTGCGGGTTATTGATTCTTTCGACGATGCGTGGCGAGGGGCTCTCAGGAGCACCTCGCCCGCTGTGTCCTTCTCTATAGGTTTTCGCGGTAGCGCTACGCGTTAGCCGAATCAGCCCGAAAAGAACCGAAGCGGTACTCCGTGCCCCTCCCCACGGTCAAGCATGAGTTAGTTCGCCGATGAGCATGCTCCCATGCTTCCACCATTAATTTTGGCCAAGACGACGCTCGGAGCGGTCGCTTCTGTTTGCGCTGGCGATTAGTTCATTGAACACCTCCGCCGCGTAAGCACGCATGCGGTCGACGTCGGGCATCAGGTTTGGCTCGGCCATCAGGCCGAACACCAGCTCCTGGTTGTAGGCAACAATCGCTACGCTATAACCGATATTAGCGGCGAGTGGCACGCATCCGATCATCGAGGTCATTCGCCTTCCAGCCAGATACATTGGAATCTGCGCGCCGGGCACGTTGGTCGCGATAAAGTTGATGCCGGGCGGCGGTAACGAAAACATCCGTGAAATCCCAGGTGCCACTTCGCCCAGACGCACGGCCGCGTCAACCGCGCCGGTAGCGAGAACTGAGCCAAGGCCGAGTAGTGCCGGCGGTATCCACTCGCTTGCCTCCACCAGCAATTCGAGCGCCGCAGCTTCGCCTCTGCCCTTAAGATCGGTGGTTGCGCGAATCACCGCCGCGAGCCGCTCCTCGGCCGCCATTGGTGTTGACGGGCATTCCACGAACATCATCGAGACGCGATTACCGAGAGCCCCAACTTCTCCCCGGCGACGGACACTCACCGGACATCCAATCCGCAGCGGAGCCTGACGAGTGTCCATACCGTGGTAAGCGAGATAGCGTGCCGCCGCCTCGCTGAGGATCGCGAGCACCGAGTCGTTGACCGTGCCGCCTAGTGTATTGCGCAGCGTCCGCAGCTGATTGAACGATACTTTCAGATAGCTCAGCGAGCGCTCGGCATTTACCAAACGGGCATTCCACGGAGCGGCGGCGATTGGCCGCCAAAGCATCTGAATCAATCGTCCGGCAATGTACGCGGTGCGAGCGAGCCGCTCCGCTGCCGCAAACGGCTTTTCGACCAACTCGACAGCGTGGCGCGCTTCGTCGATCCGCTTTTGGACAATATCGAGGATGCCGAGCATGAGCGATTTCGCCGGGCCTGCCAGCGGCGCCGGGCGGAACGGCTTTTCGAGATCGGGCGGTGGCAAGTCCGGCCGCAAATCGAGCGAGGCGCTCAGCAACTCCATTCCGGAGACACCATCAACCAGGCAATGATGCATTTTCCAAACGATCGCAGTACGGTCACCCTCAACCCCGCGGAAAAGGTGCGTCTCCCACAGCGGACGGCCGCGGTTGAGTATCGGCGCGAACACCTCCATCGCGGCTTTGAGAAATTGATCTTCTCCCGTCCCGGCCGGCAACGAATGCCCATAGACATGATTGCGAACGTCAAACTCCGGGTCCTCCTCCCATGTGGCATGCGCAAGGTTGAGCGGAACAAACGCGAGGCGCTGGCGGTAGCGCGGCAGTAGATGTATCCGCGCCTCCATATGGGCAACGAATTCATCGCAATCGATCGGGCCTTCAAAGTAAGTAATGCAACCGACATGCAACGGTCCGTGGTACGATTCACCATAGACAAACGCAGCGTCTTGCGAGCTTAAACGATGGGGTAGCCTGGCCGCTGACTTTGAACCGGTCACAACCTCTCCTCTATAACGACAGCAATCGTGAATTCCCGTTCATAGCCTGAAAGCGCGGCTTAAACCGGGCGCTTGGCTCAAGTTGATATTCCCGCTGTCGTGGTGTATGAGCGTCAAGCTCAAGTTCTCTGGTGAACCAATAATGACACAGGAAGGCAAGCTCGAAAGCGCATCCGTCGCCGGCGACCGTGGGGGTTTTCCCAGCGAAATGGTTCTTCCGAATGGGCGCCACGTGGGCTTGCGGCTTATGGGCGCTGTCGATCGCGAGCAAATTTTGACCTTCGCCCGTTCATTGCCACCGGATGACTTGTTGTTTCTGCGCACAGATATCACAGAACCGGCAATCGTCGACCAATGGATCACAGACCTCGCGCGCGCCCATACCATAACCGTCCTGGCCGAAACGGAAGGCGACCTGGCCGGGTACGCGACGTTGCACCTGGAGCAGGCACGATGGACTCGGCGCGTCGGCGAAATTCGCGTGCAGGTCGCGCCCGCGTTCCGCGGTCTGGGTCTGGGCCGCCGGCTCACGCTGGAAATTTTCCACCTCGGCCAGTCGCGTGGCATCAAAAAAATGGCTGCAATGATGACGCCGGATCAGACCGGCGCACGCGCCGCTTTCGAGAAGCTCGGCTTTCAGGTTGAGGCATTGTTGCAGGATTGGGTGGTCGATCGCGCGGGCCGTCCACGTGATTTGCTGATTATGAGCTATGACCTGGAAGGGCTTAGCAACCAAGCTTGAAGCCAGACGATATTTCCTGTGATGGGGAGCATGGCGACGGAAGACATGATTCTGCGGCCGCTGCGCGGTTTCTTTCGCGGCCGCAAGATGCTGGTCACCGGCGCCTCGAGTGGCATCGGCCGCGACATTGCCTTGGTGCTGGCTGGCCTAGGGGTGAAGACCGCCTTGCTGGCGCGGCGCCAGGTCATGCTTGAGAATCTCGCGTCGGCCATCCGCAATCAGGGTGGGGACGCGCTGGTGCTAACGGCCGATATCAGCAGGCGCGAGGAGGTACGTCACGCGATCGCCAGCGCCTTAGGCGAACTAGGCCACATCGACATCCTGATCAATTCCGCCGGCATTCTAGAACCTGGCGCCGTCGAAACAATGGACTCGCAAAGCCTGCAGCGCATGCTGGACGTAAATGTGCTCGGTACACTTCACACTATCCAGGCGGTGCTGCCGTCGATGCGGCAGGCCGGCTCAGGCAATATTGTAAATATCGGTTCATTGGCAGGCGCCGCGGGATACCCCCGCTTGGCGGTTATTCAGCCACCAAATTTGCCCTGGTGGGGTTGACTGAAGCGCTGCGTGTCGAGTTGTTTGGCACCGGTGTACACATCGCGCTGGTGATGCCCGGCGTCGTCGACACACCCATGATACGAGGTGATGCGCAACCGGACCGCCATGGCCGGTTTCCTGAGATGATTCCTGCGATGCCAGTACGATGGGTGACCTGGGCCGTCATCGCCGCTTTAACATTGGGCTTGACTGAAGTGGATGTCCCGCCGGGCGCGGCGGTTGCTGAGAAACTCGCAGCACTTTTTCCCGGAATCACTGACGCCGCACTGGCAATTGGCAATCGTTTATGGGAATGGGCGGCAAGCAGAAGGAACCGAGCGGAGCAATAAGGGGTAGTGTCCTAATCTCATTTCGCACGAGGCGCACGTGAGCACGTCCTATGTCGAGCGTCAGAATCTCTCCGTGCGGATGGAGAACCGCAGATTCACGCGCCTGACCAATACCTTTTCAAAGAAGTTGGCGAACCTGAAAGGGTCGGTCGCGCTGCATTACGCGCATTACAATTTCGTGCGCCTGCATCGGACCTTGAAGATGACAGCCGCTCTCGCCGCTGGCGTGACAGAACGGCTGAGCCGTCACGAACGAGGAACGCGCCGAAAGACAGGTGGGCTAGGAGGTCATTCTGTGATTAGCAGCAGGAACCTGCTCCGGGAAGAAATCGAGCAGGTCTGGAATATCGACCGCAGTGAAATGATAGAGAACATTTATCGCTTTGAGAATGGGACTTTGGTGCTCATACCCCATCATTTCGATGTCCCTGGCTGGCCACCTGGCGAACAAGAGAAATATATGCCGATCTTGCTTGACTGCTTCGACCGGGGCGGATGGTTCCATGGAGCGTTCGAGGGCACAGAATTGGTTGGAGTCGTCGTCCTTGAGAATAAGCCTATCGGCAAGCAAAAAGATCAACTCCAGCTTAAGTTCCTTCACGTGAGCAGGTCATATCGAAAGAGTGGCTTGGGGACACAGCTATTCGAGCGCGCCAAGGCTGCCGCACGCGAGAGGGGAGCCAGGCGCCTATACATCTCGGCTACGCCTTCCGAAAACACTGTTAACTTCTACGTGCGGTTAGGTTGTGCAGTTGCAGAGCCAGACCCAGAGCTATTCGAGCTGGAACCCGAAGACATTCACCTGGAATGTGATGCGTGATGCGCGTTTTCCGAATCAGGACACGACCCAATAAGGTAAAGCTATTGACGGAGCACTCTAGGAGTGGCGAGCGAGCGAACCTCCACTAACGAAGTAATAGTCGAAACCGCCGGCAATCGCTTGGCCGCGCGACAGCAATTCCGTCGCCGGCCAGCAGCCTATGCGATGGCTACAAGCTCCTCGGATCAGAAGTTCATCGCGTTCATGATCTCAGTGTCGGGCGTTGGCAAGACCGACCATGTTGTGGAACTCGCCTGCGGCAGCGGTACCACCACTCTCGCCTTCGCCGAGCGCTGCGGACGTGCGATCGGCATCGACGTGGCTGAAGAACCCCTGCAGTTGGCGCGGAGGGCGGCGGTGGAGAGAAGCCTCGGCAACGTCGATTTCATTCTCAGCGAAGTCGAGCGGTTGAGCTTTGCCGATGACACCTTCAACGGTGCGCTGTGCCGGTTTTCATTCCACCATTTCGTTAATCCGGCGCAGGTTTTTGCCGAATTGGCCCGAGTGGTCGCGCCGGGCGGATGGATGGTGATTGCGGATATGGTTGCGTCGGAAGATCCGGTCAAGGCGGAGTTTCACAATCGGATGGAGCGGCTATGCGACCCAACACATTCGCGCACACTGCCGGGTTCGGAGTTCGAGCGCATGTTCGCTGAACATGGCTTTCGCACCGCTCTGAAAGTGGAACGCGATGCTCGTCTCACGCTCGAGGATTGGATTCGGTTCGGAGGCGCATCGCCCGAAAACGCGGTAAGGTTACGCGAACTGGCAGCGGCTGCAGTGGACCAGGACCTGGCAGGGCTCAAGTTCAGCCGTGACGGCGATCAGATTCGCCTGGTGCATAACAGCGTCAGCTTCGTCCTCGAGAAGGAATAGCAAGCGTTACTCTTGCCCCTGTCCCTCTTTACAATGAGTGAAAAATTACCGCCCTTCACAAGGCTGGCGCAGCGTTGTGCGGCGGGGTTGGTGTTTACCCGGATTTAGGTGATAAGCAAAGGACTGCCTTCCAGGAGGCACTCCGCCGATGCGCTGCCTACAATGCGGGACGGATAATTCCCCTCAGAATAACTTCTGTGCGCGCTGCGGAAACAGCCTGGGGCGTGTCTGCGGAAAATGCGGGGTGGCGAATCCAGCCACCTCAAACTTTTGTGCCAACTGCGGCGCACCGATACCGGCACAAGAGCCGCCGCCCGGGTCCGAGCGCGGGGCGGTCCATGCGCAGGCTCCATCAGTCCAGGGGCAGGGTGGTGAACGGCGCCATCTGACAGTGCTTTTCTGCGACCTGGTTGGCTCAACCGAGATTTCTACCCGGCTCGACCCCGAGGAATGGGGCGCGCTGGTCGCCGATTATCATCGCACCGCGGCTGAAGCAGTAACGCGCTTCGGCGGCAAGGTCGCCAAGTATCTCGGGGACGGCGTTTTGGCCTTCTTCGGCTGGCCCGAGGCCCACGACAACGACGCCGAACGGGCGGTGCGCGCCGGCCTTGCAGTCCAGGAAGCAATATCGAAGCTCGATACCCAGCCAAAACTGCTCACACGAATCGGCATCGATTCGGGTGCGGTGGTGGTTGCTACTGGCGCCGGCCAGGGCGCCGACGTGTTCGGCGACGTTCCCAATATCGCCGAGCTCGTGCAAGCGGTAGCAGCTCCCGGCACAGTGCTAGTGACCGCGGCTACCCATCGGTTGATCTCAGGGCTGTTCGTGGTTGAGTCGCTCGGGACGCGAGAACTCGACGGAGTCTCCACACCGGTCGAGCTGTTCCATGTGGTGCGTCCGACCGGAGTGCGCGGCAGGCTCGCCGCAGCGCGCGGCCTCACGCCATTTGTCGGACGCAAAGGGGAGCTGCGACTGCTGCTCAGCCGCTGGCAACGTGCTTGCGAGGGTAAAGGCCAGCTCGCGCTGGTGATCGGCGAGGCTGGCATCGGCAAGTCGCGGCTCGTCGCTGAGTTCCGCGAGCGCATCCGCGACACTCCGCACATCTGGATGGAGACTGTGGGGGAGCAGTTCTTCGAGAACTCCCCCTTCCATGCGGTCACGGAAATGCTTTTGCAGTGGCTACAACTGCAGGGCGGCGCGGATGCCGACGAGATGTTGGCGCGGCTGGAACGGGCGCTGGCGTCGGCGGGACTGAAGCTGGACGAGGCTGTGCCGCTGGTCGCCGATCTGCTGCAACTGCCGGTGGGCGAGCGCTATCCCGCCTTAGCGTTGGTGCCCGAACAAAAGCGCCGCCGCCTGTTTGCGGCGCTCATAGGATGGGTGTTCGGCGTGGCGCGGCTGCAGCCGGTGGTGATGGTGATGGAAGATCTTCATTGGCTCGATCCGTCCACCCTCGAATTGCTGCAAGTGTTGGCTGAGCAGGGAGCGACCGTGCCGCTGATGCTGCTGTATACGGCGCGGCCAGAGTTTCACATCCAGTGGCCAGTGCGTGAGCATCACGCCCAGGTAACGCTCAACGGCCTGAGCACGGGCAACGTGCGCGAGATGATCGCGCTGGTGGCCTCGAGCAATGCGATTGCCAGTGAAAGCGTCGACGCGGTTATCGAGCGAGCCGGCGGCGTGCCGCTGTTCGTCGAGGAACTGACGCGGGCGGTAGTGGAGAGCGGCAATTCGAAGCTTGGCAAGCAGCAGATTCCGGTGACCTTGCATGACTCGCTGATGGCGCGGCTCGATCGGCTGGGGCCGGCCAAGACAGTCATCCAGACCGGCGCGGTAATCGGCGGTGAATTCTCCTATGGATTGTTGTGCGCGGTCCATCCGATAGCCGAGCCGGATCTCCGAGCGGCATTGGCCAAGCTCACCGACGCGGAATTGCTCTATGTGCGCGGCAGCGTTCCGGACGCTACCTACCAGTTCAAGCACGCCCTGATTCGAGACGCGGCTTACGAAGCGCTACTCAAGAGGCGTCGGAGAGAACTCCATCGGCAGGTGGCTCTCACCATCGATGAGAAATTCTCCGCACTCAAGGAGATGCATCCCCGAGGTGCTGGCCCGCCATTGGACCGAAGCAGGCGAAAGCGCACACGCCATTGCCGAATGGCAAAGGGCGGGCAAAGCCGCTCAGGCACGCAACGCATTCGCCGAGGCACGGGAGAGTTATCGACAGGCGATCACGCTCCTGAAGCTGCTGCCCGAATCGCCGGAGCGCGACCTTCGCGAATTTGAACTGGCCCGATTAATCGTTCCGCCGCTGATGTTTACCGTAGGATTTTCCGCGCCCGAAACAA
>Ga0306920_100001504_pt1 | contig 29045 bp, 30 predicted proteins | sample flu12Cox44000170_FD_204666 | JGI IMG/M metagenome (GOLD analysis project Ga0306920, IMG submission 204666) | Lab enrichment of tropical soil microbial communities from Luquillo Experimental Forest, Puerto Rico - flux4day.12C.oxic.44.000.170 (v2)... | ecosystem: Environmental > Terrestrial >... | reverse complement strand
CAATCGCGCCCAAGCCGAATCACAAGTCAAAGTGGTCTACTCCGGTGAACCGCAATTCATTCCGATCGCACCCACCACCATGTCTTACGCTGTCAACACTCCCTACAAGATCATCCGTGTCGGCGATCTGTACTATCTCTGCTACCAGGGCATTTGGTTTGTCGGCGCCTCTCCCAACGGCCCTTGGAAGACCGCTGACTCGATTCCTACGGTTATCTACACAATTCCCCCCAGTTCGCCTGTCTACAACGTCACCTATGTCGTCGTGTCAAACCCCACCCCGACCACAGTAGAGATGAGCTATTCCGCCGGTTACATGGGGATGTTTGTCATGGGCATGGCTGTCGGCGCGACCATCGTTTACGGCACCGGCTACTATTATCCGCCCTACGTCTATTGGGGTCCTCACCCCGTCTACTATCCGTATCCTTACACTTACGGATGCGCTGCTGTGTACAACCCCTACACGGGCTTCTACGCTGTCGGCCGCTCGGTCTACGGCCCGTACGGCTCGGCGGGAAGCGCCGCCTGGTACAACCCCGCCACAGGCATGTATGGCCACGCTTATACTGCGCAAAACGCCTACGGCGGCCGCACGTACGCGTCCGGCTACAACCCTTGGACGGGTACTTCTTGGGCAACTTCCCAAGGTCACAATCAATACAGCTCGTGGGGCAGTACTGTCGTCAACAACGGCAACAACTGGGCCGAAGCGCAACACTACTCCAATGCCAATGGCACTACAGGGTCCTTCCAAACCTCCAAGGGAAGTGCTGGTGCGGGTTTCTCCGGCGCCAATGGCAACAGCGGCTTCGTCGCCAAGGATGCCAATAATAACAACGTCTATGCCGGCGCTGACGGCAACGTTTACAAGAAGGATTCAAACGGCAACTGGAGTAAGTGGGACAACGGCAGTTGGACTCCCGTCGATCCGACCACAGCTGAGGCTCAGGCCAAGACCGACGCACAAAACAAGAAAGCGGGCAACCAAGCCGCTGGTTCTTCTAACGGTCTCGGCTCGACTGCAGGTAAGAATTCCAGTCCCAACCGCCCGGACGGCAGCAGCCGAAGCCAGCCCGGCTCCAGCCAAAACACCTCCATCCAGCCCCGCTCAGGATTGTCAGATTCCTCAGGCATTATGGGACAACTTCAAAACGATGCGGGCTCGCGCGAGCGCGGCGATCAGCTCGAACAAAACCGTAGTCGCGGAGGAGGGTTGGGCTCAGCTCAAGGCGGCGCAAACCGTCACCGTCCATGAGTTGGCCTCCGTCAAATCGCCAACCGGGTTTGGTAAAGATGCCCCTGGTCAGGCCGCTCGACGTACTTTGATGGATTTCTACCATCCCCACAAGAAGGAACTCATCAACAGGGCCACGCAATCAAGAACGTCGAACCGAAAACGGTACAAGGCCTGGACAGCGCCATGGAAGAAGCGGCTCAAGAGTATCCCACCAATTCCCCAAAGAGAAGTAATACACGAGAGGACAGACGATGACCTATCGCTCAGCTGCTCTTTTGCAAATCTCCCGCAAGAGCGCCATGCTGGCCGCCGTCGTCTTGGCCGGCTCGTTGTATTCGGTGCAGCTTCACTCTCAAAGCAATGATCTCCAGGCGCGACTCGGCGGCCTGCAGGAGTCCATGGCTCGCAACAAAGAAGTTCTTTCCCAATACACTTGGGAAGAGACCGTTAAGATCATCCTCAAAGGCGAAGAGAAAAAGACCGAGCACTTCGAAGTTCGTCAAGGTCCTGATGGTAAGCCTGTGAAAACATCGCTCGATCCCCCCGACGCCCCTCAGCAGCAGACTGGAGGGCGTCTCAAACGGCACATTGTCGAAAAGAAAAAGGAAGAGTACAAAGCCTACGCCGACCAGATGAAGGAACTCGCCGAACACTACGTCCCTCCGGACAAGGACGCTATCCAGAGCGCTTACGCCAAGGGCAACATCGCCATCATTCCCGGTGGCAGCATCCCGGGAGAAATCAAGCTCGTCATCCATGACTACTACAAGCCCGGCGACACCGTCACCCTGCGCTTCGACAAGAATGTGAAGCAGCTTCAGGCCATCTCCATTGCTTCCTGGATGGATAATCCGCAAGACGCTATGAATCTGAATGTCGCCTTCGGCCGCCTTCCCGACGGCACCAACCATGTATCCACCGTCACCATCGAGGGCGTTAGCAAGCACCTCAGGGTCAACACGACGAACTCCGACTATCGCAAAATGTAGCTCGAGCTCGGGCAACAACCAGCCCAAATGGCGGGAACATCGGTTTTCTGCTCGACGGCCTGCCTAAGCTTAACGACGGCGGACAGAAAAAGGTCCTCGGCGTGATTGCTGGTGCGTTGCCGGAGTGATCCAAATGAGACTGAGCCTGGCAAGTTGGCGCCGGATCTTCGCTGCTTTTCTCTTTCGCGGGTTGTGGATGCATGGGAACACCTCATCGCGGCGATTCTACTCAGCCAACCCCAGCACCGTCGACAACTCGCGCAATTCGTCAAAGCGGAAGGTTCCTTTGCTAGATTCAATCGAGGAAGGCGTAAGGACAGAGGTGGCTTGACTGAGCGGGAAAAAGAGGGAAAAAAGCAAACAGAGAGGCAATAAATTGTTGACACAGGTCGGCCTTTTCATGGAAAGGCTTAACCGCTTCCCGTCCGCAGACTGCGAATGTTGGCGTCTTGAACGAGCGACGGTGTCCTTTCCATCATGGAGACTGGTCGCGTGGCATCCTTAGGTGCGCCGCCGCGCCATCGGTCGCAGCTGACGATACGAATTTCGGAATTTAACGGAGGCGCTGTGAGCCGGAATTGTTGCAGAATCGGCCTAAAGGGGCGGTCCCAGCGGGCAGGTGGATGTCGGTTAATGGGACGAACGTGAAAACGCAGACACGGGGAACAATTATGACCGATCGATACGGAACGAAGCGGCAGTGGGTAGGGCGGTGCGCGGCGGCTACGGTCTTCGTGTTGACCTGGATGTGTGCAACGGATGCGCAAGTACCGGGTACGCAAGGGCAAATGGGGTCCGGCGTGCCGAACCAGACCGCGGTGGGAAATTCCGGAGGCGGGATGACGGATTCACTGCAATACGGGACATTCGGTCACGATGTGATGCGGGAGGAAGATTCCGCCTACCAGGCCTTCGTCAAACAGCGGGAGCCCACGAAAAAAATCAGGCTCGCGGATGATTTTCTGAAGCGGTATCCGAAGAGCCCGCTGGTGGAGCAGGTTGATGTCGGAATGATGAATGTCTATCGAGCGCAGCAGGATTGGCCTAACGCATTTCTCTGGGCGGACCGCGCGTTAGCTTTGCAGCCGGATGATGTGGACGTCCTGACCATTATAGGCTGGACGATCCCTCACATTTCCACGCCCACCGATCCGGACGCAGAGCAGCAGTTATCCAAAGCGGAGACGTATGCGAAGCATGCGCTGGATCTGATAAGCACGATGAAAAAGCCTCCTCAGCTTACGGAATCACAGTTCCAGGCCGCGAAAGAAAAACGATCATTCCAAGCGCATAGCGCGCTCGGAATTGTGTATTTTCGACGGGACGACTTCGAGAAATCGGCGAACGAACTACAGCTGGCCACCACGGGCAATGCAACGCCAGATCCGACGGACTTATTCATTTTGGGAATCGACCAGCAAAACGAGAAGCACTATGACGGAGCGGCGGAAGCGTTTCGAGAGTGCGGCCAGATTGCCGGCCCGTTGCAAGACCAGTGTAAGCAGAACCGGGATGCGGCGCAGGCTGCATCGAAAGCACAATGACAGCGCCGCCGAAAAGCGCGAGCCTTTCCTGTCCGTAAGCAGCGATGCTGGAAAATGCGGTGAGCACCACACACCACCACGACTCTGATGAAGCTTTTCATCTTGTCCTCCTCCAATAATCTGCGAGGTGAGAGTAGAAGTCCGGGCGGAAAGACAGAGAACGCGAACACACCCCTGACAACCATGTTTCCAAGTCAGCTAGTAGAACTGACAGCGCGCTGCAGCATTTTGGCCGATTCGCATGATTCACCGATTGGCCTTCGGGAAGGGCCGAAACTGTTTTGCGCGCCCAGGCGAGGAAATCGAAAAGCGAGTCGAGCGTATGCCCTGTCCGAAGCGCTCCGGTGCTGCGCCGCGAATATTCGCAACGCATCAAAGCACTAGCCGCGCGAGAGGTCGTGAAAAACGCTGCGACATGAATCGCTCGGCGACGCGTGCCCGGCTTCATTGGTGATGGACTCACCGCGGACGCCCTGGGCGTTGACTTACGTGAGGACGCCCCCTAACATTTGCACGAAATGACTGAATCGGAACCACATGTCGGTCAGTCTATTTCTCACTACCGAATCTTAGAGAAGCTGGGTCGCGGGGGGATGGGCGTTGTGTACAAGGCGGAAGACATGCGCCTGCACCGAGCCGTCGCCCTTAAGTTTCTTGCTCCCCGATACGACCAGTCGGCTCTTCAGCGCTTCCGACGCGAGGCGCAGTCTGCATCCGGCCTTAGTCATGCAAACATCTGCACCGTCTACGATATCGGGGAGCAAGACGGTGAACACTTCATCGCCATGGAATTTCTCGATGGACAGGCCCTGAAGCAACGCATTGCGAACAGGCCTCTTCCTGTTGAGGAACTGCTGGAACTCGGAATCCAGATTGCAGACGCGCTCGACGCAGCCCACGGAGAAGGCATCATCCACCGTGACATCAAACCGGCCAATATTTTCGTCACTAAGCGCGGTCACGCCAAGATCCTGGATTTTGGTCTGGCCAAGCTGGCACCGAGCCGTGACCAAACGGTGAACGAGGACACCCTCACGAAAGCGTCCGCTGAATTCGTCGAAAGAGACCTGACCAGCTCCGGCGTTACGGTCGGGACGGTCGCTTATATGTCCCCTGAACAGCTCAGTGCGCTGGAGTTGGACCCCCGCACCGACCTGTTCTCCTTCGGCGTAGTCCTTTATGAGATGGCGACCGGGAGGCTCCCGTTCGCCGGGGACAGCTCGGCGCTCGTCATCGATGCCATCCTACACTGCGCACCTGTCGCCCCCGTTCGCTTGAATCCCAAAGTTCCAACGAAACTCGAAGACGTCATCAATAAGGCGCTCGAGAAGGACCGGAACCTGCGCTACCACTCGGCGTCAGAAATCCGCACGGACTTGCAGCGTCTGAAGCGTGACACGGAGTCGCGTCGCTTCGCCGCCGTGCCAAGTCCGCAGGAGGCGACACTGTCTACCACCTCCCCGACGCCGACCCGTACGGCTCGGGCAACGTTGATGTCTCGCGGCTCTGCGCACGCGGCCGGGCACCTCAAACGGGTCGTTCTTGCAAGCTCAGCAGCGCTTGTGGTCTTCCTTGCCGTGGCCGCATGGCTCTACTTTGCCCGCCGAACACCAGCCCTGACCGACAAGGACACGATCGTCCTGGCGGATTTCGACAATAGGACCGGCGATGGGGTATTCGACGACACCCTGCGGCAGGGCCTGGCCGTGCAACTCGCGCAATCGCCGTTTCTCGCCCTGATATCGGACGACAAAGTGAACCAGACGTTGAAGTTGATGGGGCGCCCCGCTGGCGACCGATTGACATCAGAAGTGACACGCGAAGTCTGCCAGCGCACGGGCAGCAAAGCCATGCTGACTGGCTCGATTGCAAGTGTTGGTAGCGATTATGTCATCGGGCTAAAGGCAGTGGACTGCCAGAGCGGGGAAGTGCTGGCGCAAGTGCAAAAGCAGGCAGCAGGCAAGGAATCTGTCCTCAGCGTTTTGGATACGGAGGCGGTTCGCTTGCGCAACACGCTTGGCGAGTCGATCGGCACAGTAGAGAGATACGCCACGCCGTTGTCGGAAACAACCACATCATCCCTGGAGGCGCTAAAAGCGTACAGCTTGGGGCGAAAGAAGACCTACGCAAGCGGAGACACCGCTGCGCTACCCTTCTTCAAGCGGGCGGTTGAACTTGATCCTGGTTTCGCGGCGGCGAACGCCAGCCTGGCCATCGCGTACAGCAATCTGAGTGAAGGAAGCCGAGCCGCCGAGTATGCCCGCAAGGCGTACGAGTTGCGAGACAAGGTAAGCGAGCGTGAGCGCTTCGCGATCGAGGCACGCTACTACCAAAGCGTGACGGGAGAGCTGGAGAAAGCGCAGCAGACGTATGAAACGTGGATGCAGACCTACCCACGAGACTCTGTGGAAATCGGAAATCTGGGAGCTGTTTCAGCCAGCCTAGGACAGTGGGAAAAAGCAGCTAGGGAAGACCTCGAGGCTCTGCGCTTGCAGCCGAATGATGAAGTCAGTTATGTCAACCTGGCTGCGGCTTACATCAGCCTCAATCGGCTGGATGAGGCGGAGGCCGTCTGCAAGGAAGCGGAAAAGCGCAAGTTGGAGAGCGAATTCCTGCCCGCGATTCGCTACGTACTGGCTTTTCTAAGTGCCGATACAGCGCATATGGAGCAATTCGCGGCGTCCGCTGCTGGCAAGCCGGGTGCCGAAGACCTTTTTCTGGCGCTCCAAGCGGACACCGAAGGCTGGTACGGCAGGCTGAAGAACGCCAGAGACCTGACGAAGCAGGCCATGCAATCGGCACAGCGCAACGATGCGAGAGAGACTGCTGCGTTCTACCAAGCCCAGGCCGCCTTGCGGGACGTGGAATCCGGCTACCAGGAGCAGGCTCGCGCCGAAGCGAATGCTGCCGTCAAGCTGGCCCCGAACCGCGACGTGCGAGCTATGGCAGGACTGGCTCTCGCGCGGTCCGGGGACGTGCGCGGCGCAGAAATGCTGGCGGCCGGACTCGATGAAGCATTCCCGCTGGACACGCTCGTGCAAAAGTATTGGTTGCCCACTATCCGGGCCGCGGTGGCGCTTGAGCGCAAAGACGCCAGCCGTGCCGTCCAGCTCTTGGATGACGCCAGCGCGATAGAGCGTGCCGCGCCAACCTCCACTTCGACGATCCTGTGCCCGGTTTACGTGCGCGGGCAAGCCTACCTCGCAATGCTAGACGGCAGCCGTGCGGCAGCGGAATTTCAGAAGTTCACCCATCATCGAGGAATCGTCACTACGTTTCCGTGGGGCGCAGTCGCCCGCCTCGGCCTGGCCCGCGCTTACCGGCTCGAGGCTCAATCCATTCGAGGTTCCGAAGCGGATGCTGCGCGCGCCAAGGCCCGGACCACTTATCTGGATTTTCTGAACTTATGGAAGGATGCTGACCCCGACGTCCCCATTCTAAGGCAGGCAAAAGCGGAGTACGCCAAACAACAATAGTCGCCATCAATCAATGGTGAACTGCATTGGCGGGCCCGCGTTTGAGGCAATTTCCGACCAGTCGAGCAAGTCCTGGGTCTAGAAGAGGCTGCCTTCCACTCGAACGACAAAATCAACCCAACATCGTTGTCGTCGGTAAGAACGCAAAGGAAACATATCGAGGAGACGCACGGCGAGGGCAGCTACCACATGAAGCACGACGGCTCCTCGGTGAACGGCACTGCCGATGTACTTGCGCCCCGCTTCGCTGGGTGGGCTTGACCAACCTGCAGGCAGAATCCGGAACGGCGACGGAGATCGTTGCCCGGCGTACACCCCAGACCAATGTACTTGGCTCCGTTCATGAGGGCGACCTACTCCAAGCGGAAACAAATAGGCTCCCGGGCAACTCGGGCGGGGCTCTGGTGGGTACCATCGACCCCGACGCTCCACAGGCAGGATGCGCCACCGAATCGTAGTCTCGCTGATGAGCGGTCTGCGAATTACTACACTTGCATGCGCAGCACGGCGAAGCGATGAACGATTGGAGTGCCATTCACTACCAGAAAACCGGAATCCTTGCTCTCAATTGTGCAGGACTGAGCAGAGTCGGCGTTCACCCTGGGTAACTCGATGGGAGGCTCCCAACGGAAGAATTCGTGCCGAATATTCAGGCGGTCCAGAAAAATGCTGATCGACTTCTCTGAAACCAGGTTCCAAGGGGATTTATCCCCCGAACGCTCCACAATAGGGTTGATCTCGAGCACCTCGCGGTTAAAAAGCCCGCAAACATACGCGCTTCGCTTTGTGAGGGAAAGCAGGTTTCGGAGCCATAGTTCGTAATCTGAGAACAAGTAGTGAACGCCACCACTCATAAACACCAGGTCAAACCGCTCCGCAGGCAACTGGTCTTGAATGCAAATGTCGCCGACCCAGAACTGTGCGTCTGGCACCGTTTCCATGGCTTCGCCGATGAATCTCGGCGAAACATCCATTCCCGTCAAGCTCAAGGCCGGGTAAAGCGAGCGTACGTAGGAAAGGAATGCTCCGCGAGTACAAGCGACATCCAATACCGTCGATCCAGGCGTTAATTGCCACCGGGCTTGACGCACTAAGAAGTTGAACAATTCCTTGGTGTAATGTTCGATCTTGTACATTGGTCCCCCACGGGCCAGGCAGTCCGCGCAGTTAGATTCGATTTACGGTCTGATGAAAAATCGGTTAGAAGTCTTACTTCAAGTGGGGAAGGCTATGTTCGCTGGGTGCACAACAGGTGAAGCATTCCGTCTGAGGTCCGGAACGGGCCAATCAGCCGGTTAATGGACGCGGCGATCGATGGGTAGGGGGGCGCTGAGGAAGCCCGGCGTTTTTCAGGGAGGATGTAAATCCGAACCTTGACTACGCCCGGGGCATCTTTTGCAAACACGACAAGAGAGAAATCGTTCGAGCTATCGTCGATGAGGTTAACTAGCTCGGGGAACTCCATGATTGCGAGACTACAGAGCAGCAAGGCAATCACAGCCGCCAGTGTCAACCTGCTGTGCACGTGCGCTCCCAACACTACCGGGCACGTTTATACAATTCTTATGGGAAGAAGAAAAGGGGCAACTTAGGCAGCTTCTTTGTGTCACTTATCTTGCAGATAAGGGAAACTCCTTTGGTGCACCGCTTCTATTTCAAAAGGTCGAGCACGTCACTCGGCACATTGGTGTCATCAGGCCTCTTCCAGGCCTTTTCGAACCATTCCTCCCAGTTCTGCGCCCGGGGGCGTCCGTAATAGTCGATGTAATCCGAATCACCTTTGGTGAGCTGAACCGGCCGTCCGTTGACGTTCTTGACGTTCGACAGGCACTCGATGAAGGTAAATCGGGCATTGGGATAGCCGGCAACGGCCCGACGAAGGAAGCGGTCGCGGACGCGCACGGGCTGAACCAACGAATCTGGGTCATACCAGATCGCCTCGTGGTCCAGGCCGATGAAGTGGTGCTGCGCGTCATACAGGGGCTTGAAGGTTTCCACCGTCTCCATCTTGTCCGAGAACTCGAAGAGAGTGTGCTGCGTCCAACCCTGTACGTTGGCGGTCCAGCCGACGAGGGTGTCGCCCTCCCAGAAAGCGATCGTCTCGCCATACCACTGCGGAACCTTCGGCACGTGCTGCTGCTGGCCGACCAGGAACTCACGAATAGAGTTGTCGGCAATGCCCGAAACGAACTCGACGCGGGTCCGTGTGATGGTCAGTTCAAAGTTGGACGCCTGGGAGGGAGCAGCCCACCAGCGGGTGAGCCCCTCGGGCAAGCAGAAAGAGGCGCTCCACTGCTTCGAGTTATCCACCACCTCGTGGTAGATCATCTGGACGTAGCGTCTCTGATACTCTGGGGTGAGAAGCGAGAGCAGGGTCGGAACCTGGTTGATGCCGCCCCATTGCCAGCGTTCGCCGCGTTCGAATGAGCCAGCACGGCGGTCGGGGCCGACGAAGCCGGGTGAGTCGGTCCCATTGGGATCACGGACGTAGAAGCCGTCCCAATCGGGCGTAGTGGCTTTGGCGTAGACGGTGGGGCCGCCATGAGCCTTGGCCTGGGCGAGGAGGGCCTCATAATGCTCTCTGGCCGTCTTGTAAGGATACGGGCTACCGATACGATCACGAGGGAAGTCGATGCGGCAATCACCCCAAGAGGCCGAGATCGGTGGATTGGGCTGCCAGTACTGACCTTTTCCGTTTACTGGGCGCTGAGCAGCTTGCGGAAGTCGTGATGGCGAGAATTTGCAAGCGGGAACAGGTGTGGTTGGAAAGGCCAGAAGTCACTTCGGGCACTTGCGCGCAAGCCATTCATCGGCGGTAATCTCCCATATCTCCGTAGGCCAACGGCCTGAAACATACTCTCGCTCTTCTGTGCCAACGATACGCATGCCTTGTTTTTCTGAAATGCGGCGCGACCCTGCATTGGCAATGGCCTTCGAAACTCGCAGAAGCGGAAACCTCAGCGCATCAAACCAGTAATCCGTCACCGCTTCGCTGGCCTCGCTCATGAATCCCTGCCGTTGCCAAGGCAAACCCATCCAGAAACCGCGATTGTCCTTCTCCGTTATCAGGCTGATACTTCCAACCAGCCGAGCGGGGTCAGTCCTAAGCCTCACCGTCCAATGCCAAGCATCTCCCCGCTCGACCGCCGGAAGGGCTACTTCCTGATAGAACCGGTAGGCGCCGTCGGGCGGATAGGGCCAGGGTACCTTTCTTGTCATGTACCGCACGATCTCCCAATGTGGAAAGAGTACTTGGACCTGTTCAGCATCGGCGAGTTCCAGCGGGCGGAGCAAGAGGCGGGGAGTCTCAATTGATGGAGTCATATCGGAGCGCTGGACCCAGCACATGTATTATGAGCCAAAGCCAACTTGGAGGTGTAGTCGGCTTGCAGGCTATGAATCGAAGCGCCGGAAAAGGTCTTCGATGCAATTAATACTCCTCTGACTGGTGCCTGCTCACAGGGCGCGGAAAAAGTGAATCGCTGGATTTGTCATGATCTCAAGATATCGCTTCATTCCGATTGGCTGCCGGCACGGAATGTCGAGAGTCCGGAAAAAAACGAGACCACGGATCAGAGCGAAACGAATCCGGGGGTCACGTCAAGCGCCGCTACTCTTGCTACTACTCGGTGGGAGCGAAAGCAACCCCGCGAAACACCTCCCCGGCTTGCGCCGACCGAAGCGTTGTGAAGATTCCGAGGTTAGGGCCCGCTGGCAGGGTGGTCGCCGACAAAAGGTCGGTGACCTTCACCAGTCTGTTGGGGTCGGCGCCCTGGTCGCCATTGGCGCTGACCGTGGAAGTGATGGCGTAGATGTCGACTGTGCCATCCTGATTCACTTTACCCGCGTCATGTTACGGCGGCCGTCCGCCGCGGGGCTGAGTGATGCGGAATAGGTTGGAATGCTGTAAGGCGCGCCGATATTCAAACCGTTTTGTAGGACGTAAAGCATTGTCCAAGACCCGTTGACCAAGCTCCACTTCTGCACGCCGGCCGTGGCCAGAGTTGAAGCGTCCGCCACATTGCCGTTGACGGCAGGAGTTACAAGCGTTCCGTCCCCTTCGTCGCAAACATAAAGCGTAGTCTCATTGGCGAAAAATAGACCGAAAGGAAACGTGCTCGTACCTGACTGGTGAAAGCCCGGCAAAATCGAGATCGGTACCGTTGCAAGTTGGGCCGCGGTACCGGTGGCCAGCGTGCCGGCGCTGCCGACTTGATACACGGTGTTGACTCCGTTGCCGCCACTGCCCTTCCTGATATAAAGCGTATTGTTAAAGATTGTGAGTCCGCGGAAGTTGGTGTCTTTCCCTGGTTTGGCTGCAGCAAGAACGAACACACCTCGCTTTAAACGTTTCTTCAAAGTATTTGCCCTCCTAAGGCGGGCTAAACAATCCCACGCTGAGTGAATTCTTGAACGCTAAAGGACACGGTGAGCCGCCTTGCGGCGACAGAAGCGGAGGGCAGGACTGAGCGAATGATGAACAGTACCCTCGAATGAGAGAGCGGGTTGAGATTCCTGTTCTTGGCGAGTGACGCCGCGCCAGTTGCGCCCGTCGCTCGAGGGCCGGCGCATCATTGACTAGACCCCTTACAATGGAGCTGCGAAAAAAGAGATGGCGCGCGGAAGGAGTTGAAGCATGACCAGATTTGAAGACGTGGGTCGCAAACTCGATGAGGAGCTCGAACGGCTTCGCGAGATCGCCGAAAAGAAAATTAGCCCAGCCACTCGCGTTAGGGCTGCAAAGGCTTTAAGGAGTGTCTCTGGAAGATTGGCGCGCCTTGCCGAGGAGATTGAGTCGAAGTCCGTCCCCAAAGAACAATAAGCAGCTCCATGGACCTCTGTCGGACAGGCCCCTAGCACCTTCGGCGACGTGTAATGTCGGCCGAGGTCACTCTCACGCCTGTTCGCCCCTTCCCCCAGGCTTTTCTGGAGGCTCCTCGATTAGGCATCTCTTCCGCTGGTCAGCATAGCTTGTCATTGTTGAGCGCGGCTGACCGTGGGTGGCGCGTCTCGCGCGTCAGCTGACCACCACCTCTGCAGGGCGCACCCGATTAATCGGTCATCGGCCTAGAAAAAGGGTACGATGTCGAGGGAGGCGTCGTCATGAAAAACCTCTTTGAAGCAACGACAGTTAAAGAAGTCAAGGAACGGATCGGACGAATTGAGCCTAATAGCCGGCGGCAGTGGGGCAAGATGACCGCAGCGCAGGCGATGGCGCACTGCTCGAAGACCATGGAGTGGGCAGTAGGTGACAGCCACGAACCGCGGATGTTTATCGGACGGATTATCGGACCACTGGTTAAATCCACGGTGCTGCGGGGTGAAAAACCGATGGGGCGGAATTCGCCCACGGCGAAGAGTCTTGTGGTCGGAGATGAACGGGACCTAGGAAAGGAATGCGCGCGGTTGTCCGCATTGCTTGAGCGGTTTTTTGAGAACGGGCCGCGGGGTTGCACGAAACATCCGCACGCCTTCTTCGGACAGCTAACGCCTGAGGAGTGGGCAAGACTGATGTACAAGCATCTGGATCATCATCTGCGGCAGTTCGGCGTTTAGGGAACACGTCCGGTTACACTTGATCAGTACCTTGCTGTCGATTTCAAAGCTCGGCCCAGGGTTTCGGACGTGACAAAGATGAAATGGATCTTCCCGACCGGCTCCAGTTCTGCGAATTCCACGACTTCTTGTCTGCCGAAGCTCGTCGTGATCTCAGCTCTTCGGTGAGAAAATCTCCAGACGAGGGAATTCTGCATGTCGCGAGCGGCGCATTGCGCCGCTTCGATCGCGGCTGGCCCACCAGCTCTTTTTTCAATACTCCCGGCGCTTGGATGAACAGGCTACCGGAGATGGTCGGCTGGGACACACTTCGTGCTCTGGCCATCGGGATAGCGAGCCTTCAGCCATTCAGAAATCGGTTGGGGTGACCAGTCCAGGATCAGTTTATTCGCAACGACTTCCCGCAACATCAGGTGCAAGGCCAGAAGGCACTTCTTGGGTCGCAAGGCTGGGGCCCAAGCTTGACTAACTGCCTGATGAGCTCGATAGGCAAGAGGGCCAGGGCGTTTGTGAGAACCGATTTCGGTCCATATCGGATCAATTCGAGGTTGTTATTGTCTCAGCTGGCGGCTGCCGAAGAACGAAACTGCAAATCCTGGCCCGCGATTCCCGCGATCCTGTGGGCGGCATCGAGCGGAGTGAAGGTCCCCACGAGTCTGCCGCTGTGATCGGCTGCAACCACAGGCATGATGTCCATCTCGTTGCGAAGAAATTCTAAACTTGCAGCAAGCACGGGGTCGGTCTCGCAAACAGTACGCGGAGCTTGCTGCATGAAATCGCGAACGGGCGTCTGAAACGGCAGGCCGCGGCCCAGCGCGGCGAAAAGCTCGCGACGGCTACAGTAACCCTTCAAGATTTCACCGTCGACGATTGGGAATGCCACATGCCCGCCCTGGAACTTGGCCACCGCATCGATCAAGACGACATCGAGCGGCAAGGTCTGGACCGAACGAGTCATGACGTCAGCAACGGTGAGAGCGCCTACGGCAGGGCTCCTCGCTGCTAGCGTTGTGAGGTGTTCGTAGGCCTCCCGCGCGAACAACGACTGCTCGAGCTCTCTCTGCAGCGCTCCAAGCGACCGAGCGAGGCCGTTGAAGTCCGCAGGCTCGATAACGATCAAGTCCAACGGCGTTTCTGCCTTGACCGACGCTCTGTACGTGGGGTGCGCCGCGCCTTCCAGAATCGCCCCCCCTCCGAAATGTTCGCCCTTCGTCAAGGTCACAAGGGGAGTTTCTGAAGCATCATCTAAGTGAAGCCCAGCGCTACCCGCCTTGATCACAAAGAAGGCACCCCCCGGTTCACCTTTGTGAAAAACGAAGTCGCCCGCGGCGTAGTGGGCTTGCTTAAATCGCTGTTGTTGCTCTACGTGCACCTCCACGATGTTGGGTTTGAAGAAAATATCCCAGGTCCAGTCTACGATTACATTGAGCTTGCGCCTGAAGGTCGGGATCTTCAGCAGGTAGACAGTCCTCCACAGGAACCAAGCAAGCACACCAGAAAATCTCAGCCGATAAATTTCAGCCACCCCGTTGTGGTGGCCGATGGTAGCCAGAAGTCCTTGCGGACGAAAGCGGAACGGCCGGGTCGCCTCTCCGCTTTGGGCCCGAACCAGGTTGGCAGCCAGTTGCTTCGCTTGGCGCAGTGCAAACTGCGCCGTAGGGGGTGAGAGCTGTCCATTCCAGGCGTTGGGAACTGCCGCACAGTCACCAAACGCCCACACGTTGGTCGCCCCTGTCACTCGCATATCCGGCTCGGTCTTCAACCTGCCGTGTTCCATGGGCAAGCCTATTTTCTTGATAAGGGCGGCTGGTGCCGTCCCAATCGCACACAGGGTAAGACCCGTATTGATCCGTTCTCCCGTCCCCAAGCGGACATATCGTGCCGTAACCTCTTGCACCGACGTATTGAGCATGACTTCGAGGCCGTTTTGCTGGAGTTTTCGCAGGGCAAACCCGGAGAGGGAATCGTGCTGAAATTCAGGGACAATTCGTGTGCCCCGCTGCAGAAGCACCATCCGAGGCCGATTGCGGTTTAGCTGCGGATAAAAGGGGTGGATATTCCTCATCAGATCGAACAGATGACCCGCAGCTTCCACTCCTGTGAAACCGCCTCCAACCACGACAATCGTGAGCAGCCGTTGCCGCTCGGCGTCTTCGGGCTCCACGGCTGCCTGCTCAAAACGTGCGATGACTTCGTTGCCGAGAATCAGTCCGTCGCCGACTGTCCTGAGCGTGTACGCGTGAGCTGCCATGCCGGGAACCACATCGAGGTTGATCTCCGAGCCGCAGGCGAGAACCAAGTGAGCATAGGAAAGCGTCGCAATCTTCCCGTCCGGGCGGGTATACTCGACCTCGTTCTTCTGCAGATCGACGCCGGTCACTGTGGCCGTTAACCAAGTGGCCCGGGGAGCGACCTGCCGGCCTGACACCACCACGTCGAGCCCGGAAAGAGAACGGCCCGCCACCTCCGCAAGCATCGGAGTGAAGACCATGTGGTTTTCACTGCTGATGACCACCACTTCAACGTGACGTGCAACGCGCCGATTGACGTGCTCAGACACAGTCACGCCTGCGAAACCGCCACCCACGATGACGATTCTGGGGCGGTCGGTTTGTTTTCCCATGTCGGGCATATTCTCCTCCTACGCGTAACTCAAGGAGGTAATTGACAAGCCGGGGCAGACGCGGATATTTGACTCCCATCCGAAGGGGCACGTCAAGAGGCGGGTGAGGGGCAACCGGAAGTGAAATTCATAGACTAGATTCCGGACGGATTGCCTGACTGCCGCATGTTTCGTCCGGCAGCGAAAGTTGCGGCGGGACGGCGGGTTGCTTCACTTGCGTTGCTCGAAGCGCGAGCGTATGGTGACGAGCATGAAACCGATACAAGCAGTCTGCGACAAATGCAAAAAGACAGTGGAAGCAAAACCGTTACTCAGCGAAAACGAGCTTTGGGCGGCGCTGAATAAAGGCGACGAAATCGAAGTCATGCATCTTGCCGATGATGTCCACCACACATGGAAACTCACCGGACAAGACAAAGAGAATCTGCGCAAGGCACGAGCCGCCGGAACGCACTGACCCGTCCCACTTGGTTTCGGCGTAGGCAACGTTTAGGCGCTCGAGATCCGCGACTAGCTATCTGCGTGTTGCAGAGCCTCCACAGGCAAAACGTTTCTTGGGGGCCTGCCGGACCAAATTCAGTGGACAGGCGAACAAACCTGGCATCGTGGCTGGCACTTGTTGTGACACCCTGCCTAGCGGTGACGTTGCTTGCGGCGGGCGGCGCGCCGGAGCTGCCTAATCCGGGAAATCCCAGCATGACGCGCGCCCAGCAGCAGCAGGTTGGATTGCAGGCGGCAGCCGAAGTGTACAAGCAGATGCCGGTGCTACCCGACTCGAGCCCCGAGACGAAGTATATCCAGAACCTCGGCACGCGACTGTCCAAGACGATCCCGCCCGAGCATTCGTGGCCGTTTCAGTTTCACGTCGTGGCACAGAAGGAGATCAACGCGTTCGCTCTGCCGGGCGGACCCATGTTCGTGAACATCGGGACGATCACCGCGGCGGACAACGAAGCAGAGCTGGCCGGTGTGATGGCCCATGAGATGGCGCACGTGTACATGCAGCATTCAGCAAAGCAACAGGAGAAATCCTCCCTGCTCGGCAGTCTGGCCGGCATCGCAGGCGCCATCGCCGGCAACCAGGGTGGCACGTGGGGAACACTGGCGCAGAGCGGTATCCAGTTCGGCGCTGGCACACTGATGTTGAAGTACTCCCGGGGCGACGAAGCGCAGGCCGACGCTGTGGGAGCAATCATTCTTTGGAAGGCGGGCTACAACCCAGTCGCGCTGGCGGAATTTTTCGAGAAGCTCGGCGCACAGGGAGGAACGGGGCCGCAATTTCTCAGCGACCACCCTAATCCCGGAAACCGCCGCAGCGCGATCGAGCACGAGATCGCGGAATGGCCAGCGAAGGCGTTTAACTCCGCGAACAGCCCGCAATTTGCGGCCGTACACAAGGAAGCGGCGAGCGTCACCGCTTATTCTGCCCAAGAAATTGCGGCGGGAGCGAAGAGCGCGCGATGGGTCTCCGAAAATCGGAAGAACGGGGCGGTCTTCGCGGGTCCGGCCACCACCGCCGGTGCAACAAATGCTGCTACCGTGCCGCAGGCATCGCTGGCGGAAGTGCAGCCGAGTGCACGCTTCCGCAGCTCGGACTTGGGACTGATGAGGATGGATCGGCCGGAGAACTGGGAAGAGATGCGAGGGCAAGAGCCTGGTTCAGTGACGATCGCACCCCAAAGGGGCATAGCCGGGGGAGCAGTGGCCTACGGAGTCGTGATCGAGGCGGTGCAAGTGCGTGATGCAAACATCAGCGCGCAAGAACTGACTACAAGAGTCGCGCAGAGCCTTCAAGCCAGTGACACCAATATGAAGCAAAGAGGCGACATTCAACAGATCCCCGTGGATGGCCTCCCTGCCGGAAGCGTCGAGCTGGAAACCATCTCACCGATGGCTGGCGCAGACGGAAAACCACAGGGTGAGCGCGACTGGCTGGTTGCCGTACCCCGCGATCAGGGTCGGGGGATTCTTTTCGTGTTCGTGGCACCAACGGCTCACTTCGAACAGATGAGGCCTGCTTTCCAAAAAATGGTGGGCAGCGTGCGATTCTGACTGCACGCGAGCACGTCTTTACTGAGGGATAGGCCAACTCAATCCTGCAACGTTATTCGTTTCATCTTGTCGCTCGGGAGGTATGATCCACCGCGTCCTCGGCAGCGTGTCAACCTCCACTATGCTTATAAGTTGTCAGAATATGGGTCAGTCATCGAGCCGCAGGATTATCTGTGCCTCTTTTAAGTAGCCACCTGGCTCTGGTACGGCTTCCAGAAGCGCGACAAGAACATATTTTTGGCCGGCATTGGTTGGATCTTACTCGACACCAACGTAATTGTTGGAGCATTTTTCTACGGCGAAAGAATCGGGGTCGGAGGACTTGTCTCTCGCCCCGTTCAGGTTCTCCGGTAATCCGCTACACGTCCAGTTGGTCGCGCATATGCTTAGTTTGTGTTTCCCAGAATCATCGGCTGTCGCGCACAAGTGTTCGCGAGATCGCCTAGCGCAGCTCTCCAACTAGCTTCGAAAGTTCCTTCATGACCTCGCTGTCAAAAACAACGAGATTATGATCGCGGCCCGGTAGCACGGTCACCTTGGGCTCGATTCCGTGCTTTCTTAGCGCAGACGCATACTCCTGCGTGAATTCGGGAGGAGCAGTGGTGTCCTTTTCGCCCACGATCAGCGAAATGCGGGCCTTGGGGTTGATCTTGTCGACGACATCCATCGGCGAAACGCTGGTGACGGGGTCGTCCCACTGAGGAAAGGGATGAAGTGTCTTCATATGCTTTCGCCAAGCCGGTACATCGCACGGGCAAGATAGTAGCAACGCAGCTTTTGCAAGGCCCTTGTCCCAGGCGAGTAGGTCCGCGGAAATCGCTGCACCGCCCGAGTGGCCCATGAGGACAACGGCAGACGGATGCAATTCGGCAATCAACTGATGGATCGCCGCATCGAGTTGGTTCAGGACTTTCGGCGTATAGTTGTCGCCAGTCGCATCGCCCTTCTTGCCGTCCGAAGTGTCACCTGCGTCGTCCGCATATCCCGGTCTGACCAAAGCGGCAGCAACAATCCCCTGGATCTGCTTTGCGGCGTTGGCTGCTAAGACGTAGTGATAGGCAGCGTCCAAATCGCCGTGCAGGACGACGACAAGAACAGGGTGCGCTCTTGCCTGCGCACCCCGGAATATGGCCGCTCTTACGCGCTGGCCCGTGCTGCCGAGCCACTCTTTTTCGGCGCTGCCGGTTTGGGCAACCGCGGCCCCTAGCAGAAAAACAATGGCGGCGATTCGCGCTCGCATTTTGGACTCCTCGCAAGGGCTCAAACGAGCCTGATGGTCACTCGCCTTTATCGACGTGTCTTCCGGTTCGAAGATGATAGCAAAGAAGCCGCCAAGTCCTTTTAGGAGAAGGCCGATCCCTGTCGAGAGTTTTTTCTCCTCTTTCCGTCCGTTTTTTTTCGGTTCAGCCGAGCCGCCTCTGTCGCCACCCACTCTTGTGTGAGCGATTTTCGTCTGGTGCCAGTTGGGTATTCGATTCGACCTCTGCTTTCCTGCGTCTTTGCGAGAGTCTGGGGCTGAGGAATTTGCCGTTCGTTCGCTGTCCGCCTGTCCAGGAAGAAGTGCTGGAACGACAGGTCCATTTCTTGGCCTGTCAAAAAGCTGCAGAATGTGTACAGGCCAAGGCCACCAAACACTGCCGCAGGTTAACGAGCGTGCGGTTCAACGGTGGCTGCTCTTGAGGACAATGAAGCTGAGCGAATCTTGTACCGTAGCTTGCGCGTTGGTTGCCAGCCTCGGATCGGCAGGCGCCGCAAAGGCCGACGATTTCAAGACGGTTTCTGCTCGAGCAGACATTGCCGGCCCGATGCGCGGCACTACGCTTCCGCGGGGCTCCAGCACAATCAAAGAGTTGAAATGGGTCGCACCAGACAAGCTAGCAAAGAAAGAGATGCAATTTAATTCGTTCGCCCACTCCGATGCAGGAAGAACCGCGGTTCTGAATTCGGCAGGAGATCTGGCCCGGGCGTTCGTGTCGCCTAGCATCCGCGCGCCAGGGGTCAGGCCGGCGGCGGTCACCCGCCGTGGCCGGACCGGCCATGACTTCCGCTCGGGTAGCGTTATCGTCGGCGTCGAACTGGATGTCGAGACGATCAAGCTATACGACGGCAAAAGCACTACTACAACCTACTCTTGCTGTACGGTGACCAGTCTAGTTGACCCCGCGGTGAAAACGGATTGGTTGTTCACGGGTCGTCCGCGGTTCGGCGTTGTGAGTGGACACTACCTGGTGTACGGCACGGGCGGGATGGCTCTCACCAATTGCATTTGCGAGGCAGCAGCCACGGAAGCGGTGGCGAAGGCATATGGGAATTGGACTGCCGGCGGGGGCGTTGAGTATATGAGCGCTCGTCTTGTTCTGAGAGGCGAGTACCTTTACTATCCCGGCTTCGCGGGAATGGCAACCGCAGGCGTGAGTATGTCGCCGTCGCCACCCGCATCCGTTTCAAGCTTGGTCACACAGACAGCCAATCGGAAACCACAAATCGTACGGGCCGCTCTAAGCTTTCGTTTCTAATGCGGTCATAACGGGGGACTGCTCGATGGAGGCGTTTTGAGCATGTCGCGCGGCGATAAGTCGAAACTCCCGACAAACGGCGCTACTAGACAAGTTGACTAAGTGCCGGACACCAACATTCGCGGCGATCATGGTAGTGTTCTCCTTCTTATAGACTTTGAGCAGATGTTTGCAAATGCCCACTCTTACCAGCAATTCATGGGACGCTGAAGCCAGCCGCCACCGCCCGATGGCTTCTAGCTGCTGGGCCATGGATCGCCCGAAGGTGGAAGTGGCGGACATCTTCGGTCGCGAGGGCAAAGCCTATCGTCGTAACCTCGTTCTTTCGCGTCGCCCCAGCAGGAAGGCGACGCCGATTCCCGACGACTCCTCGAGAGCCCGTGACTGCCAGCCATTCCACAGCGTCGTCGGACCGCTTGCCCGTGCAGGCGCTGGCCACTTTCATACAGCGCCCTGACTGCCTGCGGATAGAACAGAGCGGCAGCGGGAGGCAGCGACCATCCAAGGTGGCGTCTCTGTCTAGAGACGGCTCAACGCCGGCAGGCCGAAGTGTAGGCGGGCAGAATTCACCGCCGTGTGATCGCGCTGGGTCGTGATGTGCGTCCGAATAACCGCCAGATTTCGGAAATAGCGGCCGAGTGGTGCCGTCTTGGCAGCGCCGGAGGTTCCACTGGTGCGGAACATTAGGTCGACGGCCTCCCAGCAGAGGCGCACGCACTGCTGCTCGATTTGCAGGAATCTGCGGTCCTGCTCCTCGCTGAAGGGAATTCCTTCTTCCGCCTCTCGACGGGCGCACTCGACGTAGTCCGACGCCATCTGAAGGAGTGCGGCCTCGGCGGTGTCCACGAGAGAACGGGCCTCTCCGTAATGGCGCTGAAACTCTGGCTCCTGGGAACGCTTTCGGAAAGGCGAGAAGTTCGCTGCCTTGTTCTCGAGAATCTCCTCGTAAGTGTCCAGCGCCCCGCGCCCGATTCCCACGCAGACGGCGACGAGCTCCGACACCAGCATGGATGTGAACCTTCCTCGGTAGAACGGATTGTCGTGCAGAAGGCTTCCTGGGCGCGGATGGATTGTTTCGCCGGCAGCAGTCGCAAACATCAGCGCTCGATGCACCGGCAGAAACGTCTCCTCGACGACAACACGGCGCGAGCTGGTGCCCTGCATGCCGAATACATGCCAATTGTCCAGGATTTGATACTGATCTCGACCAAAGAGTGCCATCATGACGCCGAGCGGAGACGAGGAGTTCGGGTCTTGAATGATGGACAGACCGAGAAAGTGTGTCGCCAGCTCGCACCCGGAGGAATAGTCCCACGCTCCCTTGATGCGGTAGCCACCGTCGACCGGGACGGCAATTCCTGTCGGGATCGCCACGCTGGGGCCGCGGAAGTCGCCGCGCTGGCCGAAGGCCTCTCGCTGACCGGCTTCGGGATATGAGGCGATCAGAAACGCATGGCCGGCAGTCAGCGCGAGTACCCAGCCACTGTCTGAGCAACCTCGGGAGATCGCAATCATCACTTTCAAGAACGTGGGGAGACCGAATTCATATCCGCCGAAGCAGCGAGGCTGCAGGATGCGATAAAAGCCGGCTTCAATGAATCGTCTGTTCGTGTCTTCCGATACCTGTCCGTTGGCTTCGCAAGCTGCTTGGCGCTCGCGAAGCAACGGCCGCATCGCTTCAGCGCGAAGAAGAACTTCATCGGGGGTGAGGTTCGGCTCGGGTGGCGGGATCGTCCCGAGGGGTCGGTTTTCGGTTGTTGTGGTGTGTGCCATTCTTCCTACCCTCATCCCACTGCTTAGCGATGCTTCACAGGATGCCTGCGAGCCATTGAAAAAAGAACAGCAGCATCGGAAGCTTTCGCTTACGCCGCATGGGCAGTTTTACTTCACGGTGTGATATCTGTGACCGGAAGATCCCAGTGAGCCAGCAAGATCTCGAACCGCCGCTGTTCCTCTCGTTTGTACGTCTCTTGATCTGGCCAAAGTTCCTTAATGAGAGATCCCTCCTCAGGGTTGATCGTCGTAGCCACGGTCGAGTTCTTGTATTCAATCGTCACACGATAGTCCCAACGCGCCTCCTCAGTCATGTGGTTGGCAGGCGTTTCAATCCTTACAGAAATCATCCGACCGCTCTCAACACCCTTCTTGAGCAGCGGATAGTGATTTTTCAAGAAGAGTTGCAGGAATTCCTGTTGATGTCCCCATTGCACCTTGTAGTAGTACTCCATAGTGTAGGGCCGGCCAGGCGCAGCCTGTGGAGGAGCACCCTGTGCAAGCAATGGTTGCCCGAACATTGACAGTACAAGCGCCAAGATCGCTTTCCTCATAAGTCCTCCATTTAATGAGTGGCTTGGATTGTGGTCTGTTCCGATGGCCTCGTCAATTATTCCCAGAAACGTCGAGGCCGCTCTGTACGGCAGGCGAGACAGGGCCTAAATTAGCCGCTCTAGCTTAGAGATTAGCTTGTTACTCAACATGGCGCTGCTGATGGGGTTGCTCAGTCGTGGCAGGAGTGCGTTCCCCGCCTTCTCCTTCTATGGAACTAATCAAGGACCTCCAGCGACCCCGGGCGCAAAGGACACAAGCCAGCCCCACTCCGCTTTGCGTAGTATGATCGAAAATTGGGAGGGCTAGACACTGGCAAGCTCGCGCGCAGCCTCTTGTTGAGGTACGCGGGCAAACGCGCGCAAGGATCTTTCGACAGTTGAAAGCCGGGCGCCACGCGCGCGCTCTCAAGGGAGGAGACCTTCCTTGCCGATTCCCGCGTCTGCTAAGGGGTCGTGGCAACCATTGATTCCCCGGGAAATCACTATGGGCGGTGTGGGTACTGTCGCGACCGTTCTGAGAATCACGTTTCGATGGGGATTTTAACCATGAAAATCACAGCGATTGTGTGGTCAGCAGTTTTGCTTCTTTCCGATGCAGGCTCGCTTGCGTCCCAGCAAGGATTTGCAGTATCCGTCGAGCGGTGCCGGTCCGACTTGGCATCTTGGACGAAGGATTTCAGCTATGTGGATACGGCCAGAGAAGACCAGCTTCTCACCTTCGATCAGCTAAAGACTCGGACCGATGAAGCAAAGGGGTGTCGCATATTGGATAACCAAGAGCCCTATTACACCGCTGCCGCAGTTGTTCAAACGAGCTACAGCGCGTTAATGAAAGACAGGCTCTATGACTTTTTGGTGCGGCACAATCTGATTGAACAATTCCAAAAAGAAGACGCCAACGGACTGCGCTGAGAATCTTGGCCCGCCCCGCATAGGATGGCACTTTTGCACTCGCACCCGGGAACCCCAACGACGAGTCGCATTGTTGTTTCACGCCGACGCGATGGCTGGGCGCCGTCCTTGCCTTCTGCCGATCTGATGCGAAAGGACTCAGAAAAAGGCAGTCTTCTAGAACTTGGCAGGATGAATGGCGAGGAGGATAGCTCATCTAGGAGGCGTGCGGAATGGCCAACCAGTCCCCAGGTCGCAAATAGAATTCCTTCGTTTCCTCATTCACCCCTTCAGCGCGTCTCCTGCATTTGTGAATGACCGCAAGTTCTCCCTCACGTCCACTTGTCGATGGAGACGCTCACGCCATAACTCAGGTTTCCGGCTTGGGGGTAGGCGTTGGTCTGTCCGCCCGCCACAACAATATTGAAATCCGACACGTGCGGGAAATGCGGGATCAGGGCATCGTCCGGCAACTTGTACCAGGTAGCCCACGGCTCATCGCCGCGCAACGCCCGCGGATAGTCGAAAAGATAGGCGTAATTTCGGCTCTTGTAGTCCTTCACCGTTTGTCTGGTGTTTTTGTGCAGCCAGTCGAAGAGCTTTTCCTTGGTGTCGTAGCCCTGCTCTTTTAGGCGCGCCGCGACGAGCGGATCGGCGATGATCAACGCACCGAAGAATCCGGTGAACGTGCTGAACAGATCACTCATCTGGTAATCGAACTGGACATTCTCATTGGCGCTGCTTCCGCGCGCCACCTGGCCAGGGACAACTCCGAGCCCTCGGAAAAGGCTGACGACGTTGTCTTCCTTCTTGAAGCCGCGTTGCACATGAAACGGCGGCCATGGGCTCGCGTCTTCATTCTCTGCGATCACCACATTGTTGTAGTTGAGGTTGTTGCCAAGCGAACCGAGGTAGGTATCTCCGGGAATTCCGCCGTTGCCGAGATTCTTGGAAATGAGCGTCCAGGCTCGGCCGATTGTCGCATTCGGCTGAGCAAACGGGCCCAGTGCACCGATGCCGTAATTGAATTCGAGTTTGTCTCGAATCGGGCCGTTGATGATCATTGCGAAGGCGAAAGAGTTTGTGGAACTGAACAGTGAAGCCATTCCCGACGAGGCAATCGCCAAAACGATGGGGAAGTATTCGGGCTTGCAACCAGCCATCACCGCGTTCACGGCGACTTGCCGCACGGTGTAGGTCCACGGTGGATACGCGCCCGCCGCCATTTTTCCCACGCCCTCATCCGGCCCATGCGTCGTCGCCTTGAGCATTTGGTCGACCCGTTCTTGCGTGGGGATGATGATGGGCAGAAAATCCGTATAGCCATTGTTGAGATAGAACTCCTGCAAATTGTCCGCTGTGTCGGTGAATGTGGGCGGTCCGACGGAAACACTGACCGATCCGGAATTCTTCTCGTCATCGCTCAACGGTACGATCAGTCCATCCACCACTTCTTTCATCAGCGGTTTTCCACTCACAGGGTCGGGGCCATCGACATAGGCACGGATTTCTTCCGGCGTCTTGCCCCAAATGGGATGCGGAGTAAAACAGATGCGTTCATGCGGCATGCCGCGCTTTGCGGCGTTCAACAGTGCCAGATCCTTGAACGCCTTGGTCACCAACGGGACGCTCGGAATCCCCATCTTCTCCGTTGTTATGCAGTGACCGACGGTCGCTGGCGTGCAGGTGCTTCAATGCCCAACGGCCATGATGGTCGCGTTACCCTTCGTCTTGATCTCCTTCCAAAGGGCCGCATCATCTTCCATGTAGGGCCCAGCTTTGCGCCGAAAGACGACCGTGACATTCGGCATCTTGTCGTGGAACCACGCTTCGATCTCGTGAAGCAGCACGTCCGAACCGTGAAAACCGGTATCGACGAGATACACTGTCTTGCCATCGAGTGAGTCGAGACGCGGCGCCATGGGAATCAGTTGGATCGGAGGAGGCGTACCCTTGGGGTTGAGCGCCGTGATCTTGCCTTCGCCCGAAGTGCGGCCTCCCGCGACTGGTTTTGTCGCCTGAGGCTTGGGTTGTTGCCCGTCGGCGGTGGCGACGGCGAGCACCGCCGGCGACATGCCCAGCAATGACAGCAGCTCTCTCCTGTTCATGACTCCATCCCCGGCTGGCCAGCTGAGGCGACCCCTCGGACCACCCCAGGTTACTCGTGCGCCCCTATGTTCGCATAAAAGAGCGGTGCAAGCCGAGCTATCCCTCGTTGAACTCGTCGCTGCGCGGGATACGCGTCAGAGCCGAGATCCTGCAGATCCAGACCGTGGCGCTGGGCATTGGCGTTGCAGCCATTTTGCATTCTCACCCCATTTTTCTTCCAACTCAGTCGCCATCACGTTCTTTCACGACCAACCCAGCCTGATGAAGATAAAGGTCAACTGTGGAAAGAAACGCTTCTGCCTCCTGTTCGGTGATCGGTTGATTCGCTTGCAGGTTGTGTGGACGCGTGGCTCGGGCACGAAGATCACGCCACTTTGGCGCGTTCTTGAGGAAAGAAAAATCGCGCCTCAATTCCCGCTCAGCAATATCGTAGAGATGAATCTCGTCAAAAAAGTCAGTCAGTTCATCCATCGTGAAATCGGCGACAGCCCTGCCGTGCTTTTGCAGGGCTTGGGAAATCAACTCCTGATCTGTTGGCTTCATGCGTGATTGAACTTCTTTGTAGAGCCAGCGATAAAGACCTTCGAGCACTTGGCCGCCGGTTATGACCGCCTGGTCGTATCGCCCTTGCCTCATGAGGGACTCCGCTGGCTCTGCTTTGTTTGACAAATCACTGTGCATTGCCACTCACCTTTTGCGGCAGGCCCCTATCCGTCGACACGATCGTACATCAGTGAATTCGCACCCTCTGGGAACGCTTCGTCGAAAAGCTGCTACACCGACGTGTGGCCGCTCGGAGCGACCAAAGCCGGCCAGAAAAACTCTGCGGCTTGCGCCATTGGTCAACGCGCCTGTGAGCCTTTGGGACCGGCCAGCTGGTGAACACGCCGGGCCCTGCCTGGTGTCATCTCATTTCAATATAACGCTCGAGAAGTAGTCACAGGGTGGTCAGACATAGGAAACGGTTTGCCCCCACCCCTCAGGGTAGAAGCTGGGAGAGGTCTCCCCTCATCAACCAACCGTTCCTTAAACCCGTCGCCTGTCGTCGTGACCCCTCTGCTCGTGGCCCACTCTCAGAAAATCAGCTTCAGAGCGAATTGGACGACGCGCGGAGGAACGGAGCTGCTGAAGATACCTCCGAAGAATGTGTTACTCCTGTCGTTAACCGGGGGGTTGAATTGCGAGTGGTTCCAGATATTGTAAAACTCGGCTCGAAATTGCAAACCCAAGGCTTCGGTAATCTTCGTGTTCTTGATTGCGCTGAAGTCCCAGTTGTTCTGACCAGGACCGAAGATCGACCCGACGCGGGAATTTCCAAAGCCCGTGGCTCCGCCGGATGCGGCGCAACTACCCTGAACGGTCCCCCCGATGCATGGCTCAGCGGTGAACGCAGCGGGATTTACGTATCCTGTGCCACCGTTCATGAAACTTACGACTCGCTGTTGGACAGTGCCGGGAGCCGCAATCGGAATCGTCGAATCGCACACCCCAAAGCCATTGCAATTTTTCGGCGATGCCAATTCAGCTCGGACGCCGCCGCCTCCGAATGGAACTCCGGATGACCCGTAATAGATTCGGCCTCCCAAGTCGTCAGTAATCGTAAAAGGCTCGCCGTTTTGAATCGTCGTCACACCGGAAACTGTCCATCCGCCAAGCACGTGCCCAGAGAAACCTTGTCGATTCTTATAGGGCAAGTCGTAGCTGTATGCGATAACGAACCGTTGAGGGCGGTTAAACGCCGCGAGCCCGTATTGCTGGCCGAAATCAAGAGGGCTGTTGCTCGACGCACCGCCGGACAGAACGTTACCTGGAGCCGCGATGCCGCTGCCAGCCTCAGGGGAGTTGATGTTCGTAATGCTCTTGCTCCAGGTATAGGAAGCCTGGACCAAGAGACCGTGTGAGAACTGATGGCGCAGCTGTAATTGCAAGCTGTCGTAAAGGGAGTCGCCTACCGTATTCGTTGTCGAGAGGCCCCCGGTACCGTAGCCAAGATAGCTCACACGGCCAATGGCGTTCGTTCCAGTGTTATCGATGACCCGCGTTGCCGGGTTCGTATTTGCCACATCATTGAAGGGAAATGACGTGGGCGTACCCTGGGCACCTGAACCCAAAACCATGCGCAGATTCTGCGTATCCGTAGGCTCGTTCGGAGCATTGGGCGCCAGGAAAGCGATATTGATGGGGCGCGCCCAATCGTAGAGATGAGTACCGTGGGATCCGACGTAACCGATGTCAGCTACCCAGTTGCGGGCAAATTCGTACTGCAAATCGACGTTGTACTGCTGGACGAGCGGAGAGCCGAGGTGTTCGGAGTCCGATGTAGTCCCGAGACCCTGCCCGCCGTTGTTGGCCGTAATCACGGTAGCGCCCGTGGCGGCACTGCCCACAGAAACCCCCAGGGTTCGCGGTATCCATCCAAAAATGAGTCCCGGCGGACCTGGCTGATCCAACGCATTGGAGGGGAGGGTGGGAACCGCACCGGTGTAGGGGGCATTTCCCGCATTGTTGTTGGCCAGCAAGTTGGCATAGACGGCGTCGTAGAAAATGCCGTACCCGGCCCTAACAACAAGTTTCTCGCCAAAAGGCTGCCAGGCAATGCCGATGCGGGGTGCAAAGTCGGTAATCGGAGCTCCGTGCACGATAGTTTTGTTGGTGTTGAAGAATACTCCGCTAGCTCCTCCAGGATAACCAGCATACACACCGACCGGGGCGAGCAGTCCGCAAGCCGTCTGTGCCGTGGGCACCCCGCACTTGGGCGTATTGGGATTGTAGTTGGACTGTACAACGTAGCCCACTAAGGTGCCGATCTGATTGTTGTTGGTCACCGGTGCGAGGCATGGCGAGCTAGAGCAGGGCGGGCCTGCTGCAATTTGGTTTCCCAGAAAAAACGACCCGGTGTTGACCAAAGCGGCTTGCGTGGGCCAGCCGTTTGTGAATAGGCCAGTCACGTCGGAAGGGTAGCCGTCGTATTCCCAACGGAGGCCTAGGTTCACCGTTAATTTCGAGTTGACCTTGATGTCGTCTTCGACAAAGGATGCGAATTCATTCGAGCGCTGATCGTGCGGATTGCCGTCCGGTTGAGAGAGATTGTAGAAGTTAATAAGCAGTGAGCCCGGCGCCGCTGGCGTGCCAGCGTTTGCTCCGCCACTCGAACTCGTCAGGAAGTCGGGGATGGTCGGAAAGACAAGGCCACCTCTCCCCGGCAAGGTCCAGTTGTACTGAATGCGATTGACCCAGAAGCCGGTGCGGATTCCGTGCTTCCCATGATTCCAAGAAAGTACTTCGTTCCCCTGGAAGTAGTTAAAGTAGTTGGTCGCTGAGGCGAAGAAGTTGCCGCCGTTGTTCCACGCTCCCGGAGTCACAACGCCGCCGCCGGCTACGTTGATGGTCGGCAAACCAAAGGTTCCAAGGGTCGGAATCTGCGCCGGTATCGGGTTTAGGTTCTTGATGCTTGCCAGGCTGCCGCAATCACCGTTCGCAATCGGAGGTGTGATGCCGACCGAGCAGGCCGTGAGATAGACCCCCGGATGCGCAACCGTAGTAGATCGCTGGAAAGAAAAAAAGGCCTCGTTGACGAGGTGGCTTGTCGCCACCGTAGTGAGTTTAAGAACCCCACTGGTGGCCGTGTAATTCACGTTCTCCGGTGCGCCGGGCTGGCAGTTATTGACGCCCGGTGCGCCGATGAAGCCCAGACAGACAAAAGGCTGTACCTGCGGGTCTTT
>Ga0306920_100001503_pt1 | contig 29057 bp, 23 predicted proteins | sample flu12Cox44000170_FD_204666 | JGI IMG/M metagenome (GOLD analysis project Ga0306920, IMG submission 204666) | Lab enrichment of tropical soil microbial communities from Luquillo Experimental Forest, Puerto Rico - flux4day.12C.oxic.44.000.170 (v2)... | ecosystem: Environmental > Terrestrial >... | reverse complement strand
AAAAATCAAAAAGTTCAGATCGCAACTTTCCGTCATTCTGGAAAGGGTGGTTGTACATCTCCAAGGAGCTTGGTGCAGGCTAAGAAGAAGTGCTGCCGAGAAGCTACACGAGGCGTGTTGCACAGGGAAAACTGATCTGCGCAAGCTGCAGGTGAGTTTTCACAATGCTGTCGTTTTCACTAACGGAAAAATCAAAAAGTTTGGATCGCAACTCTTCAGCGTACTGCGGCAAGTCGCGGTACACGTTCAGAGAGTCTTGAGCGCGCCCATGAGACTTGGAAGTAGAATCGCCGGCACTCCTCGAAGATTACGGGAGGCACGTCTCGCCAGGCAAAATGATTTGCGGACGTTATTAGCAAGCTCACCCGATCCCGTTATTGTGACGAACAGTAACCGCTGTTTAGTTGCTGCGAATTCGCAAGGCTTGGATTTATTCGGAGTCTCCAAGTTGAACATGAGTCAGTTCACCATGGGCACCTTTCTTTCGCATGGTCAAATTCTAGAGTTCGACCGGAATCGCTCGCCGTCCATAAGACCAGAAGAAAGGCAGCGTAAATGCCAGATTAGGCGGCTAGACGGAACCTCGTGGGTAGCAGAATGTCTTTTTGTCGCAAATGTTGTGCCTCATCAAAATTTGTACAGATTCCAGCATGTCACTCCCCAAAGGATAGCTCAAATGGGTTCGCCAGCAAGCTATACCAAGGACGGTCGGAGTCCATTGGATGTCCACCCCGAGCATCACAAAGCAAGTTGACCCCGGAGGAATTCGACCCCACAACTTTTGAGAGTCTCGTTGCCTTCCCTGCTGCTTCTGATGTTGAACAACGGGCCACCGGGAGTCAATTCTAGAGATAGATGTTGATAACATCTCTAACGAAGTCGGCCCCCGTCAAGAATGTTTCTTCTTCTGTTTTTGCTGTTCTTGCGCACACTCCTATTTTTGCGAAGCTGCGCTCGCTTGCTTGACGGAGGCGAATACGAAAGCAATCGTGGAGGCGTCGCGTCGAAAGCACAGAATATGCGGGGCGGCGAGTTGACTATCTGTTGCCTTCCGCGGGTCTGGCTGTTTATTTCTGGCCGCGCAATGCGGGCGATAACGCTATAGTAAAGAAGGGTGAACGAAGTGTCTAACTCGAAAGTAACAACTCAAGAGGTAGCGGACATTCTAGGTATCCACATCTCCGATCTTCGCCGGATGATGCGGCAAGGGAAGATCGCAGCGCCACCGATTGTTTTTGATCCCAAAGCTAGTTCTACTGGTCGGATGTGGTCTGAAGATGACATTGAGGCGGTGCGTACAGCCTTGAAAACTGCAAGCGCCGATCCCTAATGCCTGCGGCTCTTGAATATCTGTAGTTCCGCTAAGTGACGCGCATCGTCCCAGGTGCGGCGGGTAGCGATGGCCGGGAATTCAAAATCCTCTTGTCCCCTCCTAAGCGAAGTCTCGCCGCTCGGGTGTGTCGGCTGAAGGGGAAATTACTGAAGCGCCGGACTTTCGGAACAGGGGGTTCGTCTTCTAAACGCATTGACGTCCTTTCGGCTGATCGATCCATGACTTCCGCTTCCGCTCCACTCTTGATCACGCGCCCGAAGCCTGCTGCCGCCTTCGGTGAGTGCCGTTGACGACGCAGAAGAAAATTTCATCACACTATGCACTGATTCAGACCTAGGTAAATGACGGTGTAGCAAGGCTTTACAAGAGATCTGGATACATTAAAAACTGTATTGCGCTTCAGGTGGTTCGCGAGGAGCCTTTATAGCTGCGCGAATCGCTGTCAACTTGTGAGCGACTGATATGAATTCAGAGTCCGGACGGCCTTGTCCAAATTGTGGTGGTTCCGAGGTATTTCGATCACATCGCCGCGGGCTCGTGGAGAAGTATCTCCTCCGCGCAATCGGAGTCCGTCCGTTCCGCTGCCTTGATTGCGAAACCCGATTTTATGCGCTCAAACAAGCCGGCGGCTCCGCATCGCAGGATGTGAGAGCGGCCTAACGAACTATCTCGCTTATCCACCGCACCCCGCTCGCGCAACTCTTACCTCTTGGCGTTGGGCGGATAATTCTTCAGGAGTTTTGCCATAGCCTTGTCGAGGTTCTTTTGGTTTTTCTCTTGGTTTTTGCTGGGCTCGATCGCCTTGGTTGCCCGTCCCGTCCAGACAAGTTGTTTAACAGCAGGATCGTAGAGATCCAGAACCAGTGTTCCAATGTTGATGGTCGAGCTTGACGCTGAGGCCATACCGCCCCAACGTAGCCCGCCACCCATTCCGTAGCCGTTCCACTGCTTTTCCTTGTCCACAGCGATCTGGTAGCCGACATAAACATCAGCCTTGTCGCTGTCGGTCTTGGTCATGCCTTTTGCCGCAAGTTGCGAATCCACGGACTGCTTGATTTCTGCATCCACGATCTGATTAGGATGCGCGCCTCCTTCGATGTTGACCCACTTGTAGGTGTGATATTTGGAGAAGTCCGTGCCCGGCATAAAGTTGTAGGTTACGTCTTGCGCTTGTGCTGCTGCGGTAATCAAACAACAGAGCGCCCAGAAAATGAGGAATCGAACCTTCATAAGCCCTCCTTTTTAAAGCTCTCTTCAATTCGCGCTGCTAGGAAAGAACTCGTCATTGTTGCACGACGCCCAACCCCTCATCGGGGTCGAATTCAGTCATTGAAGTCGCCATTTGTGCCGTCGTCTTCCCAGATCCTGCTCCAACAGCACTCCATCCTGGTCAATCATGAAGGTCATGATCCCCGAGTTGCCGTATTCGGCCGGATAGGCAACAAAAGCGAAGCTCCCGATCATTTTTCCATCGACGACATATTTCTTCGTCCCGCCCCGCGCTTTGGCACTTTGCCCGTTCAGCATATGAAAATCATAGCCGTGAAATGGGACGTGCGCGTCGGGCTTCGCCGTATTTGCATGAGGGCAGGCTCCAATGGAGATTTCAGTCGTAATGACTATCGGCTGAAGGTTGGAAGATGGACCAGGTCAGTCTTGGGTACGGGCTCTAACGGATTACCGGCTCGGCGCCAAGCTGCCAAGCCGCCAACGAGTACAAACGTGTTGAATCCTTGCTCTCGGAGTAGGAACGCCACACGGGCGCTTGTCTCTTCGCGCGGTCAAGTACAGTACAAGTAGATGTCCTTATCCTTAGGAAGAGTCTTGATTTCCTCTGTGAGATTGTTCGGCTCCAGTCGAATCGACCCTCGAATGCGGCGAGCGCCAGGATCGTAGTAGCCGTGGCTGCGCACATCGGCCAGAACCAGCTTTTCTGGAAATTGAGTCTTCAGTTTCGATGCCAACTCGGCGACCTGGATCCGTGGAACGATGCGGTAAACCCGGTGCTTCCAGTAAAGGGAGACACGATAAGCTGTGAATGCAATCGCGGCGAGAACGACTGCTAACTCCACTACATGTGCCGCCGCTTGAAACCCTTGCGCGATGGTTGCGACGAAATCGCGAAATACAAATCCTATCCCGCCATATGCAAGCGCGTAGGTGGTGGCGCCGAGGAAGTCCAATCCCAAAAACTGCATGAACGGCATTTTCATGCTTCCCGCAAGAGGAGGGGCCATCGAATTAAATCCTGGAATGAACTTGGCTACCAGCAGCGTTGCACGACCGCGCTTGAAGAACGATTTGGCGGCCCGCAGGATGCACGTTTCCGGATCAACCGCGACTCGACAGAGAAAAGCCAACAACCTCCATCCCATGCGGTTGCCAAGTACGTAGAGCAGCGAGTCTCCTACCAGCATCGCCATCACGGCAGTAAGCACTGCCGCTGACGCGCGCAAGGCACCCGACGCCACCGCAGCTCCGCCGATAACCAGCGCAAGTGCGGCCGGTACCGGAATCCCGAGCGCTTCCGCCAAAACGATGAGAAAAATGATGATGTACCCGTGGTGCACGACTAGGGCATGGAGTTCATTCATAATGTCTAGACGCAAGAGTAGCATGCCGAAGGCAGGCAAATGATTCACCAACAAAGAGGTGCGTATGTCAGGCAAGAAAACGGCAATCGTTACGGGAGCATCGGGGGGGATTGGCGCGGGTTTGGTCGAGGGCTTCCTGAAGCACGGCTATAACGTCCTCGCAACGTCTCTCAATGCCCGTCAATCCCTGACTGCGTCACCCACCCTGGCTCTCGTCAATGGCGATATCGGTAAGCAGGACACCGCTGTGGCGGCTGTCGAAGCGGCGATCACGCGCTTCGGGGCTATCGATGTTCTTGTGAATAACGCGGGAATCTTCCGCGTTAAACCTTTCACGAAGTTTACTACCGACGACTTCAATGCCTTGGTCTCGACCAACCTGCTGGGATTCCTCTACATCACTCAGCTCACAGTGAAGCAGATGCTCAAACAAAAATCAGGGAGCGTTGTGTCCATTTCTGCGTCGCTTGCTGATCAGCCCTTCACCGGCGAGAAAGCATCAGTTTCGATGATGACGAAGGGCGGCCTGAATTCGATCACCCGCAGTCTCGCGATCGAGTATGCCAAAGATGGCATTCGCTTCAACGCAGTAGCCCCTGGCGTCGTTGATTCGCCGCTTCATCGGGATGATCCGAAGGACTTTCTTAAGACGTTTCAGCCTATGGGGAAGATCGTGGAGGTAAGAGACATTGTCGACGCTGTTCTCTTCCTAGCAGAAGCCGGACAAATAACTGGTGAAGTACTCCACGTGGATGGTGGCGCTCACGCTGGCCGTTGGTAGCCGCCATCTATCTCAGACTGAGATAGATGATAATAAACCCTAACAGTTACAAGTAGTTCGTGCCAGTGCAACCAGAGGCTGTCCTACACTCCTTGAGCGACAGAGCGCTCACCATTGAACAGCCTAGATCCGCTACACCTTCCACGCGGAAGGAGCGCTCGAACTTTCTCGAACGTGGGTGTGGGAGCCCAAGGCCGACCGGGTCTCCTATGAGGGAAAAGGCGAGGCGGGCAAGCCGGTGAAGCTTATGTACCTGCGCTCTCAAGTTAGCAGCCAGCCCGCTGTCGTGAAGGACCAAATCGATCCGGCTTTCATCAACGATCAATATAACCTGCTCCTCCCGTTTCATCTTGTCTGGGACAGCGGCGCCAAAGTAGAAGACACGGGCATGCACGAACTGCCGCTGGGGAAGGGGTCCCGCCAAAAGAATCGTGGTGACGTATCCCCCGGAAGGTGGCTACAACCCCGGCGACACTTGGGAACTCTTCGTTGGCGCCGATAACCGCATCCAAGAATTTAGCTACCATCGCGGCAGAGACGCGACGCACATCACCGTTATGTCGTGGAAAGATTACAGAAAGGCCGGCCCTCTCCTTGTCTCGCTCAACCGCCACGGGACGTTAAAGGGCAAGCCGCTGCAAGTCTTTTTTTCGGATGTGTCCGTCAAGCTGGTTGGCTCAAATTCCTGGGTGAGCGCGCAATAGAGCATTAACTATCACACCAGCAGGGAAGGGGAGTGGGTCGTCGTAAATGCCGCAGGAACCGAATCGCAATCGATCACGGTTTTCACAGGAACCTGCATTTCCTACCTATGATCTCTACCTGTAAAACGTGGTTTCCATTCCTGTGCCGTCAATGTCCCATGCCGGCCAGAAACTGCGGCTGAGACTATGTGGGTGCTGGGAGCATCCAATCCGTTATGGCTTACTATCTCGTTCGTGCGAAACCCAAACCCGAGCACCTCAGCGAATTGCAAGACCGATTACAAGAAGGTGCCTTTATCGGCCTGCGCCCGTTCGGCAAGGCTCTGACGGATTCATTGAAAGAAGCTCGTACTCAGTCGGACGGAATTGCGATATGGGAGGAAGAAGATTACTGCTCACCGCCTTTGGCAGAAGAGCGTGCCGCCGTGCTTGACAACTACTTTGATGAGATCAGTGTCGAGCGAGTGGACGCTGGCGAGGGATGGAAGCGGATCAAGGCGCTGCCGAAACTGAACTGGAACCGTTAATCTAAGCCGAATGTCAGTAGGGTCCGCCACTCGGCCGACGGCGAAGGAACTTCGGCGCAAGACGAGTCGTTTCCCAGAGTGCACAACAATTCGCCCAAACCTGTGATTCCTACCTGTGATCTCTACGTGTGAAACAGGTAAGACACGTGTAGAGAGTATGCCCGATACGGTCTAAGTGGTTGTCTTTCTGCAGAGTGGTGGGTTGACGTGGAAGGGGTCAGAGGTTCGAGTCCTCCCGGGCCTACCAGTTTTGTTCATACACGTAGCGCCCGGGTGGAAGCAGCGGCGTAGAGCCAGGGTGCGTGAACCGTCCCAACTTCACCGGCGGCCAATCTCTGTATTTTGAGCGGAGGAGATGAGCCATTCGCTGCGTTGTCGAACGAGCACCAGTGTGAGCAACGAGCGCCGTGGGTTGGGCGTGCGCGGATCACCCAACAATTCCGCGCTCGCGTGAGCCAGCGCCACATCATCCCGCAGGAAACGCACATCAACCTCGCCGAGCCGGAGAGTCGTGTTTTTGAAAATTCCGTAAACTGCGCGAGGCAAATCCACGGCCTGTGTTTCCGCCAAAATCGTCCCGTGCGCGTAAGCATGATTCATCTGAATGGCGTTTCTGCCCTTCCACCAGTCACCTGCGACATTTACAAAGTCAGCGTCCGCGGCGAATAGCTTCCCGAAGGCTTCCATATCGTGACGATTCCAAGCTTCCTGAATACCACTGACGGCTTTCCGCACGTCGTCTTCTTGGCTCGCACCAACGGCAAGCGCGACGCCGAGGAGAGAAATCATGAGAAAGAGATACTCAAGCAGGCGGAGGTGCTGGCTCATAGATTTTCCCTTCCCGATGGCATTAGAAGCAGCGAATTGAGGAGCTCTTCATAGTTCCCAATACCGTGGAACACATGGCTCGTCTGGGACAACCGACTCATCGAATCACTGCTGAATTATGTCGCTGGCTGCAGGTTTTGCGGGCGCAGCTGGCCTTGTGCCGATACCGATGGCCATTGCCGTATTCTTGGGGAAAACCACATCGCGGCCGCGTGAGATGAAATGGGTATAAATCGACCGGCTCGCACCGAAAGCGCCCATTGCCATGCCCAGCGGCTGCGAGCGGACTGTCAATCCTAGGGCGATTCCGATGAGCTTGAAACCACCGGCCCCCCCGGCCGTGCGGTTGCCGACGTCGCCGTCACCGTCGCCCATAGTGGACAATGCAGCCAGCCCAACCGCAATTCCGGTTTGAAGATACCGAGTTTTTGGTGTTTGTGCCTCCGCGCCGCCTTCGGAGTCGAGTTTTAAGTCGTCTGCTTTGCCGGCCTGCACGCCTTGCAACGTCGCGTTCACCTTGTCCTGAATGCCGTCAGGCAAAATCAATTCATGAAACACAAATCGAAGCTGGCCATTGCGATGCAGATGCTGCGCAGGCGCAACTTGGATGACCGACCCCTTTAACAGGCTCCCCTGCGGGAGAATCAAGCGGTCTCCGTCGAAGACCGGTTTGGAAACCATTGCTTCCACGTCGTCACCTTGCAGTGAAGTCGCGGAGCTGAGGCCCGTAATGAGCCGCGCATGCACCACAGTGCCATCCGGCGGCAATTCGCTTACGGCTGCAGCCGCTTGCGGCGAGAGAGGCTCGCTCCCGAAATCGAACGGTTCGAGGAGTTCTGCAAAGTAAACCGTTCCGGCGTCAATGTATTGGGGGTGCACAGGGAGTTGCGCAACGGCGTATCGCTCCACGCGGCGACTTTTTCCAGGCTGCTTCACCTGCTCCATCGCAGTATCCCACTCGCGTTTGGCCTCTTCTTTGGCCTGCTTCACTTTTTCCGCCGCTGCGTCTTTTGCGCCCTTTTTTTCGTCTTCCGCGGTCACAAATTCGAGCACCTGGCCCGAACCGAGCGAAACCGAAGTGTGAGTCGGAACGTGCTTCCCATCGGGGAGAATGAGTTCATCAAATTCCACCTCCAATTTGCGAGTTGGTGTGAAATTCGCATCGAGGGCGTCCAGTGTGCGCTTGCCGGTCGAAACATCTTCAATTTTCGTGATACGGCCAATTACCTCAGCTCCTACGGGAATCACTAGCTTATCGAAAGCGTAGATCGGCTCGACAGTACGCCCGTGCAGGAGTTGGCCAACTTTTCCGACCTTCACTTCCTTATCGAGCGCCACTTGAATCGCGGTACCTTTGGGCACAACCAAAAGAATCGTCTCTGGCAGTATGGACCCTGGATTGGAAGATGGACGGTGTCCAACGATCGGGTTGGAATCACTCGTTGCGGCGGCTGCAGGCGGGCGATGTTCTAGCACAGGCCGGCAGTCCGTTTGAGCAGGAGCGGCGGGAGGCGCCGCGGAGTCCTGTCCTCGTACGCCTTGTGCGGACACACACGTCAACAAGACCAAGAAAAACCAACGCCTCTTTGCCATGTTGCTTCTCCCAGCTTTGGGAACTCGAGTACCTAGTCGATTCGCTTTTCCGTTTTTCGTGAAAATCTGTTGTGAGAGGCGATGAGAACGTCGTCTCGACGCCAGTCGAAACTGAGCCAACTCATTTCTCTTTCCGCCAGGTCATTTCCACTCGAACCGGCAATTCGTTCTTCACAGGAATTGCCAGCAGCGAAGGCGGATCGATTTTGAAATCAGAAAACGTTGTTGCGATTGTTCCCGATAGTCTTGCTTCTTTTCCTAGGATTGAAAGTTCGAATGGGACCTGCTTATAGTGTGCGGTCTCTCCAGCAAACTCCACGTCAAGATCCGCGTGGACGGTTGTCGATTTCGGGGCGTCTTCGGGCAACTGAGTGCGCACCGTGACCATTGGAAATTGTCCCCCGCGCGCTACTTGAAGCATGTGCAAGTCCCGATTGCTGTCCCCTGAATCAAATGACTTGACCGGAACCGCGATCAGGAAATCGCATTGTCCCGCGTGACAAACCCCTTTGCCTCGTGCTGCGTGGCTGACTCCGTCCACTTGATGGAGCGGGTGCGACACGTGATACGTCAGCGTCGATTGTCCAAGAACCCATTGGCTGTCGGTTTGGGCAAACGCAGGGGCCGCAAGAAGCAACCAGACAATCAGGATAGGTTTGTTCATAGCTGTCCTTAGAATTTAACGGACACGGCCAAAATCGCGGCACCGTACGCAGCGGCTGTCACGATTGCAACCGGTCCGTGGGCTTGGGCGACACCGTGAATATGCTCTCCGTTGCTTTTTTGGTCGAATGCGAGTGCCCCGAGAATTGGAGTCGCAATCATTCCGGGCCCATGAATCCATGCAAGAATCTTGTGGAGGCGGATCTGGCCTCGTGTCTGCGTGCCTGGGATCCTGGGCGCGAAGAGAGCGTAGTAGGCGCTGATGCCGTACAGGTCTCCGGTCGCAGAGCCCAAAGCCATATGCAACCAGCGGTCGGTCGAGTTGGTTTTCTTGCCCCCGGCAAATGGCCCAGCGATCACAGTTGCGATCAAAGGACCAGTCGCGATTAGGCCGAACTTTTGATGCTTCTGAAGCATACGCGAACGTTTATCGAGTCTAGCCTGATCCTGGGCGTTTCCCTGAGTCTGAGTCGGAGTGAAACCGAGATCACCAAGCGAGAGCGTCCCGCCTAAAGTTACGTCCGCAGTTTTGCTTGCGCCAGCAGCAATCTTCACCTTGAGTGTGTTCGTGCTGTAGCCCTCGGCCGATATGAAAAGCTCGTAATCGCCAGGCTCAAGGTTTGTCAAACGGTAGTGGCCAGTTGAATCTGTTTGTGTTTCTGTCGCCTGTGCCGAGGCCAGGTTCTTGGCTGAGACCTTCGCATTAGCAACAGGTTTTCCGGACGGATCCGTGATGATGCCAGACAGTGCGGCAATACCCGTCTGCGCCTTCCCGGAAATTGGAATGAGGAGACTCACCAGGAAGAATGGCCAAAGGAGGAAAGCCGTCACTTTAAGACTCATCTGAGTGCCCCCTCTCAGAATGGGTCGTGCTGCCCAACAGCAAACACGGATGCCGCCCTTTGCATCCGGGATGTCCGCAACGGCTCTTAGCGAGAAACATTTTGGTATTTGTCGTCTTGCTTATGCATTTTTCCGGTTTGAGGACACAGAAAATAATTCCTCGACATCATCGCGATTTCAGGCGGTAGGGACCTCCCTTCAAACACGGCCAACTCGATTGCGGTGGGATGGTTTACCGCGCATTTTTCGCAGTAAGCGGTCACAACGTAAGTAGGCATATTCCACTCCGCTGTGAGGGATGTTGTGAGACACTTATTAGCCGGGGGGGTGACTGCTTGTCCCTCATGAAAGCTGTACAGCCAGAACAAGTCTTAACTCATTAAGACTCGCAGTCAAGCGCAATCTTAAGAGGTTAAGACTTTATTTCGTTCAAGCCGTCAAGCACTTACAAGGTAAAATCCACATCAACGAGGGAGGGGTACGATAGCCCAGGCATCCTGCGTGCTATTTGTAGACCAGAAAGCGCACGGAGGTGGGGCGAATGCGATCGCTTTGGGAAGATATGGCTTACGCGTTGCGGCTATTCGTGAAGTCGCCAGGCTTCACGGCAGTAGCGGTGCTGACGATTGCGCTGGGCATCGGCGCAAACAGCACGATTTTCAGCTGGATCAATTCGACGATGCTAAATCCGATTCCCGGAATGAAAGGCAGCGGCGAAGTTGTGTCGTTGAGCCTGGGGGGTACGTCGTTCGATCCGCGACCCTTTTCTTATCCGGACTATCTCGACCTGCGCGACCACAACAAGAGTTTTTCAGGGCTGATCGCGGCCGATCTGCGGTCCCTTAATTTAACCGGGAACAGAATGCCGCTCCAGGTGTGGGGCACGATGTGCTCGGCGAACTACTTCGATGTGCTGGGCGTTCGCCCGATCTTGGGTCGCGGATTTCTTCCCGCGGAAGATACGAAGGCGGGGAGCTCGCCGGTGGTAGTGATCAGCTACCGATTATGGCAAACGCACTATGGCGGGAACCCGAACATCGTCGGACAGACCATTAGCCTCAACCATTTGCCGTTCACGGTTGTCGGCGTTACTCCGCCCGTTTTTCAAGGGACTCAAACCGGACTGCGAACGGACCTGTGGGTGCCGATACTCGGTAACCAGGAACTTATCTCCACCCGGAATCTGATCGAACAGCGCGATGCGATGTGGCTGATGGTGCTCGGACGGTTGCGCCCGGTTGCTACAGCAGAACAAGGCCAGGCCGAGATGAATGCGCTGATGCAGCAGCTCGTGACTCAATACCCGGAGGCGCATCAGGGCCGCAACGATGTGAAGGCGTTTCCGCTCTGGCGCGCTCCTTATGGCGCGAACGGACATCTGTATCTTTTGCTGCCGACGCTGCTGGCGATCTCGGGCGTCGTGCTGCTGCTGGCGTGCGCGAACGTGGCGAATCTTTTGCTGGTGCGATCGGTGGTGCGGCGGCGCGAGATGGCGATTCGGATGGCGATCGGTGCGAGCCGTTGGCGGCTGGTGCGGCAGCTATTGATTGAAAGCCTGGTGCTATCGCTTGCTGGCGGCGCCGTGGCGATGTTGATTACGAGGTGGTCGGCAGGGACTCTCGGATCATTCATTCCGCCAACGAATATTCCCGTCTTCATGGACGTGCGCGTGGACCGAGTGGTGCTGCTCGTGACGCTGCTCGTGTCCGTGCTGACCAGCGTGATTTTCGGAATTTTACCGGCGCTGCGTTCGTCGAATTTGGCGCCGGTGGCGGTGCTGAAGGAAGACACGGGCGTTGCATCGGGCGGCCGGCGCAAGGCGCGGCTTTCGAGCGCGCTTGTGGTGATGCAAATGGCGCTTTCGCTTTTGCTGTTGGTATGCGCGGGGCTTTTTATTCAGAGTTTTCGGAACGCGGAGCGGACGGACATGGGATTCAATCCCGATCACGTGCTGCTCGCCACCGTCGATCTTTTTTCGGCGGGCTACACGAACGAACAGGGGATCTCGTTCGACCGGCAGCTTCTGGCTAAGCTCGAAGCTTTACCGGGCGTGCAGTCAGTGAGCATGGCGAGCTGGGTTCCGCTGGGATTCCAGCTGAGCTCGTCGATAACGCAGATTGAGGGCTACGTGGCGAGGCCCCACGAATCGATGGATATCTCGGACGCAAGGGTAGGACCGAATTATTTGCGTACGATGCAGATTCCGGTAGTCGAAGGCCGCGAGTTTACCCCGGAGGATAAAGAAGGCTCGCAGCCAGTAGTGGTGGTGAACCAGGAGTTCGTGCGGCGCTACTGGCCGGGGCAGGATGCGATTGGAAAGAAGTTGAGCGCGGACGGCTTGACGTTCACCGTAATCGGCGTGGCGCGGAACAGCGACTACAACAGCCTGCGTGAGGCAACCGAACCGTTTTTCTACGTTCCCATCTATCAGGACTACGCACGCGGGCCGATTTTCCATATGCGCGTAGCGGGCGATCCGCTCGCTTACACGGGGGCGCTTGAAAAAGCAGTGCATGAGCTGAACGCAGATATGCCAGTGCTTGCCGAAGCGCCGCTGGCTACACGAGTGCAGGTGGCAAGTACGGGATCGCGAATCGCGGGGACGTTCGTTGGCGTTTTTGGCTTGCTTGCTCTGTTGCTGGCGGCTGTGGGAATCTACGGCGTGATTGCGTATACAACGCGCGAGCGCACGTATGAAATCGGGATTCGTCTCGCGCTGGGCGCGCAGCGCGGCGATGTGCTGCGGCTCGTGTTGGTGCAAGGCCTGCAGATGACCCTGGCTGGGCTCGCACTCGGATGTGTGTTGGCGCTTATTTCGACGCGGTTCTTGCGGTCGACGCTATTCGGAGTGACGGCGACCGATGCGACGACCTACATGAGCGTTGCCGTACTGCTTGCGGTTGTGGCGATGGCAGCGTGCTGGATTCCTGCGTGGCGGGCGATGCGCGTAGATCCAATGGTGGCTCTGCGCTATCAGTAGGACGTCTCTGCAGTTCGAGCCCGCATGGGCCTACCACTTCTCTACCTGTAATTCCTATCTGTGTTTGTTTCCAGATTTTTTTTGCAGGTAGCACGACACACTCTGAAAATATGAAAATAAGTGGCTATAAACTGCTAGCGCGTTTGAGGAAAATGCGATTCATGGCCGGCTACGCACTGCCAGCGCCCATCACGATAGATAAAAATATCCGTAAACCGGCTCTTCACAGAAGGTTTTCCGTCATCGCTCCTGTTCACTGCCAACCCTCGGACATAAGCGAAATCCCCATACACGTGGGTATGCATGTCCAACAATTCATAGTGAACACTGCCCCGATTCGCGGCACTCGCCAACATTGCGGGGCGGTCGATCAGTGAGCCTTCAAAGTCAGCCCGACATTCCCGCGTCCGTAATCCAGGTGCGAAGTAAGACTCGAGTCCAATCTTAGGGCGCTTTCCAAAATTCCCGGCAGAACGTCATCGGCCAGATGTACGCAGGGCCGAACCTATTCGGAAGCGTCGCGAAGACACTCACGATGCTTTCGCTCGCCGTGGCACAAGGCGTCCTGAGCTAGACTTGCCGTTGCTCTTTTCAGTTTGAGCCGCACGCAAGTCGTTAACACACTCAATTATGCGCTTGGCTTCAATCTCAGTCTCTAAGCCATCGCAAAGAAGAGTCCCATCGTTCGACGCGACACCGTAGGGAGCGTGCGCGTCTTCAGGGTCACTTGAGAAAACCACTTTCAGGGGAAAGGCTGAATCAGACAACGGCAATGTTGGATGCATTCGGCGCGCCTACAGAATAAGGGATGCAACCAAAGGATGAGCCGACGAATGAATGTTCGCAACTGGCCGTCTCGCAGCTTGTCCAATCGTGCACTACTCCACACGCAAGTCTCTGCGTGTCAGGACGGGGAATTCAAAGCTCAATGCTGTCACCACCTCCTCATTTCTTTTGACTTGGTGGGGCCCTAAACGGGATCTCCATTTTGGTCGCGACTTACACCTTGGCAGACTGCTTCAGGGTGCTTTTGTAGTCGGCCACGAATTGTTGAATTCCTTTTGTAGTGAGTTCATGGCGGATGTCGAAGCTCTCCCACGATTGGCTCAAATCGAGCGACTCATAGGGAATTGGCTGCAGGAGATTGCCAGACTTGTCGTGGCCCTGGTAGGCGAAATCGTCTCCCGGCAGAGGAAAAGACTTGGCAGCCCATTCTTCCCAGACCTTCGCGGGAGCGGTGGCGAGTTCGGCATGCAAGGCAAATGCGCCAAGCAAGTGGTCCAGGTGGCGAATGCTTGCGGCCAACACGAGGACGTGGCCGTCCCCTGCCGAGAACATCTTTTTGATATTCGCTACGAGGTCTATGCCGTTCTCGCCGCGATCGTCTAACCGGCCCAAAAACGGCGAGACATAAACCGGCTGTTTCGATTGCTTCGTTGCCGCGTAAACGGCGGCGGCTTGCTGTTGTGAAAAACAAAGAGTGATGTTGACACGGATGGCTTGCTCCACAGACATCTGCGCTGCGCGCAGTCCTTCGTGGGTACACGGATACTTGACGTACGCATTGGGGACCCAGGAAAACATCTCCTTGCCTTGCGCGAACATTTCCTCGGCAGTGGTATCGAAATCTGAAAATACTTCGATAGACACACCGGAGTCCCCAACTAACGGAGAAATGGTTTGCACAATTTTCTTGTACTCGTCAAGTTCTTCTCGCGAAGTGAATTTGTGGCCGGACGAAACCTCGCTGCGCACTTCGGGATTCTTCGATATCAGAGTGGGATTAGTTGTCTGACCATCGACAACGCCAGTCAGATTTTTCACTCGTAGTGTTTCCTGTGGGTCGCCGCCATCAACCAAAATCTTGGTTCTTGGCTTACGAATCAACGCGTCCATGGGATTTACTCCTTTCGGGCAGGGCCTACGTGGGACTCATTGTCTGATATTTTTGTCTCGCCTGAAAGTTCAATCGGCAGCGTCGGATGGGGGCTGGAGACCGACTGTCCGGTTAGCGTGTTAATGTTAGTTCTACTCGACGCTCCTCGCATCCCTGCCGTTTCGGAAGCTGCAGTCAACCTTGCGCTCTCAACAGGTCCGTGCATCATCGTGGGCCGAGGGTCGCAGTATTTTCTCCGCAATCGCAAGGACGTTTTCCGTACATTCCTCTATGCCTCGCGCGATTACAAGATCCACAGATTGGTTTCTGCTGAACGCCCGAACGCGATGCAATCGAACAGGTCGACACCATCGATAGAGATCGCGCCGCATTCGTTTCCCGACGCGCGTTTGTGATCGTTAACTCCCGAACTGTCGGCAATCCGGAAGTTATCGCCAAGATCCTGATTAGCGCCGTAACCGGACTGAGTAGAATTCTCATTGCTCCTTGAAACGGAGTATCCCTTTACACGCGTTCAGTCTGTCGGGTTTTGAGATCGGTAGAGTGAGAAGAGGACTCATAACTATCAGTCTTAAGATGATGCTGTGGTTTGGACATTCGCGGATTTCTGTAAAAGGTACGAGAATTCGGGTCTGGGGCATGAAAAACGTTGCTCAGCATTGAGCGGGGTTACTTCCGAGTAGCCCGCCACTCGCCAATGATTGAGGACATCAGAAGCCGCGCAAGAGAAAATCTTTCGCGCTCCCCAGCACTTTCTCTCGTATCGCGGGATATGACAGCAGACGAGCAATTTCAATTGCCCTATCATTGTTGAAAAGATGGCAAAAGAAAGCTGTTAATAGATCACGAAGCCGCTGAGTGTCACCTGCGATGCTTGCCAGGTGAAGTTCTCTGACGTCGGGATCGTTGTCTTGTATCCTTTCGGCAAAGTCACTTTCACCGTGTAGTTTTGTCCCAAAGTCCAACCTCTAGTTAGTGGAAAGAAGTAAAGGCCGGTACCGTCAGTGGTAGCAGTAGCGGCTACCGTGCTCGAGGAATCCAGCACGCTGACGGTAGCTCCGGCAAGCGGCACATTGCTGGAATTCACCACGTAGCCCATCACCGGATCTGGCCAGAGGTTTGCGCCCAAGCTCTCTTGTAAAGCCTGCGTGTCGGTAACCAGGACTGCTGCGGCCGATGACGTTATGTGTTTGCCGTTTTGCGCGTTGATCTCGTTGTTCATGGCACTGAGGATGTTGGTCGCAGTCTGGTTATCGCCCGAAGAAATGTAAGTCTGAGCTTCAGCGAGTTTGCTGGTAAGCGAATTCGAGATTCCGGAATTATCTATCGCCCCGAGTGTTCGGAAGGAGCCAATCACGTTTGTGATGCCGGCAATCGTAGCCTTAACATTCACATTCACCGAGGTCGTGTGGGTGAGTGCACCGGAAGTGCCGGTGACGTGCACGGTGTAAGATCCGGCTGTCACTGACGGGCCGAGACTCACTGTCAGAGTTGAAGTCGTTGACCCACCGTTTGGTGGAGTTACAGGGTTCGCGTTAAAGCTCTCCTGGAAGCCGCTTGGCCCCGATGCGGTCAATTTCACCGCAGACGCAAACGTGTCAATCGACTTCTCTGTGGTTGACGAAGTCCCCGACCCGCCAACTGCAATGGTGACGGGGGATACTGCACTGATAGAGAAGTCGGGTACGAGCACGGTAAATGAAGCGCTACTCGAGTTATTGCTTGTGTCGGGATCGAATGGCGACGCGTCTGACACGCTGGCCTGATTCATTACTGTGCCGCGACTCGCCCCTGCGTTTACCGTTCCTTTGATGGTGATCGTCTGCGAGTTATTCGCCGCGAGTGTGCCGTAGCTCACGACTAGAAACCCGCCTTGGCTTGAGCACGCAGCCCCACCTGAGGCGGTACAGGAAACTAAAGTCAAAGCCGTTGGCAAAAAATCTGCAAAGGCTATGTCATTTGCGGTGTCTGGGCCGAAGTTCTTGAGGGTGAGCGTGTAGGTTACCGTGTCGCCAGCCTTCGCGGTGCTCGGCGAAACGGACGTGGTCAAGCTCAGGTCAGCTATAGGAATCGCTTCGTATGCACCGATGTCCGGTGTGCCCTTGCGTGGTACGCCGCGCTGATCAGTTGGGAGAATGGTGTTGAGGCTGGAATCACCGGCACCGATAGCTGGGCTGCCAGAGAGCAATGCTATGGTCGGGGTGTCTCCAGTCGTGTTGAGTTTCGGCGACGAATCTAGAAGCGGATCAGACATCACCACCACGCTTGGGCAGCCGCCGTTGTTCACGATCAGGTTGCCCGCCGATCCATCTGTGCCGACTGATCCGCTGACGATGCACTCATTGGTGCCGTTATTGCCAGCGATGATGGTGTTTTCGAGTACAAATGTGGTCGTCTCGCCATCATTCATGACTTCGACGCCCGCACCTGAACCCGTTCCCTGGTTGCCGCTGATCGTCACGTCTTGAATGGTCATTGAACCGTTGCGTGAAAAGATCGCGCCACCGGCGTCGGCCCCGGAGTCAGCGCCGTCCCCTCCCCCAAAGCCGTGTCCAACGAAATTGTTGTAAAACGTGCTGTTTTCAACCACGACGGTGCCGCTGTCGTTGAAGATTGCGCCTCCTAAAGCCCCTCCGCCACCACCGTAGAAACCATTACCTTTCCCGCCGAACCCACCACCACCCCCGCTCCCCCCGCCTGAAAGACACATGGGATTACCGGCGCCTCCACCTCCGCCGCCGAAGCCTCCGTGGCCTCCATGTCCGCAGTCGAAGCCCGCCTCGGGTGTGCCACCGCCAGCACTACCACCGCCTCCACCGAAGTCGCCGTTGCCTCCACTGAGGGTCCCCGATGCGCCTCCGCCTCCCCCGCCGTATTTTCCGCTGCCGCCATTTCTGCCGCCGGCCAGCGACGTTGAGCTGAACCCTCCTCCACCTCCGCCCCCGCCTGGGCAGGATGCGTCGTGGCCATCCGACTGCTCATCTCCTCCAGTGCCTCCGCAATCAAAGCCACCGGGACCTGGAATTCCCAAGCCGCCCCCGTTTCCTCCTGAAAAAACTGTTCCGCCTCCGCCGCCACCGTCGAGATCACATGCGAATCCGGTAGTACAGTCAAATGCGCTCCCATTCCCGCCGTTACCTCTAGCTCCGCCGCCCCCACCTCCCGCATATGACGGTGAGGACGAATGACCGCCTCCGCCCCCAAAGCCACCGCCGCCGCCGCCGATACCATTGACACCGCCATTTCCACCCGTGGCTCCGTTGCTGTCGAATGTACTATTTGAAACAGTCAGGCCTGGCGAGTCGGCGGCACTGGGAATCTTGCCGATATAAATGGCGCCCCCTGCACCGAGCCCGCCGCCTCCCCCATCAGCGCCATCACCGCCCTTGACATTGAAGCCTTTAATGTAAACGTGCTGGAGGGTCAGGTTACCGGTACCCGAGTAAGTAGTACCAGCGACCACACCGACGGTCGGAGTAATCGAGGCAAAGCCCACAGCGAACAAGCGGGAGTTTCCCCCGCCCGTCCATTGCAATGTCGCGCCGTTGCCTACAATGGTGATGCTCTTGAAGATGATGGGCGTTGCCGTTGGCCCGAACGCATTATGCGCGTCTCCATCCCAGAACCTGTTGAAAGAGTACGTGGTGCCGCTCTGCAACAATATAGTGTCCCAAGCGCCGGAAGCGTCCGTGCATCCCGTGTTGTAAGTTGTGTCTGGGTCAGTCGAGCCGATCGCAACGTTGCCGCCGAACTCTGTCGCATAGATGGCCTCTCGAAGAGAGCACTTAGTTGAGTCGGTATTGTCCTGTAGCGTTGTCGTGACATAGATCTGGGCCGTGCTGTATTGCGGGAAAGCAAAGGTCGCCAAGATAGCTGCTAGGAGAACCCACCGACCGAGGCGTGGTTGCGTTCTTGAGGTGCCGTAGGTTTCGCGAGCAAGATTCGAATAGTTCAGGGAATCAGAGCTTAATTGGCGATCAAGCAGATTCATGAAACGGGCACGGCTAGCACGCACGGCTAGGAAAGTCTCCATTGAGGCACTCCTTGCATCCGAGTTTGGGCCGTCACAAAGACACACGGGTCACCCTCACCTGAGCTTCTCTGCGAAACGAGACCCTCGGGAAGTGCGTAGTCTGAGGTCCTCGGCTTCTAACTATAAAATCGGAAACGGCGGGCAAAACACGACAGGAAAAAGTAAAAAAGTTATTGAGGGGATGGGCCAGCAAGTTGGCGGGCGACTTGGGATTTCGGGTGGTCCGGGCCTAGAGTTTTTCCTAAGTGTTCCACAGCTGAGTCGAAGGCAGTATGAGCTTCGTCAGCTCTTCCTTCAGCTTGGAGAGACTTGCCGAGTTCTAAATAAGCAGCGCCAACGTGACATGAGAATGTCCCCTCTGGAGCTGCCGCTTGCAGTACTGTCACAGCCTTGGCTGCATCTGCGGCAGCCCGGGCTGCCTGCTGTCCTTCCAGCTCAATGGTCGCACGGCGAAGAAGCACAAAAGGCAGCAGATCGGACCCCGACCCGCCAGCTTTGATCGCGCCTTGTATCGTATTGACGGCTTCGTCTGCAAACAATTGTGCCTGTTTCTGATCTCCTTTCTCTGAAGCTAACAGCGCTTGTTCCGAGGCTAGGAGCCCAAACCACTGATTACCGGGAGAGAATTTCTCGCGGAGCATTGGCTCCAGCTGTGTCAACATTATTTCTGCGCGATTAAAATCTCGCTGATCGAGATAAATTAGTGCGCGCACACTCAGAGATCGGTAGATCGCAAACTGGTCTCCCATTCGTCCTGCCTTTTCGAATGCCCTACCTGCATAGTCGGCTGCATCTCCGAGACGACCCAAAGTCCGCAAGGTTATGGCGTAGTTGTTGAGGATCACAGGCGGAACGGTCTCCTCCGTTTCCCCGGCCCGGTGTATGTCGATGGCACGCCGAAATAAAGTCTCGGCTTCGACAGGCCGCCCGAGTTTCTCCAGTGCCAATGCCCAGTCGTTGAAAAGCACTCCGGCGGTCTGAGTTTCATCTCGTCCCAAGGACACTACCAACGCGTTTACATTTCCAAACACTCGACTCGCCTCGTAGTTTTGCCCCGCCACGCGGTAGGCTTCACCTAGGTCCATCAAAGTCAGCATTTCCGCCCAATCGGAATCAAAAGGGGATTCTTTCAGGATTTCCCGCGCGGCTTCCATGCGAGCGACCCCCGCGCGCCCATCGCCCCGCTCCTGCGCAACGTCGCTCCCTGTTCGCAGGCAGTCCACGCGGGCAATGGCAAATTGGGGATCGGCAGGAAGCTCGCGCCACCCCTCCTGGAACATGGACTCCGCGCGCTCCAGTTCGCCGTCTCGCGTCAATTCGCTCGCTAGATTGCAGGAGGCTGCGGCCCGGACTGCTGGCTCGCGCAGCGCCCGCGAGAGCGTGTAAGCTTTCTCCAGGATTTGCCGAGCTTTGGCGTTCTGCTCTTGAATAGAGTATTGCAGACCGATGCTCGCCAGCAACTCCACGCGATTCTCGTCCGCTCCATGCTGCCGCGAGAGAATTTTCTCTGCATGGCCGAGCAACTCATTGACCGTGAAAGGTTTGCCCGATGGCGCTGCATCAGAAAGCAGAAATACGTTAAATTCGTTGATCGCCTGGACACGACTAAGCTGTCGCAGTGCGAAGTCGCGCTGCCGACGGGCCGCTCGAGTCTGTAACAGAACTCCAGTAACGCCAGCGATGGCAACAATCAAAGCAAGTAACGCGAGCGCAACTGCTGTCCGATTGCGGTGCACAAACTTAGCCATGCGATATGCCAGCGTGTCCGGTCGGGCGCTGATCGGCTCATGCTTTAGGTAACGCTGAAGATCGTCTCCCAGCGCAGTAACTGAGGTGTAGCGTTCGGCAGGGTTCTTCTTCAATGCTTTGCCGATAATCGTGTCCAGGTCGCCGCGAAGCTGGCGCCGGAGCCTCTCCGGCGTGGTGGAGCGCTTTTCCGCGGTTGATGCAATGTCTCCCAATTGGATTACATCCGAAGCACGCGGCGCCTCACAGTCTACAATTGCCTTGACAAGCTCTGCTGCTGAATGCGGACCCTGGCCAACCGTATGCTGCCCAGTCAACACCATGTACAGCAACACACCCAGCGCATAAACGTCTGCCGCTGTCGTAATGGCTCCGCCCGTAACTTGTTCAGGCGCCGCAAACTGCGGAGTCAGCGCCCCGGCACCTTCTGCGGTAAGCAACGTCGGCGAAAAGGGGGTCGCGTCATCCGCAAGCAGCTTTGCAATCCCAAAATCCAGCAGCTTTACCTGGCCATCATTTCGGACGAGCACGTTGGAAGGCTTGATATCACGATGGACGATCAGATTGGCATGTGCCTGTGCTACTGCGCTGAGCACATCGAGGAAAAGCTTGACTCTTGCGTTCACATCGAGCCTGTGGCTGTCGCAGTATTCGTCGATCTGCTCTCCTTCTACATGTTCGAGAACGAGATATGGTTCACCATTCGCAGTCACGCCCGCATCGATCAGTTCTGCGATGTGGGGATCGGCAAGACGGCCGAGAATCTTTCCTTCGCGCTTGAATCGCTCAGCTCCGCCCTGTGCAACCACAGCGAAATTCAGAAACTTCACCGCTACTCGTCGCTCGAAGCGCCCATCGCAACGCTCTGCTAGCCACACGCTGCCCATCCCGCCTTGACCAATTCGTGAGATCAATCGGTACGCGCCTACGGTCCGGGCTGTTAAAGGCCGCTCCTTCACCGGCTCGAGAGGCCCTCTTTCAAGGAAGTGCTCCTGATTGACAAGGCCATACTCTTTCAAGAGGTCTTGCAGCAGGTCGGCCAGTTCGGGCCTTTCAACTCGAAATGACTGGAGCCAAGCCGCCCTCTCCTGCTCAGTAAGCGAGAGCACGTGGTCCAGGTAAGGACTGATTTCCTGCCAGCGTTCCGGACTCAGTGTGGACATGACGCTCTTCAGATTTCCAGATCCGCGCGAAGACTGTGGTGAAGGTAAATACGCGCCTTCTCCCACTGTCGCTGGACGGTCCGTTCAGAAATGCCCTTCATAGCCGCGATTTCGGCGAAGGTGAACCCACAAAAAAATCTTAGATCAACGATTTCCGCTAGTTCTGATTCAGCCTTGGCGAGCTCGTCTAATGCCTCGCTCACTTCCGTGAGCTTGCGATCGTCGACCGCATTTTCGGCTCCGGTTTCCAGCGACGTAATGTGGAATTGACCGCCCCGTTTTTGAGCGTGACGGTTTCGAGCATAATCGATGACCAGCCCGCGCATCACGCGTGCGGCATATCCCATGAATCGCGCTTGGTCGGGAAAGGAAGTGCCTTCCTTCGCAGCGATCTCTAGATATGCTTGGTGCAAAAGGGTTGTAGCGCCCAGGGTCACCGGAACACCCTGCCGACCCAACTCGCGCCTCGCCATCTGACGCAGCTCCGAGTAAAGTGCGTCGAATAGCGCATCCGCAGCCGCACGATCTCCTAGGTCAGCCGCAGAAATCAGCGCTGGAATCGAGGAGGCCAAATGGCCCTCCCTATTGCAGTGGGGACAAAGATGTTTGCAAAACAGTCTCGCAATTTACGAAAGGAGTCAAGAAAGCAGCGGACAAATCTCAGGCCGAAATCCTACACCGCGTAAGCGGCTTAGAGCACTAGCTTGACAAACGCCGCTACTGCCGTATCCCCTGGGCGGGTATCATCCGCCCCTCGTTCAGCGATCAGCTAGACTGCCTACCTCAGAGCGAGTAACTCCTCTTCGATTGGACGGCCAGTAGTCTCAGCCTGCTTCCATTTCCGATACACGTTCGCGACCGCGAGCGTCCAGAACGGAATCAAATCAGCTCCGGGTACGAGTTCAGCGATCAACGAAGGAAGGAACTCCCAGTGCCAACCGAGGAGCCGCACTAAAACTATGGCAGCGAGGAAGTCCAAGACGTCATCCAATGGCGATATCGCACCCTCTGCAAAAAGAGGAAAAGCGATGATTTGTAGCGCATCGGCTGTCACCGCCAACATCATCGCGGCGCGAAAGCGCGAGCGGGGTGAGGCCAGGAACGATTCGTCGGACATCGTAATATTGCTCATGGAATCCATTTTAGCAAAAAACGCTCACCGACGCGCATGAGCCGAATTTGTGTCGTCGGCACTCAGGCGATAGCATCTTCGAATGAATGCTGAGATCTTACTTGGCACTTCGTCTTTTACAGCTGCAGGCTGGGCAGGCTCTTTCTATCCACGAATGAAATCGGCCGATTACTTGGCCTTCTACTCCACGAAATTTGACACCGTCGAAATCGACGGCAGTTTCTACAGTTGCCTCTCGATGGCAACTCTCCACAACCACCTCCGACCGTGCACCCGTCCTCGGATGAATCAAGCGGCATGCTACTCTTGCGTCTAGACATTATGAATGAACTCCATGCCCTAGTCGTGCACCACGGGTACATCATCATTTTCCTCATCGTTTTGGCGGAAGCGCTCGGGATTCCGGTACCGGCCGCACTTGCGCTGGTTATCGGCGGAGCTGCGGTGGCGTCGGGTGCCTTGCGCCCGTCAGCGGCAGTGCTTACTGCCGTGATGGCGATGCTGGTAGGAGACTCCCTGCTATATCTGAGACCCCGCCAACACCGCAAACGTGTCCACGAGGAATGTGGCCAGAACTCCGCAGACACATACTAGCCTCGTTGTCCGGGTTGGTAGCGCCGTGACCGAAGTTTTTGATAAGTCCTACGGGCAGCGAACGCGACCGACCACAATCAGGGATACACGGGTAAGCCTGTATGTACTTCTGAAAACCAAGAGTCTATATTTCGGTGCATCATGTGGCGGAGGTGCGCTCATGTCTACTTCCGAGTCGAATCCCGGTGAAACTCCTCTAACCATTCGTTTGCGCAAAATGGCAATTGAACTTCAAGAATTGGAACGCACGGTCGTCAGCGGCAATCTGGACCCCAGGGTGTTGAACGAGTTTCGCAATTCGGTGGACCACATTCGGAACACGGCCTGGGCGGTTCAACAATGGGTTGGAGCAGAAGAAAAGGCAGGAGACCCCTATGCTGTTTTACCCACTCTTACCGCCCAGCGCGTCAAGCGTGCGGCTCAGCTCGCAAATGATTTATGCCTGGACCTTCAGACCGTGGAAGTAACAGCGGAGACAGAGGGAGTTGGCGACCTTTTTCGGGCTGTGGACGACTTGCGGAGGCGGTTGGAGTTATTGTTCAAACGGGAGTCGCCTCAACCCCGTTAATGAATTCCTAGCACGCCCCTGATCTTTGTGCGGCCCGCCCGTATAGCGTCTTCCCATCGACGTTGAACAGCTGAATGGAGGACCCAGAAGCCACGCTTTTTCTGGCGGTTAGGAACTCGAAAACCCTTACCTCTCTGGAGCATCTAAGTGGATGAGGACTCCTTCTTATCGCAGAGCCCAAACGCCCAAGGCTTGGCACCGTGCAAAGGGACCCCTCTCACAACCAAGCCGCATACTCTGTATTAGGAAAGGAGTCCTCTTCAGCCCAAATTTTTCTAAATCCTTCTGAACCAACCCGATTGGGAAATCAAATCATTCGTCCGTTACCGCAGGTATTCGGTCCTATGATTCGCCGCCTTCTTGGGCGGATTGCACCTCTCTAAGGCCATATCCAGTTCGATTCCTCACGAGACATCGATTGCTGTCAGTGTCGTTTCCGTTCTAGCTCCCGGTAAACGATTTATCGGCGCTCCGACTAGAGCCCGCCAGTACCTATTCGGAGATGACGCGGTCAGCCCATTCGATCAGAGAAACAAAAACGGCGGGATTACCGAACTTCGCGTTCCAGTTCGCTAGGTCATTTTCCGAGACCCCACGGGCCCGGGAGCAAGCTCCTCAAGCAAACACGGGAATGCGTTTGGCGACGACCTTCTCGCGCAACTCGCTGAGAGGCGGCCAACCAATGGGAATCACTGCGTCCAAGGTAGCCTTGCGCATCAGATAGTTCGCGTCAGCAGTCAGGAATATTTGAACCTCGTGGCCAGCGTCCGCCAACGCAAGTGCGTGCGCGAACACGAACGACGCTCTGGTCGGGTCGTCAGTCCCCCATGAACTTCTCATCAAGATCCTTAGAGTCTTTTTCGATTCCTGTGGCTTTGTTCCCAGCGCGAGAAACGGGAGACCCAGCAACTGCGACAAGAATCTGCGTCTGGCCATGCTCTTTTCTCCTGAGTTTGCATTCGCCCTAGCGGAAGATTTTCGAGACAATACTCTGCGCCCTCGCCAGTGTCAAAGACCAAATTGCGCAGAAACACGGTGCCCATGAGGGAATGCCTGCTTGAAGTTCGTCGGTGGTTTGAGATTACGCGAGCCGCGGACGAGCCCTGCACTGGAGGCGCGCAGAACATTGACTTGTGGGTGAGCGCTGCCTAAGATGCTCAGCGCATGCCCGATTCATCCTCCTTAACAGGTCGCACAATCTCTCACTATCGTATCGCCGACAAGCTCGGCGGCGGAGGCATGGGCGTGGTTTACAAGGCGGAGGATATCCGCCTTCACCGATCGGTCGCGCTCAAATTCCTGCCGGACAATACCTCGAACGACGCTGCGGCTCTCGAACGATTCCGTCGCGAGGCCGAAGCTGCATCGGCTTTGAACCATCCGAACATTTGCACGATTTACGACATTGGCGAAGAAGATGGGCGAGCTTTTATCACGATGGAATTCATCGACGGGCAAACGTTGAAACACCGTATCGATGGCAGGCCGCTACGGGTAAATGAGGTGCTCGACATCTCGATTCAGATCGCTGACGCGCTCGAAGCGGCGCACTCGAAGGGAATCGTGCACCGCGATATCAAGCCGGCCAATCTCTTCATTGCTAAGAACGGCCAGGCGAAAGTGCTCGACTTTGGCCTAGCGAAACTAACGGCGGTGCAGCAGCCTGTGGCGGACGCCGTGGGCGTGTCTTCGTTGCCGACAGCGGTCGGCGAAACGCTGCTCACAAGCCCGGGAAGTTCGCTCGGGACGGTGGCCTATATGTCGCCGGAACAGGCGTTGGGCGAAGAACTCGACGGACGCACCGATCTATTTTCGCTTGGCATCGTGATCTACGAGATGGCAACGGGGCGGCAGGCGTTCCCCGGTGCCACGTCCGCGGCTGTTTTCGATGCGATCCTCAACCGCACCCCGGTCGCCGCAGAATCCCTGAACCCGAAAATTCCACCGAAGCTTGACCAAATTCTTAGCAAAGCGCTCGAAAAGGACCGCCGACTTAGGTATCAGACCGCATCGGATTTGCGCGTTGATTTACAGCGGCTAAAACGCGAAACAGAAGCATCGCCGGGGACGGAAAGCGGCCGCCAGACGACCACCACGGAAGTTCCAGGATCGCGCCGAAGCGCTTCTGTGGCTACAGCGACCGCCGCCGAGAGCGTTCCCCAAAGAGGGAATTATCTGGCTTTCGCGGCCGCCGCTTCCTTGGTTGCGGCGCTGCTTGCCGGCGCGTATTTCCTCGGTAGGCGCGAAGGGCTCGCGGCATCGATTTCGCCGCCCACCTACCAGCAGCTGACCTTTCGCGGCGGAACAATCCGCCTGGCGCGCTTTGCTCCGGATGGGAAAACGATTATTTACAGCGCAGCGTGGGAAGGGAACCCCGTCGAACTCTTCACCACCCGCCCTGAGAGCCCCGAATCGCGGCCATTTGGACTCTCCGAAGCTGAGGTACTTTCCATCTCCGTGAATGGCGAGATGGCTGTGCTCCTGAAAAGTCGGAACGTGGCGCCGTACATCAGCGAAGGAACGCTGGGACGGGTCCCGCTCGGAGGAGGAGCGCCGCGCGAAGTTTTGGAACACGTGCAATGGGCTGATTGGTCTCCCGATGGGTCGAATTTGGCGATTATCAGGGAATATTCTGGCCAAAGCCGTCTTGAATATCCGATCGGGAAGATTTTGTACCAGACCGGTGGCTGGCTAAGTCATCCGCGCGTCTCGCCCAAGGGAGATTCAGTAGCGTTCATCGAGCATCCTTTGAGGCGCGACGATGCGGGCTTGATCGCGATAGTGGATTTGAGAGGTACGAAGAGAACTTTGTCGTCAGGATGGGAGACGGTGTGGGGCCTGGGGTGGTCTCCGACTGGAAGTGAAATCTGGTTCACGAGTACGCGAATTGGATACGGCCGCTTTCTCTCCGCCGTGGACCTGAATGGCAAGGAACGTCTTCTGGCTCGAGAGCCAGGGACCCTTACGCTCCAGGACGTGGCACGAGATGGCCGCGTTCTCTTGACTCGGGACGTTCCGCGCGTCGGGATGGTAGGACTTGCGCCGGGAACGACCAAGGAGCGCGATCTTTCATGGCTCGATTGGTCTGCCCCTCGCGATCTTTCCGCGGACGGATCTACTCTTCTTTTCGTCGAATCGGGTGAAGCCGGTGGGGACAACTATGCTGCTTATCTGCGCAAGACGGACGGCACGCCCGCAATACGCCTGGGCGAGGGGACTGCGTTCGCTCTTTCTCCCGATATGAAATGGGCCGTGGGCGGTCTTCCCAGATCGCCAATACAGTACTATCTGCTGCCAACGGGTGCGGGTGAACAAAGGCCCCTGACGAATGACAAAATTAACCACGCGGATGCGCGATGGTTCCCGGATGGGAAGAGAATCGTATTCTCAGGCGATGAGCCGGGCCACGGGGTGCGTCTCTATGTCCAAGATATCTCCGGAGGGGAAGCGCGCCCCATTACGCCGGAAGGCGTGAACTCAAGTTTATTCGCGATTGCTCCTGATGGAAAACTCATCTCCGAGGTAGGGCCCGATGGAAAGACGTATCTCTATCCTGCCGAAGGCGGAGATCCGCAGCCAGTTGCAGGCTTCGCACCCGGCGACGCGCCAATCAGCTGGACCGCTGACGGCCGTTCGCTCTTCATGTACCACCTGGGCGAGATTCCCGCGAAGGTATACCGAATCAATCTGGCCACTGGACACAAGGAATTCTGGAAACAGCTTCAGCCGCCGGATATCTCGGGCGTCACGGAGATTACCGGAATCCTGATTACGCCCGACGGCCGCAGCTACGTCTACGAATACGCCCGCACTCTTTCGGATCTCTACCTCGTTAAAGACGTGAAGTGATGGATAAAAATCCAAAACATGCCGGCCCTATATCGAATCATATATTTGCACTGATGGTTGCCGGACATTGCTTTGTGATCGCAGAAAAATGCGATCTTGGCGATCCGAGCAACTCTTCTAAGCTGATATGAAATTAGGGTTGAACAAGTCGCCCAGGCAGCGGAACTGAGCGCAAAGCTGGCAAGAAGAATCATTCGAGCGATGCGAAACGTTTTGGAAATCATGACGGTCTCCTCGTCCCTGTAGTTCGACAGTCTGGACTTCATGTTGCTAGCAGGGATTCCTTAAGAGGCGTTATCACTCACAACCGCCGATTACTTGTGATAAGCAATTTATCGACAGTTAGCCGGTTGAAACACATCATGCTTATAGTCCATTCGCTCCTGGTGATCGCACTCTTGCTGTCCGGGGTTCGACCTGCTGCAGCTCAGGATCTTGCGCCGAGAGCTTATGTCATCACGCCGCTACACTCTAGCGCGGTCAATTTGACTTGGTCTTTCTATGACGGTGGTCTCAATTTTAACGGCACAGTTCCAATCACAGGGGCAACGGGAACATACAGCATACCCAACATTACCCTCTATCATTCGTTTGGCTTTTTCGGACGCTCCGCCAACATAACCGTTGCGCTTCCGTACGGGGTCGGAACCTTTAGTGGCCAAGTGCTTGGCTCAAACAAATCTGTTTACCGCTCGGGCCTACTCGACTTCGTCAGTCGATTCTCCGTGAACCTCATAGGTGGCCCAGCCATGCAGGCCCAGGAGTTCGGCAAGTGGAAACAAAAAGTGATTTTGGGCGCGAGCGTAAAGATCGTAGCACCCACCGGACAGTACAGTCCGACGAAGCTTGTTAATTGGGGAATTAATCGCTGGGCTATTAAGCCCGAATTCGGCTATTCCGAGCGTTGGGGCCATTGGATTCTCGACGCATATGCTGGAGTATGGCTCTACACGACCAACCCCGCGTTCTACGACATACCGAAACCCGAGCCGCAGACGGAATCACCGATTGGGAGCTTTGAGGGGCATTTGAGTTATACCTTCAAGGAGCGAGCCTGGGTCTCCCTCGACGGTAATTTCTGGTGGGGAGGGATCACTGCTCTCAACAGCATTCGCAACCTAAAGACAAAGCAAAACGTTTGGTCTGAATCTCCGCTGCGCTGCCGATCCATAATTCGTAATCCAGTTCTCCCTTGAAGAGCACCTACCAGTGCGTTCCGACCCATGAAT
>Ga0306920_100001502_pt1 | contig 29066 bp, 23 predicted proteins | sample flu12Cox44000170_FD_204666 | JGI IMG/M metagenome (GOLD analysis project Ga0306920, IMG submission 204666) | Lab enrichment of tropical soil microbial communities from Luquillo Experimental Forest, Puerto Rico - flux4day.12C.oxic.44.000.170 (v2)... | ecosystem: Environmental > Terrestrial >... | reverse complement strand
GGCCTGCTCAATCCGATCGCCAGCCGATGGCAGCCATGAGCGAGGCTTCCGCGCGGTGATCGCCCCAACCTTGCTAGGCGACGACAATAACGGCCAAACCCCAACCGTCAGAGCTTGTGTGTTCTTCACGCAACGATCCATCGCGCTAACACGCAATGCCAAGTCTCAAGCCCACGTGCTGAATGTTTCCCAGCCTCGGCAGCGGCGGCTATAGTGCCGGGAAACGCGATCGGGGGGCATGGCATGACCATGTCGAGGGATGAGCTGCTGCGTCCGTCACTCGGCGACGCGGATGCCGCGCGAGCGCCGTACTCGGTTCGGACAACCTTCCTCACGGCATTCTTTGGTGGCCCATTGGCGGCTCTCGCCATCATCGCCCTGAACTCTGTGAGGTTGCGGCGGTGGCTACCTGATCTGCCCGTCCTTGGGGTAGTGCTGGTCGGTTTCATCGCCCTTGTCCTCGCCCTGGACCGGACTGATTGGGGTGGCAGCTTCCGTGCATATCTTTATGGAATGGCGGGTCAGCGAGCACTCACATATTTCTTTAGGCTCATCGCACTGGGCTTCTTCGGCATGGGATATGCGCTGCACCGTAAGGAGCAGCGCAGTGCCGATTTGGTCGGCATGGCGCGGCCGAATGGATGGATCGCCGGCATTGCGTGCGGTATTGGCGGCCTGGTCGTACAGGTGGCATTCGCGCAATTTAGCCGAGCGGGACTATGACAGGCTCGCTGCAACAAGCGATCGCTGAGATCGATGCATTGCTCGAGCGTCGCCGGACGGCTCAAGCGAGAGTTCGGTTGCAGGGTGCGCTTGCGGAATACCCCAACGACTGGCGCCTAATTTTGCAGGCATCGTGGGTGGAATATCTCGATAGGCACTTCGATGCGGCGATGGCCATGCTCCAGCAGGTGCTTGCTCAAGCGCCGCAGAGCCAACCGGCGCGGGCCCTTCTCTTTGAGCTCCAGCTTGAGAAGAATGAATTGGTGGGGGCTGAGCAAGTCATCGTGCAATTGCTGAGAGAGCAACCGGAAGCCGCTCATTACTACGGTCGCTACGCGGAAGTTATGATCCGTGCCATGCAGCTGCAGAAGGCGCGGGCCCTATGTCGAGAGGGACTCAGGTACAATGCCGATGATCCAAGTTGCCTTGCCGCGGACTCATTGTGCGATCTGATCGAGCGACCCCGCGGAGCGACCAGTCATTCGTTGCAACAGCTCCTCGTCTACCACCCGCAGTGGCTGCGAACCCTGGTGCTCGTCGCGGTTACTTTGCACGATCGCGGCGACTACAATGGTGCATTGCGAATTGCGCAAGAATTGGTACGCGCGCAGCCAGACAATCCGGATCTTGTCCAGCTTGCGGCAGAATTGAAGGCGACAACACACTGGTCATTGCTGCCTCTGTGGCCGTTGCGTCGCTGGGGTTGGGGAGGATCGATTGCGCTCTGGCTTCTGGGTATGGTGGCCGTGCATACACTTGCTCGCAGCAACCCAGTCGCTGCAGCCATACTGGGCTTCTGCATCTTTGGATATGCGGTGTACAGCTGGGTGTGGCCACCGATCTTGCGTCGGTGGGTCTTCAAGGTTTGATGGTAAGCTGGAGACTTCAGTGATCGAACGCAATGAACTTGAGCAACACCTGCTGCGCCATCCCTTTGATGCGGAGGCTCGCACTAAGTATGGTCATGCGTTGCTCGATGCGAACGAACCTGAAGGCGCCCTCGTCCAATTCGAGCTTATCTGCCAACAGCGGGCCCAAGAGGCCACCGGCTTCCTAGGAGCAGCCGCGTCGCTGCTCAAGTTGCAGAGGACTGCTGAAGCCCTGTCGCGATATGTGCAGGCGCGCAGCTTAGCCGGCTTTCAAAGCATCGAGGTGTTTGAGCGCCTGGACGCGCAGGCGCGCAGAGGCGGGTCAACGCAGCTGCGGGTCGTCGCGACGTCCGAGCCCTCGAATGTGGTGCCACTGCAGCGTAATCCTGAAGAGCGGGTAAACTTCGCTACGATCGTTGGCAACGAGCAGCTGAAACAGACTATCCGGCTTAAGATCATCGAGCCGTTCGTGAATCCCAGCCTCTTTCAGCGGTTTCGCAAACAGGCGGGGGGGGATCTTGCTCTATGGCCCGCCAGGATGCGGCAAGACGATGATTGCGCGCGCCGTTGCGAACGAATGCAGCGCCGAGTTCATCTCTGTGGGGATCGCCGACGTTCTCAACATGTGGATCGGGGAGAGCGAGCGCAATTTGGCCGCGCAGTTTGATAGGGCTCGCTCGAAGGCACCCTGTGTCCTGTTTTTCGATGAACTGGACGCTCTCGCGTACTCGCGCTCCAAGGCCAATTCAGAGCATACGCGTACGGTCGTGAATGAATTTCTCGTTCAGCTCGATGGCATCGGGAAGGACAATCGCGGTGTCCTGATCCTGGCCGCCACCAACATGCCGTGGGACGTCGACCCTGCCATGAAGCGGCCTGGGCGCTTCTCCCGTCAGATTTTTGTGCCACCACCTGACGTGGAAGCGCGGCAAAGGATGTTTGAGATCAAGCTCGGCGGCGTGCCTCAGGGTGTACTCGATGTCGTGGCGTTGGCGCAACGAACGGTGCATTTTTCCGGAGCCGACATCGACGGCCTAATCGAACTGGCGAAGGAAAAAGCGCTCCACCATGTACTGCTCCAGAAGCAGGAGCGTCCACTTGAACAGGGGGATCTCGAGGAGGCGATCAAAGACATTTCACCGTCTACGCTGGAGTGGCTGCGAACCGCGCGCAATTTGGTCAAGTACGCCGGCATTGACGGTTCGTATCGCGACGTTGAAGACTACCTGAAGAAAGCCAAGCTTCTATAGATCTTGCGCAAGCTCGTCGAAAGGATTGGACGCAAGGTGCGGCTTGATCCCGATCGTAGGGTCTTTCGTCTCCATCATCCGTCTACGGCCCGAGGTCGCCTCGCTATCCCTCAAATCTTCGGATGGCGGCCGCTGTCTGGCGCTGAGCATGTTCCCGTAGAAGCCCGAATGGATAAGCGTCGGAGGAAGCCGCGGCAGCCATGGCAGGGCCCGACCTGTTGCTTTCTGAAAGGCGCGCTTTATCGGCAGCCCCCTTCGTTTCGCCCACCGGCATGTCCATTAGGACCGGACCGCGCTCGGGATTGATGGCGCGGAGCCATTCCCGCTCGGAAGCACCCCAGGTGTCGTCAGGCATCGTCAGGCTGCACAGCGCTTGGCGGGGCCAGCCATCACATCGCCGCGGTTGCATTGTTGCCGAGCAAGATGGGGCAAGCAGTCGCGTGGTCCGCCTTGTCATCGCACCCCTGTCGAATTTGCTCAACAAGCGTGTTGACTGGGTGCATGCCGGAACTACTCTGCCAACACCTTCATCTGGTCCATCCGCAGATGGCCAATTCCATGTCGCGCCTATCACCTTTGCTCGCGCCGCGCTCCGTAGCGATCATCGGCGCCTCGCCGCGCTCGAATACGCTTGGCAACAACGTCGTCGTGAACCTGCGGCGCTTCGGCTATCCGGGTCGCATCTTTCCGGTGCACCCGAGCGCACCGGAGGTCGCTGGCCTGCCGGCGTACCGCGGCTTTGCGGAGCTGCCTGAGCCGGCTGAGTGCGCCGTGCTCGCCCTACCGGCCGACAAGATTTCTGCGGCGCTGGAGGAAGGCGCCGCGCGCGGGTTGCGGGCCGCCGTGGTGTTTGCGAGCGGATTTGCTGAACTCGGCGGGGAAGGCCGAGCGCGGCAGCGCGAGCTGCACGCCCTCTGCGCCCGCTCGGGCATTGTGTTGTGCGGGCCGAATTGCCTGGGCCTCGTCAATGTCCACGAGCGTGTGTCGCTCTACAGCTCGGGCATTCCCGAAGGCATGCGAGAGGGCAGGTTCGCCGTCGTTTCCCACAGCGGCTCCGCGTGCATCGCGCTCTCCACGCTCGGGCGCTTCGGCTTCTCCTACCTCGTCTCGGTCGGCAACGCCGCGGTGCTCGACGTGGTCGACTATCTCGAGCACCTCGCTCTTGACGCCGAGACCAGGGTCGTGGCGCTATTCATCGAGACGCTGCGCGATCCAGCCGCCTTCGCTCGTGCCATGCACGCGATGCATGCAGCGGGCAAGTCCGTCGTCGCACTAAAGGTCGGTCGGTCGGCAAGGGGCGCGGCGGCGTCAGCCGCCCACACCGGCGCGCTCGCCGGGAACTGGGACGCCTATCAGGCCTATTTCCGACGCCACGGCGTCATTGCGGTCGACGATTTGGACGAGCTAGCCGAGTCGGTTGAGCTGGCGCTTAAGGTCCGCACTCCGCCACGGGCGGATGGGGTGGCGGTGATCGCAGTGAGCGGCGGCGAAACCTCGCTTGTGGCGGATCTTGCCGAGCGCAGTTGCGTGCGGCTGCCGGAGTTTTCACCGGGGACGGTGACGCGGCTGAGGTCGGTGATTCCCGCCTTCGGTAGCATCGGCAATCCGCTCGATACCACCGACCGCGGTGTATATGACGCTCAGAATGTTTATGGCGGATCGATTCGGGCCATTGCCAACGACCCTGCGGTGTCGCTCATCGCCGTGGTGCAGGATTGCTCGCCGGGTCTGTCGACGCGCGGTGCCGACAACTACCGGCGCATCGCCCAGACCGTCGCGGACGCCTCGCGTGAGGTCGCCAAACCGGTGGTATTCTTCAACACGGCCGCCGGCGGCATCCATCCGCACGTGGTCGAGCCCTTCGCGGGGACCAGCGTCGCCGTCATGCAAGGCGCGCGCGCGAGCCTGCTGGCGATCAAGCGCCTGATCGAGCACGCGCGCTTTGCTCCAGGCGTGGAGCCTGGTGCGCTCACACCTGTGCTGGCATGGCGGAAACGGTTGGAGACCGGCTTGGCCTTGACAGAGCGTGAGTCGAAGGCGTTCCTGGCCGACCACGGCATCGCGGTGACGCGCCAGACGCTGGCGCAGGATCCCCCGTCCGCGGTGCAAGCCTCCGCGGACATGGGTTATCCTGTGGTTTTGAAGATCGAGTCGCCGGACCTGCCGCACAAGACCGAGGTGGAGGGCGTGCGCGTCGGCCTGGTCGATGCCCCCGCCGTCGCAGCCGCGTTCGAGGCGATCATGGCGGCCGCCCGGCGGCATGCGCCGACGGCGCGGCTTGAGGGCGTGCTGGTGCAGGAGATGATCGCCGGCGGCACCGAGCTGATCGCGGGGCTTTCACGCCAAGACCCCTTCGGCATGTGCATCCTCGCCGGCGCAGGCGGGGTGCACGTGGAACTCGTGCGCGACGCGGCCCTGGACCTTTGCCCCATCGACGAGGCTGGCGCCCATGCGCTGCTCGGACGCACGCGGGCGCGCCGCCTGCTGCAGGGCTTCCGCGGTCAGCCCGTGGGCGATACCGATGCATTTGCCGCGCTCCTCGTGCGCCTGTCCCAAATCGGCGCGGCCTACCAGGGCCTGCTCGAAGCGGTGGACTTGAACCCCGTCGCCGTGCTGCCGGCAGGTCACGGTGCCCGCGTGCTCGATGCTCTCGTCATTCCTCGCAAGCCACCCAGCCAAGGACATCCATGACCTACGCCACCATCAAGCTTGAGCGCGACGACGTGCTCGCCATTCTCACCCTGAACCGACCGGAGAAGATGAACTCTCTCTCCGACCAGCTGCTCGCCGATTTTCGCGCCGCGCTCGAGGAGTGTGAGCATGACCAAAGCCTGCGCGCGATGATCGTCACGGGTTCAGGCAAGGCGTTCAGCGCTGGGTTTGATATCTCGCCGCGTGAGAAACCGCGGACGACGGTGCAGGATTGGCGTGACCATGCCAAGGACGGCAACGAGACGTGGCTGCGCGTCTGGCGCTCGCGCTTACCGGTCGTTGCGGCGGTGAACGGCTATTGCCTCGGCGGTGGCTGCGACCTCGCGATGACCTGCGACTACACGCTTGCCGCGGACAATGCTCAATTCGGCGAGCCTGAGATCGAGTTCTGCTCGGCCCCACCGTTCCTCATCATGCCGTGGGTGCTCGGCATGAAGCATACCAAGGAGCTGCTACTTTTGGGTGAGCGCGTAAGCGCGGCCGAGGCGTTCCGCATGGGTCTCGTCAATCGCGTGGTGGGAGCCGACCGGCTGATGGACGAGGCGAACAAGGTAGCCCTGCGTATGGCAAGTCTGCCCGCCCTCGCCATGAAGCAGAACAAGGAAGCGATCAATCGCGCCTACGATATGCGTGGTCTGCTGGGCAACATCGAATACGGCCAGGAGATGTTCTGCCTCACCTCCATGGCGCAATCGCCGGAGGGTCAGGAGTTTCGCAAGATCGCGCGGGAGCAAGGGCTCAAGGCAGCCATTCGCTGGCGGGACCAGCGCTTCAAGAACAGGAGAGATGCGTGATAAGAACGGGCGAGCAGTACAGAGGTTCGATCCGCGACGATCGGGAGGTCTACATCGACGGCGACCGGGTCAGGGACGTGACCCGGCACCCGATGCTCAAGCCGCTGATCGATATCCGCGCCCGCATTTACGACATGCAGCACGACCCGAAGACGCGGACGCTCATGACGGTGGATCAGGACGGGGATAGGGTCGCCATTCCCCAGAAGCTTCCCTACGAGCAGGCGGATTGGCATGCCAAGCGTCGCGCCGTCGACGCCGTGATGTGGGATATCGGCGGGATCGTGACTCGCGTCGGCGACGAGACGGTAGGCGAGATGTGGTCGCTGTGGGACGGCAAGGCCGTCCTCGACGAGATCGATCCCAGGTTCGGCAAGAACATCGAGGCGCATGTGCACAGCGCCGTGAAGCTCGATCCATTCCACGTGTCGGCCAACACCGATCCCAAAGGCGACCGCTCGAAGCGGCCGCAGGATCAGGACCCCGACTTCCTCGTCCATGTCGTCAAGGAGACCGACGCGGGCATTGTCATTCGCGGTGCCAAGTATGAGACGGCCTCGGCTTACGCCAACCAGGCGTTTCTGAAGCCGACCATCGCGAACTGGGGCGATGCGAAGCTTTCCGATTATGCCGTGGGCTGCATCGTCAAAATGAATGCGCCAGGCGTCAAGCACATCTGCCGCACCGGTTTCGCGGGCCGCCGCGATGCGCGCGATTATCCGCTGGCCAGTCGCTTCGACGAGGTCGACACGCTCATGGTTCTGGACAATGTCTTCATCCCCTGGGAGGACATCCTGTTCTATCGCCACACCCGTGCGGCAGGTTTCATTCGCGCCACCCTGCACCGCTATTCGGCCTTCCCCTTCGTCCAGCGCACCCTGCAGGCCGCCGATCTGATGATCGGCGCTGCGCTATGGAATGCGCGTCAGACGGGACTGGAGAAGCAGCAGGCGGTGCAGGAGAAGCTCGCCGAGCTCGCGACCTGGCGGGAGGGCATCAACGCACACCTGACGGCTGCCATCATCATGGGCAAGAGGAGCGATTCTGGGCTGCTGATGCCCGACCAGTCGCTGCTCATGACGGGGCGCTACCACGCCATCTCGAACCTGCCGCGTATGATGCACATTTGCCGCGAGCTGATGGGCGGCCAGATCTGCGTCACGCCCGACATAGCCGCCTTCGAGGCGCCCGAGAGCAAGCCATGGCTGCAGAAATTCTACTCGATCAACGACGTTTGGGCGGCGGAGGACCGGCGCAAGCTGCTGGCCTTCGCCCGCGATCTGCTCAATTCGGACTATGCCGGCCACCGGCTGACGTTCCAGCTGTTCGCTCAATCGCCGCCCTTCGCGCATCTTGCCGCCATCTATCGCAACTTCGACTGGGCGAACGCGCTCGAGGTCACGCAACGCTGCGCCGGCCTATCCGACAGGATATGGGCTGGCCAGCAACGTCCGAATAAGCCGCACGCCACCTGATCGCCGGGCCTGAGCAATGGCACACAAGCGCATCCGCAAGTTCAACACCAAGGACACCTATCCCGAGCAGAGGCTCGACAACGATCTCTGCCAAGTCGTGGTCGCCGGAGGCACGATGGTGTTCGTGCGCGGCCAGATCGGCCAGGACCTCGAGACGTCGAAGAGCGTCGGCATTGGGGACGCGGCCGCCCAGGCCGACCAGGCCATGAAGAACATTAAGATGCTGCTTGAGGAGGGGGGCTCCGCGATCGAGCACATTTGCAAGATTACGATCTACATCATCGACCCTCGCTATCGCGAGGAGGTCTACCGGGTGATCGGTCGGCACCTCAAGGGCGTCTTTCCGGTCTCGACCGGCCTCGTCGTCTCGGCGCTGGCGCGGCCTGAATGGCTGGTGGAGATCGATGCCATAGCGGTCGTGCCTGACTGAGGGTGTCATGACGTTCTCGATCGCCGCCCGCTGCCCGCATACAGGCATGTTGGGCATTTCCGTGTCGTCCTCCTCGCCTGCGGTGGCCGCGCGCTGTGCCTATGCGCGCGCCCGGGTTGGCGCCGCCGGAAGCCAAAACATCACGGACCCGACGCTAGGGCCGAAGCTTCTCGACCTCATGGCGCTCGGCGCGCCGGCGCCCGAAGCAGTGCGAATCGTGGCGGGTTCAGCCGCCAATATCGCTTACCGCCAGCTCGTTGCCGTCGATGCGGCCGGACGCACGGGCACCTTCTCCGGAGCAAAGACGCTCGGCACCTTCGCTGCCGCCGAGGGCGAGGGAGCGGTCGCGGCCGGCAATATGTTGAAGAACCAGAAGGTGCCGGAGCGGATGATATCTGCCTTTGCCGGTTCGAGCGGCGGGCTCGGCGGCCGACTTCTCACCGCCATGCGAGCGGGGCTCGACGCCGGCGGTGAGGCGGGGCCCGTGCATTCCGCGGGCCTGCTGCTCGTGCGCGAGGTGTCCTGGCCCGTGGCCAACCTCAGGGTCGACTGGTCCGACGCCGACCCCATCGCCGATCTGCAGCGTTTGTGGGCGCTCTATGAGCCCCAGCTCCAGGACTACGTGACGCGGGCTCTCGATCCGACCGCGGCGCCGACCTTCGGCGTTCCGGGAGAGGAGTAGCGCTGACGGCCGGCTTGAAACTACGTCAGGCTTGTTCGTTCGAGCGATCGAAGCGCTTGGCGCGGTCCGCGGTGTCGCCATTGCCGAGCGCCTGCTCAATGCGGCCTTGCACGGCCATGAACAGCGTGGTCAGCGCGAGGTAGTATAGCCCGGCGGCCGACAGCGCTTCGAGATAGCGGAAGTTCGAAGACGCCGCCTGACTCGCCACCAGCAGCAGCTCCTGCACGCCGATCACCTCGACCAGCGCCGTCAGCTTCAACATGCTGATGAACTGGTTACCGATGGGCGGGATGATGATGCGGAGGGCCTGCGGTAGCACCACCAGCCGCATCACGTGCCTGGGCTTGAGGCCGAGCGCGCGCGCCGCCTCGCGCTGATCCTCCCCTACGGCGCGCAGGCCGGCACGGATGATCTCGGCAACATAGGCGCCTTCATTGAGACCAAGCGCCAGCACGGCGCAGGCAAAGCGCGGCAGGACAATGCCGAATGAGGGCAGGACGTAGAAGGCGAACACGATTTGCAGGAGCACCGGCGTGCCGCGAAAGAGCCACAGATAGGCCTTCGCAATCGCACTCAGAACCGCCGCCCCCGAGTCGCGGGCCATGGCCAAGACCAGCCCCACGAGGAGCCCCAACAGAAGCGACGCAAGGCTGATCCAGAGCGTGGTGAGGGCGGCGACGAAGTAGTCCCAACTCAGGAGATTCTTGAAGAAGATCTGCGCATTGAACAGGCTCATCGCGGATCTCAAAAGGCGGATGCTTGCGGCGGCAGGTTCCACTTCTTGAGGAGCGCGGTGTAGGTCCCGCCCTTGACCATGCCCTACAGCGCGGCCTCCAGGCGCGATTTGAGAAGGGTGTCATCCTTGCGCAGCGCCATTCCGATGTTAGTGTTGACATCGAACGGCGGCCCGGCGAGTTCGTAGGCGTCGGGCGACTCGCCCATCATGGCGGCGATCGTCGCGGTCGAGTTGAGCGCCGCATCGACACGGCCCTGTTGCAGGGCGAGGGCGACCGTATCGCTGCCGGTCAGCGACAGGATGTCGATCTCGGCTTTGCCCGCGGCCTTGCAATCGGCGCTGAGAGCCTTGGTCGACGCTTCGAACGCCGTATTGACGGGTACGGCCGCCTTGACCCCACACAGGCCGTCGCGGCCGGTGATCTTCCTCGGATTACCCTTTTGCACCACAATCTGATTGCCGACAATGACATAGGGGATGAAGTCGGCGACCTGCATGCGCTCGGCCGTCACATAGAGGCCGCTGACGCCAACATCGATGCGATTGCCCAGCAGTGCCGGGATGACGCCCTTGAACTCCATGCCCATCATGTTCGAAGCGAGGTTCACCCGCTTGCCGAGCTCCTCCATGAGATCGACGTCGAAACCCTGGGCCTTGCCGTCGCGCATGAACTCGAAGGGCTTGAAGGTTGGCGAGCAGCCTCAGGTCAGCTTACCGGGCTCGACCGTCTTCAAATCTTGAGCGCGCGCGGGAGCGCAAAGGAGGACCAGGGCAGCAGTGAGCGCGTGGCGGAGCATGGCAGTTCACTCTTTCTGAGGTGGATGATCGTTCAGGCAGTGTGTGCGCAATGGTGATGGGCGGCGCTTGAGAGAAGCGGTCGCGGGAGAGCTGCCTTGATAGTCGCTTGAAGAGAGTTCGTCACCTCAGGGGCGACGAAGCTATAAATTAGATCGGAACCTCAATGACATAGACGCACCGTTGCCTCTCTAGCAACCCGCGGGCCCGATGCGTTGGCCTCGACCCATCCACTCGGCGACGCGCCAGGCGGGGGGGTGGGCTTGACTGACCCTCGCTCGCTGCGGCGCCTTGAGCATCGCAGATGGGCCATGACGCCCCGCTCCGTCAGGACAGGGCACGTCCCCTCTTCTTGCCTCAGATCATTGCCTAGAAGGATTGAGGCAAAAGGCAACGCACCCTGCCAAACTGGAGCTTGCTCGCCCTGGCCAGCGCTGCGCCATCCGTAGCGAACCTGATTTCCGGTACGGAACATTCTTGAAGCCGGCGCGGCCCGCAACAACTCGACCTCGGGCGACACCGCCGCGGGAAGCGGCGCAGGCCTGATGCGAGCCGTGGGAGCCTAGCGGCGCGCGCGAGTGGCGTCAGTTGCTCAGCACCACCGTCAATTGACGCGTCCGCCCATCTAGTAGGCCCATGATCCAGGCTCGCGCTTCGCGACTGTCGTTCTCGTAAGGATTGTCGGCACCGGTGCAGCCGCGTCGCCCAGCGAGGTAACCTTGGCGGTGAGCCGCATCGCAGCGATGGGTGCGCGCCGCCTTGGGGTCGTCATCGGACATGGCGGCGCGCCTATCTGACTTGCTGCCGATCAGCTGACTTGATGTTTCGCGGATCAGGGCCTGACTACTAACACTGACGCTCCGTCGAAAGACGAAAAAGCAGGCCCCCGAATAGACAGGATTCCTGCGATTAGCCCGCCCGGCCGCGGGCTTGCCAACGAGCCGGCTCAAAAACGGACGAGAGTGGCGACTATTCCAGCCATAACGCTCACGGGTCCTATTCGTCGTGATCAAAGGTGATGCCAATCCAGTCACCAGGCTCGCGTCGAATCGCGCGGCGATCACTGGGGCAAATGGCCACCGCTTTGATCCACTTGAAAGAACCCGAGCTTGGGTAGCTCACGCGACTCAACGGCTGAGATGCGCCGTCAGTTGCCGAGTGACCATTCAGCATTTGCGGCGCACGGGGTTGGCGCCCACCCCCGCAGTGGCGTCGACCTCCCACGCGCCCGAGCGAGTAGGCTTGGGCAGCAAGGGCACGTCGTCGCCGCTGGTTATTGAGCGAACACCCTCAGGGGTAGGGACGCACGTTGCCAGGCTGGACGTTGCTCATCGTGGCCAGCGTTTGGCCATCTTCGCCAGCCCGCCTCATTGATGGGCGTTGATCGCGGTCCTAAGCGTCGACAGTAGGCTCTGATCCTCGAGATGTTCCTCCTCGGTATTGAGGATGGCATGAAAGGCTGCGACCTTGATTTTCTTGATTTCTTGCTGGTCGAGTGAAATGTCGGGGAAAGCAGCATCGCAGATGATATCTATGAGACGCTCAGCACCGTCCAGACGACCCCATAGATAGTCGCTTTCGCGCAGCGAGCGGCTGAAGAATCCCGCAAAGTGCCTCAGCTCCGCGCCCTTCAGGGTCGCACTGGTTGCTCCCGCGCGGAGCGAAACCGCATCCGCGGGACTAACGCGATCGACGCGGATTTCGTCATGCTCGCCAAGGTCACGCCAATCGGGGAGCGTGAACGTCAGAACATCCCACAATGCGAACCCAACGTAGTGTAACACCACTTCGTGCCGAAATGCCTGGGGCACGGACCGCCCGAGGGCGGAGCCGGCGATGGCATCGAGCTCGTGGTCGATGGTGTTGAGATTAAGCTCATCCGCGAGCTGGCTCATAATGTCATCAACCCTGTCGGACAGGGACTTCTCGGTGAACAGGTGAGGCGCACCCGATTTATCGGTCGATACATCAAGGGCAGCAGCGAGGGCGACCAGACGCGCTCGGATACCTGGATAGGCAAATTCCCCCGACCGCAGCGTCCGCAGCCGCGTGAGCGGTCGCTGAAACCGCTGTTTTAGATCGTCGATTTGCGCCGGCTCAAGGCCGCGAAATGCCGGCTCCTCGAGGCGCCCGTAGAGCTGATTGAGGGCACGGACCACAAACGATAGCCTTCGGCGGCGAAAATCGATGTCAAAATGCAGCAAGAAATCAATCCATGGGGTGGCATGCGATCCATCATTGACGGAACCGCCGCCGAGCAGCGCGCCGTGCGGCGGCATCACTCCGCGACGGGTGCCCCAAGCGCGGATGGCGTCAGCGAGCACGCGGTATCGCGGCGAATCCCTGTCAAGCTCTGCCAGCTCGCAGGCCAACTCAACGACCTGCTCGAGGGCCGAGCCGGCTTTGAGCCGCGCATAGACCTGGTAGGCATAATTCGCTAGCCGTGCCGAAAGTGCGTTCGCCGCCTCGCGCCAGCGCTGGACGGTGCGCGCGCCGTCAGTCCTGGCGCTGATGTTGCCGACGACTTCGGAGACCAGCTGATCGATCTGCGGCCGAGCCGCTTCCAGCACGGCCTTCATCTCACGGATGGACGCGTTGAAGGCGGCGATCCTGGCGAGCTCGCCATAGATTGGCTGATGCGATGGTATGTCCGACAGGGCCGCCTTGAGGGTCTGCAGAAAACTGGGCGAGCGGCCGTCGGGCGGGGGCGGAGGACGTTCGGGATCGGGATCGATATAGACAATCCGCCGATCGACCTCGCGAAAGGCGGCGCGTTCATACACCGCCTTGATTGCCGCCGAGAACGGTTTGTCGTTCACAATGCCGCCGTCCAAGAACGACGTCTTGGCTGGGTCGATTCCGGCGCGCGCGTGCTCCCTAAAATTGGTCTCCATGAATCGAGTCCGGTCCGACCAGCTCGACTGTCGCTGCTCGAGCAGACGATCGAGATCTCCCAGCTGCGTGGGAGGAAACACGCCGGGAAAGGACGATGTGGCGCGCGCCGCCAGCGCTAATCCGGGCAGATTGCCATCATCAAGATCCGAGATCGAGGTTCCGTCAGACCAGTGACAGAATCGGAACGACCAAAGCAGGCTCTGCTCGCGCTCATGGATGACCGTCGGCGTGTTGACTTCGAGGCGGCGCGGATACCCGAACATATCGGTGACGGTGACCGAGAGATCTAGTGCGTGGCCGGGCGGCAGCAGCGACGAAGTCTTGGCGCTGGAACGTTGCATCGCACCCATTCCATCAAACAGCAAAGCGAGAAATCGATCGCCATCGAACGGCGGCTCGAACCAGCGCGATCGAAAGAACGTCGATAGCTTTCGCCGGATCTCGCGATCCGTTACCAGGCCAAGAATGCGCAGCCGAAAAAGGATCCAGAGAAAGGGATAGAGCAGCCATTTGTTCCATGGTCGTGCCCGCTGCTTGGGAGCCAGCAGCCGCAGAACGTCGGCCTCTTCAAACCACATGGCACGCAGGTGATCGATCGAAAGGTCATGCGCAAGCGCGCGTGCGAGAATGATGCCACTGATGCCGCCTGCCGATGCGCCCGCGACGCTGTCAATAATCACGCGCAAGTCAAGCTTGCTGCCGATGCGCTGCAAAAGCGAAAGATAGACCTCCTCGGTGTCCAGCTCGCGATTGTCGGATCCATTCAGCAAAGCGAAACTCCCAGTCCGACGACGTTCCGGATTGGCGGTCGAGTGATAGGCCTTCGATGCGCGGGCGAGCTTGAGGATTTCCTTGATGACCCCGTGCATGTAAAGCACGAGCGACACTCCGCCGTAGCAAACGAGCGCAAGCCGCAATTCCTTTTCTTTCACGGGCGAGTTTCCTCGAGGCGAATTGGCATCGACCCTAAGCTCAGTAGAGCTTAGGATGGAGGCGGTAACTGGATTCTACAATCGGGAGCCTCTCCTGTGCGGCCGAGCTGGCGAGTTCTGCGGGCTCGCGGGGTGCGGCGCGAGGGCGCAGGGGTGCGGGCGCTCGCCGTGCGTGAGCCCCGAGTGTCAATCGAGTGTCAATCTGGCGGCCGCCCATTGAGGTCACACCATGGAAGGCGATGCGATGTCATGAGTTAAGGACAAAAGGGTGACGCAAGCCAACGGCGCGAACGTGGCCATGGCCATCCGCCGGTCCAAACTTTCCTGGCTGACGAGAAAGGACGAACTATGCCGGACATCTACTTCGCGTCTGGTGTTCGCACACCATTTTCGAAAGTCGATGGCGCGCTCGCCGGTTATGACGCAATCGTGTTGTCGGTGCCGGTTGTGCAGGCCATGGCGGCTCGCCTGAAGCCCGCCACGAAAGCGGATTTTGCGGTGTGGGGTTCGGTTGTTCCAAGTCTTGGCTGGAGCAACATTGCACGGGAGATTTGGCTCGATGCACATCTTGATCCGACAGTTCCCGCTTACTCCGTCGTGCTGGCTTGTGCCTCGAGCGTAACGGCGGCGATCGCTGCGGGCGGCATGCTGCAAGAGGGCGCGCGCGAGTTGGCCATGGTCGGCGGTGTCGAAAGCTTGAGCCGCGTGCAAATCGGCCTCAATCAACGCCTTTCCGACTGGTTGCGGCATTTTCTGCAGGCGCGATCGCTCGGCGCCAAGCTCGAGACCTTCTCGGAGCTGCGTTGGCACGATATTCGCCTCCACATTCCAGCCATCGTCAACCGTACGACGGGCAAGAGCATGGGAGAGCACACCGAGGACACCGCGAAGGAATGGCGCATAAGCCGTGAAGCACAGGACGAATGGGCGCTTGAAGGGCATCGGCGCGTGATCGCCGCGCGCAACAAGGGTTTCTTTGACGATTTGATCATTCCCGTCGGCGTGGCCGATCGTGACACGATCCCCCGGGAAGATACATCGATGGCAAAGCTGGCGCAGCTGCCACCGGCTTTCGATCGGCTGAGCGGTCAAGGCAGCTTGACCGCGGGCAACTCGTCGCCTTTGACGGATGGCGCTGCCGCGGTGTGGGTCGCAACCAAAGCCGGCCTGGCGCGGCTGCCGGCGGACACGCCATTCGCGCGGCTTGTCGATTTCGAAATTGCGGCGGTCGATCTGCAAAACGAAGGCCTCCTGATGGCCCCGTCCTACGCCATTCCTCGGCTGTTTGAGCGTTGCAACCTGCGCTATGAAGACGTCGATCTGTGGGAGATTCACGAGGCCTTTGCGGCGCAGGTGCTGGCAAATGTCGCTGCGCTCGAAGATAAAGGCTGGATCAAACGCAAAACTGGGATCACGCGAGACTTGGGCCCATTCCCCTGGAACCGCGTCAACCCGAACGGCAGCTCGATTGCAATCGGCCATCCCTTTGCCGCGACGGGTGCACGAGATCTAAGTCAATGCGTCAAGGAGCTGTTCGCGATGCGTCCCGGAAGCCGCGCGGTTGTCAGCGTGTGCGCCGACGGTGGTCAGGGCGTCGTCGTTCTGCTCGAGCGAACTTAACAGCAGGTGAATGATGCGGCCGGATCATGGGCCAACGCCAGTAATACCGCCCCGGGCTCCGCCGCCCTGCCACGGCGCCTTCTTTGCCGTTTTCCCGACACTGTGGCTACATCTGTTCAGCGACGAAGAGATCGTCCAACTTGGACAAGGAGCCGCCAGCGCCGCGAGCCGCCGCCACTTACGAAAGAGACGCGATTAAACTCCAATCGATCGCGATCGCCTATTCGCCGAGAGATGGAATGGCGAAGAGTGCGGGCCATCACCGGGCAAAATGCAGCCAAGGCGGGGGGTACTGTGGGGCGGGTGCGCGCACCGAGTGAAGAGCCTTCGTGCTTGCGTGGCTTCATCTTTAAGCGGTGAGGATCCTTGCGCCAGGGCTGCAGGACGAAGTTGGGCGGCTCAATCGATCCGCCCACCCATGCCCGCCGACGCGATTGGCGCAGGGCAATTTGCCTCACGCTTGCCGGGCGTTCACGGTGCGCCGGTGCCCATCGCCTGCCGGATGCGATCGGCGCTCGTGACCTCAGCAGGCCAGAGTTCGGCGGCCCAGCGTAGATAGAGGACAACCAGCAGCCAGTGTTTGGGCATGGCGTTCCCACAGGTCGCTGAGATTGGCCGAACCCAAAGCTATCCGCGCGAGCTCCGCACGATCCGTTGTCATCCTTCACCGGCTCAGTTGCGAGCTCTTGAGAGCAATCGCGCTAATCGAGCGGACGGGGAAGCTTGATCGAAGATGAGGGATCTTGGTTGCGGGGCGCCTGCGTCCGCGGCACGGAGCCATTGAACTTCGATGGGGAGGGGAATTTAATTTCGGTCTCAACTTCGCACGCGAACTGCAACGGTGTTTCAGGTTAAGCGTTCATTGAGTGAGGCCAGCTGCGAGTTTGACCATGGGAGAAACCGAGGCTCTCGGCAGTGGACCAGGGATTTTCGCGCGTTTCTGCACCAGCGTGGAGGCCACGAGCGCCAGCGCTTGGTCGCGGCTGCTACCAGGCGAGGCCGAGGACTGGAGTTACTTCCGCACCGTGGAGGGCTCGCCACCACCTGGTTTCAAGCTGGGCGTGATCCTCGCCACACGCAGGGATACGCTCGTGGGCGCGGCACCAGTGTTTCGTACCTCGTATCGCTTCGACACATCTGTGCAAGCGCCTTGGCGCCGGCGCATCGGAGACATGCTCCATGCCCACTTCCCGCGGCTAGTCAGCATGGATGTGTTAAGCCTGGGCTCTCCTCTTTCGGACAACAGCCACATCGGGATTGCGCCGGACCTGTCCTGCAAGGAGCGCGATGATACGCTTAGTGCGATGCTGCACTGCTTGGCGGGTCACGCGAAGAAAGAAGGCATTCCCTTGATCGCGGCCAAGAGCCTGGAGACGGATGAAGCCGATCGGCTTCAACCCATATTCGCTAATCTCGGCTACGCGCGGGTCACCACTATTCCAAACGTCGTCTTGGAGGTTACCTACGGCGACTTGAACGGCTACCTCTTAAGCCTTCCTGAAAAAACCAGTTCCTATCTGCAGCGCAAGTGGCGCTCCGCATCGAAGGTCTCCATAGAGTACCCTAGCTCCCTCGATGGGCTCTCAGGTGAGATTAACGCTCTTTACCGGTCGACTTTGGCGCAAAGCCGGGTCGACTATGGGAATTTTGGGCCCGTGCACGACGACTATTTTGCCGCCGTCCTCCGCAACATGCCGGGACGGGCACGGATCATGCTCTGCAGAGTCGATGGCAAACTGTTGAGTTTCCAACTTTACATGATTGGGCGCAATGCCGTGCATGCCAAGGGCATTGGCATGCATTACCCCGATGCGCGTGACTACGGCCTCTACTTTCTTAACTGGAAAAAGATGCTGGAGGAATGCGTTCGTCTTGGCATACCGAGAATCAGCATGAGTGGAACGACTTATGCGACAAAGCTCTTGATCGGCGGGAGACTTGAGCAGCGTTGGATATTCTTTCGCTTCCGAAACAACATCGCCAATAGGACCATGCCGTGGCTTGCCCCAGCCTTCGACTTCGAACGCAACGATCCTGAATTGCGCGCACTGAATTTAGAACAGGCTGGTGTAACGATGGGGAGTAGCTCAGGCGTTGGATAACGGGTTGCGGCTTGGACATTCAGCCTAAATGTGAACGGCTAGAATAGGGTGGAAGTGGGTACTCTTCGAGAGTGGCTGTCTGGCTTGTGCTCTGCAGCGCACGGACAAAACTCAGCGTTCGATCGACCACCAAATCACGTTGCCTGTCGATGGCGACCAAATGATAACTATCGTCCAGCACCAGCGTTTCCACCTGCGCACCCAGGCGCTCCTGGATGAGCAGGGCGCCGCGCAGGTTGCTAAAATCGTCGTAACGGGGATGGACGATTAGGGTCGGTGCGCGCACCTTGCTCATCAAGCGCCATGCTTCGCGCGTCAGCGAGCGAAATTCCAGCACTGTGGTACCGGGAAAACCGACCATCGGTTGCGCACCGTCGGTGCCGTCGTGAATCGCCGCCAATATCAGCTGGCGCACACGTTCATCCTTGATGCCGTAGGGCGCAAGGTCGGGAAAGTGGAAGTAACGTGCGAACCAGCGCTTGGTAACTAACCTGAATAGCGAGAAGTATCGCGGGATCGCCCAGCCGTCATGCCATAAAGTCGGCGCATATAGCAGTAGGCCCGACACCTGATCCGGACGGCGAGCTGCCAACAGGAGGGCTAGTATGGCACCGGCGGACGAACCGCCGGCGATCACGGTCTCGCATTCGGATCGCAGACAGTCATGCGCCCTCTCGACGGAAGCATACCAGTCCTGCCAACGTGACTCGCGGAGAGTATTAGTACCGCCGCTGTGACCGTCCAGCAGCGGGCAATGCACTGTATACCCCTCTCCTTCGAGCCGCTGTGCCACATAGCGCAGCTCCATTGGGGTGCCGCTCAGACCATGGATGAGCAAGAACCCGGTCGGGCCCCGATGAATAATTGGAAGATCGCGACTGACCACGCGGAATGCTCTACTGGCGCGGGCTTCAAAAAACGGCGATGGACGGAGGTCGCTTAGCGATTGTACAACCGTTGCCGACGGCCAAACAATTCATGCGTTGTCACTTTTGGTTGAGCTCGACGGCAGCGCTCATGCTGGCAACTTTGATGAGGGAATCAGCAGCGCCCAGGCTGGCAACTTTGGACGAGATCAGCAGCGCTCATGCTGGCAACTTCGAGCGGAGAATCAGCAGCACTCGCTGAAAAATGTTCCCTTGTTTGATCGGGCTGGGTGCGCAACTGGGGCGTTCGCGAGCGCGCGGCGGTGAGACTGCTTGCTGGTCCGGCAACCGAAAATAGAGAGGGTCTCGACGAGCGCGAAAGGGAGATGATCACGGTGATTTGAGGTGTGACCGACCGCAGGTGACGTCCCAGGCAACGCCGGCCCCAAGTCGCAGCAAGCCCCTAATCGGCACGCCCGTGTCGTGGATGATGGCGCCGAGACGGGCATCGTCGGCATCGCCGAGCGGCAGATCAAGTGCCAGCGCTGCGGCATGCGGCGCGAGCAGCTGTGTCAGCGCCAGACCCGTGCCGCCGTAGCCGACATTGAAAACGATGGCACCGGCGCCCGCCGCGCGAGTAACGATCGGCAAGTCTGTGGTTGTTGAGTGAAATGCACCGCTCCAGGCCGAAGCGATCCTCAGCCGACGGTACCATGGAATGCTCTTGGCCAGTTGACCCTCTAGCGCCTTGCGCACGGAGGTCGGCACCGCAAACTCTGACGCGGGCTTGCGAAACAAGGTCTCAACGCCGCCGTAGAGCAGCCGCGTGCGATGCAAGCGATAGAACACATAGCTCTTATTGAGCTCCACCATGAATGCCCGTCCGCTCCCGAGCTGCCGGAGAGCATCTTCCTCGAGTGGCTCGGTCGCCAACATGTAGTTGTGTACGACCTTTGCGCGCGGCGCCGAGGGCGCAATGATTGCGCCCGTATAGGCGTTGGTGCACATCACCAATTTGCGCGTACGCAGCGGGATGCGGCCTGAGAGCTGAACGACGACGCCGCCGTCAGTCGGGACGATGCCATCGACGTGTGCGTGCTCACAGATTTGCGCGCCAAGGCCTTCTGCGTAGGTGGCAAGCGCGCGCACAAGGCGATATGGGTGCACGGTAAAGGTTGGTAGCTCGAGGGTGAGAAGGCTGCCGCGGTGTGCATCGGGCGCGAGAGCGAACGCAATGCCAATGCGCTCGAGCGTGGTCGCAACCCTGGCAAGCCCGCTCGCAGAGAAGCGGCCCATCGCTTGCAGTCGCAGCGTCGAGGGTACGACCTCAGCCCCGGGCATAGTGGCGGCGAGCCATTTACCAAGCTCGTGTACCTTGCTGTTGAGGGTGCGCAATGCCCAGGCGTGGTCAGGGTTTCTGTCGGCCGTCAACAGCCAGACAGGTGCCGGCACGGGCGAAATCAGACCGCCGCTGCGGCCACTCGCACCGAACCCGATAAAGCGCGCCTCCAGGAGCACCACCCGCACGCCCGGCTGCCGCTGCAAAATGGCGATGGCCGCAGACACACCTGCCAGACCTCCGCCCACGACGGCGATATCGGCTTCGCTGGGCAGCTCGACGTTTGGCAACGCGGCGGAGGCACCGTTCGCCTCTTGCCAATAGCTGCGCCTAAGCATGATCATGGGTCTCCGTTCTGCCTCGGCAATCCCGCGAACACTGGGTGCCCAAAACAGCATGCCGGCGCATCGCTAGAGTGGTCCGGGCGGGCGGGATTGATTGTTCCGCTTGCCGGCTCGGATATGGCCTGCCGTGTGGGCCGAGTGAGCTGGCGCGCAGCGGCGCGGCGAACGGGCGATGTCCTTGGCAGCTTGGTACCCATGGTCTTTCTTGCGAACGCTAGATTTCAGCGAACAGCAATTTCGCTCCGGCAACTAACACAATCACAAACGCGCTACCAACGCCGGGATCATCTTGCTCGGGGCTGGCTGAGCGTGGCATGAAGGCTCCCAAGGGGTTATCCGCGACATCCCCGTGAGGCTACGGCTGAAAGATCGCGTCCCAAGCCAAGCGAAGGGGACGCCCATGCCGAGCTCATCGATCTTACGACATATCCGTTACGTTGAACTGCCGAAGCACGCGGCTTGCGGGGGCTTCGATCACGCGGCAGTTCATGCGGCAAGCGGTCAGGTTTACGTCGCCCATACGGCCAACAATGCCGTGGATGTATTCGACCCTGCATCCGGAAGGCACTCCTTTTCGGTGCCTCGGCTGCCGGGCGTCGCCGGCCTCCTGGTGAGCGATGAAGCGCAACTCATCATCACTGCAAACCGCGCCGAGAACACGATCGCGATCTTTCGCCCCGGTCCCCGCCCCGAGGTGTCGAAGGTAGCCGTCGGCGTCCGCCCCAACGGCCTCGCCTACGACAATGGCCGCGGGCAAATCCTCATCGCCAATGTGGGAGACCCGGCAATATTCGGCTCGCACACACTCACCGTCGTCGCTGTCGATGGACGCGCGGTGCGAGCGCAGATCTCGGTGCCCGGCCGTACCCGGTGGGCAGTGTTCGATCCTGAGGCGCAGGTATTCTATGTGAACATTGCTGACCCGGCGCAAATTGTCGTGGTCGACGCACGGCAGCCCGATCGCATCGCGCGCGGATTCGCTGTCCCTTCGGCCGGCCCTCATGGGCTCGATCTCGATTTCGACACCCATCGTCTGTTCTGCGCCTGCGACTCGGGGGAGTTGATCACGCTCGATGCGCACGGAAAAATCCTCGGTCAGAACCTCTTGAGTGGTGCGCCCGATGTCGTGTTCTTCGATCGGGTGCACAAGCGCCTCTATGTTGCCGTCGGCGACCCAGGCACCATCGACGTATTCGACACCAAGTCGATGGAGAAGCTCGCAAGTGTGGCAACGGAAAAGGGGGCCCACACCTTCGCGCTCGCTCCCGATGGCGAGCAAATCTACGCGTTTCTGCCTGCGAACCATCGAGCGGCAATCTATGAAGCCGTTCGCACATAAATCCGGGGCGAGGCCCTACAACCGGGCTCGCCATCATGAGAAAAACTCGCCCAAGGCAGAGAAACGATCCTTTGGCGCCAAAAGGAGGAGCGCACATATAGGTCCGCAGCACAATGACCCCAACATAGGAGCGAACCATGCATGATGAGGTGCAAGTTGCCGGGGCTAGCCGTAACTCGGTTGGTCGATTCAGACGACCCATGGACGTGGTCGAGGCCAAAGGCATTGCAATGGCCGAGAAGCTTTCCATTCTCAGGGCATGGGAGGCCGACGAGCGGGCGTTGCAGCGTGCCGAAGACGAAGGGATGGGCGGCGGCGAGCATGCGCATTTGCAGCGGGTACAGGAGGCGCTCGCCCGGCTCCGGGAATTGGGCGCGAGCTAATGGTACAGACACGCACCACGACGTGGTAGCGCGTGAGTGGGGAAACTACGATCACACATAGTGCAAGGCTTGTGGTTGTTTCAGAGCGTCGAGAGACTAACGAAAGCGGCGGAGCCACGAAAGTGGCGGAGCAAGAGCGTGAGTGATGCCTCCGCCAAAGCGAGTTCGACTGCTAATTGCTAGTCGAAACTCGGTAATGATCAGAAGTGGCGGGCTCCGACCGTGTTGTCAGGCCGGTGCGGGCGAGTGCAGCGGTCTGCGCATTGACAGACGCAAGGGGCAATGATGCCGTGGTCGCAGCGATCACAACGGGCACGCGTACTGTTAGCCTAAACGGTGCTAGCGATTGGTGCTCGCACCGCAGCATCTCCCGAGTCTCTCACGGGGGCAGCAATCACCCTCGCCAATCCTCGCCGTTCCTCCGGCCCATAGTCGACGTCGACGGTTCGCTGCAGCGGACATTGGGCTTGGTTCTCTGCGGGAAGGTGCGGTCCATCTCGCCTGCAACGAGATCGTAGAGCGTGCGCTGGCTTACAGGGAAGATCATCTGCCAGCCATAGACGATCCGGCCGTCGCAGGCGAACGTCACGCGCTCGTAGAAGGCGTTGTCGCCCTGCGTGCCGGAGAGCACGAACCCGAACTTGCGTTGCGGGACCTGGTCGAATACGGCTCCGGCATAGCGCTCCTCCATGCGCGAGCGGCGATAGCGGGTGAGCGTGGTTCCAGCGAGGTTGTCGTCGGCAAAGATGCGCAGCATGGCCCCGTCGCGCGAGACAAAGGTGCGGACATTGTCGCTCGCCGGCCCCACGTCGTGGGCGAATACGTCGGCAGGATACCTGACCGCGAAGCCGAAGCGGGCGTTGCGATAGCTGGCCCAGCCCGAGCCTCTGCCCCGGCCTTCCGGTGGCGTCGCCGGCGCGGCCAGGCTTGCCGTCGGCCCCTTCGCCGCACCGCTGGCCTGCTTTGCCTCCAGCGCGCCGGCAACGGGGCCCCGTCCCGCTCCATCCGACACACCCGCCCGCGCCGGCTCGGGCCGTCGCATGACCTGGGTCCACCACAGTGCAGGCCCGATTGCACTGGTGGTCAGCGCGAAGGTGGCGGCAGCAGTCGCGGTAAAGGTCCATCGCCGTCGCCGCACCTCAGCGGCTCGGAGTACGAGAGCGCGATCATAGGCTGCCCGCGCACCGGCATCGGCCAGCGTCTCGTAGGCCCCTCTCACCTCCTTGAAGCGCTGCTCAGCAGCGTCGTTGCCGGCATTGACATCAGGATGGAACCGCCGCGCCAGGGTCCGGAACGCGGCCTTCACCTGCTCGTGGCTGGCGTCCCGGGGCAGGCCCAGGATGTGGTAGAGCGTGCTCATCAGCGGATCTCCGCAGCACTCAAGCCCGCGCCGACCGCGGCACTCGGACGGCCCCACGCTCCTCTCTCAACGACGCGGGCGTGCCGATTTGGTGGCAGAATGGCCCCGTTGCCGACAGTCTGGTTTTCACTTTCTCGTCTGTGGATGGTCACCGGGCTGCCGCATTGCTGCCGCATCGGGCGTTGCGGCCTCTACCGCAGGTGCGCCATGGTCTGATCGCTTGGCGCCGCGGGCACGCCAGGCTGCTTACCTCTGTCGCTTCTGGAACTCGACGCCGGCCTGAACCAGCGCGCGGCGCCCTCAGGTTTCGCGGGAGACGATCGTGACTTTGTCGATCGTGCCCGTGAAATCGCAACGGCGGCTTCAAGGTAAAGTCCGCGGCCGACACCGACACGGATCTCACGCCCGTTTCACTTCGCCTGCGCGTTCGACGCGGAAGACACGTTTACCTCCGCGATCATGGGGATCGAAGGCTCGCCATCGCTCCCGGTTCGCCTCACGCCAAGCGGCCGTCTTGACCTTGCGCCAATCCCGACACTCACCGGATCGGTATCGTGCGTTTCGACGCTTGGATACGACGCCCTCGAGCCCAAGGCGTTCCGCCGACGCGAGCAACTCGGCACCATCCGGAAATGACGCGACCAGGTGGAGGCACGCGACTTTTGCTCGTTGCACTAGGCCGGCCAGGACTTGCTTACGCTGGGTCAGCGGCCATGAGCACATATCCGTCCCGTCTTTGTGCAACATATCGAATGCGCAGACGGCAAGGTCTTGCTGCCGCTCATCAATCGCAGCCTCCAGACCATAGAAATCGGGAGCCCAATCAGCACCGGGGAGGCACAACTCGGCGTCTAGGATCACGGCTGGCGCCGGAATGGCCATCAGCGCCTCCGCCAGGACCGGCAACCGGTACGTCCAATCATTGCCCCGCCGACTGTAGAGGCGAACCTGGCGGCCGTCCTTGACGACCTGCAGGCGGTAGCCATCGAGCTTCGGCTCATGTAGCCAGGCGTCGCCGGCGGGCGGCTCTTTCGCCCTTATCGGGCTGCAGGGCTCTACGAAGTGAAGGAATCTGGACACGGGGACGCGGCGTCAGGCCCTCTTCCGTAGAGGCTCGATTGCAGCGATATCATGATCGAGCCTTTTTTGCAGGGTCTCGACGTCAAAGCGGGCCTGAATGCCGAGCCAGAATTCGGGCGTGGTTCCGAAATACCTGCCCAGTCGCAGGGCTGTGTCCGCAGTAACGGAAGTCTCCTCGCGTACCAGGCGCTCAACGCGCGTGCGCGGCACATGCAGAGCCGCAGCCAGCGCGTAAGGGGTGATGCCAAGCGGCTCCAGATATTCCTCGCGCAGGATCTCCCCGGGATGTACGGGAGCCCGCGGATGCTCCTTGGTCATCGGGCGTTGCTCAATGATGGTCGGTAGCCTCAACGTTTTCCGCGTCACTGCCGGTCGAGACGAAGCAGATGCGAAGGCGGTCATCGCTTTAGATCGAATGTGGGGCCGGTCAGCTTGCACTTCGGCGCTCGAGGCCTCGATCCCGTTTCTGAAGCATCGCTCTGGCAGGTTCGTCCCTAAGGCGCTTGATCAGGATCGCTTCCTTGGCAGGGCAGTATCATGGCGTGATACTAGCCGCAAGGGTTCCTCCAGAATATGCTTTCCCAGCCGTTACCGGGTTGCTGGCGCCAACGGAATATGGCCTAGAGCCGCGGCTCTTTTGGTCTGAGCCGGGCTCGCCGAAATTGGTAAATCGCCGCCCTGGGTCAACGGCACCGGCCGAGCGTCGATTCCGCACGGGGTCCTCTCTCTCGACCGCTGCGGGAACGTGGTAGTCGCCTCGTTCATTGCGCAGTTTGGCGGATCGATCTATGGCCAAAACCCAAGCTACCTGTCGGAAGGGGCCGCACAGCCGGCTTAGAGGTATCCACGCCAGGGCGCCCGGTTCGGTGGCGCCCTGCGGCATCCGCCATAGGCGGTGGCGCGGGAACCGATCGCGCAACCAAATATCATGACCGTCGAGCGCATTTTTTTGCGCTTTGGCGTCTTGAATGCTGCCATGCCGCCGGCATCGAATAGGTATTCATCTTTTGATGGCTGGCCCTGGTGCCGCGCCATCCGCTTGCGCCCCACTTTCTCGCTTTCAGCGGGAGCGTCTCGGCCATGTCCTCGTCCGTCCACATCGGCAGTCCGCGCTGATCCGTTCCCGGATCGGCGACCGCGCCCTTTCGTTCCATCCCTGTTCATTCGTCCATCGCTCTTCGCCTCTTCAACGAGGGGCGAACAACGGGTCCGGTTTCCGTACACATTCTGTCGCACACGCTCGCTTAGAAATTACACCAGGACAGAAGACCAGGGCGCCCACAGTAATTCCATCAGCTAACAGAGGCACTTGCTCCGTGTCTGTTGCGCGCAGCGCAGGCCCGGATTTGACCAGAAGGGACGAGCGGTCTGCGATCGGTCCACGTGCCCATCTCCTCCCCTTCCGCAGTAGAGGTTGAGCAGATACGATGGCACCTGGGGTTTGGGTGACGGCATGAGGCGGCGCACATTCATTGCGGGCCTGGCGAGTACGTTGGCGCAATCAACGCTGACACACGCACAACAAGCGCAAAAAGTCCCGATCATAGGTTTTCTTCATCCTGGATACCCCGATACCGGATCGCCGGCTTTTGATGCTTTGCGCGATGGTTTACGTGAATTCGGCTATGTCGAGGGCGAGACCGTCAAACTCGAAGCGCGCTGGGCGCGCGGCAAACCGGAAACACTTCCGCAGCTGACCCGTGAACTCATTCAATTGCACGCGGCTATCCTTGTTGCAATTGCCCGTCCGTCGATAGAAGCGGCGAGAGCGGCGACGACCGATTTGCCGATCGTAGCCAATGATCTCGAAAGCGATCCGGTCTCTAGCGGCTATGTTGCTAGTTTGGCGCGTCCAGGAGGCAATCTCACAGGGCTCTTTTTGGATGCGCCCACATTGTGCGGCAAGTGGTTACAGCAGATCAGCGACATCGTTCCCAATGTGAAAAAAATCGCTGTGCTGTGGGATGCCACGACCGGCACATATCAACTTGATGCAATCACGGCAGCAGCAAAGGCCAACTCGATCGATATGTCGGTCATGGAGTTTCGCGACAGCACCGGATTGGAAGAAGCTCTTGATCTCGGGCTCAAGCAAGGACCGCAAGCGGTCATTCAGCTAGGCTCTCCTCTAATCCGTCAAGCGGGACCTCGCATCGCGGAAATCATGCTGAGCCGCCATATGCCCGGAATATCGCAATTTCGCACCTTTCCCGACGGTGGCGGCCTGATCTCGTATGGTCCAAACTTGCCCGACCTCTATCACCGTCTCGGCGCGTACGTTTCCAGAGTTCTTCAAGGCGCGCGACCCGCCGATTTACCAATCGAACGTCCCGTCAAATTCGAACTGGTCGTAAATCTTAATGCCGCGAAATCACTACAGGTGACAATTCCCGCGACGCTCATCGCCAATGCCGACGACTTAATCGAATAGAGGCGACGGTGGTCCGGTGCCGACCTGCAAGCCGGCCGACCTTGACGACCGCTCGACACGATGGTGCTGGGCATCCCTTGCGGAAAGCCACCTTGGGACGCTGGCGGTGCGCACTCTGTGAGGGAGTGCCCCAGGGAGATCGCTAGAATGCGCGCTTCCGCACGAGGGTATCAGTTGCCCTTGCGCTTGCGGGCCGCGAGTTTGACCGCTTCGATCACCTGCGGGTAGCTGGCGCAGCGGCAGAGATTGCCTGAGAGGTAATGCTTGATCTGGTTATCATCCGGATCGGGATGATCGTCGAGCAGTTGTCCAATCATCAGGATAAAGCCGGGAGTACAGAATCCGCATTGGAATGCGCCCGTCTCGATGAAGGCCTCTTGCACGGGGTCGAGCTTGCCGTCGGCATCAAGACTCTCGACCGTCGTGACCTCGGCACCGTCGACGAACGGTGCGAGATAAAGGCAACCCGACACCGCCCGACCGTTGACGATCACCGTACAACAACCACACAAGCCCTGACCGCAGCTTTCGCGCGCGCCGTAGAGGCCAAAGTGCGCTTGCAACAACTCGACCAGATTGTAGTGCGGTTTAACTTCGGCAGTGACCAGCGCGCCGTTGAGCCTGAAGTTGATGGTGCGAGCGGTCGACATCTTACTCGTCCTCGAGCGGCTTGCCAGCCTTCGCGCGCAACGCCCGCAGCACGGTCTCCGGCTTCAGCGGTAGCTCCGTCAGGCGGACGCCCACCGCGTCATCAATGGCGTTGGCGATGGCGGGAGACACGCAGAAGGTTGCGACTTCACCGACACCCTTGGCTCCAAACGGTCCATTCGACTGGAAAGTATCGACCGTGAGGTTTTCCATTGCGCCGGGCAAGTCATGGAAGCCTGGGATCTTGTAGTCGGCGAGCGAGGCGTTAATGACTTGACCGCCGTCGATGTGCATTTCCTCAAACATGGTGAAACCCAGGTGCATCAATGCCGCGCCGGAAATCTGCGTGTCGACCAGTTTCGGATTGATTGGCTTACCAATATCGACAACGCTGACGAGCTTACAAACCTTGACGTGGCCGGTTTCGGTGTCGATCTCAACCTCGGCGCCCGCGCCGGACGCCATCCAGAACGCAGTGACGTTGTCGGAAAGGCCCGTCTCGGGCGCGGGTGGTGTATAATCCGGCTTGAAGACGCCGGTGCCGATGATGTTGCCTGCCTGCATGCCGTAGCGCTTCACGAACAACGTCGGAACAGGGATGTTGGATCCTTCCGGCTCGCCGACCTCGCGTGCCAGCGCCTTGAGCTTGTCGCGCGCATCCTCGGCGGCGCGGCGCACCGCGTGACCCATGTGGAACAACGAACGCGAGCCGAGCGTGCCCATGTCGTAAGGGGTGACGTCGGTATCGCGCGGCACCACGCGAACGGCCTCGGCCGAGACGTTGAGCACCTCACCAACCATCTGCGCCATGGCGGTGTCGGAGCCCTGGCCCATGTCGATGGTGCCACAATAAAGCGTGATCGATCCGTCGGCGTTGACCTTGACGATGGCAACCGAAGTGGTGGGGGTGATTACGGCCTTCAACGAGATTGCCAGACCCCGCCCGCGCCGGCCGGGCCCCGCGCCCTGGCCGAGTGGCTGCGACCAGCTCATCCGCTCGACGAGCCGGTCGAGCACTTTCTCGACCGCGGCGTCCTTGATGATCGTGCCGGTCGCATGTGGGCGGCCCTCGCGCAGAATGTTCTTCTTTCGAAACGCGACTGGGTCCATGTTCAGCGCGCGCGCCATCATGTCGGTATGGCTTTCGTGGGCCCACGCGAGCTGAGGGACGCCGAAACCGCGAAGGGCACCGGAGGGCGTCGTGTTGGTGTAGAGCGCGTAAGAATCGATCGAGACGTTCTCGATATCGTAGGGGCCGGAG
>Ga0306920_100001498_pt1 | contig 29102 bp, 24 predicted proteins | sample flu12Cox44000170_FD_204666 | JGI IMG/M metagenome (GOLD analysis project Ga0306920, IMG submission 204666) | Lab enrichment of tropical soil microbial communities from Luquillo Experimental Forest, Puerto Rico - flux4day.12C.oxic.44.000.170 (v2)... | ecosystem: Environmental > Terrestrial >... | reverse complement strand
GCCTCAGGCCGTGCTGGAGAAGTACTCCTGCAGCGAAGCGACCCCGAGTCGTTTCGCCTCGAACAGGCTCTCGAGATGCTCCCGCGAATTGACCAGGCCCCGTGCACGCAGAATGCCCTGCTCATCGACCAGTGCCGCAAATGGCAGGCGGCTCACCTGGTAAGCCAGCCCGAGCGCGGATGACACGACATACGGGATGCCATGCAGCCCCTGCGCGCGCACGAACTCGAGCTGCTCGGAACGATCGCCGTCGCTCGCCAGGATCACATCCATCCAGGACCGCTCATCGCTCGCGCTCGACTTCACCGCCGCGAGCAGTGACTTGCACACCGGACAGCTCGGCGACACCCACAGCAGCAGCGTGCTGCGGCCATCGGCGCGCGGACTGCCGACACGATGAGCACGTCCCTCGAGGTCCGCTACCTCGAGCACCGGCGCCGGCTCACCCACGGTGAGTCCGCGGTTGAGCATCAGCGCGCCGGCGGGGGCGATGCGCTCGTGCAGCACGCCAAGCTGGCGCGCAAGAGCCAGCACCACAACTGACAGTACCAGCACCAGCATCCACAGCACGAGGTTGGAGATTGCGAGCGCGCTCAAGCGTTACCTCGCTCGCGCAAGCGTGCCGCCCTTGGTGCCGCCCGGCCCAACAGCGCATCGAGGCTCATGTAAAGAAGTGCCGCCACGGCCGTGCCGGCGCCGATGGTGAGCGCATCCGCACCGGTGAGCGGCCGCGGGGCTGGCGGCAGGAGCAGCGCTGTGAGCAGCACCGCGAGCAGCAGGTTGCGCCACACCATCCACAGGCCGATCGGCCGGCTCTCTCCCGGTCCGCCGCACCCGCAATCGAGATCGCGGCGGCCACGGCCGAGGTTGACGCCGATGGCGCTCGCGTAGGCGAGCAGCAGCGCTGCACCGGCCGCTGCGCCACCGTTGCGCGACCCCGCGGTGAGCAGCGCTGCGGCGATGGCCAGCTCCAGTACCGGAACGAGCCGCGCCAGCCACGCGAGCTCCGGCGGCACCAGGTCGTAGGCGTGAAAGGCCGCGGCGAAGCGCCCCGCGTCGAGCAACTTGTGAAGCGCCGCACTTGCGAACAGCAGCGCAAAGGCGCCGGCGAGCAGCGCACCCACGGCCGGATCGATCATGAGGCCGACATCATAAACTACTCGGCCGGGCAGCATCTGCGTGGCCCGCGATCGCGCCCGGGCGCTCGCGGCGCGCTAGGAGTGCGCGCGCAGGTCCTCTTCCCAGAACTCCTGCGGGCGGCGCGGATCTTCCGCCGCGCGCCCCTGCTCCAGCTGACGCAGCTCGATGCGCCGGATCTTTCCTGAAATGGTCTTCGGCAGAGCCGCGAACTCGAGCCGGCGGATGCGCTTGTAGGGGGAGACACGCTCGCGCACGTGCCTGAAGATCGAGCCGGCCGTCGCCGCATCCGCGGCGGCGTCCGCGCTCAGTACGATGAATGCCTTCGGCACCGACAGGCGCAGCGGATCGGGACTCGGCACGACGGCGGCTTCCGCCACTGCCGGGTGCTCGATCAGCACGCTCTCGAGCTCGAACGGACTGATGCGATAGTCCGAGGATTTGAACACATCGTCCGTGCGACCGACGTAAGTGATATAGCCGTCGGCATCGCGGGTCGCCACATCCCCGGTGTGGTAATACCCACCCTCCATGGCGCTCGCGGTGCGTTCGGGATCGTCGAGATAAGCCTGCATGAGCCCGAGCGGGCGCTGCGCAAGGTCGAGACAGATCTCCCCTTCCTGCGCCGGGCGGCCATCGGTGTCGAGGAGTATGACGGGGTAGCCGGGCAGCGGGCGGCCCATCGAGCCGGGCTTGAGCGGCTGGCCCGGCGGGTTGCCGATCAGTGCGGTCGTCTCGGTCTGCCCGAAGCCATCGCGGATGGTTACGCCCCAGGCATCGCGCACCTGCGCGATGACCTCCGGGTTGAGAGGCTCGCCGGCACTGGTCACCTCGCGCAGCTCGACCTGCCACTTCCGCAGATCCTGCTGGATGAGCATGCGCCACACCGTCGGCGGGGCGCAGAACGTGCTCACACGACACTGCACGAGTTTGCTGAGTAGTGCGCGCGCGTCGAAGCGGTCGTAGTGATAGGCGAGAATGCTCGCCTGTGCGTTCCACGGCGCGAACAGCGATGACCAGGCGTGTTTCGCCCAGCCGGGCGAGCTGAGATTCAGGTGCACGTCCCCGGGGCGCAGCCCGAGCCAATACATGGTCGAGAGATGTCCCACCGGGTAGCTGACGTGGGTGTGTGCCACCAGCTTCGGCAGTGCCGTGGTCCCCGAGGTGAAATACAGCAGCAGCAGCTCATCGGCACCGGTGGCCGCCGGCGGCACGCTGGCACGCGGCTCGTGCGAGCGCGCGAACGGCGTCCAGCCGTGCACGGGCGCACCGGTGGCAATCCGCACCGGCGCTCCCGGCAAGCCGCCGAAGCGCGCGGTGAGCCGCTCCTCCGTCACCACGGCGCTGACCCGACCTCGCTCGATGCGATCTCGCAGATCCTCGCGCTCGAGCAGCGTGGTTGCCGGGATGATCACCGCACCGAGGCGGATCGCCGCGAGCATCACCTCCCACAGCGCGGTGCAGTTGGGCAACATCAGCAGCAGGCGATCGCCGCGCTTCACTCCCTGGGAGGCGAGGAAAGCGGCCACCTGCGCGGCGCGCGCCGACATGGCGGCGAAGGACACCGACTGATCGGCGCCGGCATCGTCCACCATGCGCAGCGCGGTGGCGCCGTTCCCGGCGGCAATGACATCGAAGTAGTCGCCGACCCAGTTGAACTCCCCGAACCGTGGCCAGCGGAACTCCGCGCGCGCGCCTTCCCAGTCGGCGGGCGCGCGCAGCAACTGATCGCGCAGCCCAATGAACCGGTCGCTGTTCGTCATGAGCCCTCTGCAGCTGCGGGCGATGCGAGCAGCTTAGCACCGCGTGCCGGACCTGCAATCCTCCCGCGGGTCAACAACAGCTGATTGCATAATGGCTTAGAGGATTAAAGGCACGTAGCATCTGCGGCATGGAGCCTGCGCGCCTCGAAGCGTTCACCGATGGCGTCGTTGCCATCATCATCACCATCATGGTGCTGGAGATCCGTGTACCGCGCGGTGCGGACTTCGCCGCGCTACAGGCAGATATTCCGGTGCTGCTCGCCTACGTGCTGAGCTATGTCAATGTCGGCATTTTCTGGAACAACCATCACCACATGCTGCATGTTACCGAGCGTGTCGATGGCAAAGTGCTGTGGGCGAATCTCGCGCTGTTGTTCTGGCTGTCCCTGGTTCCGTTCGTCATCCGCTGGATCGATGAGAGCGGATTCACGCCGCTGCCGACCGCGGCCTACGGCATTGTGCTGACCTGCGCCGCTGTGAGCTACGTCATCCTGCAACGCCAGCTGATCGCTGTAAACGGAGCTGACTCGCGGCTGGCGGTTGCACTCGGCCGAGATCTCAAGGGCAGGCTGTCGATCTTGCTTTATGTCGCCGCCATCGCACTGGCATTTGTGCGGCCGTGGATCGCCATCGCACTGTATGTAACGGTGGCGTTGATCTGGCTCGTGCCTGACACGCGGATCGAAGCTCTGGTGAAGAGAAGCTCGGCTGAAGAACTGAGGGGCAGAAGATGAGCAAGACCGTGACGGCCGTCATCGGCGAGACACCCTACCTCGTTACTTTGACCGACGGCACTCATCAGTGGCTCGGCGATGAGCCACTCGCGGCGGGCGGGGGCAGCCGTGGACCCACCCCGCACGAGCTGGTGCTGTCGGGCCTCGGAGCATGCACGGCGATCACGCTGCGCATGTATGCGAATCGCAAGGGCTGGCCGCTGGCGAACGTCACGGTGGAACTGCAATTAAACCCGGACGGTGCACCCGCCACCGGAGGCGCAGAGGTTCGCCGGCACATCAGGTTGCAGGGCGAGTTGACCGCCGAGCAGCGCGAGCGGCTGCTGGAGGTTGCCAACGCCTGCCCGGTGAGCAAGACGCTCGGCGGCGCGATCCACACCACGACCTCGTTGGTGTGACACTCCCTGATCGAGGTGGGTGCCGCAGCCGCCGCGTTCCCGTCATGCAGGGAGCAACTCGATGAGCCAGAACTCGAGGCGGTCGCCCTCGATGGACACGGTGACCGTGGTGTCCCGATCCGCAGCGAAGCGTGCGGCATCGAGCGCGGCGAGAGTCGCGGTGTTGTGTGGCGTGCGCAGCCTCAAAGGTGCAAGTGCCACGAGCAGCGTGGTCGGCGCTTCCAGCTTCGCGGTCGTCGCACCCGCCAGGCTGCGGCGCATCAGCCGTGCCAGCCAGCGGCCGCGCCGCGTCATGACATTGAGGTCGCGCACCGGTGCGTGCACGGGCGCAGCGGAGGCCGGCACGTCGCCGGGGAAAACAAGCGGCAGGCTGTCCGGCGCGAGAGTGACCGCGTCGCGACCGGCGATCGAGAGCTCCAGCCGCCCGGAGATCACCGCGAGGTGGCGGTCCACTCCGGGAAAGACCGAGAACGGACCACCCTGGCGCACTTCGGCCAGACTCACCCGCCAGTCGAAGCTGTCGAGGTCACTCCCCGGCGGGTGCACTGCCACCTCGTGCGTCAGCCCGCCGCCGTTTTTCCATGCGACGGCGCTACGATCCGCGGCGCGCAGGATCACGGCCACGAGAGTGAGAAGCTGCCGTCGCGCAGCTGCGGCGCGGAATCGACGATCTCGTAGTAGTCGCCCTTGTCGGCGGTAAAGATGTGACAGGCAATGCGCAGTCCGCTCGAGTCATCCAGGCTGCCGGCGGCGATGCTGAGGTAGTCGCGCGCGGCACCCTGCCAGAACAGCGTCGACCCACACAGCGTACAGAACCCGCGCCGCGCCTCCGCGGAGGAGGTGTACCAGCGCAGCCCCTCTTCCGAGAGCAGGCGGAAGTCCTTATGCCGCGCAGCCGTGGCAGCCATGATGTGGCCGGTCATGCGGCGGCACTGAGTGCAGTGGCACATCACCACCGCCCGCAGCGGACCGTGCACCTCATAGCGCACCGCACCGCACAGACAGCCGCCGGTGCGACTCGGCAAAGCGACGCTCACGGGCGTGAAGCGCCCAGGTGCTTCATGAGCTGCTGCTTGAGGTAGACAAAGCTCAGCGCCCACATCTCCGCTGCCTGCTTATGGTCCGCGGCGGCCGCGTGACCGCCGTCGGTGTTCTCGTAAAACAGGACTTGGTGACCCTGAGCCTCCATGCGTGCGGCCATTTTCCGCGCGTGCACCGGCGTGACGCGGTCGTCGCTGGTCGCGGTGACGAACAACACGGGTGGATATTTTCGGTCCGGGCTCACGTTCTGGTACGGGGAGTATCTGAGGATCCAAGCGCGGTCGGCAGGACGTGCCGGGTCACCGTACTCCGCCTCCCAGGAGGCGCCGGCGCCGATCTGCGTGTAGCGGATCATGTCGATGAGCGGCACCTGGCATACCACTGCGCCAAACAGCTCGGGCCGTTCCACCATGCTTGCGCTCACCAGCAGCCCACCATTCGAGCCACCCATGATGCCCAGCTGCGCCGCTGTAGTGAGACCGCGCCGTACCAGGTCCTGCGCTACCGCCTGGAAGTCGTCGAACGCCTTCTGGCGATTGCGCCCCAGCGCTGCCTGATGCCAGCCCGGCCCGTATTCCCCGCCACCGCGGATGTTGGCGACCGCGAATACCCCGCCGCGGCTCATCCACAACATGCCGAAGTTCGCCGAATAGCTGGGCGTCTCGGAGACCTCGAAGCCGCCGTAACCGTAGAGTACGGTCGGTGCCGGGCCGCTGAGGTTCCGCTGGCGGGTCACGAAATACGGGATGCGCGTGCCGTCGCTGGAGATGGCGAAGAACTGCTCGGTGATGAGGTTCGAGGCATCGAAGCGCGCCGGCAGAGACTTGATAGCAACCGGCTTGCCCGAACCCGCATCGGCATAGAGCGTGGTCGGTGTGGTGTACGACTCGAAACGAAAATAGGCCTCCGGGCCCCAGCCGTTGGTCGACACGATGTGGGTCGAGCCGCCGGCCGGCAGCGGGAGCACGCTCTCGCTCCAGCCGCCCTGCGCCTGCGGCCGAAAGGCATGAATGCGTCCGGTCACATCCTGATAGATCGAGGCATACACGGCGTCGCGGCCAGTTGCGACCTCATCGATGGAGCTGCGCCGGTCGGGCGTGTACAGCACCGACACCGACTCGGCGCCTGTGGGTTCATCACGCGGCACGCGGTAAGCGATCAGGGAACCCTTGGCGATTGCAGCCTGTCCGGGCGGCGTCCACTCATCGCGCAGTGTGAATATGAGATGCGACCCCTGGGCGCCTTTCAGGTCGGCGCCGAGCGGCAGCGGCAGCTGCCGCAGCTTTCCATCCGGACCGAGCCAGTGGTACTCCGCGGAGAAGAAGCTCACATCGCGCTGTACCAGCGCGATCGTTCCGCTCGGCTCGTGGAATACCACGCCATTGGCGCCGACATCGCTTGCACTGGCCTCGAACAGCGTGCGCGCGTGTGCCAGCGGCTCGCCGCGTTTCCACAGCTTGACGATGCGCGGGTAACCCGAGGTGGTCATCGAGCCCGGCCCGAAGTCGGTGCCGACGAGCACCGTATCTTCATCGAGCCAGGTGATCGAGGACTTGGCTTCTTCCAGCCGGAAGCCTGCCGCGACGAAGCTGCCGGTCGCGAGATCGAACTCCCGCACCACCACCGCATCGCCGCCACCCCGTGAGAGGTGCAGCAGGCAGCGCTTGAGCGAGGGGTTGCATTCGGCGCCCTTCCACACCCAGTTCTCGTGCTCATCCGCAGACAGGCGGTCGAGATCGAGCAGCATCTCCCAGGCGGGCGCGGCCTGCGCGTAGTCACTGATGCTGGTGCGGCGCCACAGGCCTTTGTGGTGCTGCGCGTCCTGCCAGAAGTTGAAGACCCACTGGTGGTCGAGATCCGCGTAGGGGATACGATCGGCCGCGTCCATGACCTTGAGGATGGCCTCGTAGTCCGCCTGGTAATCGGCGTCCGCCCGCAGGATGGCGGTCGAGCGCGCATTCTGCGCCTTCACCCATTCCATGGATTTCTCGCCGTGAACGTCCTCGAGCCACAGGTAGGGATCGGTCCCCTCCTGCGTCGCGTGACTCCTGCTCGTCGCACCAACCGCTTCCGTGGCCATCGCACCGCCCATCACACCGAGTAAACCCAATAACAGCCGTTGTGCCACGCGCATGCTCATGAATCCCCCTGTCCGCAGGCGTGACACCTGATCAGCGGCTCCCGCTTCGCTGCAGCACACCTTCCACAACGTCAAAGAGTGCGCGCAGCCCGAACGATACGTCCTCGATGCGCCCGTTGACGAAAAATGTCGGCGTGGCGCGTACGCCGCTGTCGAGCCCGCTCCGCAGCTGCTCGCGTACCCGCTGCAGGTAAACCTGGTCGTCCATCTCCGCGACGTAGCGCGCCATGTCGAGTCCGAGCCGCTCGGCGTAACGTTGCAGATCGGCCGCCTTCAGGTGGTCCTGATTGGCGAACAGCAGGTCGTGCATCTCCCAGAACTTTCCCTGCCCGCCGGCAGATTCTGCCGCCTCTGCGGCGGCGAGCGCATGCGGATGCACTTCCTCGAGCGGAAAATGCCGGAAGGCAAAGCGCACACGCCCCGCAAAGCGCTCCAGCAACATCTTCACCGCCGGTTGCGCCTGTTTGCAGTTGGGGCACTCGAAATCGCCGTACTCGACCACGGTCGCCACCGCGTGCGGGGCCCCGATCACATGGTCGATGGCTCCGAGGGGAACTGCGAGCTCGAACGGTACGTGCGGCTTCATGGCGCTACCTCACTCCTGCGGACAACTATGCGCCCTCCTGGCGCATCGGTCACGCCGCTGCGTCGCTCCAGCTTTTCAGTTCTGCCAAGACTCAGTTGGGATATCAGGCGGTGGTGGTAGCGAGCGCAGATAGGTGACGAGCGTCCAAACTCCCTCGACACCGAGCGTGCCACCGAATGCCGGCATGCCGCGTGGACGACCAAAGTAGATGGAGTTGAATACTTCGGCATCTGCGCCGCCGTAACGCCAGCGCCCCGCCCCGAGATTGGGCCCCACCCATCCCGTAGCGTCACCCCCATGGCAGCCATCGCAATTCATGGCGGTAAACAGCAACGCCCCGTTGCGTGCCACCGCGGCATCACCTGCGTGAGGGTTGCGCAGTGAGCCACCCGGGATAGTGGCATCGCCGGCGGTGATGTGGGCCTCGTAGGCGACCGCGGGCGGCGCCGCTGCGGTGGGCTGTTGGTGCGGCTGTCCGCATGACAGCAACGTTCCTGCGAAGATCGGCAAGGTTGCGCGCAGCCACAGCTGCGCTCGACGTTCGAAGCCTGTGGAGGGTCTCATCACAGACCAAAGATCCACACGATGCCGCCCTGGCTGGTGTAGCGGGCGATGTCCTTCATGTAGTCCGCTGGCGCGCGCACGTCGGCTGGGTCATCGGAGCGCGTATCCCCTGTGAGCAGCGCCCAGTCGCCGCCGAAGCCAGCGTACACCGCGACGTACTGCCGGCCATCGGGAGCACGGTAGGTTATCGGATTGCCGACCACCCCTGAACCCACCTTGAACTTCGACAGCACTCGCCCAGTGCGTGCGTCGGCGGATTTGAACCAGCCGTCGAGGGTGCCGTAGAAAACGACATCGCCCGCGGTCACGAGCGCGCCGCTCCAGTTGGGAAACGGCTCCTTGTTCTCCCATACCTTCGTGCCGCTCGCCGCATCCCACGCCATGAAGCTGCCGAGGTATCCGCCCGGACCCGCGCTGTACGGACTGACAACGCCGACGAACGGCGTGCCTTTCAGGTGTCCCGTGTGTTTAGAGGCGTAATCCATGCAGAGATTGTTGGTCGCCGTATAGAAGAGATGTGTGCGTGGCGAGAAGGCGGGGGGCGAGGCGGGGCTGACTCCGCCTTCGAGGCTCGGGCATATGTCCTTGACGTTACCCCGCGAGGCCCCGGTCTGCTTCTCCGGGTTCAGCACCGGGCGGCCAGTGTTCAGATCCACCGATTGCGCCCAGTTCACCGGCGTGAAGGGCTTCGCGAGGAGCACGCGTCCGCTCGCGCGGTCGAGCGTGTAGGCGAAGCCGTTCTTGTCGAAATGCACCAGCGCCTTGACCGGTTGGCCTGCGATGGTCAGATCGGCGAGGACCATCGCACCCGTCGCGTCGTAGTCCCAGTTGTCGTGCGGCGTGAACTGATAGGCCCACACGAGTGTGCCGTCCTCCGGCCGCCGAGCCAGGAGGCTGGTGCTCCACTTGTTGTCGCCCGGCCGTTGCTCCGCGTTGTAGGGCGATGGATTGCCGGTGCCGTAATAGATGAGATCCAGCTGTGGGTCGTACGATATCCATCCCCACACCGGCGCACCACCCGTCCGCCAACTCTCATTGCCCCAGCTGTGGGCGCCAAGGTCGGCACCGTGCTCGTACGGCGGCCGGAAGGTGTCGGCGCGCGCGCGCATCTCGTCATCCGTACCGAGGTTACGCGCGCTCCAGGCGATCCGTCCGCTGCTCAACTCGAGCCCCTTGACCCATCCGTAGATGCCAAACTCTCCGCCCGCCGCGCCGACGATGACACGATCCCGCACGACGAGCGGCGCCATGGTAGTAGTCTCACCGTTGCCAAGATCGGCGATCTGCGTCTTCCACACCTCGTGCCCCGAACGCGCATCAACCGCCACGGTGTGCCCATCGAGCAGGTTGTAAATGATCTTTCCGTCCGCGTAGAAGGCACCGCGATTCACCGAGTCGCAGCACGCTACGCCGAGCGCATTTGCGCTCACCTCGGGACGATACTTCCATTTGAGCGGATAGCCCTCACGGGTGAGATCGAACGCATACAGAACGTTGGGCCACGGGGTCACCACGTACATGGTGTCGCCGACCACCAGCGGCTGACCTTCGTGCCCGCCGAGAACGCCGGTGGAGAACGTCCACACCGGGTGAAGCGACCTGGCGTTCCGCGCGCTGATATCGCCGAGTGTGCTGTAGCGTGTGGCGGCGTAGTCCTTGGAGGGCATGGTCCACTGGCCATCCTCCGTAGTGGCCGGGGGGGCAGCGGCCGCCATGCCCTGACCCCAACCAAGCGCTGCCGCAAGCCACGTCAGCGCCGCACTGCGCGCGACACGCGACATGCGCCTCCCCTCCGGTGAACCCCGGACAAATGTCGTCTGGCCGGTCCAGAAGGTCAAGAGGCGCAAGCCCCAGGTCTGCCTTGCCTTCCCCGCCGCCGGCCGGGGCCGGCCTCCCCCGAAATGCATAGCACGCCTTCCCCTGAATCCGCCCGCGCGCTTCCCCCGGGCGGAAGGCGTGCCGGGGCCGGGCGCGCGTTAGATTGGCAGTGCTGACAGACCGACCGCAGGTGCCGTATGCAGTTCTTTCTCTTCGACCTGGCGCTGACCTTCGCCGCACTGCTCGGCTACCGTGCAGTGGAGGCAGTCGTGCGACGCGGCGCGCCGGTGGCGTCGCTCGCGCGGCGTGCCCCCACAATCCGCAGCAGCGAGCTGCAAAGCCGGCAGCCACGTAAGGCTCCAGTGAGAACGCCTGTTCCGCAGCCCGAGCCCGCGCGCAAGGTACCGCAGGCAAGGATCCATCGGCTCATCAACTTCTGGTAGAGCTCGCTGGCGCCGCAGCAGCGGCATCCCTACACCTGTGTGTTTGCCCGTACCGCAGGCCGCGGGGTTTTCCTATAGGCTGCGGACATGAGTGCGCCGCGTCTCACCCTGTGCCTGATCGCGCTTACCACTCCCCTGCTCGTTGAATTGACCGCGAACGCGGCCGAGCCCGACTGGCAACAGCGCGCCCGACAGAGTCTCGCAGTCATAAGTGGCACGGAGCAGGTTCCCGGCCTGCACGCCAGCGTGCGGGTGCAGCGCGACCGCTGGGGAGTCGCCCATATCTATGCGCGCGACCAACACGATCTGTTTTTTGCCCAGGGCTTCGTCTCCGCCCAGGACCGCCTGTTTCAAATGGAGCTGTGGAAGCGCGCCGGACAGGGGCGGCTGGCGGAGATCCTCGGCCCATCTGCAGTCCAGCGCGACATCAATGCGCGGCGGTTGAGGTACCGCGGCGATATGACGCAGGAGTACCGCAGCTACGCTCCCGATGCGCAGGACATCCTGGAGGCTTTCACGGCCGGCATCAACGCTTACATGGCTGACATCCAGCGGCCGGGCCACTCTGGGTTACCCGTTGAATTCCGGCTCGCCGGTTTCAGGCCCGAGCCGTGGAAGCCGCAGGACTGTCTGAACCGCCTGGCCGCCTACGCGATGATGGCCAACGCCTCCGATGAGCTGCTGCATGCGCAGCTGGTGGCGACACTGGGTCCCGCCAGGGCGAGCGGGTTGTTTCGCTTCGATCCGGAGAGAAAGCTCGACCCCGCACCGGGAGCCGATTTCTCGGGACTGTCGCCGGCGCTGCTTGCGGGCATCGTGAGCAGCGACCAACGGATTCCCTTTCCGCCGAGCTCATTTCAGGAAAGCAACAATTGGGTCGTGTCGGGTGCACTTACCTCCACAGGTAAGCCGCTGCTCGCCAACGATCCCCACCGCGTGATGGCCCAACCCTCGCTCCGCTACATCGTCCACCTGGTCGCCCCTGGTTGGAACGTGATCGGAGCAGTCGAGCCCGCCTTGCCGGGCGTCGCTGCCGGTCACAACCTGCACATCGCCTGGGGCTTTACCATCTTCGGCCTGGACCAACAGGATCTGTATATCGAGACCCTGAACCCGGTCGACTCCAGGCAGTACCACACCGAGCACGGCTGGTCGGCGGTGCTGGAAGAACGGGAGACCATCCACGTGCGTGGTGGGCCGGATGTGGAGGCGATCCTGCACTTTACGCAACACGGTCCCATCGTTTGGGAGGATGGCAAGCGCGCGTTGGCGTTGCGCTGGGCGGGGGCCGAACCGGGTAGCGCGGGATATCTCGGTTCGCTCAGCGTCGATCGCGCAGGCAACTGGCAGGAATTCGAGCGCGCCATGCCGCGGTGGAAGGTGCCGCCTGAGAACATCGTCTATGCAGATCGAGCCGGCAACATCGGCGAGCATTCGACCGGGCTCGCGCCGCTGCGGCGGAATTTCGACGGTCTGCTGCCGGTACCGGCGGATGGTCAGTATGAGTGGTTCGGGTTCGTCCCGAGCGCAGCCTTGCCGCACAGTTACAACCCCACCGCGGGATTCATCGCCACGGCAAATCAGCGGACCATCCCTGAGTCCTATCCCTATGCGGTGGGATATGAATGGACGCCGCCAACCCGTTTCGATCGTATCCAGGAAGTTCTCGCGGGCGCGAAGCATTCCGGGCACAAACTCACGGTCGCCGACATGGAGGCCCTGCAACTGGATGTGGTCTCGCTCCTGGCGCGCAAGCTCCAGGCGCTGTTAGCCGAGGCGCTGCAGCCAGGCAGCGACCGGGCGCAGAAAGCGGCGCAGCTGCTGCTGAACTGGGACTGCACCCTGCGAGCGGAGTCTGCCAGTGCGGCGTTGTATGAGATTTGGACCTTGCAGTTACGCACGGCCGTCACGCGCCTCGCATTACCCAAGAGTTCGCCGGATCTCATGCCGACATGGTCGTTGTATCAGGTGGCGCTCGAGCTGTCGGACCCGCGCCAGCAGTTCTTCGGTGCGGCACCAGTCGAGACTCGCAATGCACTGCTGCGCGAGACGTTACAGACCGCTTACGATGAGTTGGCCAGGCTGCAGGGTGCCGATCCGCAGCGCTGGTCCTGGGGCGCGCTTCACCAGGCCCATTTTCGCCACGCACTCGACAGCGTCCCTGGGGCGGCCGGTTTGCTCGACCGCGGACCGGTGGCGCGTCCGGGGGATGGCGATGTGGTGCAGGCCACGGAGTACGACCCTGGCTCGTTCGACCAGACCTCCGGCGCGAGTTATCGCGAGATTTTCGATCTCAGCGACTGGGACAATTCGGTCGCGATCAATGTACCGGGACAGAGCGGGCAACCGGGCAGCAAGCACTATGACGACCTGTTGCCACTCTGGAGCTCGGGGCAGTACTTCCCCTTGAAATATACGCGGGCGGCGGTGGATGCGGTTACCGCCGATGTTCTGATCCTGAAGCCCTAAGGCCGCGAGGATGCGCCATGGAGCAGCCGGAGATCCATAACCCACACGTGAGGCATCATGGCGGCCTGCCGCGCTGGCTCGAGCTGCTGATCGCGATCACCGCACTGATCACCTCGATCAGCTCGATCGCCATCGCCGTGCACAATGGCCGCATCATGGGGAGGCTCGTTGAGGCCAACTCCATCCCGTACATGCAAGGAGGCTTCAGTGACGTGACACTTGCTGGTGAGAGCGTGCTGTCGCTCGATCTCCTCAACCGCGGGGTGGGTCCCGCGCATGAGCGAAGCCTGCAGGTGAAGGTCGGAGACCGCTATGTAAAGTCCCTGAGTGAGTTTCTGTCAGCATCGCTCGGACCCGAGCAGGCGCTCAGGGCAAAAGATGTTCTCCATCCGGTATGGAACCGGGTGCGAACGAGATTCATTCCCGGAGGACAGACGCAGTTCGTTTTTCGGATCGCGAAGTCGCCGGAGAACTCTCAATTCTGGGAGCTGCTAGCGAAGGACCAGGGACAGTGGGACCTGGAATTCTGCTACTGCTCGGTTTTTGAAGACTGCTGGCAGGTGCGTGGCAAGTGGCAGGAGCCCGAACGGCTGAAGCAATGCCGGCGCGATGAGGCGCGCGAATTCATACCTTGAAAAGTCTGTCGCGCATTCGGCATCCGTCACGACGCTGAGGGTGCCGGCTCGCCAGCGCCCTGCTCCTGCTATAGTCGAGAACGCCACTTTCTCAGGAGCGGGCCATGCACGCGGTTAACCTCCCCGCTGAGCTGCTGAGTCAGATTCAAGCGCAGCGCGGAACACTCCATCCCTTCGAACGACTGGATATGCAGCGCACCGCACACCTCGTCGTCGACCTGCAGAACGGTTTCATGGAATCGGGGGCACCGGTAGAAGTACCGGTAGCGCGTGAAATCATCCCGAACGTCAATTCAATCTCGGCTGCCGTGCGCCGTAGTGGCGGGAGAAATGTCTTTCTGCGCATGACGGTTGATTCCGCTTCGCAGTCGAGCTGGTCGAATTGGTTCGCGTACATGCATACCCCGCGGGGCGGCACGGACATCGCCAGGGCTTTCGCACGTAACGCGCACTATTGGCAGCTGTGGCCCGAGCTCGAAGTCGCCCCATCCGACCACATCGTGGAAAAGACCCGATTCGGCGCCTTCGTACCGGGCGCCAGCGGCTTGCACGAGCTCTTGCAGCTTCATCACATCGACACCCTCATCATCACCGGCACCCTGTCTAACTGCTGCTGCGAATCGACCGCGCGCGATGCCATGCAGATGAACTACAAGGTGATCTTTGTGTCCGATGCCAATGCGGCGCTGACGGACGCTGCGCACAATGCGACGTTGGAAAACATGGCGACACTGTTCGCCGACGTCATGAGCACCGCGGAGGTGCTCACCGCCATGACGCGCCCGGTTGCAGGTTAGTGCGGGACTCTTCGGTTCAACCCATTACAAATGCATTGAGCTTGTTGCCGTCGAGATCGCGAAAGTACCCGGCGTAGAAGCCTTCACCCCGCGGGCCCGGCGCGCCTTCGTCTTTTCCGCCGAGCGACAGGGCCAGTCGGTGAAGCCGATCGACCTGGGCTTTGTCCTTCGCTTCCAGCGCCACCATGACGCCATTGCCTGCGGTCGCCGGCTTACCGTCGAAGGGCATCGCCAGACCGATTCCGGCACCACCCCCGGGTGTGCCCCACGCAATGAAGCGCTCGGTCTCCATCATGCGCCCGACACCTAATTCCTTGGCGATGGCATCGTAGAACCTTGCTCCACGCATCAGATCGTTGGTACCGAGGGTGACATAGCCGATCATGGGCAGCGCTCCTGTGTTGCATGCGGCGATGGCATTTCCCGCAAGCGACCTGCGCGCCGCTCGCGGCGCTCAAGCTGTGGGGGTACGCCTACTTTGTCTTGAGCTTTCTCAGGCGCTCCTTCACGCGCCGGGCGGCGATGACGCCTATGAAGGTCGTGACACTCGCTTGCGCCTCCAGGTCCGCCACTTCCTCGTTCAAGAGCTGGGTTGCAATGTCCTTGGGAGCCTCCGGCTGCGCGGAAGGAACTCCGCGGGCCACATCCTCGGGCGGCGATGGTAGGGGCATTACTACCTTTGCGTCTGGCACGTTCCGACCCAGTCTCGCATGATCAGATGGCGATAGGCTAGCACGGACTTTGTACGTTCCGCATACGAACGTGCTAAGGTGCCGGCGGGGGTTTCGCCAGTATGAAGCAACGTTGGATTGCAGCGATCCTGCTTCTCGCCCTGGCCTTTCAGGGACCTGTTTTCGCCTACTCGCCGGTGCTGGTTCCCTGTAGCAGCATGCCAGGCCGCGCGCGCTGCGACTCCTGCTGTTCCCACGGGCAATGCGCAGCCTTGTGCACACACCCGAGCATCGCTGCGGTGCCAGCTCCAGCTGGCGCGCGCATTGCGCTCCTCCGAGCAACCGCGCTTCCAGACCCGAGGGTTGTGTCCGTCATCGGGGCTGCTCCGGCGCAACCGTTCAGACCTCCGATCGCTTGATCTCCGTCACCGGTTAAGGGGTCGGGCGCCCGGCGCCCATGCGACCTCTGTTCTCAATATTCAGAACGGCGTCGCTCCATGCACACGGAGATCAAATTGGAGAATGCGCAATGCTCATCCTGAGCCGGTACCGGGGAGAGTCTCTGAGGATCGGCGATGAAATAACGATCACTGTGCTCGGCATCAAGGGCAACCAGGTACGCTTCGGCTTCAGTGCACCTTCAAAGGTACCCGTCCATCGCGAGGAGGTGTACGAGCGAATTCGTGCCGAGAGGGCCGCAAGCGTCGCGAAAGGAGAAACGTCGAACTTCTAGGTAAGCGGTCCGGTGCTCAAGGGGATGGAGCACCTCCAATTGCAGTGACTTACGCGTTCCGGCAGACTCGAACCGGGGCAAAATGAACGAGCTGCCGGGCGACCCCCCGTGCAGCCACTTGACGTAATCGCAGCTGATTGGGGGACCCTTGCGGAACGACCTCTGCACGTCCGCGGCTCACCGGAAGCGGGCAAGTGCTCGCCTGCGGGCTTCCTCATGAGCCTTGCGGCGGCCGCGGCCCTGCCGACTACGACGCTCGACGAAGACGCGTGGGACGACCTGCTGAGCTTCATCGAGGAGCGTCGCGTCATCCCGATCGTCGGACCCGAACTGCTGATGGTCACGACGGAGCGCGGCCCGCGCGTGCTTTACGACTGGGCGGCCGAGCGCCTCGCCGTCAGGCTCAACGTCAACACCGCGGATTTGCCCAAGCCATACACGCTCAATGATGTCGTGTGCCTGTTCCTCGCTGCGCGCGGACGACGCGAAGAGGCTTATGTGCGCCTGCGCAGCATCATCAAGGACGCCACGTTCGAGCCGCCCTCGGCTTTGCGGCACCTGGCGGCCATCACCGACTTCGATCTCTTCGTCTCCACCACCGCTGATTCGTTGCTCGAGACCGCGATCAATCTCGAGCGCTACGGCGGTGCGCCATCGACCGAAGTCCTGTCTTATGCGCCTAACCGGGTCGTCGATCTGCCGAGCGAGCGCGATCGGTTGCAGCGACCGATCGTGTATCACCTTTTCGGTAAGCTCGCTGCCTCGCCGACCTACGTGATCTCCGATGAAGATCTGCTGGAGTTCATCTGCGCGCTGCAAAGTGAGCACCTGGTGCCCGAGAAGCTCTTTCATGAGCTCGAGCATAACCATCTGCTCTTCATCGGCAGCAACTTCACCAACTGGCTCGCGCGACTGTTCCTGCGCATGGCGAAGCGTCAACGGTTATCCGACCCGCGCGACGTGGGCGAGGTGCTGGCGGACGATCACACCAGCGAGGATGACCGGCTGGTGGCCTTTCTGCAGCAGGTGAGCGTACGCACCCGGATCTACGTGGGAGCCCAGCGTTTCGTCGAGGAGCTGCATAACCGCTGGCAGGCACGGCGCAAGCCGCAGGCAGCAGTCAGTCCGGTCCCAGCGCGCTATCTGCCGCCCGCGCGCGAGATGCCCGACAACGCGGTCTTCATCAGCTATGCCCGCGAGGACCTGCCTGCGGTGCAGCAGATCAAGGCGGGGCTCGAAGCCGCGGGCATCACCACCTGGTTCGACCTCGACCGGCTCGAGGTCGGCGATGACTATGATCGCAAGATACAACGCAACATCATGCGTTGCTCCTACTTCATCCCGGTGGTATCAGCCAACACCCAGCGGCGCCTGGAGGCTTATTTCCGGCGCGAGTGGAGCTATGCCATCGATCGTGTGCGCAACATGGCCGATGGCGCCCTCTTCATCCTGCCGGTGAGCATCGATGCTACGACGGCCGCCGAGGCGCTGGTACCGGACAAGTTCAAGGCCCTGCACTTCACGCAGCTTCCCCGCGGAGAGGTGACGCCTGAGTTCGCCGCACGGCTTGCGGACTTCGTGCAGGCGCGCGGCCGATGAACGCGGCAGTTCGCGAAGCGGCGCCCGAGACACTTGCCACCGTCGATGAGCGGAATCCGTGGCTCGGCCTTGCCTCCTTCACGGAGGAAACCCGGCAATACTTCTTTGGGCGCGATGAGGAAGTTGCGGAGCTCGCGCGTCGCGTGCAGCGCAAGCTCCTCACGGTGCTCTTCGGTCAGTCGGGACTCGGCAAGACTTCTATCCTGCGCGCGGGTCTCGTGCCGCGGCTGCGGGGTCACGGGTACTGTCCCGTCTACGTCCGCATCGATTACAGCAAGGACTCGCCCGAGCCCGCCGAGCAGATCAAGCAAGCCATCCGCCTCAACGCGCGACGCTCCGGAGAGTGGACGCAGACGGGAGTGGCGGTTGAGGGCGAGTCGCTGTGGGAGTTCCTGCACCATCGCGACGATGTGCTGCGCGATGAGTCGGGCCGCACCCTCATTCCTCTGCTGATCTTTGATCAATTCGAGGAGATCTTCACGCTCGCCCAGAGCGATGACTTCGGGCGCGCCCGCGCGGCACGATTCATCGCCGAGCTCGCGGATCTCATCGAGAACCGCCCACCAAAAGAATTCGAGGCGAGGCTCGAGGAAGACGAAACGGCGGCCGAGCGCTTCGACTTTGCGCGCAGCGACTACCGCGTGCTGATCGCGCTGCGCGAGGACTACCTCGCTCCGCTCGAGGGCTTGCGGCAGGCCATTCCCAGCATCTCGCAGAATCGCCTGCGCCTGGCGCCGATGACCGGGACGCAGGCACTCACTGCGGTGCTCGAGCCGGGCAAAGGGCTGGTTACTCAGGAAGTGGCCGAAGCGATCGTGCGGTTCGTCGCGGGAGGCGATGAGCTCGCCAATGCCGTGGTCGAGCCCTCCCTCCTGAGCCTCATATGCCGGGAGCTGAATGATGCGCGCCTCGAGCAGGGACGCAAGGAGATCTCGCTCGATCTGCTCGCCGGCTCGCACACCAGCATTCTCACCAATTTCTACGAGCGCGCGCTCGCAGACCAGCCAGCGGCCGTGCGCCGCATCATCGAGGACGGACTTCTCACCGAGTCCGGTTTCCGCGAGAACGTGGCCGAGGAAAGCCTGATCAAGCATTTCGCCGAAGCGGGTGCCGACCCCAGCACGCTCGCGGTCCTGGTGAACCGGCGTCTGCTGCGCATCGAAGAGCGACTCGATATCCGGCGCGTCGAGCTCACCCACGACGTGCTCTGCGGGGTGGTCAAGGCGAGCCGCGACCGGCGCCAGGAGCGCGAAGCGCGCGAAGCCACGGAGCGGCTGCTCGCCGAGCAGAAGGAGCGCGAGGCCGCAGCGCATCGCTCAGCGATGCGCGCGCGGCAGGTCGCGGCCGTCTGCACCGTGCTCGCAGCCCTCGCGATTGTTGCCGCGATGTTCGCCTACTTCAGCAGTCAACGCGCCCGGCGCGCGGAGCACGAGGCTCAGCAGACCCGCACGCTTGCCGAGCTGGCGCGCGGGCAGGCCGAGCACCTGCTCGGTTACCTGAGCGATGATTTCGCACGCGAGCTCGAGAACTTCGGGCGCCTCGAGGTGCTCTCGGAGTTCTCGCAGCGCCAGATCGATTACTTTCACGGTCTCCCCAAGGCACTGCGCGGTCCAGAAACCGTGCGTAACGGCGCACTCGCGCTGGTGCAGCACTCGCGCGCGCTGCGCACCCTCGGCCAGCTCGACGTGGCCGGCGCGAATGCGGATGAGGCCGTGCAGCTCCTCAGTGGACTCCACGATTCCGGAGACCGCTCCGAGGCCACTACCGTTGCGCTCGCGCGTGCCTATGCCGCGAAGGCGCGCGTGCTCGAGAGCCGCGGCGATCCCGCCGACATGCTGACCTCTCAACAGGCGATTGCAGTGCTGCAGCCGCTGCTCGCTGCACCCAAGGCTTCACCCGCGGCAAGACGGGCTTACGTGGAGATTGGTACTCGCCTCGGCTTCCAACAGACAGCCTCTGACCATCGGGAGGACGCGGTCCGTACCTTGCGTTCGGTGATGCAGGAGGCGGCCGCTCTCGGGGCCCGGAATTTGCAAGATCCCGAGATGGGAGCGTATTACGCCGACGCCGGCGGCTGGCTGGTGACGGCGCTGCAATTTCTCGGCCAACGCGCCGAAGCGCGCCGCATAAGTGAGGAGTGCCTGACGGTGGCGAACCAGGTCCTCGAGCGGCGCCCCGGCTATCGGCTGGCGTTACATGCGCAGCAGATACTCAACGGAGTTCTGGTGTCCGTGGGCAAGGACGAGCTCGATCCACAGTCGGCTCGGCAAGCTGCACTGCGCCAGGAGCAGGCCTCACAGACCTTGCTGAATCTCGACCCCGGCAATGTTACGAGCCTCAACAACATGGCCGTCGCCGTGGATCAGGTGGCAGACACATTCTGGCAGGCTGGACAAGTGCGTGAGTCTGTAACGCATCGCCTGCGAGAGGTCGATTACTCGCGCCGTGCCGCCGTCGGCGGCGCCGACTTTGTGAACAACTACGCGGGCACACTGGCGTTCGTCGCCTATTTCCAGGCTGGCGCGGGTGACGCCGCCGGCGCGGCCGCCACGCTGGCGGCGGGCGAGCCGGCTATTACCAAGGTCCAGCAGAGCGACCCCGGCGGAGATGCAGCAGTGGTCGCGCAAGGCTGGTTGAATATTGGCGCGGCCTACGTCGCCTTACTGCGCGACGATTTTGCCTCGAGCCGCCGCATTGCGGCTGCAGGCGTGAGCGAGCTGCGGGGAATCACGCCACATGGTGTACTGAAGTTCCGCAAGACAATCGAGCTCAATTTTCTCCATGATGCCGAGGGACGCTCTGCGTATCTGTCCGGCGATTTTGCCGCCGCGGAACGGTCACTGGCCCAGGCTGTGGAAGAACGCACGGCGGCTGGCGTCGGCGCCACCGATGATCGCCGGCAGCTCGAGACGCTGCATACCTGGCTGGCACTCGCTCAGGTTCGCCAGGGTCACACGAGCGATGCCGCGCGAACGATCGAGCCAGTGGTCAAGTTTCAGCGCGAGCTCGCGGGCCGCAACCGCGGTGATCGCTGGGTGCCCTTTGATCTCGCCTGTGCCCTCTATGTCGAGGCACTGAGTGATCAGTCAAAGCGCGCGGCGCTGCTGCACGAAGCCGCCGGATTGATGGAGGCGCTCGCGCCGGAGATGGGGGTCGTGTGGGATGTGCGGTGGTGGCGGGCGCGTATTCGCGAGGCGCGGCAGACGGCTGCGGCCGCTTACGGCAATCAGACGCTCGCTGAGCGAATCGCCCTCCCCTAGCCCTGTACCACCCTGCGTAATTTCATCAAACAGTGGCCAGGCGCTGTGGAACTCGAGCGGGCGCTTTGACCTAAGCACTTCCCGGAGTCGCGCGCTTTCCGCGCAGCACCCCGGTAACGACCCGGCTGATGCGCGCGACGAAGCGCAGCTTGCGCGACATCGGGACATGAATGAAAGCGATTTTGCGCACATAGGTCGGCACCGTCCACTCGAAGCGTGTGCCTTTCGCAAAGAAGAAAGTATCTCCCACCCCGAGATGATTGACTTGCCCGGTACTGTCGACGACGGTGATCGAGCCTTCCAGCAGGTAGACCGTCTCGTCGACGCCGTAGAACCAGTTGAAACGGCCGGCCGTGCAATCCCACATGCACGTGAAGCCTAGTCCATCAGTACTACCTGCGATGTGACGGTTGCGCGCTACGGGTTCGCCTTCAAGGACCCACTCGCGCGGAATTGGGGCTGGAATGAGACTGTGGTGGTTGGCCAAGTAGCCTGGCGTCCATGCGGCCGGCATAGAGGGTTCGAGCAGGTCGCGGTCTGCAAGCACTGATGCGTGTACTCCGGGTATGACGTTGCGCCATCATGAGACTTCTATTGTCTTCGATTGACCGTGAGCCGTGTCACGACATTTTGAGGCTGACCTGTATTGTGTACGAAAGATACAGTTGCGCCTGCGGGTGGCCGAACGAAATGTTCCGCGAGCAGCGCCACCACTGAGAAACGGGAACGCAACGCGCGGAATCGTCAGTTCGGCCCGGCACCGTGCCTCCTGACACACTGAATCACCGCGTGGGAGAGTCAATGACCTCCCGCCGCACGGTCCCGAAGCCCTAAGGCGTCACTTGAAAGCTCTGGTTCACGGGTGTGGCCGCAGAATACGTGGCGTTGCCCGTCTGCGTCGCTTGAATGGTGCAGGTGCCGACTGCCCGCAAGGTCACCGTCACTCCGGATACGTTGCATGTCGTCGTTGTCCGGGAACTGAAGGATACCGTCAGGCCAGAGGTCGCAGAGGCGCTCACCGTAAATGTCGGGGAGGAGCTGAGCGACTGATTCCCGAGTGCACCGAAGGTGATGGACTGGCTGGCTTTCGACACCGTGAAGCTGCGGCTGACGGGCGTGGCTGCGGCATAGGTGGCATTACCCGCCTGACTCGCCTGGATGGTGCAGGTGCCAACCGTGACCATCGTCACCGCGGAACCTGACACGGTACACACGGCCGTGGTTGTGGAGGCGAAACTCACCGGCAGACCCGAAGATGCGGTCGCGCTGACGTTGAACGGCGTCGGGCTGTACGCACGATTCGAGAGTGTCCCGAAGGCAATCGTCTGGCTCACTTTAGATATCGTGAAACTGCGGCTGACAGGTGTCGCGGCAGCGTAGTTTGTGTTGCCCGCCTGGGTTGCCTGGATGGTGCAGGTGCCGACCGTGACCATCGTCACCGCGGAACCTGACACGGTACAGACGGCCGTCGTGGTGGAGGCGAAACTCACCGGCAGACCCGAGGAGGCGGTTGCACTGATGTTGAACGGCGTCGGGCTGTAGGCGCGGTTCGAGAGTGTCCCGAAGGTGATGGTCTGGGTCGCCTGCGTGACCGTAAAGCTGCGGCTGACCGGCGTGGCTGCCGAGTAGTTGGCGTTGCCGGCCTGACTCGCCTGGATGGTACAGGTCCCCACCGTGACCAGTTTCACCGAGGAGCCTGTCACGGTGCAGACGGCCGTGGTGGAGGATGTAAAGCTCACCGCGAGCCCTGAGGACGCGGTTGCGCTGATGTTGAAAGCTGTCGGGGTGTAGGCGCGATTCGCGAGTGTCCCGAAGGTGATCGTCTGGGTGGCCTGCGTCACCGAGAAGCTGCGGCTGACCGGCGTGCCTGCGGCGTAGTTGGCATTGCCCGCTTGGCTCGCCTGGATGGTGCAGGCCCCCACCGTGACGAGCGTTACCGAGGAGCCAGTCACCGTGCACACCGCCGTGGTCAGGGAACCGAAGCTCACCGGCAGGCCCGAAGATGCCGTCGCGCTGACAGTGAAGGGGTTTGGACTGTAAGTGCGGTTCGCGAGTGTTCCGAAGGTGATCGTCTGGCTGGCCGGCATCACCTGGAAGCTCTGAATTACCGGAGTCGCCGGCAGATAGAAGGAGTTGCCACCCTGGGTCGCCTGGATGGCGCAGGTACCCCCTGCGATGAGGGTCACTGTAGCGCCCGCAACAGTGCAGACGCCGGTGGTGGTGGAAGCGAAGCTCACCGGCAGACCCGAGGATGCGGTCGCAGTGAGCCCGAATGGCCCGCTGCCAAACGTCCGGTTCGGCAACGGCCCGAAGGTGATGGTCTGGGGTGCAGGCTGCACCACGTTCGCCAGGATCGAGGCTGAAGACGCCACGAAGTTGGTGTCGCCGACGTATGTTGCCGTGATCGCGTGCGACCCCAGCACGAGGCCGCTGGTGCTGCACGTCGCGGTGCCGCCCGATGCGAGCGTCGCCGCGCTGCATAGGACCTGGGAATTGTCAGCCACGAAGGAGACAGTCCCGGACGGCGTCCCGACGCCCGGGGCAGCAACGGTTACCGTCGCCGTGAAGGTGACTGTCCACCCCGCGAGCGATGGGTTTGGGTCTACCGCCAACGCGGTGGTCGTAGACGCCAGATTGAACGCTTGCTCCAAGAACGCCGTGCTGCCGGTGTTCGTGCCATCACCGGAATAGGTGGCGGACATCACAACGTTCCCCGACAGCGCAGCGGTGGTGAACACTGCCGTGTTTTCAGCGTTCAGGCTCACCGTGGCGCTCATCGCGCCGGTGCTGAATGTGACCGTGCCGGTGGGACTCCCGGTTCCCCCAGCTACAGCTGCCGAAAAGCTGACCGTCTGGCCGTAGACCGATGGATTGGCAGACGAGCTGACATCAATCGATGTCGATAATGCGGTGGCGGAGTTAACGACCTCCGCAAGCGTCCCGGCACTCGGGGCAAAACTACCGTCCCCGCTGCTGTAGCTGGCGACCACCGAATGCAATCCGGCCCCGAGAGACACACCCGGCACTACGGCCAGTCCATTTTGAACAGGCGCAGAGCCCAACAAGCTCGGCGGCGCCGAGGACTGGTCCTGGAAGGTCACCGTGCCAGCCGGCACACCGGGAGCTGACGAAGACACCGCTGCTGCCAGCACCAGTAAATCGGTTGCCAAGGCCGGATCGGCCGAGGCACTCACGGTGGTCGTAGTCGCAGGCGCAGCGGGCGTCAGTACGCTCGCGTTCACGCTGGCGGAAGCGCTGGTCGCGAAACTGCTGGCGCCGCCATAAGCGGCCGTGAGCGCATGATTTCCCACCGCCAGCCCCGACGTGATCAGAGTCGCGGTGCCAGTCGCGTCCACATTCAGGGCCGCCAGCAAAGTGGCACCGTCGTAGAAGCTGACAATTCCGGTTGGAGTGCCGGCGCTCGAACTCACGACGGCGGTCAAGGAAGTCGCCTGTCCGGCTGGCACCCCCTGGGTGGGATCCGGTGTCGCCGTCAGGGTGGTGGTGGTGGCAATGGTCGTCGATTGAACCACCTCATTGAGTAATGACGAGGCGCTTGGCCCGTAGGTGGTGTCTCCCAAATACGTTGCCTGAACAGCGAGCGAGCCCGCGGCCAGCGACTGTGGCGGCAGCGACGCCCCCGTCTTGCTGTTGATTGAGCTGCCGGATGTGACCAGGCTGGCTGAACCCAGCACATTGCCGGAATTGGTGTCCATGAAATTGACGGTTCCGGTCGGCAGCGGGCTGCTGATGGCCACCGCCAGGTTGGCATCCACCGTCTCGACCGAGAAGGTCCCGGCGACGGTCGGTGTGCCCGTGATCGCGCCCGTCGAGCCATCGAGCGCCAGTCCGGCCGGCAGAGTGCCTACCACCGTGTAGGCATACGGCGCGGTGCCGCCTGTGACACTCATTGCAGGGCTGTTGAAGGCCGTGCCTACCTGGCCGATGTTGCCCACCGGGCAGCTCACCACCGGTGCCGGCGCCGTAGACGCGTCGCGTATCGTCCAGGTGCCGCCGCCGAACGTGTTGCCGCACGAGCTGCTTGGGCAGTTGGCGGTCGCGGCTAGGGAGACGTCCGCCGCAGTCGGGGACGAACCGTAGGAAAAGCTGAAATTAAAAGGACTGCCTTCCCCGCGTTCGACACCAGTCCATGAATACGGCGCGAATCTCCCCGACGGGCAACCGCTCAGCGACTGTGACAGCAACGCGAACCCCAGCGCCGGGCCCGAGGCGTTACAACCAGTGGCGTTATTGGCCGCGGCGGTGAAGTCAAACGTTGCTCCGAACCATTGCACCTGGAAGTTGGAAAAGCCCGTAGCCGGGTCGTAGGTGAACGATCCAGCGTCCGGCAAAATGACGTTCTTGCCCGTGAAATCGATGGCGTACGTCTTGGGTCCCTGCGGGCTGTTCGCGCTCTGTGCAAGGGCCGCACGGCCCTTGCGGCTCACGCTGCCGCGGGTGGGCTGAAGTGCGGATTTGGCGGCAAGGGTCCCGCTGCGGCCCATGACGCTGGCTGTGGTCGCCGGCGATCCAGGTGCCGGATTTATCGTAAACGGGCAGAAGGGAGGAAAGCTCACTGCGGCGTCGAACGCAGGGCTCTGCGCGGTGGTGGCAGGGTCAATCGATGAGCTGACCGCCACGCTTGTCCGCGTGGACGAAGGCAGAAGCGTCTCGATCAGCGTTTCGCTTATGCCCGGCGAATACGTGGCATCGCCAGAGTAGCTCGCAACAATCAGATTCTCTCCGAGACAGGGTAGCGTCGAGACTGACAGTGACCCGGAAGTCACATCAACTGAGCCCAACGTCGTGGGAGTACTGCTCCCGGGGCAGTGGGCGCTAATCGTGACCGCACCAGTCGCGGGCGTTGAAGCCGTGGCGATAACGCCTGTGGTGAAGGTGACACTCTGACCCGCTACGACCGGGTTCGGTGCCGAGAGAAGTGTCACGATGCTCGGCGAGCCTTGTGCCCCGGCAACGGGGGACAAGCCGAGGCAAACCAGTAAAGGCACTAATCCGCTAGCGCGGATCTGGCAAACGCGTACTGTCATTCCACACCCCCACGGTGCGAAATCAATTCATGAAGTGATTGGTCATCACGCAGCGATACGAGCTGCGCTTCGAACCCGCCGTACCTGGTTTGCGCGACGCCGCGCTGCCCGGGCGCCCACGCTCAGTCGCTCAAAGTGAAGCCGCAATTGGAGAGAGTCCGGCTGGAACGCCGGCTCACATAGGCGGGCAAGCGACATGTAACCCCCGCAGTTGTATTGTGGTGCGTCGGACGCGTGTTATCCGGGCGCACTACTGCTTACTACTCCCCACACGGGGCTGGAGCTAACACCCTCCGGGAACCAAATATCAATGAGGGCTTGCCCGTACTCCATTCCAACACTTCGCTTCAGTGCAACAATTCGCTTCGCTGCAGCAATTCGCTTCACTGCACCAATTCGCTACGACACAACTGTCACAATCGAGATGCACGCCCGTGGAAAGTGTCAGACGGACGCTCTCAAAGCGGCCGCATGCTGCAGGCGCCCCGCTGAGTGCCAGCGCGGAGCGACCCCGTCACCCGTCGCGGCGGGTCGTCAGCAACTAGGGCAAGTTGACTTCGGATTCGAGCAAACGTCGCAGCGCCGGCTTGCCGGCAGCCGAGGCGAGCGCCGCCAGTCGTGCAACGTGCGCTCGCTGGGTGGGGCGGAACCTGGCATTGGAGCGCAGACGCTGCTCGAGGACTTCCAGCGCCTTGCCGTTCTCACTCCTCGCGAGCAGCACGCCAATCAGCTCACTCGCGAGGCGATCAGCCGGGCGCACATCATCCCAGGAAGAGGCGGATTGCAATACCGCGGCCAGCTCGCTGGGCGCCTGCGCGCCCTGCGCATGCCGCTCCAGCCACGTCTGAATTTCCTGCCAGCCCTCGAGCGGCTTGCGCACTCTGAAGTTAGCGTACGCCCTATCCAGCATCCGGCTGCGTTCCAGAGCATGCTCCCGCACTCTGCGTTCGTCTTCGCGCTCCTGTCTTGTGCGGCTGTCGATCCCGAGCTCAATGCGATGCTCGAACACTGCACCACCCACCAGCGCGAAGGCGAATAGGAACCACAACTGCACCGCCGCAACCACCAGCCAGAACGGCTCGACCCGATGCCAGAGAGCGTAAACGAGCGCCGCCGCGGTCATCATGGCGATGGTGATCAGCACATAGTCGCGTCCGCAGGCGCGGGTGATGGCCCAGATCTCCGGCGGCCACACGGCGAGGAGCGGATTGCGGGTCAGACCCAGGACGGCGACGCTCGCAGGTAGTCCGAACAGCAGAATGCTGCCGCTCACGAGGCCAGCAGTGCGCCCAAGGTGATCGAAAATCGCCCGCACGAGCAAAACCCCGAAAACAATGATTGCTGCCTGTGCAACAGGTCGCTGCTCGTCGACCGGGTTCACCATCTCGATGGAGAGCACAGGCGGTGCCTCGCTTCCGGCTACCACGGAGTCGAGCAGCACGAAGCAATACTTGAAAAACCAGGACAGGAGGATTGCCCCGAACGGAATCCCCAGTAATCCCCCGTTCACGACCAGGATGGAACCCAGTGTGAAGGTACCGACCAGCAGGAGCGTTGTGCCGTGAAATGGCAGCAAGAAATAGCGCTTCATGGACCTAGGTGAGCGTGCAGCTACCCTCCTCAGCGTTTGGACAGCATACCGGCGCTAGTGCAGATGTCCTTCCGCTCGCAGTTCAGGCGCGGACGTTGCCGGGACCATCAGGTCCGTTTTCTTAAGCGCCGTGCGCCAACGGAGCGACGCTTTCGCTTCTGTTCGCACATCGGACCCGCGTTGCTCAAAATTGTATGGTCCGTGAGCCAGAGTCAGGCGTCACCCCGTTCAAGCAGCCGCACTCAGCGCTGACATTAGATGCGTATCTATGCGTATCTCCCTTGCCGTCGCGACTATCGCACTCGCCTTGCACGGAACTGTCAATGCCGGGCCTCTTCGAGGCTGTGCACAAGTATCCGCTCTCGTCGATGGGGCAGCCCGTCATCTGCTCGCAATATCTGAGCCCCAGACCGACGCGGCGCAACTTCGCTCGCGTTTCGATTCCTGTCTGAGGTCCCGCAATATCTGCGGCGTTGTGCACAACGCTAATGGAAAGGACGCGCTGGCGGCGGGCGATATAACTGCTGATCTACCCGTGCAGTCCATGTCCGAGCAGGGAAACTCATCGATAATATTCCTGGTACGTTCGATACCGCGTGTTCGGAATGACTCGAACCAATATTGCCTGGTTTCCGAAAAGTTGAATGGAGTAGCTTCCCCGGAGCAATGGGATGTGTACGGCTGGGTAATCGCACCGAACTCCAACGAACCGTTGCCTTTACAGAGGGAAGTTTTGGACTATAAATCGGTATCTCACCCTGGCTCCCTGCGTGGCCTGGCTGCCGCACTTTGGTTTTTCGCGGAGCGAATGTCAGGGCAGCAACCACCTCCGTAGGATACGGGCCTCGATGAATCGCCCGGCTGCCGTACTGCCATCGAGGAGTAGTCCATCTCATCATTGGAGGGGGCCGTGAGGGGCTGGTGGCGGCGCGCCGCGGGCGCTGGACGACGCGGCGCAGGTGGCTATGAGGCGCGATCAAGTGCGTACGCTTTGGGCCGCCTTAGACCGTATTCAGTTCGGGAACTTCAGGTCCCGCTCGATGGCCTGGAAGCGCGGCTCGTTGCGCAGCGGGTCCATGAACGGGTCGGTTTTAAGTCCGATCAACGCTGAGTCGCGCAGGCGCATCGCGGTACTGAGCCATTCAAGGGCCTTGGTGGTGTTGCCCCACTGAGCGTAGATCTCGGCGTATAAATACGCTTCGGCGTCGCCCATCGAGGTTTTGAGCTTCGCGAGGACGCCTTCGGCGTCGGCGTGCCGCCCAAGCTTGTCGTAAGTCACTGCGAGGCACACTCTCGACAAGTCTGACTTCGCTTGGTCTACTTCACAGGACGCGCGGGCACGTTCTAAGTTCCCGAGCACGTAGTAGGAGAGTCCTCGAGCTGCGTACGCACCTCCAAAGTCGGGATCAAGGCTCAACACTACCTCGGAGGCCGCCAGGGCCTCTTCATAACGGCGCGCCGCCAACAGCACAATGCGGAGATAGTCGTGACTCATCGGATTGAGTGGGTCCAGAACAGTTGACCGTCGGGCCGCAGCTATTGCCACATCGAAGTCGCCCATCTCGACAGCGAAACCGCCGTAATCGCGCGCCACCCGTGCGTTGCCTGGCGCCAGCGCCAGGGCGCGCCCGTACTCCTCGCTCGCCAACTTGAAGTTCAGAGTTAGCTCAAAGAA
>Ga0306920_100001497_pt1 | contig 29108 bp, 20 predicted proteins | sample flu12Cox44000170_FD_204666 | JGI IMG/M metagenome (GOLD analysis project Ga0306920, IMG submission 204666) | Lab enrichment of tropical soil microbial communities from Luquillo Experimental Forest, Puerto Rico - flux4day.12C.oxic.44.000.170 (v2)... | ecosystem: Environmental > Terrestrial >... | reverse complement strand
CTGACAATCGAATTAAACAGGTTGGAGTACTCTCGCCGCCCGGTACGCGCGGGGGAGTACGGCAAAAACATTCCCAACAGGCGAAAGGAACGTGAATTCATGTTCCTACTGGTCCCTGGGAGCGTCATCGCATCTGTGATTAAATCCTTTTTTGTCAATAATCTGGCGTGAGTTCGGGCTGGCGCCTAAGTTGCACCCTAAAGGGCTTCCGTTACCTGTTTCTTCGAAAACAGGTCACACGTCGGAGGGAGTCTGCTTATGCAGCCGCCAAGATATCACGGCAAGAGCCTCGTAGTGCTGGCGGGAGCCACGGCGTTTTTCCTGCTGTCGGCCCCGGTCAGCCGTGCGCAAACCGATGATGTCGCCGGGCAATACGTCTGCACCGAGGCCCGCGTGGCGGGCAAGACGGTAACCTGTACCGCCCCTCCGCTTTCCTTGAAGGGTGACGGCAAGTTCGAGCTGCAAGGGCGCGAAGGAGAATACTTGGTGAACGGGCACTGGGTGGAGCTGAACGGGACCGTTCTGAAATCTCGTGCGAAGATCGAAGCCGGGCACAAGATCGTGTTTCGGTTTATCAATAAAAAGGGTGCCTGCGAAATGATCTACGAGCGCCGCGTGGCGGAATTGGGAAAGACCAAACTGGGCTGAACTATATTCGCTTTCCAATATCTTTGCCATCCCAATCGAATCGCTAGCGCTGGAATCGAAGCAAGAGGGAAATCGCTTGCGAATTCGCCGGAACAATCACAATCAAAAGTTTTCCTGGCGTTGCCCAAGGATATGGTTTCCATAACGATTGAGCGAAACGTCGAGATAGATTGGCCTTCGGCGCACAGCCTAGTCGACCTACGAGGAGATCACGGCAAGGAGGCATCGTAAGCCGCGGCGGCAATTTCGCCGAGGGCTTGACCAGCGACTTTTTGAGCCATGTCCGGTTCGTTGAGCAGAGAGGTGTGGTTCACATAGGCCGCGAAGGCCAGCATCCTGCCGGATTTTGTCTGCACGAATCCGGCAAGGCCCTTTCCGTTCAACATCAAACGTCCGTTGAGTTTGTCTTCGGAGCCGAAAGTTCCGGTCTTGGCGAATACATGTCCTGCGGCGGCACTATCGGTTTGAATCTTGGCGAGCGTGCCGTCTTTGCCGAGGACCGGCAGTCCAGAGAAGAAAAGATCGAAGTCTGGGCGTGTTTTCCAGTAGGTGAGATAGTGACACATGAAATCAGGAGTGAACAGATCGGCCCAGTCGCCGCCGGCCCCATCGCCCTGCGAAGCGCCGCGGAGATCGAGTTTCGCGTCGGAAAGAAAAGCGCGCTCGATTTTGAAGCCAGCCTGCAAGGGATCCTTGGTGTCCTTGGCGACTAGCAAGCCTAGAAGATAGGGTCCCATGCTGGCATGGAGATTCTGACTGACCTTGAGTGTGATGCGAACGTCTTCGCGCAACGGTGGCGAGACATGTTCGGCGACCAGGTACTCGGCCGTGTAGAACTTCTGGTAGTGCGTAAAGTCAGTGATTGGCTGGGCGGACTTTTTCGGTCTGATCTCAATGCCTCTTTCGCGCAAGGCGTCGCGCAAAACCGTGGTGGCAAATTGTGTCGGAGACGGAACCGGGAAAGCCACGGTCTGCGTGCCGCCGCCCAGGGGAATCATTCCGGAAATGGTAACGTCGAGAGAGCCGTCGGGCCGAGAGACGGGATCGCTGGCGTCGTAATGCACCTTTGAGTCGGCTGCGCCGGTGATGACTTTGTTCGTGAAGTGGATGTAGGAAGTCTGCGGTAAGACACCGAGTTCTGCTGGATCGCCAGCTTTTGCGCCAGGCTTTCCCGCCAGGTCGAGGATGTTGTCGTTGACGATAATGGACGACAGCATGACGCCGGTGCCGCCTTCGCGCTCGCCATCCGGCATCAAGCTGGTGTCCACATAGACATTGCCCTCAATTTTGCGAATGCCTTTGCCGAAGATCTGGGCAGCGAACTCCTTAACGATGGCCAGGGGATCGCCCGGGAGAGCCGGCCCGTTATAGGAATGGTCCTCGTCTAGGAACGCCAGCGTGCCGTCGGGTTGCATGCGGTTTGAGAGGTTGGGATCGCCGCTTGCAACCAGGATGAGATCTCCCTTGAGCGTGCCGTGCCTGTCGACAGGACCTGTGCGGAAAAGGCCCGTGTGAAAACGGTATTCAGGGCCGATTTTGGCAAGAACCGTGCCTTCGGTAAGCAGCTTCGTGGTGGATGCGGGTACGAAGAGTTTATCGGCATTCAGTGCGTAGACCACCTTGCCTGTCTCGAAATCATAAAACTCGATACCGAAATTGGAGTGCACAAACTCCGGCCGCGCCATGACCTTCTGAATACGCGCTTCGAGAGCATCTGGTTGCTGCGCCGCGGCAAGGGCGGACAGCAGCAACAGCGGGCACAGCATTCGAACAATGGCGGATCGCAAGATGAATTCTCCTTGGAACAACGGGACGCGCCCGGACGGCGTGGGGCTTACGGCTTATTGCTGACAGCTAGCTTCTCAAACGGAACGTCCAAAATCGGGTAGAGTTTCCAGTCCTTGTAGTCGAAATGCCACCACTCGTCTTCGTTTACGGTGAAACCCTCGGATTCCATGGCTCGGCGCAGCAAATCACGGTGCCAGCGCTGCAGTGATGTGCCGCCCGGGAAATTGGGGAACGAGCGCGGAGACATTTCGTCGTACAGCCCGGGCATTTCGATAGGCTGATCGCTCGAGAGATCGTAGAGCGTCAGATCGACCGCGCAGCCACGATTATGCTTCGAGCCCTTCTGCGGGTCGGCGACAAAAATCCTGCCTTCCTCGGGTGTGGCATCCCAAAAGATTTTCGTCACGTACCACGGCCGGTAAGCGTCATGAATCAGCAGGGCATAGCCCAGCGGCTGAAGTTTGTGCAGCACTCGCAGAAGTGCTTCGCCGGCAGGCCGCTGCATAAAAGCGCGAGCCTGCAAATAAACAGGCGTACTCAGAAAATTGTTGGCGCTCGCATATCGAATGTCGAGATGAATCGCAGGATCGAGTGTTGCGAGTTCCACCAGATCGGGCTTCCGAAAAGGCCCAACCTCTCCTGGCGGCGATTGCTTCAATGCCCTTTCTCGCAGTGTGGGAACGTCCGGAGCTGGCCGCACATGGTAGAAATGTGACGGATCGGCGCCGGCGTCGGCTCGTACATAGACAATTGCCTTGCTCCCTTGGTCATGCGAATTGCCAGTGGATGCAGACTCCTTCGGCTGCAGGCTTCGCGGAGTCGCCACGATCCTCTCGACATTACCGACTGAGTCCAGCTCTGAATGCAGCAGAGAATCCGGCCCCTGGAGAAGAAAGCCCGACTCGGCGGAGCCCAGCGGGGCTTCCTTGTTGTCTTCGCGCCAGATCAAATCTCCGCTGCGCTCGAGAACAATGATCTGGCTCTTCCCGTCACTGTAAATGCCAACTATTTTCTTCCAGACGATCGGGACGTCAAGCGGTTTTGGGCCGGGGAGGAGGGAATTTTCAGTGGTCCCGGACGATTGAGCGCGAAGCTCAGGACAGGCAAATGACAAGACAACCAGAGAAACAAGGCAGACCAAATTGTGTGGGGCGCGTTTCACGAGGGAGATCATATCCGACGCCACGCGAATTTCGGAAGGGAAGATGCGTTGGTTTACTCGGAAAGAAAAACGGGGCACGTCACAGTGTGCCCCGGCGAATTTGCAGGTGTGCGGTGTGGAGTTACTTCTTTGCGGTAGCAGCGGATTCAAGGCCCGGCGCGACGACCGGGTTGAGGAATGGCATCATGGCGCGCAGCTTGAGACCGATCTGCTCGATTTGCTGGGCCTGCTCGGCCTTGCGGCGCGCAAGGAAGTTCGGGCAGCCCTTTTCGTTTTCTTCGATCCAAGCCTTCGCGAAGCTGCCGTCCCGGATGCCGGCGAGCAGTTGTTTCATTGCGTCACGCGTCTGCTGGGTCACGATGCGCTTCCCAGCGTGATAGTCGCCTTGCTCTGCGGTGTCGCTGACGGAATAGCGCATGTAGCTGAGACCGCCGCGGTAGATGAGATCCACGATCAGCTTCAATTCGTGCAGGCATTCAAAGTAAGCCACTTCCGGCTGATATCCTGCTTCGACCAGGGTCTCAAAGCCGGCCTTGATCAACTCGCTCACGCCGCCGCACAGTACGGCCTGTTCGCCAAAAAGGTCCGTCTCGGTTTCTTCGGTGAAAGTTGTCTCCAAAACGCCGGCGCGTGTGGTACCGAGCCCCTTCGCGTAAGCCAGTGCCTGAGCCTTGGCATGGCCGGTAGCGTCCTGCTCGACCGCGATCAGCGCGGGTGTGCCGCCTCCTTCGACAAACACTTCACGCACGCGGTGGCCTGGGGCTTTAGGAGCGATCATGCTTACGTCCACTGACTTTGGAGGCTTGATGGCGCCAAAGCGAATGTTAAAGCCGTGCGCAAACATTAGCGTCTTTCCCGGGGTCAGCTGCGGCTCAATCGCTTCCCTGTAGAGCTTTGGCTGCCTGGTGTCCGGCGCGAGAATCATGATCACGTCAGCCCACGCGGCCGCCTCGGCCGGCGCCTTCACCGCGAGGCCATCCTTCTCGGCCTTCGCGCGGGAGGCGCTGCCTTCGGGCAGGCCAACGACGACAGAAACTCCCGAGTCACGCAGGTTCAGGGCGTGCGCGTGACCCTGGGAGCCGTAGCCGATAATCGCGACCTTCTTCGCCTGAATCAGCGAAAGGTCCGCGTCTTTGTCGTAATACAGGTTTGCCATTTCGATCCTTTCGTAGTTGGCCGCCCCTGCGGCGAGAATCTTCTATTTGCCGGCGGGCGCTTTGGTATCCGCGTCCTTCTTTCCTGCTTCTGCCGGGGGACGCAGCAAATCGTTGCCGCGGGTCATGGCGATGCGTCCAGTCCTAGCCATCTCGAGCACACCGAAAGGGCGCAGCACCTCGAGCAGCCCGTCAATCTTGTCCACCGTGCCGGAGACTTCTACAATCAGCGATTCGGGAGCCACGTCCACCACACGGCCGCGAAAAACCTTGACAAGCTCCATTAGGTGCGGCCGGTTCTGCTGATCCGCCGCAACTTTGATCAAGGCCAGATCGCGCTCTAGCATTGGGCGATCGGAGATATTTTCGGCGAGCAGCACATCCACCAGTTTTTCCAGGCTGGCTTCCAGGCGGTGTGCGCCGCGCTCATCGGTGTGCGCGCAGATGGTCATGCGCGCGATCTCGACGTTTTCGGTCGGCCCAACGGTCAACGAGTCAATGTTGATGGCCAGCCGCCGCGTCAGCGAAGCGACGCGGTTCAAAACGCCCGGCTTGTTTTCGACATAGGCGACAATCGTTTGCATAAGTTCCTCAAGTTCCCAGTGGCACAGGCGATGTTGCCCGCGCGTCGAAATATTTCAGCTGGCTCGATGGCACAGCCCGGAATGGCGGGTCGTGCTACGGTTCCGAAGCCGTCTCCACCAACGGATTGTTCGGCCGGCGAATCATGTCGTGCAGCGCTGCGCCGGCAGGCACCATCGGGTAGACCGAATCTTCCTGCTCCACTCGGAAATCAATCAATACGGTCTGATCCGACTTTCGCGCCGATTCGATGGTCGGGATCACGTCTTTGCGCGTGGTCACGGTCTCCCCGCGAATCCCAAATGAGTTTGCCAGAGCGGCAAAGTCTGGCGCAACCAGGGGGGTCGCCACATAGCGCTTGTCGTAGAAGAATTCCTGCCATTGGCGCACCATGCCGAGATACCCGTTGTTGATGATGGCGATCTTGAGGTTGACCTTCTCCTGCACGATCGTCGCAAGCTCGCACATGGTCATCTGAAAGCCGCCGTCTCCGACAACCACCCAGACTTCCGCTTCCGGACGCGCCATTTTTGCACCGATAGCAGCGGGCAAAGCAAACCCCATCGTGCCGAGACCTCCGGAGGTGATCAGCGTTCGCGGAGCGTTGTGGTGGTAATACTGAGCCTCCCACATCTGGTGCTGACCCACGTCGGTCACCACGATGGCGTTGCCGTTTGTAGCCTTCCAAAGGTCGTTGATCACGTGCGCGGCGTAGAGATGGCCGGTGTCCGGCAGCGACTGGATGTCCCGAACGGCGGAATCACCCTTGAGTTCGGTGATGTGTGCCATCCACGCGCCGTGGTCGCGCTCACGCACGTAGGGCAGCAGTGCCGTTAGCGTTTCGCCCGCATCGCCGACGATGGCTGCGTCCACTTTCACGTTTTTATTGATCTCCGCGCGGTCTACTTCGATGTGAATTTTCTTCGCACTGCGCGCGTAGGTTCGCAGGTCACCGGTCACGCGATCATCAAAGCGCATGCCGATGGCGATGAGGAGATCGGCTTCTTGTATTGCCGTGTTCACCCAGGCTTCACCGTGCATGCCCATCATGCCAAGATTCAGGGGATCGGAAGCAGGGAAACAGCCGATGCCGAGCAGGGTCATGGCCACCGGGATGTTGCTGGTGTGCACGAATTGCTCAAAGGCCTGCATTGCGCCGGAAAGCATGATGCCGCGCCCAGCGAGGATCACGGGCCGTTTCGCGGTGTTAAGCAGTTCGACCGCGCGATCGAACTCCTCCTGGTCGTGATTGATGCGTACCCGCTTAGCCGATAACTTCGGTGTGCTCGCGTCCCAGTCAAATTCCGTGGAGGCCTGTTGCGCGTCCTTGGTAATATCCACCAGCACCGGACCCGGGCGTCCGGAGTCGGCGATCAAGAACGCCTCGCGCACCGTGCGCGCGATATCCTCTACTTTTGTCACCACCACGTTGAATTTGGTGATGGGCATGGTGATGCCGGTGATGTCCACCTCCTGAAAAGCGTCCGAGCCCAGCAGCTTGCTGCTTACCTGCCCGGTGATGCAAACCACCGGTGATGAATCAAGCATGGCTGTCGCGATGCCGGTGACCATGTTCGTTGCGCCCGGACCGGAGGTGGCCATAGCCACACCCACTCCGCCAGTGGCGCGTGCGTAACCGTCGGCCATATGCGTGGCGCCCTGCTCGTGGCGGACCAGAATGTGGTGCAGCTTGGATTTGCCAAGCGCGTCGTAGACCGGGAGAATCGCGCCGCCGGGATAGCCAAAGATATGTTTTACGCCCAGGCGCGTGAGCGTTTCACAGAGTATTTCCGCACCTGTCATCTTCATACAGTTCTCCCCGAGGAAATCGGCGCAGTGTCGGACGAAAATGTGACTGGCGCCGTGGTGATGGCGCCGAGCGAAGACGAAGAAACCAGCGCCGCGTACTTCGCGAAGACGCCGTGCGTGTAACGCGGCTTCGGTGGCTGCCAATTGGCTAGTCGCTTTTGAATCTCCGCGTCGGTCAAATCCACGCTGAGCGCGCGCTTCGGCAGGTCGAAACTGACCATATCGCCCTCGCGCACCGCGGCAATCGGCCCGCCTCTTGCAGCTTCGGGCGCCACGTGTCCCGCCATCAAGCCGTGCGTTGCCCCAGAGAAGCGCCCGTCGGTCAGCAGCGCGACGCTGTCGCCAAGTCCGGCGCCGACAATGGCGCCGGTGACCGCCAGCATTTCACGCATACCCGGGCCACCGCAGGGCCCTTCGTAGCGAATCACCACCACATCGCCCGCCTTGATTTTCCCTTGCTCGACGGCGGCAAACGCGGCCTCTTCACTGTCAAACACGCGCGCCGGGCCGCGGAAGTGGGTCATCTTGTGACCGGCCACTTTAATCACACAACCTTCCGGTGCGAGGTTTCCCTTCAAAATGACCAGCCCGCCGGTTTGTTTCAGCGCGTCGCTTTTGCTGCGGACGACTTCCTGCCCCGGCGTTTCCCTGGCTCGGGCTGCTTCTTCGGCGAGGGTGCGTCCGGTGACGGTGATCGAGTCTCCTTGGAGTAAACCGGCTTCAAGCATGCGCTTTGCGACGAGCGGAGTGCCGCCTGCTGCGTAAAGGTCGGTTGCGACAAAACGTCCCCCTGGTTTGAGATCCGCGAGAATCGGAGTGCGCGAACTGATGCGGTCGAAATCGTCAATCGAAAGGGCGACGCCGGCTTCGCGAGCGATAGCGAGCAGATGTAAAACCGCGTTGGTCGAGCCCCCGGTCGCGGCAACACCGGCTATCGCGTTTTCAATGGCCGCCTTAGTAATAATTTCTGAAGGCGTGCGATTCTTGCGCAGCAGATCGAGTGCCAGCTTGCCAGCCAACTCGCCGGCTTGGGCTTTCCCGGCATCGGTGGCGGGTACGCTCGAGATTCCCATCGGCGCGATGCCAAGAAACTCGCAGACCAGCGCCATGGTGTTAGCCGTGAACTGCCCTCCGCAGGCGCCCGCGCCGGGGCAGGCTACGCATTCGAGCTCCTTCAATTGCGCATCGGTGATTTTTCCACGAGCGTGTGCGCCCACGGCCTCAAACACGTCCTGAATGGTGACCGAGTGCCCTTCAAAATGGCCGGGGGCAATCGAGCCGCCGTAGAGAACGAGGCCCGGGATGTTCAAACGGGCTAAGGCCATGACGCCGCCGGGAATGGTTTTGTCGCAGCCTACAAGAACGATGAGGCCATCTAGAAGATTGCCGCGCGTGACCAGTTCGATGGAATCGGCAATCACCTCGCGGCTAATCAGCGAGGCGCGCATTCCTTCGGTGCCCATAGTGATGCCGTCGGAAATAGAAACGGTGTTGAATTCCAGGGGCGTGCCGCCGGCGGCGCGGATGCCATCGCGAACGTGCGTGGCGAGTTCTCTCAGGTGATAGTTGCAGGGGCCAATCTCAATCCAGGTGTTGGCGATGCCGATGAGGGGCTTGCCGAAATCTTCGTCTTGCAGTCCCGCCGCTCGCAGCATAGCGCGCGCGGGCGCGCGATGCGCCCCGTCGGTGAGAACAGTACTGCGAGGCTTCAACGAACTGTCGGACACTGCTGCTCCCTCCAGGGAACCAAAAACAAGAGGGGCCATCATCCGTTTGAATGATGGCCCCGAAAGTTCTCTCGGTTCAAAGTAACGCTGCCATCACCCGCCTGGGATGCCCTCGACGAGTACCGAGAGGCCCCGCACAACTCCGCGAATATTTCCGACAACCCCGATCGGGGCGCCGGTAATTCGTGAATTCAGGTGGGCGATGCGCAACATAAGGATCGCCCAACAAAGTACCAGAATGTAAGGAAAGCCGCAATCAGTCAAATTAATAGAAATGCTTTGGAACTTAAGCGAAGCTTATACTGAAGTCCGCTCAGTGGTTCCAGAGCGAACCCGCGACGTTCCACAGCCGGGGTATCTCAACCGCCCTTTTCCTTTGGCTGCGTACTACAAAGGCATCTCCCGGTGTAGCAGGAGCATCCATTACCCCATGGCAACTCCCGCGAGTAAGGTCGTTAGGCCCGAATTGTCTGTCACTGCCCCGAAGAGGTTTTCGCTGCGCGTACCGTTCGAGGCCTTCTGCCGCATTCACCCGGCGGTGTTCGGGCAGATCATGGCGATGCGCATGTGCCGCGAGAAAAATATCTTGACGCAGATTTGCGTTAACAATTTCATTATGCTTAAAGCGGCCCCGCCGCTGGTGGTGAGCGAAGCGCAGTTGAGCGAATTCGTGGCGGCTGTTCGCGGGGTGGTGGAACTGGCGCACACTTTGACGTCTTTTTGGAGCGAAGCATTAGGCCTGGCGCGACGGGCCGTGAATGTCTAAACCTGCAATCGCAGAAGGCGCACCAAAACCTGCTCTAGAAATGGAGAACGGTAGTGGTCTCCGGCAAGACAGCTACAGATGTATTCATCATCGGTGGAGGGCCCGCCGGACTGGCAGCGGCGATCGCTGCCCGGCAACGGGGCCTAAGCGTAACGGTTGCCGACGGAACAGAGCCTCCCATTGATAAAGCCTGCGGTGAGGGCTTGATGCCGGAAACCCTCGCCGCGCTCGGCCAATTGGGTGTTAAGATTCCGCCAAACGCCGGGGCAGTATTTCGTGGCATCCGCTTAGTGCAAAACAACGACGAAGTTACAGCAGAATTTCCCGACCGAGAGGGTTTGGGCATCCGACGCACAACTCTGCATGAATGCATGATCGAACGAGCCAAGGAATGTGCCGTTCGTTTGCTGTGGAGGACGCCAGTTGTGGGAATAAACGCGGTCGGAGTCGAGTTATCTCACAGTGTGACCCCGGCTCGCTGGATTGTGGGAGCCGACGGCAGCGGCTCCCGCGTGCGTTCCTGGGCCGGGCTGGACTCAGCGACCCGTCATGCGCAACGGTACGCCACGCGTCGCCACTACCGGCTTGCCCCGTGGACCGAACACGTGGAAATTTACTGGAGCAAATTGAGTCAGGCGTATGTGACGCCGGTCGGGCGCAAGGAAATTTGCGTCGTCGTGATGGGCGAAACGGTCGAAGGCGCGGATTTCGATTGTTTTTTGACCGATTGCCCAAAACTGCAGGGCCGTCTTGCTGGAGCGGAGGTTTGCAGTCGGGAACGCGGCGCGGTGACGCTGATGCATTCTCTTTCCGCCGTCCATTCTCGCAACATAGCACTGATTGGCGATGCTTCTGGCGGTGTGGATGCCATCACTGGTGAAGGCCTACGTCTCGCTTTCCGGCAAGCTATCAGTTTGGCGGCGTCTCTAGAAAAAGCGGACTTATCGTCGTATGGCCGGGCACACCGCGAATTGACTCGCAAGCCCCTGCTGATGGGCGATCTGCTTTTGACACTCGGCCGAAACGACCGCCTGCGAATGCGGGTCATCGGTATGCTTGCAGAGCGGCCGAAACTGTTTGCAAGAATGCTGGCATTACATTCCGGCCACATGCGGATCGGACCGCTCCGGGCTAGTGCCCAGTTGGGTTGGGAATTTTTGACTGCATAAGGAGAAATAGGAAACCATGCGCCGACCCGCCTGGACATCGCTCGCCGGCATCCTCGCCATCGCCTTCGGCCTTGCCGCATGGATTTCGGCCGCGCCCTCGGGTCGTCTCCCGCAGGCTGCTACGGCAGCCGTGCATCCGGTTGTCCTCAACTTCGACGCTTCGGCGAGCAAGGTCCACTACACCGTCGACAGCACCCTGCACACGGTTCACGGCACGTTCAATGTCAAGAGCGGCACCATCCAGTTCGATCCGCAAACCGGCAGAGCCGAAGGGGAAATCATCGTCTATGCCACCAGCGGCGAGAGCGGGAACAGTTCCCGCGATGAACGGATGCACAAAGAGATTCTGGAAACCTGGAAATACCAGGAAGCGACCTTTCGCCTCACTCAGATTGATGGCCAGGTTTCCCTTACCTCACCCTCCGATTTCAAGGTCAAAGGCATCGTCAACCTGCATGGTGCCGATCACGAAGTCATTGCCCTGGTGCACTCTGAATTCACCGGCGATCATTGGAAGGGAACGGCCAAGTTCGACGTTCCCTACATCAAATGGGGGATCAAGGATCCCAGCAATTTCCTGCTAAAGGTGAAGCCGGTCGTGAACATCGAACTCGATATGGCAGGCACGCAGTCCGCCGCAAAGTAGCTGTAAGTGACACGAATCACAAGAGATTGAGCGTTTCGCATTTCAAAAAAGACGGCTTTTCATTTGCATATCGAGCAAGCTTCCCTCATCATAAATAGTTTGGGTCACGGCTTTCCTCCAGATAGCTGTGGCTAGTGTCGTCGACCCACCAACAAACTGAAACTGAGGAATGCATGGAAAAGCCAACGAGTATTGCCGCGCCGAAAGGGAAACTGGGAGTGCTGTTGCCCGGCATGGGCGCGGTTGCAACAACCTTCATGGCCGGCGTCGAACTTGTGCGCACGAAGAAGGCGCAGCCAGTTGGTTCGCTCACGCAAATGGGAACGATTCGCCTCGGGAAGCGCACCGAAGGCCGCTCACCGCGCATCAAGGATTTCATCAAGCTGGCGAAGCTGGAAGACATCGTCTTCGGGGGCTGGGATATTTTTCCGGATAGCTCCTATGAGGCTGCTGCCAAGGCCGGCGTGCTCGATCCCCATCATCTTGCGATGGTGAAAACGTTCCTCTCTAAGATCAAGCCGATGCCCGCCGCTTTCGACCGCCAGTTCGTGAAAATGCTGGATGGGAAGCACGTCAAGAAAGGAAAGACTAAATACGAAATCGCAGTGCAGCTCAAGAAAGACATCGCCGATTTCAAGAAAAAGCACAAGTGCGCGCGGATGGTGATGCTCTGGTGCGGTTCAACGGAAGTGTTTCTGACGCAGGATGACGTGCATTCAACTCCGGAAAAGTTCGAAAAGGCGATGAAGGAGAATCATCCCGCCATTGCCCCATCGATGTTGTATGCCTGGGCCGCCATCACAAGCGGCATTGCTTACGGAAACGGCGCGCCGAACCTTTCGGTGGACATTCCGGCCCTGCAAACTCTTGCCCTCCAGCACAACGTGCCGATCGGTGGGAAGGACTTCAAGACCGGCCAGACGCTGATCAAGACCGTTCTAGCCCCGGCGTTCAAAGCTCGCATGCTGGGACTGAATGGGTGGTTCTCGACCAACATTCTCGGCAACCGCGACGGCGAAGTGCTCGAGGATCCGGGTTCATTCAAGACCAAGGAAGAGTCGAAACTCGGCGCGCTGGAATTCATTCTGCAGCCGCACCTCTATCCCGAGCTTTACAAGAAGATTCACCACAAGGTGCGCATCAACTACTACCCGCCGCGCGGGGACAACAAGGAAGGCTGGGACAACATTGATATCTTCGGTTGGCTCGGCTACCCGATGCAGATTAAGGTGGATTTCCTCTGTCGCGACTCCATCCTTGCCGCGCCCATCGTTCTCGACCTCGTGCTGTTCCTGGACCTGGCGCAGCGCGCCGGAATGCGCGGCATTCAGGAATGGCTCAGCTTTTACTTCAAGTCGCCCATGACCGCGCCGGAGCTCTATCCCGAGCACGACCTCTTCATTCAACTGATGAAGCTGAAGAACACTTTGCGCTGGATGGTGGGAGAGGATTTGATTACTCACCTTGGGCAGGAGTATTACGACTAAGGATTCTCTGCGGCTCTTTGCTGTGACATGTTAAGCGGTGCTATAGCCGCTCCGGCTTTTCCCATTTGCCGCTTTCAGCCGAGCGAAACAATGCCTCTAGCACCGCGGTGTTGAGGAAAGCATCTTCCATTGGATTCGGGATCTCGCCTTCACCTCGCACGGCTTTCGAGAACAGATCGCCCTGAATCGTATACTGATTGCAAGTTTGAAACGATTCGGTGATCTGACTGGCGCCCGCGTAAAGATTTTTCCCGTCGTCCAGAAAAATGCGGCAGGGTTTATCGATCGGTGCATTAAACGGGATTTCGATGTCCACACGCCCATCGGTGCCCAGGAATTGCATGCGCTGAAAATAGACCAACTGCGTGGAAGCGGTGAAGATGCTTTGCCCGGTGGGAAATTCCAGGACCGCGGATGTGAGACGGTCCGTTTTGAAACTGGGATCGCGCTCAATGCATGCAAAAACGCGCACCGGCTCGTCGCCAAAAATGAATCGCGAACATTTCACGGGATAGCAGCCTATATCCATCAGCGCGCCGCCAGCCAAGTCGGCGATATTGCGCACATTTTCGGGGTCCACGTTGAAATAACTAAACAGGCCCATCGCGGACCGCAGCTTGCCGATCCGCCCCGAACGCACGATCTCCTGCACACGCAGCCACTGCGGATGCGTCCGCACCATGAACGCCTCGCCGATTTTCACGCCGTATTCGTCTCGCGCTTCGAGCAATTTCCGCGCTTCCGCTACGGACCGCGCAATCGGCTTTTCGCAAAGTACGTGCTTGCCCCGACTGGCCGCGCGCACGGACCATTCGACGTGCAGGTGATTTGGCAGCGGGTTGTAGATCGCTTCGATTTCCGGATCAGCGATCAACTCTTCGTACGACCCATAAGCTTTGGGGATGGAAAACTGCTTCGCGAACTCTTGCGCTTTGACCAGCGACCGCGAAGCGATGGCAGTGATTTCGGAAAGTTCGCACTGCAACATCGCCGGCACAACGTGTTTGCGCGCAATACCCGCAGCGCCCAGGATTCCCCACTTCACTTTGTCGGTCATTCGTTTCCTCAGTGGATTAAAGAGCGAGTATTTTCACTAGCAGTGCCGCTAGCGCGCCGCCGACCAGCGGCCCAACCGCGGGAATCACCGCGTAGTCCCACCCGGAGGGACCTTTCCCCGCGATGGGCAGAATCGCATGCGCGATCCTCGGTCCCAGGTCTCGCGCCGGATTGATCGCATAGCCCGTCGTACCGCCGAGCGAAAGCCCGATTCCCCAGACGAGGCTGCCCACCAAATAAGGCCCGAGGCCGGCGGCCGGGCCACCGGGGGACACATGCCTGGAAAAGATCGCAAAGACTAGAAACACTAAAACAAAGGTGGCAATCACTTCGCTCAAGAAGTTGGCGGGATAGTCGCGGATCGCAGGACCGGTGCAGAAGATCGCCAGTTTTGCTCCTTGATCTGGCGTTTCCTTCCAATGCGGAAGGTAGTGCAACCAGACAAGAGCAGCGCCTGCAATGGCTCCGGACATTTCCGCAGAAACGAGCGACAAGAGTTGAGAGAAGTCTCCGCTGTGAATGGCAAACGCCAACGCCACCGCTGGATTGAGAAAGGCCCCCGGGCTTCCACAGGCCAATGCAGTGAAGACTCCGCACATGACCGCCAATGCCCAGCCCGCCGTAATCACGATCCACCCGGAATTCTCCGCTTTCGATTTCTTCAATAACACGCCGGCAACCACACCGTCACCCATCAGGATCAACACGAGCGTGCCCAGGAACTCGCCAAGCCAGGGTGAGAGCATTCTTCCGGTCCTCCGTTGAGTTTTACGCCCATCTATTTCCCACAGATTCGTTCAAAGCGCAAATCAAACCCAACGGAAAACCCGTGAGGGTTGCCAAGCATAGACTGCCAAACGGTCCACTGTGGCGAATTTTATCGAAGCAGGCTTACGCCCGGGCGGCCAGAGCCTTCGGGGCAGGCAGCGCAATTTCCGCGCGGATTTCCGAGCCCCAATCCGGACTTGACCGGATCGTCAGCTCTCCGCCTACCATGCGGAGGCGTTCCCGCATGCTGGTCAACCCGATACCTGCCGGCGGAAGGTTGCTTTCAAAGCCCATACCGTCGTCGGAAACCGCCAGGGTGACTGAATCCTTGCAGCAGCAAACATTGACCGCGGCGGTGCTCGCGTTGCTGTGCTTGATCACGTTGTTCAGGGCTTCCTGGGCCACACGGTAGAGGCACAGCTCCACCTGCTCCGGTAGCCGCTCCACACCGCATTCCACGTTCAGGTCGATGTGCACGGCGTGTTGGGAGGCGAGCTTGTCGCAGAGTTCCTTGAGGGCCGAGGCAAGACCCAAATACCGGAGTCGCGAGGAGTGCAGCTCGTGCGACAACTTGTGAATGCTCGTCGCCAGTTCCGAAGACATCTGGGAAAGCGCGTCGGCAAGGCGAGCCGCGGTGTCTTTCGGACTCTTTGCAAGCATCTGCTTCAGAGCAAGCGAATCGCTGGCAACGGCCGCCGCTTGCTGGCCGATGTCGTCGTGCAATTCGCGGCTGATGCGCCGCCGCTCCTCTTCCTGGGCCTGAATCAGCCGGCCACTAAGCGTGGCGAGCTCCTGATCACGCAGTTTCAAAGCAGAAATGTCTTTCAGCATGCCGATCACGTATGGCCGCCCGCCGTCCCCATGATGCAGCAGGGCAACGCTGACTCGGCCCCACATGAGGCCGCCGTCTTTCCGGAAAAACCGTTTGTCGATCTGATAGCTTTGCCGTTGTCCGTCGCAAAGCTCCTGAAATAGGGGACCTTCCGCGCTTTTATCTTCCGGGTGCGAAAGCTCCTCGCAACTCATTTGGTGAAGCTCCGCCTCGGAGTAACCCAGCATTGCGCACATGGCGGGATTCACAATTTCCAGCTTGCCCTCGGGCGATTCCAACACAACTCCGACCGGGGCTTGCTCAAACAATTGTCTAAAGCGGTTTTCGCTTTCCGCAAGGGCGCGCAAGGCCAGTTTGTGCTCCTGAATCATCGCGGCGAGCGGCATGAGGGGAACCGTCAGCAGGATCCAGAAAAGTTGCATCGATTCCACCTTCGCAATGGACTCGGGTACCATAAATGGTCCATCCCCTCGGTATGCCCGCCAGAACGAGACGCATACTACCGCGAAGACGGCCAGACTGTTTCCCGCCGAGCCAAAACGAATAGCCGCCCACAGAAGCAGCGGTAAGGGAATCAAAAACGCGGCCGGCTGCGAGGTTGCGCTTGCATAGCCCCCTCCAAAAATCAGGTACCCGCTGGCGAGCAAAAGACAACCGAGCGCAGCCGCTTCCGCGTATTGCCGGGCACTGAGGCGCCGCGTCCACGAGATACCCCGCGAAACCAGCAGCAGAATCAAGGGTACGAACACGAGAAATGAAACGGTGTTGGTCAGCCAGATGCGGCTCCACGAATGCCAAAAACTGGTAGACCATCCGTGCGCTTGGATAGCTTCTGGAGTGCAAATCGTGCTGACTGCGGTCACCAGCGCAAGCGACGCGAAACCGGGAACAAGGATTGCGACGCCCAGAAAGACCAACACGTCATGCAGTCGGTCGAAATTCGAGAGCTTGGGTTCCCATCGCTTGAGGATGCCGGCGCCGAGAACTGCCAGAACCGTGTTGTGACCAATCTGCAAGCAAATCCAAAGCGCTCCGATATGAAAGGGCCAATGCACTGCGATATGTGCGGGAATCACCGCGAGCAGGTACATCCACGCCCGCCGCACCGGCGCCAAGAGCAGCGCGGAAGCCAGAATTGCGTTTGGAGGCCACAGCGCTGCTTTGGTGGAACCGCCGAAGCGAAGCTCGAGGCTCAGTTTGGCTACAAGAAAATACGCTGCCGACACAATGACCAGTGTGCCGAAGACGCGCACTCGCTCCTCTTGCAAGAATTTTCTTACCGCTTCCCGGAATGTGAAAAGTGTGGAGGCAAAACTCTGCGAGGCATCGCTCGGCAGCGCAATGCTGTTCATCGACGCGGGCTTCTGAAATTGCGGAGCAACTGGTCGGGACATAACACCAATCCTCAGCAAACCACCTCAACCAATGACCTGTGCACCGCCTCCATTTTGGCCGATACTATAGCAGCCTTTCATTGCAAAACAATGAAAAAAGCGAATATAACCGATTAGATGCTTCTCCCATCGATACTCTGGTCAGACCACGTGCTTGTTTGGCAAATTGAGACGATAGTATAGATGGCGTAAAGTTTCTACTTTTATTCAAGTCCAACATACGGCATGGGTTACGTTTCCTTCCGTAGACAGGCTTGCAATACCTCCCAAAACTCCCCGACCGAAGCTGGCCGCTCGGTTTCGGAAACGGCGAACAAGCGCTCGAAGTAGACTTGCCAGGAGGCCGGCGCCTCGGAGCGGTACTCGGAAACCGGGGCGAACTGGACTCCCCGGATGGCTCCTTCGAGTGCGCCGACGCTGTCGCCGGCGAATGGGACGGTTCCACACAGTGCCTCGTAGGCGATCACCGATAAGGCCCACAAATCCCATCGCGGAGAAACTTCACATCCCCTCAGTTGCTCCGGAGACATGTAGCGCAGCGTTCCCGCCATCGTTGCGGTTCGGGAATCGCTGGTCTGGTCGGGTGAATCCCGGAGGACCTTAGCGATACCAAAGTCCATGATTTTCACGACCTGCACCTGGTCCAGCTTCGACAAAAAAACATTTTCGGGCTTCAAGTCGCGGTGTACCAGTCCTCGCGAATGAGCCGCTCCTACCCCTGCGCAGATGCCTGCGAATATTTCCAGCGTCCGCGTAGCATCTAGCTTTTTCTTGCTTCGCAGCTCGTCGCGGAGGGTGATGCCTTCCAGGAACTCCATCACGAGAAAAGCCCTTTGCGTCGGATCCACACCAAAATCGTAGACCGTGACGACATTCGGATGGGCGAAGCGTGCGGTCACCTGGGATTCTTGTCGGAATTTTTCGACGGCCTTCTGACTGTGAAACAGATCGTCGCGGATCATCTTCACGGCCACCAGGCGATGCAGCGACAAATCCTCCCCGCGATACACCTTCCCCATACCGCCCTGCCCGAGCCGGTTGTCCAGCCGGTAGCGTCCCGCCAGCACGCGCGGTAGTGCCACCAAGGTCAATGTGGATTTGTCCCTGCTGCACTGTGTGGTTCCCGTGTCGTAGCACGCTCCGCAGGCCGGGCATTCCTCGAACGCGCGTCCCGGTTGCAGCGTACTCCCGCGCAGCATCAGCAACGAAAGAGCGCTCGCCACGTTTTCCAGCAGCGCGATGTCCTCCTTGCTGTACGGCTCTTCGGATTGTTTCGCGCCGAGCACCATCAGCGCCTCTGTGCTTCCTTCCTTCAAAGCCACGGGCACCAGGAGCTCAATGCGCGCATCGCGCAGGAAATCCTTATCGACCTGCGGCAATTGTTCGCCAAGCCAGCCGCTGCCCGCTTGCGTGATGGGCACGGAACACTCCAGCATACGCACCAGCGGCACCAACTTATTGCTCGCCGGCAGATCCGCGAACAGTGATCCCGGCGGCGCTGCTGCCACCACGTGGTAAAAGTTGTCGCTGGGTTTGCGCACCAGCAATCCGCAACTTTGCGTGTGAAGCGCCTCGGAAACCAACGTCACGACACGCGGCGAGACAATCTCCGTGCTTTCCGCTCGCCGTATCTCCTCGAGGATCTCTCGGAACAGTTGCTGGGCGTCGTATTTGTCACGGAAGAATTTGCGGTCCAGCGTGGAGAGCCATTTCTGGCGCTGGGTCGCCGCCAATGCCGCCAGAGCGGCAATCGCCACATAGGTCGCGGCGTGGGCCTTCAACACTTCGAACAAAGGCTCTCTGCCGTGCGCCACCACATCCAGGACCAGCAGGCCCAATGCCACCAGCGGAATCGCCAGCAGCACGCTCCGTGCCAGCGCGTACTGCACGCCTTGACGGATGATCACGCGAAGATCAAAAAGCCGCTGCCGCAAGATGGCGTACGCAAAGGAGAAGGGAAGAATCAGCATCCCCGCGCTAGTGACGAGATTCACCAGAGGTTTGTCGAAGAAGTCGTAAAATGCCGGGCTTAGATTGATAAACGCCGTGGCCACCACCCGCGGCAGATAGAACACCATGGCAATGAGCGCGCCGAACACCAGCACCCGGAACCGCCGCCGGTCGGTTCGGCTCTCCAGACGCCAGTAGTTCAGCGGCAAGATCAGAAGCACAAGCACAAAATACAGAATGCTTTGGATGCCGAAGACCAGTAGCACCCACGGAGGTGCCAGTCCGCTCAGGCGCTGTGGATCATAAACCACGCGGCTCAGCAAGTAGAGTGCGTAGCAGGTGGCGGCAATCGGGCCCACCCAGAACAAAGCCCACAGCCAACGGCTTCGAAACAATGGCTTCGGATACTGCGAGAAGAATGCCGCCAATAACGGCGTGCGAAAAGCCGCACTCACATAAACCAGCATCACCGGCCCGGCGAAAATCAGAGGTAAAGAGCGAATTGCCGACGCCAATCCCCATTGGCACGCCTCAAACACCGTGGCCATTGCCACCAGTACCCAGCCGCCAAGGCGCGCCACAAAATCCCGCGGACGGCTGAAAACAACGAACAGACCGATGGCCAACGTGATCAATTTGTAGGCCAGAAAGATAATTTGGGAAGTGCGAACCGCGGGGCTGAGATCGTCCCACATCCGACCGCGACTGACCATCGTGAATTCGAGTGTGTGGGCTTCGCGTTGCACGCCAACCGCAACTGGTTGCCCGGGCGCAAAATTCATCCGCTGCGCCAGCCAGTCCGCCACGGTGGCGATGCGCTGCCCGTTGACGCGAAGGATCTGGTCGCCCGTTCGAATTCCCGCACGCGCGCCCGGCCCGGCATCGTAGAGATCAGTGACGATCGGGCGGCCTCGCTGGTCTTCCAGTTCCAGCCCGTCGCCGCGCATTCCAAACAGCAGGTAGTATCCTAGGTAGAAATTTCCGATCAGACTGATGGCCGCGACAACCACGATGCGCCACGGATATCTCGTTGCTGGCATGGGTGTGGCGCAATTATAGGTTTATGGGCGCCGCCGTGCCAATTTCCAAGATTTCAGCGGAATTCGTACCCGGCCTTGAGCTCGCAACGGTATTCCTTGACCTGGTTCTTTTCCACCCGCACTTGGCAATCGGCCCAACTGAGCACCGGGTTTGGCCCCAGCGGGAATACGATCAAACTCCCTCCGATATCTGCTTCGATGCTCGGGCCTACTGCCGTTCCCGGAAGCGTGAAACTCATCGACCGGCCGAATATTGCCGGATACACCTGGCGTACCACATTCTCAAGTTGCGAGCGAAACACCTCGGCCTGCAGTGAAAAAGTCGTCGTGTCGGACCAGTTCCTCACCTTTACGCTGATCGTCCGCCCGCCGCGAGAAAAGGAATCATCGTCAATACGTGTGAAAGGACAAGGTCCGGCGATGCAACTGACGCGGGCATCGCGAAACACGTTCCCCTGTCCGGCGTCAATCGAGGCCGAATCGATTTCTGCCTTCCACTTACCGTCCGGAGAACAAGGCGGCCGGTTGTTGCAGGGCACGTTACCTGTATTTGCGATCTGAAATGTTTTCACGGCGCTGCCAACGTTTTCGGTGCGCGTAGTCTCGGTGGAATATCGAACGAACAGGTTTGTTACACCAATCTCCGCTTCGTTGAGCGTCGCTTCCACCTCGCTGTGCAGCGGGATCATCCGGATCACATATAAATTCCCATTCAGCGGTTCGTTGATTTCGACAGCCTGGTAGTCCGAGTGGCGAAAGGTCAGTCGGATCGGCTGGCCCAATTTCACTGCGGGCCGCAAGGTGAACGTAAAATGTCCCGCAAAGTCCGTTTTGGCGGTCGGCTGGGTTGTCAGGCCGTCGGCCGAGATGACTTCGACGTTCGCAATGGGGGCTTGTTTCCGGGTGTCGTAACTCTGCGTAATCACCGCGCCGCTGATCCGCAGGGGCATGTGGTGCCGGCGGTAAGTGCGCAGACCCGCGTAGGCTGCGAGCGCGATTCCCGTCAGGCCCAGGACCCCAAAGGTCCAGTACGCGGCTATGCGGCTCTGCCTCATGACTAGATGTCAAATTACCTGCGGAGCGGGTTCAAATCAAGAAATGGTCGCCTGTATAATCGATCACTGATGATAAGGGATTCCTTTGACCTTCCCCTGAGATCGCGCCGGTGCTGGCTGAGACAAATGGCCAAGGCCGGTTTGGGACTGTCCCTTCTCCGCGCGCAACGCCTTTTCGCCGGAGGAATGTCGTTTCCGCTGTCCGCAAATGCGCAAGCGAAAGCTTCGCCGAGTCCGCCATTCTCGGACAGCGACGAGGCGCTCCTGGAAGACATTGAAAAGGCCGGATTCAAGTATTTCTGGACTCAGGCGCACCCGGAAACCGGCATGGTCCTTGACCGCTGCGACGCGCGCAATCCAGTCACAAGCGAAATCGGCAGCATCGCCGCCACCGGCTTTGGGCTCACCGCCATTTGCGTCGGCGAAAAGCGCGGCTACATCTCTTCCTCCGCCGCGCAGGACCGGGTATTGAATACACTCCGGTTCCTGTGGAAAAAGCTCCCCAACCATCGCGGCTTTTTCTATCACTTCGCCAACATCAACACCGGCGAGCGCATCTGGGACTCTGAAGTTTCCTCGATCGACACTTCGATCCTTTTGTGCGGTGTGCTCACCTGCCGCCAGCACTTTGCCCACCCCGAAATCCGTCAGTTGGCTCTGGAGGTCTTCCATCGCGTGGACTGGAACTGGCTCTCAGAAGACACGCCCTTGCTTCCGCACGGGTGGACGCCGGAAGGTGGATTTCTCCAATACCGCTGGGGTGACTACAGCGAATTGATGATGATGTACCTGCTGGGGTTGGGTTCACCCACGCACCCGCTGCCGCCGGAAACCTGGAACGCCTGGAAACGTGTCACCTTCGAATACGACGGTATCCGCTATATCGGCGCCTTCGCCCCGCTTTTTGTTCATCAGTATTCCCAGGCTTGGTTCGATTTCCGCGGCAAGCGCGACCGTTACGCTAACTACTTTCAGAATTCCATCCTGGCCACCGAAGCCCATCGCCGCTTCTGTGTCGACTTATCCGATCAATTTCCCGATTATAGCGACGACCTCTGGGGAATCACCGCCTCGGATTCCAAAAACGGTTATATTGCATGGGGAGGCCCTCCCGAGCGCGGTTCCATCGACGGCACCGTCGTTCCGTGCGCCACTGCTGGATCTTTGCCGTTTCTTCCCGAAGCCGCCATACGCGTGCAGCGAACCATGAAGGATCGCTATGGGGCAAAGGCGTGGACGCAGTTTGGTTTTGTCGACGCGTTTAATCCGCTCAACGATTGGTACAACCCGGACGTCATCGGCATTGACCTGGGAATATCCCTGGTGATGGCCGAAAATGCCCGAACCTCCTTTGTCTGGGACACTTTCATGAAGAATCCCGAAGCCCAGCGCGGCATGCAACGCGCCGGCTTCAAACCGGACGGTACCGCCCCTTCGCAAACAGCTCCGCAAGGTTTGTCCGCAAAGCCGCAGCGTTAACGCTCGCTATTGGATTTCGACTAACACAAGGCCGTGAGGGGGCAAATGCAAGGTCATCTGGTTGTTTTTGAGTTGCGCTTCTTCGGCAGCCGGAAGCGCAGCAGCTTGCCGTAATTCATTCATCTGCTGTTCGGTCGGATAAGGCGGCTTACCCAATCGTTCGTATAAACCAAGCAGCGACCCGTGGCTTTCATCTAGCCGCGAAATGCGCGCGTGATGACGACCTTGCAATCCCTTGAAGGTGAGCGTAACTTGTTTCGGCTCACCGGGCTGTTCGGGTAAAAACAAGTTCCAGACCGCCAGAACGAGAGTTCCATCCGCTCTCTTGGTCACCAGCGCGGAAGTCGAATCGACCGCAATGCGTTGGTCGCCAAGCTTGTGCAGCAGCTTGAAGGCATTGTATGCGGGTTTCGGCAGATTACCGGCCGCCAGCAGTCCGTAACCTCCGTAGAATGGCTGTTTTACCACCCCCTGCTCTTCAAACACATCCGAGAACGACCAATACGCCAAGTTGTCGACCAGTCCGTCGCATTGTCTGACGGTATCGGCAAGCCACGGTCCCATGAACACGGCGTCGGTAACATCCGGCTCGTTCTTGTAGCTCGCGTTGTACTCGCTGAAAATCAGCGGCACATCCGGTCGCGCGGACTGCTTTATTTCGTCGTGGACCTTTTTTACCGCGCGGCAGACCATCGCCGTGCGCGGAATGGTCTCGTTGGTCCCAAAGACATCGTGCGCCGTGTCGTTCGCATAGACATGCGTGGAAACAAAGTCATACGGCACCTGTTTTTCCTGCACGTGAGCGATAAAGGCGCTTGCCCAGGCCGCCTGCGCGGTGGCGGGCCCTCCCACTCGGAGTCGCGGGCTCGCCTTCTTCAACGCCAAGGCCGAGTGGTCGTAGAGGTCAAAATAGGTGGACTGCTTTGGTTCACCGGCCCAGAAATCAATATTCGGCTCGTTCCAGACCTCGAAATACCACCGCGAAATTTCATCAATTCCGTAGCGCGAGATCAAATGCTGCGCGAACTGCGTGACCAGATCCTCCCACTTCGCCCAGTCCTTGGGCGGCGCAACAATCGGACGATACCAGAAAGCCTGATAGCTCTCCTTCGAAGCTAGTTTCTTCGGCATGAAGCTCAACTCCACAAACGGCCGCACGCCCCCCTGCAACAGCCCGTCATAGATCTGGTCCACGTAAGAAAAGTTGTAGAGCGGTTTGCCGTCCGCCTCGTCATACACTCCCACTTCATCGTGCAAAATCGCATGGAACCGGACGTACTCGAATCCTGTCGCATCCTTCACCGCACGCAGGTCCTGCCGGTAGCTATCCCGCAATGACAAAATCGCTCTCCCGGATCCAAACATCCGCTCCCAGTAATGGGGGAAGGGAGTTCCGGTACCATTCACATCCACCTCAATCGCCTCCTTCCTGGCCTGTGCCTCGACTTGCGACGGAGCGGTTGTCGATAAAACAATCGCAACCGGCGCCATGGCTAGAAAGGACCACCCCTTCATCTGTTTACTCACGGTTTTTCTCCTCGAAGCCCTTGAAAAATCCGTTCCAAAATCTCTTCGCTCACCGTTCCCTCTTCCCGGGGCGGGCCATCTCAGAAAAATCTCATCTGATCACGGAAAGTCCGGCAAATAAAGTTCTAGTACGAGCTCGCCAACTTATACTCTGGGAAGAATTTACGCGCTATTCCCAAAAAGTCATGTCCTGTTGTCTCAGAACTCTGGTAACTCCACAAGAATCAACGTGTCATTTTGGAAACAGCCTTGCATCCTCCAACGACGATGCTCGCTGAAAGGGAGCTACTCGGATGCGGAATTTGAAAGCTATCGTGGTTGCAACGCTGATCGCCCTGGCACTGGTTGGCCTGTTTGCCACTAATGCCATTGCCACCCTCGCACAGTCGTTTTGCACCATTTCCGTGGTAGTGTTTGCTGGTACCTCTCTGTTTGGCTTGGCTGCCAAGCTGCGCGCCTAGCACCTGCGCGGACTGCCCGCGACCACGCCTGACCGCCCACGGTAGAGAAGTTCGCGCGCTTTTCGGGATTTTGAAACGTGACGCCCACTTCCAGCCCACCAACTCGCGGTAATTTTCGGGAAGCCTGGACCAAACGACTCAGAGCGCTCCGCGACGTGCCTCCCATCGTCTCGCTGGTTTGGGAATCCGGCCCGTCGGTGGTGGCCTGGGGCCTGCTTCTTCGCGTATTGACAGCGCTCAGCCCGCTCGCGATTCTTGCGGTCGCCCGCATCATTCTCGATGGCGTGGTTGTCTACGTATCACGGGGTCAGCAGCTGTTGCCGCATTTCTGGTGGTGGGTTGGCTTGGAATTCGCCATCGCGGCGGTCACTATGCTCCTCACCCGCGCCACCGATTTTGCCGACGCTTTGTTGGCCGATCGCTATGTGAAACACATCAGCGTCCGCCTGATGAAGCAAGCTTCTTCGTTGGATCTGGCGACCTACGAAGACCCCGGCTTTCATGACAAACTGGAACGCGCGCGAGTGCAAGCCACCGACCGCCTCCTGCTGATCCAGCAGCTCGGCCGCCTGCTGCAGCAAGTCATCGCCACCATCGCTCTGGCTGCCGGCATAGTCGTCTTCATGCCTTGGCTGCTCGTGTTGTTGCTGCTCTGCGTCGTGCCTGCATTCCTCGGCGAAAGCCATTTCGCATTCCTTGGCTACAACCTCGCCTTCCGGCAGACCCCGGCAAAACGCGAGATGGATTATTTGCGTTTCCTGGGCGTCAGCAAGGAGAGCGCCAAAGAACTCAAAGTCTTCGGCCTAAACAACTACCTAACCGACCGTTTCGCTATCTTGGCCGATCAGATTTTCTCGCAAAACGTCGGATTGGCCCGCCGGCGCTTCTTTGCCGGATCGTTACTTTCCGTTTTCAGCACCGCCGGATACTACGGCGCCTACGTCTATGTCGTCTACCAAGCCTTGCGCGGCCAGATCTCGGTCGGCACTTTGCAATTCCTCGCGGGCGCGATTGCCGGTGCAAGCTTGAACCTGCAGTCAATCTTCTCGACCTTCTCGGGTATCGCCGATCAGGCCCTCTTCCTCAGCGACCTCATCAGCTTTCTTGCTCTCAAACCGCACATTCGTTCGAAAGTTGGCGGACTCTCAAGCCCGCGCCCCATTCGCTCCGGCATCGAGTTCCGCAACGTGTCGTTCGCCTATCCCGGGACCCAGCGAACCGTCTTGCGCAATCTGAATCTTCGTTTTGACCAAGGCGAGCGCCTTGCCCTCATCGGCGAAAATGGCCAGGGCAAAACCACCATCGTCAAACTCATCACGCGCCTCTACGATCCTACCGAAGGGGCAATCTACCTCGACGGTGTGGATCTGCGCGACTACGACCTCGACGATTACACGAGCCAGATTGCTGTCATTTTTCAGGACTTCGTGCGGTACGATATGACCGCACTGCAAAATATCGGCATTGGCCGCGTCTCGAAAATGCACGAACTCCAAGAAATCATCGCAGCAGCAGAAAAGAGCAGGGCCGATGAGGTGGTCAAGAAGCTCCAGTTCGGATACGACCAGATGCTTGGCCGCCGCTTCGACGGCGGCGTGGATCTCTCTGGCGGGGAATGGCAGAAGGTTGCCCTGGCCCGTGCTTACTTGCGCGATGCACAGATTCTGATTCTTGATGAGCCCACGGCCTCACTTGATGCCAAGTCCGAGCAGCAAGTTTTTCAACAATTTGCGGAACTCACGCAAAACAAACTGTCGCTGCTGATTTCCCACCGTTTTTCTACGGTTCGCATGGCGGATCGCATCGTCGTTCTTGAAGACGGCCACATCACCGAGGAAGGGCACCACACGCAATTGATGGCTCGTGAAGGCAAATACGCGGAGATGTTTGAGCTGCAGGCGTCTAATTACAGATAATAAGGACCAGACGATGGCAGCGACTCCAAACCTGTCCGGCGAATCGGCAATCGCCTCTGCACAAGCGAACCCGCCGTCATCTGCTGCAGTTTCGCCAACGCAGACTCCGCGATCCGTTGAAACCGATTCACCACTTCTTCAGCAAGCTCTGGCGCATGCGAAGAACTGGGCTTCGGCGGGACACGGCAACAAGTGGCCGCGTCTGCTCAAGGATGCTTTGGAGACGAAAGCTACCCTCGAACGGATCTATCGCCCTCAGGAATCTTTCTTTCGCGGGTCCCGTGTATCGCCGGAACTGCGGAAGGAGCTTTTTCCATCGCGGATCCTGTTGTACACCGCCACCAGTGTTGTCGAGGGTTCGCTTCGTTCTACCAAGCAGGTTCCGCAGATCCTCGAGTCAGGCCAAAAAGTTCCCCGCGCATACTTGATCGCCAAAAGCTACCTGACGGCAACGTCCTGGGATTTCGACGAAGTTTCCTTCCTGAACTACGCGCAATCGATCCAGCAATCGCAGCCTCTCGAAATTGCCGAAATCTGGCTCCTGAATCCGATGCTGCAGCTGTGCGTGCTCGAGCGACTTGCTACGGAAACCAGGCAGGCTCAGGCGGAACTCTCGCCGGAGGGCCGCGACCGCCTTCACGGCCATTGCGCGACGCTGGTGCGCATCCGCCAGTTCGATTGGCCCACGGCGTTTGAAACGCTCAGCATCACCGAGAATATTTTGATCTCCGATCCCGCCGCGGCTTATGGCGCGATGGAATTGCAAAGCCGCGATTCTTACCGCGAAGCGATCCAGGAACTGGCCCGTTATTCCCGCGCGCCGGAAGTCGAAGTGGCCCGCCAGGCCGTCGCTCTTGCGCAAGAAGCAGGCGGCAGCCACGAGCACTCTCGCAACACGGCACGGTTCGCTCATGTTGGCTTTTACCTTGTGGGGGGCGGCAGAAAAATGCTCGAGACCCGCATCGGCTATCGCCCAAGCGGTTCAGCCCTGCTCCGAAAGATGCTCCTTGAGGCGCCCGAACTCTACTATCTCCTCGGTGTTGAAATTGCTCTTTTCAGTGTCATGGTTTTCTTGCTCAGCGCTATTCAGGGAGGAATTCCCCTGATTGCTGCGTCGCTGCTCCTCCTTTTGCCGTGCAGCCAAGCAGCACTTGAAACCATCAACCAACTTGTCCGCATTCTGCTGCCCCCGCGCTCCATACCCCGGTTGGATTTTCAAAAAGGAATTCCAGAGGAACACGCCACCGTTGTCGCCGTTCCCGCTCTGCTGATGTCCAAACCGCAGGTTGAGCATCTGGTACGCGCCATCGAAATCCGTTACCTGGGTAACACCGACGGAAATCTCTATTTTGCTCTCCTTACCGATCCGCCGGATTCGGCCACGGCATTCGATGAAAAAGATGAACTCGCTTCCTTTTGTTCCGGCTTGATCGACAGCCTGAATCGGAAATATGCCCCAAACGGTCCCGACCGCTTCTTCCATCTCCATCGCAATCGCATCTTCAACGAAAAGGAAAGCAAATGGATGGGCTGGGAGCGCAAGCGCGGCAAGCTGTTGGACTTCAATGAACTCATCCTCGGCCGCGAAGACAAATTTCCCATCAAAGCCGGTGATGCTTCGCAGCTCCGCCGCGTAAAGTTCGTCATCACTCTTGATGCGGACACCCAGCTCCCCCGGGGGATCGCGGCCCGTCTGGTCGGTGCAATCGCGCATCCACTCAATCGCGCAGTTGTCGATCCGCTCAGCCGTACCGTCAAAACGGGCTATGGCGTCCTGCAACCCCGCATCGGTGTCAGCGTGCAATCCGTCAACCGCTCGCGCCTTGCCTACATCTATTCCGGCGAGACCGGTTTGGACATCTATACCCACGCGGTCTCCGACGTCTATCAGGACCTTTTTGGCGAAGCCATTTTTACAGGGAAGGGAATTTACGAGGTTGAAGTCTTTCACGAAGTTCTTCGCGATCGCTTCCCCTCCAATGCCATTCTGAGCCACGATTTGATTGAGGGGGCCTACACGCGCGCTGGTCTGGCCAGTGAACTGGAACTAATCGACGACTATCCTTCCCACTTCAGCGCCTACAGCCGCCGCAAGCATCGCTGGATTCGTGGTGACTGGCAAATCCTGAAATGGCTCTTTCCCCGTGTTCCCAACGCCGAAGGCCAACGCGTCCCGAATCCGCTCAATCTTCTGTCGCGCTGGAAGATTCTCGATAATCTCCGGCGCAGCGTCATCGAAGCCGCCACCTTTATCTTGTTCCTCGCGTGCTGGTTTTATCTGCCGGGTTCGCCGGCCGTGTGGACCATCGCCGCTGTCGCCATGCTGCTGATTCCCGCCTGGGTCCAGGCTTTTCTTACCGCCATACGCCGGCACGACCCCACGCACCCGCGAGCCGCCCTGCTTCAAGCAATCAGCGATTTCGCGACCGCCCAAGTCAATGTTTTGGTTTTTCTTGCCTTCTTGCCGCACCAGGCCCTGGTCACGCTCGACGCCATCGCCCGCACTCTTTTCCGCCTCACGGTTACCCACCAAAATCTGCTCGAGTGGGAGACCGCGGCTCAGTCGGAAATGGATCAGCGTCGCGAAGCGCCCGCCGACCGTTACCTCAAACTCATCCCAGTTTTTACCTTGCTGATCGGGCTGGGCCTGGCGCTGGCTCGTCCCGAAGCCCTTCCGGCGGCGGCTCCCATT
>Ga0306920_100001496_pt1 | contig 29120 bp, 22 predicted proteins | sample flu12Cox44000170_FD_204666 | JGI IMG/M metagenome (GOLD analysis project Ga0306920, IMG submission 204666) | Lab enrichment of tropical soil microbial communities from Luquillo Experimental Forest, Puerto Rico - flux4day.12C.oxic.44.000.170 (v2)... | ecosystem: Environmental > Terrestrial >... | reverse complement strand
TGGGCGGAACGCAACAACGTCGTCTATGGCTCGTACCAGGAGCTGGCCGGGCATCCGCAAGTTTATGACATGCTCGCGCAGCACGTCGCAGAGGTGAACCGCTCGTTGGCCGAGGAGCAGGCGATGGTGGGCGCGCAGATCCGGCGCTTTCTCATCCTGCACAAGGAGCTCGACGCCGACGACGGCGAGGTGACGCGCACGCAGAAGGTGCGGCGCAATTTCATCGCCGAGCGCTACGCAACTCTGATCGACGCGCTTTATAGTGGCGCGCCCGCGGCCGACATTTCGACCGAGGTAACGTTCGAGGACGGCCGCAAGGGCGTGCTGTCGGCGCGCGTGAAGATCCGCGACGCGGAAACAGTGCCGGCGGCGCCCGCGCTGGAGCGGGCTGCATGAGAGCGCCGGGCGGGCCCGAGATCGCCGCTGGCGACGTGCTGCTCGCGATCGATCAGGTCTCGCTCTCCTTCGGCGGCGTCAAGGCGGTCGCCGGCGTCTCCTTCGACATCCGCAAAGGCGAGATCCGCGCCATCATCGGCCCGAACGGCGCCGGCAAGACCTCCATGCTCAACGTCATCAACGGCTTCTATCAGCCGCAGCAGGGCCGCATCACGTTCAAGGGCAAGGTGCGCTCGCGCATGCGCCCCTACGATGCGGCGCGCGGCGGCATCGCGCGCACGTTTCAAAATGTCGCGCTGTTCAAAGGCATGACCGCGCTCGACAACATCATGGCCGGGCGTACCTTGAAGATGCGGCGCGGCTTCTTCTGGCAGCTGTTGCGGGTTGGTCCGGCGCTGGCGGAAGAAGTGGCGCATCGCCAGCGCGTCGAGGAGATCATCGACTTTCTCAAGATCCAGCACATCCGCAAGGTCCAGGTCGGGAGACTCCCCTATGGCTTGCAGAAGCGGGTCGAGCTCGCCCGCGCATTGGCGATGGAGCCCGATCTGCTTTTGCTCGACGAGCCGATGGCGGGAATGAATCTCGAGGAAAAAGAGGACATGTCGCGCTTCATCCTCGACGTGAACAATCACTACGGCACCACGATCGCGCTGATCGAGCACGACATGGGCGTGGTGATGGACTTGTCCGACCGGGTCATCGTGCTCGACCACGGAATCAAGATCGCCGACGGCAAGCCTGCCGAGGTTCAGGCGAACCAGGCGGTGATCGACGCTTACCTCGGCGTGAGTCATTGAGGGAATGATGACAAGCCTCTCCCGGCCTCACGCTGAGGAGCCCGCGAAGCGGGCGTCTCGAACCATGAGCGGGGTGCCCCGACCGCCCCCATTCTTCGAGATACTCGCCGCGCTCGCTCCTCGGAATGAGGGCGGGGAGCGGCCTGTGCCTGTGGAAAGCTAAGCATGCTGGGCCCCATCCTCGAAACGCTGATCGGCGGGTTGTTGACCGGCGTGCTCTATGCCCTGGTCGCGCTCGGCTTCGTGCTGATCTTCAAGGCGTCCGGTGTATTCAACTTCGCGCAGGGCGCGATGGTGCTGTTCGCGGCGCTGTCGCTTGCGCGCCTTGCCGAGTTCATGCCGTTTGTCCTGGCGCTCGCGCTTTCGATCCTGATCATGATCGCGCTCGCCTATGCCATCGAATTTCTGGTACTGCGCCACCTCGTCAACCAGGCCGGCATCATCCTGTTCATGGCGACGCTGGGCATCGCCTATTTCCTCGAAGGTTTCGGGCAGATGCTCTGGGGCAGCGACATCTACAGAATCGGTTTAGGACTGCCGACCGAGCCGATCTTTATTCTCGAGTCGATGTTCCCCGGCGGACTTTTGATCGATCCGATCGAGCTCGCCGCGGCGACGATCTGCGCCTTGATGGTGGCGGCGCTCGCGTTGTTCTTCCAGGTGACGCGGATGGGCCGGGCGCTGCGCGCGGTGGCCGACGATCACCAGGCCGCGCAATCCGTGGGCATTCCGCTCAACCAGATCTGGCTGATGGTATGGGCGGCGGCCGGGCTGGTCTCGCTGGTGGCCGGCATGATGTGGGGCGCCAAGCTCGGCGTGCAGTTTTCGCTTTCGCTGGTCGCACTCAAGGCGCTGCCGGTGCTCATCCTGGGGGGCTTCACCTCGATACCGGGCGCGATCGTCGGCGGGCTGATCGTCGGCGCCGGCGAGAAGCTCGCCGAGGTGCTGCTTGCCCCGGTGCTGATCAGCACGTTCGATCTTGCCGGCGGGGGCATCGAGAACTGGTTCGCGTACGTGCTGGCCCTGCTGTTCCTCCTGGTCCGTCCGCAAGGTCTCTTCGGCGAGCGCATCATCGAGCGGGTGTGAGCCGTGCTCTATCGCGAAGTCGGCCAGTTCAAGACCTCCTACGCCGCCGACGAGGCGATCTTTCCGGTCGCGCAGGACCGATGGTTCGTCATCCTTCTCGTCGCGTTTGGCTTTGTCGCCGTGCCGGCTTTCGCCGGCCAATATCTCTACACCGAGGTGCTGATCCCGGTTCTCATCCTGTCGATCGCGGCGATCGGGCTCAACATTCTCACCGGCTATTGCGGCCAGCTCTCACTCGGCTCAGGCGGGTTCATGGCGGTCGGCGCCTACGCCGCCTACAATCTCGCGCTGCGCCTGCCGCAGACCAACATCATTCTGGTCTTTCTGTTCGCGGGCCTCATGGCGATGCTGGTGGGCATCCTGTTCGGGTTGCCTTCGCTGCGCATCAAGGGTTTTTACCTCGCGGTTGCCACGCTTGCTTCGCAATTTTTCCTGGAGTGGGCGTTCGCGCGCGTCAAATGGTTCACCAATTACGCGCCGTCCGGCTCGGTCGCGGTTGGACGCATTGAGCTGTTCGGTATCCCGATCGACACGCCGGGGCGAACCTACATCTTCGTGCTTGCGGTCACCGTGGTGCTTGCGCTCGCCGCCAAGAACCTGGTGCGCAGCCGTATCGGGCGCATGTGGATGGCGATCCGCGATATGGATATTGCCGCCGAGATCATCGGCATCAGGCCGCTCAACGCCAAATTATCCGCGTTCGCGGTTTCCTCCTTCTATATCGGGGTGGCGGGCGCTTTGTGGGGCTTCCTGCGGCTCGGCTCGTGGGAGCCGCTCGCCTTCGACGTCAACCGGTCGTTCCAGGTGCTGTTCATGATCATTATCGGCGGGCTCGGCACCATCCTCGGCTCGTTTCTGGGCGCCGCGTTCATCGTTCTCGTTCCCATCGTGCTCAACCAGCTGCCCTCCTGGCTCGGGATCCCGCTCTCTACCGCCATGATTTCGCATATTGAATTCATGCTGTTCGGCGCCATGATCGTTCTATTCCTGATTGTCGAGCCAAACGGCCTCGCCCGCCTGTGGGCGATCGTTAAGGAGAAGCTGCGTTTGTGGCCGTTTCCATATTGAGGCCGCGACAATTCGCAGGCAGAATCAGCCCCAACACGCGGGTAAGGTCCCGCGGCAAATAACGAGCCGGCCGATCCGGCCGGCCTATCGCGATGGAGAAAGTCCCATGGGTGCGAAATTCGTCGCAGCCGTTGTGGCTGCGCTGACCGGTGCAGCGGCTTGGGCGGCGCCAGCGCTGGCGCAGAACGAGCAGTTCATCCCCCACCTGGTGTATCGGACCGGCGCCTACGCGCCGAACGGGATTCCGTTCGCGAACGGCGTCGCCGACTACTACAAGCTCGTCAACGAGCGGGACGGCGGCATCAACGGGGTCAAGATCGTCTTCGAAGAGTGCGACACCGGATATGCCACCGACCGCGGTGTCGAATGCTACGAGCGCCTGAAAGGCAAGGGTCCGACCGGCGCCGCCTACGTGCTTCCGTTGTCGACCGGCATCACCTTCGCGCTCACGGAAAAAGCGCCGATCGACAAGATTCCGATCATCTCGATGGGCTATGGCCGTTCGGAATCCCGCGACGGCTCGGTGTTCCAATGGAACTTCCCGCTGCTCGGCACTTACTGGACGGCGGCCGATATAATTCTGCAGCACATCGCCAAGAAAGAAGGCGGATTCGACAAGCTCAAGGGCAAGAAGATCGCGCTCGTCTATCACGACTCGCCCTACGGCAAGGAGCCGATCGCGTTGTTGCAGAGGCGCGCGCAGATGCACGGCTTCGAGACGATGTTTCTGCCGGTCACGCATCCCGGCGTTGAGCAGAAGGCGACCTGGCTGCAGGTGCGGCAGAATCGACCGGACTACGTGCTGCTCTGGGGCTGGGGTGTGATGAACTCCACCGCCATCAAGGAAGCGGCCGCCGTCGGCTATCCGCGCGAGAAGATGTACGGCGTGTGGTGGTCGGGCGCCGAGCCGGACGTGCGCCCGGCCGAGGCCGGCTCCAAAGGCTACAACTCGGTCACCCTGCAGCACACGTCGGGCCGCTTCAAGCTGCACGAGGATCTCAAGAAATACGTCTTCGACAAGGGCCAGGGCACCGCCAAATGGGAAGAGACCGGCGAAATCCTCTACGTGCGCGGCCTGATCAACGCCATGCTCGGCGTCGAGGCGATCCAGACCGCGCAGGAGCGGTTCGGCAAGAAGCCGCTGACCGGCGAGCAGGTGCGCTGGGGCATCGAGAATCTCGATGTCACCGCCGATCGTCTCAAGCAGCTCGGCTTTGAAAATGAGATGCGGCCGATCAAGGTGTCCTGCGAAGACCACGAAGGCTCACGCAGCGGACGCATTCAGACCTGGGACGGCAAGGACTGGAAGATCACGTCCGACTGGTACACCAGCGACGACAGCGTGATCGCCCCCATGGTCAAGGAGGCGGCGGCGAGGTACGCCGCGGAAAAGAATCTTAAGCCGGGGTGCCTGGTCACCCATTGATGTCGGCTGAGCCCAATCGCAACGTGAACGAGGCGGCGGCAGCGCCGCCTCGTTCCGCGAGAGGCGCGCAGACGAGCGGCGTCGTGGCGGGTTCGGCGGCGGCGCCGATCCTGTCGGTCAACAATATCGAGGTGGTCTACGACCACGTCATCCTCGTCCTCAAGGGCGTCTCGCTCCAGGTTCCCAAAGGCGAGATCGTTGCACTGTTGGGCGCCAACGGTGCCGGCAAGTCGACCACGCTCAAGGCGATCTCGAACCTCCTGTTCGCCGAGCGTGGCGAAGTCACCAAAGGATCGATCGTGTTCGCCGGCGCCGAGGTGCATGCGCTGAGCCCGAACGAATTGGTACGGCGCGGTTGCATTCAGGTGATGGAAGGACGCCACTGCTTCGCCCATCTCTCGGTCGAGGAGAACCTGCTGACCGGCGCGTTCACCCGACGCGAGGGCCACGCCGCGGTCCGCCGCGATCTCGACCTCGTTTACTCCTACTTTCCGCGGCTCAAGGAGCGCCGCGGCGCGATCGCCGGCTACATTTCCGGCGGCGAGCAGCAGATGTGCGCGATCGGCCGCGCGCTGATGTCGCGCCCGCAAATGATCCTGCTCGACGAGCCGTCGATGGGGCTCGCGCCGCAGCTGGTCGAGGAGATTTTCGCGATCGTCGGCGATCTCAACGCCAAGGAAGGCGTCTCGTTCCTGCTCGCCGAGCAGAACACCCGCATGGCGCTCAAATATGCGCGCTACGGCTACGTGCTGGAGAACGGCCGTGTCGTGCTCGACGGCGCGGCGCGGGCGCTCGCCGACAACGAAGACGTCAAGGAATTCTATCTCGGCATCGCCGAGGGCCGGCGCAAATCGTTTCGCGAAGGCAAACATTATCGGCGGCGCAAGCGCTGGCTGGCGTGAATACCGGCTTGCCGCGAGCAAGCCACGTCATGGCCGGGCTTGTCCCGGCCATCCACGTCTTGCCTTGCTGATGTGCCGAAAGGAAGACGTGGATGCCCGGCACAAGGCCGGGCATGACGAGTCGGTGATTGCTGCATGCATCGGGAATACTACGACTCGCTGGAAACGCGCGATCCCGAAGAGCGCAGCCGCGAGCTTTTCGGCCGCTTGCCCGATCTCATTGCGCTCGCCCTGAGCGCGCCGGGATGGGCCAAGCAGCTTGCCGGAATCGATCCCAACGCGGTGACTGCGCCGGCACAACTCGCCAAGCTGCCGCTCCTGCGCAAGTCCCAATTGCTGGTGTGGCAGAAAGAGCTGCCGCCGTTCGGCGGGTTCAGCGTCGGCGCGCCGGGACGACTCGTCCGCTTGTTGATGTCGCCCGGGCCGATCTATGAGCCGCAAGGGGGCGGAGCGGACTTTTGGGGCGCTGCGCGCGCGCTGTTCGCGGCCGGGTTTCGCGCCGGCGATATCGTTCACAATTCTTTCTCGTACCACCTTACGCCGGGCGGCTTCATGATGGAATCGGGGGCGCATGCGTTGGGCTGCGCGGTCGTCCCGGCCGGCACTGGCAACACGGAACAGCAAATCGAGGCAATCGCCCATTTCAAGCCGAGCGGCTATCTCGGCACGCCGGATTTCCTGAAAGTGCTGCTCGACGAAGTCGCGAAATCGGGAAAGCAAGCCTCCTCGCTCAAGCGCGCGTTGGTGTCAGGCGCGGCGTTGCCGTCCTCTCTGCGCCGGGAATTGGCGGGACGCGGCGTCGATGTGCTGCAGTGCTATGCCACCGCCGATCTCGGCGTCGTCGCCTACGAGAGCGAGGGCGGCGAAGGCATGATCGTGAACGAGACGGTGCTCCTCGAGATCGTGCGCCCCGGCACCGGTGATCCGGTCGCGGCAGGCGAGGTGGGCGAGGTCGTCGTCACCTCTTTCAATGTGGATTATCCGCTGATCCGCTTCGCAACCGGCGATCTCTCGGCGGTGATGCCCGGCCGCTCGCCGTGCGGCCGCACCAATGTGCGGATCGCCGGCTGGCTCGGCCGTGCCGACCAGACCACCAAGGTCAAAGGCATGTTCGTGCATCCGGCGGAGGTGGCGCAGATCGGCAAGCGCCATCCCGAACTGGGCCGGCTGCGGCTCACGGTGACCCGCGCGGGCGAGCAGGACGCGATGACGCTGTTTGCCGAATGCAGGCAGCCCGCCGCCGGCTTGCAGGATGCGGTCGCGGCGACCCTGCAATCCGTGACCAAGCTGCGCGGCGCGGTGCACCTGGTGACGCCCGGCAGCCTCCCCAATGACGGCAAGGTCATCGTCGACGAGCGGCCGATCGGGTAGTGCCAATTCGCGCCGGTGTTATTGTGTGCAATTGTCGAGCCGCAGGCTCCGGACCCTCTCCCCTTGCGGGAGAGCCAGGTGAGGGGGCTTTTTGATAGGCACGCCCCACTCACCCGGAGGCTCGCTTCGCTCGCGTCCACCCTCTCCCGCAAGGGGAGAGGGTGTCGGAGCTTGCTGCTCAGGCGGAGTTCCTAACAGAGTGCGCGCTTAGCGCGCGTGCACCAACGTCCGGCATCGCCTATAAGGGCACGATGAACGAAGCCTCGCCCATAGCTGATGCGGCAACGACCTCGCCGGTCGCAGCCGAACCGGCACCGGCCAAGATCGGCGTCCTGTTAGTCAATCTCGGCACGCCCGATGCCGCCGATGCGGCGGCCGTGCGCCGCTATCTCAAGGAATTTCTCACCGATCGCCGGGTCATCGAGGACCAGGGGCCGTTGTGGACCATGATTCTCAACAGCGCGATCCTGCCGTTTCGGCCGCGGCGCAAGGCGCGCGATTACGCCAGGATCTGGAATCGAGACAAGAACGAATCGCCGCTCAAGACGATCACCCGCTCCCAGGCGCAAAAGCTGCGCGCCAGCCTCGAGCCGCTCGGCCAGCAAATCCTGGTCGACTGGGCGATGCGCTACGGCAGTCCGTCGATTGCATCGAAGTTCAGCCGGCTCAGCGCGCGCGGCTGCGAGCGCATCCTGATCGTGCCGCTCTATCCGCAATACTGCGCGGCGACCACCGCGACGGTTGTCGACGAAGTCTTCCGCGTGCTTTTCGGCATGCGCCACCAACCCGCCGTGCGCATTGCGCCGCCCTATTACGACGACCGGGTCTATATCGAGGCGCTGGCATCCTCGATCGGCGCGGCGCTCTCGCGCCTGGACTTCGAGCCGGAGATCATTCTCGCCTCCTTCCACGGCGTGCCCAAGTCGTATGTCGAGAAGGGCGATCCGTATTACGCCCATTGCCTCGAGACCGTGCGGCTCTTGCGGGAGGCGCTCAAGCTCGACGAGGCGCGGCTGATGATGACGTTTCAGTCGCGCTTCGGCCGCGAACAATGGCTCGAGCCCGCGACCGATCGGACCGTGCGCCAGCTCGCCCGGCGTGGCGTCAAGAGCATCGCAGTGATCACGCCGGGCTTTTCCGCCGACTGTCTGGAGACACTGGAGGAGATCGCGATCGAGAACGCGCACGCGTTCAAGAAATACGGCGGCGACAATTTCGTGGCGATTCCCTGTCTCAACGACAGCCCGTCCGGCATGCTGGTGATCCGCCAGCTCGCGCTGCGCGAGCTGAAGGGATGGATTTGATCCGCACTCCGGTTGATCAAGTCGGGTGTCATTCCGGCCGAGCGAGCCTAAAGCGCGTTTACGCGCGTCTTCGACGCGCTATGGCGACCGAGAGCCGGAATCCAGTAACCACCGAATCGCCGTCGTTTGGGCAGTCGTGCAGACTGCACCGCCGGCATTTACTGGGTCCCGCTTTCGCGGGGACGACAGCCCGATTGTGACTGATCACGCCACGCCGGCGCGCAGGAGATCGTGGAAATGGATGATGCCGACCGGCTTGCCGGCGTCCGCCACGATCAGCGCCGTGATTTTCGACGAGTTGATGATTTCCAGCGCTTCGCTGGCGAGCTGGTCCGGCTGCACGGTTTTCGGTGAGCGGGTCATCACGTCCTCGACCCGCGCCTCGAGCAGATCCCGGCGCATATGACGGCGCAGGTCGCCGTCGGTGATGATGCCGATCAGGAAACCGCTTGCATCGACGATGCCCACGCATCCGAATCCCTTGCTCGACATTTCGACGACCGCGTCGGCCATGCGGGCGCCGGCCGCGATGCGCGGGACCGCTTCGCCCGCGTGCATGATGTCGCGCACGAATTTCAGCATCGCGCCAAGCCGCCCGCCCGGATGCAGCCGGCTGAAGTCGACCGCGGTGAAGCCGCGGCTCTCGAGCAGCGCGATCGCCAGCGCATCGCCGAGCGCGGCCTGCATCAGCGTCGAGGTGGTGGGAGCGAGATTGTGCGGGCATGCCTCGCGCGCCTGCGGCACGACCAGCGCCACGTCGGCCGCGTGTCCCAGCGTGCTGTCGGCGACCGCGGTAATCGCGATCAGCCCGATGCGGAACCGGCGCGAATAGTCGATCAGGTGTTTGAGCTCGACGGTCTCGCCCGACCATGACAGCGCCATGATGACGTCGTCGGGCGTGATCATGCCGAGGTCGCCGTGGCTCGCCTCGCTCGGATGTACGAAGAACGCGGGCGTACCCGTCGATGCGAAGCTCGCCGCAATCTTGCGCGCCACATGCCCGGATTTGCCCATGCCGGTGACGATCAGCCGCCCGCGCGCGCCGGAAATGAGTTCGACCGCCGCCGTGAAGCTCTTGCCGAGTCCGTCGTGAATAGCGGCTGCCAGCGTGGTGATGCCGCTCGCCTCGGTGGTCAGCGTGCGCACCGCCGAGGCGATCAGATCGCCCGCGCGCGCGTCGCTCGCCCGTTCACTGCTCAGCGGCTTCGACATGACCGTATGCTGCCCCAGGGCTGAGCGATCGAATAGCACGAAATCCGTTAGGAAACGACCTCAACCCAATCAGGAGGGACGTCATGGGCGGGCTTGGCCCGGCCATCCACGTCTTTGCCTGACCAAGAAAGACGTGGATGCCCGGCACAAGGCCGGGCATGACGGACCTCTTAGTCGGGTGATCACTTCTTCCCGAGCAGCTGCTCGAGCTCGGCCCGCACGGCCGGCGCGATGTCCTCGCGGGCGAGCGCATAGGCGATATTGGCCGCGATAAATCCCACCTTGGCACCGCAATCGAAAGCGCGCCCCTTAAATTGCAGCCCGTAGAACGGCTGCGTTCGGGAAAGCTCGATCATCGCATCGGTCAGTTGGATCTCGCCGCCCGCCCCGCGCTTCTCGGCCGCGAGAATGTCGAAGATCTCCGGCTGCAGAATGTAGCGGCCGGTGATGATGAGGTTCGACGGCGCCTTTTCCGCCGTCGGTTTTTCCACCATTCCGTTGATGGAAAACAGCTTGCCGCGCTGCGCGCCGACGCCGACCACCCCGTACAAATGAATGCGCTCGCGCGGCATTTCCTCGACCGCAATGATGTTCGCGCGCTCGACATCGCGCGCCGCCTCGATCATCTGGGCGAGGCAGCCGGGATTGTGCTGCACCAGCACGTCCGGCAATAGCAGCGCGAACGGCTCGTTGCCCACCAGTTCGCGCGCGCACCACACGGCGTGACCGAGGCCGAGCGGCAGTTGCTGGCGGGTGAAGCTGGCGGTGCCCGGACCGGGCAGATCGCGCGCCAATTCCTCGAGGTCCTTATGCCGCTGGCGCTCGATCAGCGTGTGCTCGAGCTCGAACTGCCGGTCGAAGTGGTCCTCGATCACGCCCTTGTTGCGGCCGGTGACGAAGATGAAGTGCTGGATGCCGGCATCGCGCGCCTCGTCGACGACGTGCTGGATCAGCGGCCGGTCGAGCACCGGCAGCATCTCTTTGGGCATGGCCTTGGTCGCCGGCAGGAACCGGGTGCCCAGCCCGGCCACGGGGAAAACAGCCTTACGAACAGGTTTCATCAATTGGGCTAGTGTCCCGATTCCGAAGTTCGCAAACCCTTGCGGCACCCTCTGATGCGAACTTCGGAATCAAAGGGACACTAGCAACGTCATGATTCTAGTGCCGCTTTTGAACCCGAAGTTCGCAAACACCTTGCCGCCCGATCGTGCGAACTTCGGGTTCGCGGCACTAGAAGCTGCCGGCGCAACCGATCGCGTCGAATCGTCTCGGTATTGCCGAAGTTTGAATGTGTAACGTCCTGCGGCTCGCGGCCATCCGGCGCGGCAACCATATAGATGAACGATAACGGGCGATGCAACAAATCGCTCTGAGATGAGCCGCCATGGCGCGATTAAGGTCGCCGGTTCCACTTTTTGCCGCGGCTGTTTTGTCGGTAGCCGTACTCGCCGGGCCGGTTCGCGGCCAGGGATTCGATCTTCGTTCGCTCTTCAACCTGCCAGGCCCGGGTTCCGGCCCCGCTAGTCCGCCTTCCGACGCATCGGGCGCCCCGGAATGGAGCGGCGAATCTGGGGCGTCGGGCCACCCGCTGATGACCGCTGACGCCATTCGCGCCGCGGCGGCCAATTTCCGCGCCTGCCTCGAAGCGCTGCGGCCGCAGGCGCAACGCCGCGGCGTGAGCCGCGCGGTGTTCGACGCGCAAACCGCCGATCTCACACCCGACCTGCGGATCATGGATCTGCTCGACGTGCAGCCGGAGTTCACCAAATCGATCTGGGATTATCTCGACATTCTCGTCAACGAGGACCGCATCCAGAATGGCCGCGCGATTCTCGCGCGCTATCGCAGCATCTTCGATGCGGTCGAAAAGGCCTACGGCGTCGATCGCTATGTCATTGCCGCCATCTGGGGCATCGAATCGAACTACGGAACGCAGATCGGCGACCGCTCGGTGATCCGCTCCACGGCGACGCTTGCCTGCATCGGCCGCCGGCGCGATTTCTTCCGTGAGGAATTTCTCTCCGCGCTGGAAATCCTCGCGCGCGGCGACGTGCGCGCCGATCATCTCAGGGGATCGTGGGCGGGTGCGTTCGGCCCGACCCAGTTCATGCCCACCGCGTTCAAGCGCTACGCGGTCGATTTCGACCGCGACGGCCGGCGCGACGTGGTCGACTCGGTGCCCGATGTGATCGCCTCGACCGCCAACAATCTCAAGCTCGACGGCTGGGTGAGCGGTCAGACCTGGGGCTACGAGGTCGTGCTGCCGCCGGATTTCAATTTCCTGCTCGCGGATCGCGCGCGCATGCTGACCATACGCGAATGGGAACGCGCCGGCATTCGCCGCGCCGGCGGCAAGCCGTTTCCGCGCGCCGACGATCGCGCGTTTCTGCTGGCGCCCGCGGGTGCGCGGGGGCCGGCGTTCCTGATGCTGCAGAATTTCCGCGTGATCATGAAATACAATCCGGCCGAAGCTTATGCGCTCGCGATCGGCTATCTCGCCGACCGGCTGCGCGGCGGCGCGCCGTTGGTGCAGGCCTGGCCCCGGCATGAGCGCGTGCTCACGCGCGCGGAACGCTACGAGCTGCAGGAGCATCTCGCGCGGCGCGGCTTCGACGTGGGGGAACCGGATGGCCGCCTCGGCGGCAAGACCCGCAATGCGCTACGCGAGTTCCAAGCCGCGGTCGGGGAGGCGCCGGACGGCTTCGCCTCGGCCAGCATCCTGGAGCGCCTGCGCGCGGGGAACTGAGCGTGACGCGCGCCGCAAACTCGGTGCGCTCCCTCCCCTGCTTGCTGGGGAGGGTTGGGGAGGGGGAACGAATGCACGGACTTCGGACTGCGGCGCCCCCTCCCTGTCCCTCCCCCAGCACCAGCGTGTTTACGCGCGTCTTCGACGCGCTATGCGGGGGAGGGGACGATGTGGCACTGCCCGCCGCCCTCTCACACGATAGGTTGTGGCGATCGCTGGCTCGCCTGAGCCTATCTTCAAGTTGACATTTTTGGCGTATGATTAGGCCCTGAAATTAGCGGCACGTCGCGGCGATCCACGATGGCACCACGATTACATCCCCGAGCGCTTGCGGCCGCGGCAGCGGCCTCCATCACGCTCGCGCTGCTGCTGCCGGCCCAGGCGCAGTTCTGGGGCGATTGGGGCGGTCGCCCGCAGCGGCAGCAGCGTTACGACAATCCGTGGGGCGGGGGCGGGGGCGGGTGGTTTTCCGGTCCGCGTTGGGGCTACGAGCGCGAGCGTGACGTCGACTATTCGCACGCGCCCGCGCCCGCGCAGAAGAAGCCCGACGCCACCACCACCATCTTGGTGCTGGGCGACGCCAACGGCGACTGGCTGGGCTACGGCCTGGAAGATGCGTTCTCGGAGAAGCCCGAGATCGCAATCGTACGCAAGCAGCGCACCGATTCCGGCCTTATCCGCTACGACCAGCGCCGCGACAGCACCGAGTGGCCGCAGGTCGCGCGCGAGATCATCGCGGCGGAGAAGCCGAAGTTCATCGTCATGATGATCGGCAACAACGACCGCCAGCAGATCCGGGAAAAAGCGCCGCCGGTCGCGCGACCGGGCACACAGAAGCCGGCAGCGCCTGCCACGTCGAGCACGCCGTCAGCCCCGCCGGCAGTGCCCGCCGATTCGGAGCAGCAACCGGAACACGCAGCCGAGCCGCCCGCCAACATGACGCCGGAGCAAGCGCGCCAGGCCGCCTACGGTCCTTGGGAGTTCCACACGGAGAAGTGGGAGCTCGCCTACATCAGGCGCGTCGATGCCACGATCGCCGCGCTCAAGAGCGCCGGCGTGCCGGTGTTGTGGATCGGCTTGCCGTCGCAGCGCGGTACCAAGGCGAGCGCCGATTCCGCGTACCTCAACGAGATCTATCGCAGCCGCGCCGAGAAGGCCGGCATCGCCTATGTCGACATTTGGGATGGATTCGTCGACGAGGCCGGCCGCTTCTCGCCGCAAGGTCCCGATTACGAAGGGCAGATTCGCCGGCTGCGCAGCGCCGATGGCGTCTATTACACCAAGTATGGCGCGCGCAAGGTGGCCCATTACGTCGAGCGCGAGATTCAGCGCATCATCACCAACCGTGGGATTCCAGTGGCGCTGCCGGTTCCGGTGGAGCAGGGGCCGCAGGCGCCGAATGCGAAGCCGGGCGGTCCCGCCCAGCGGCCGAACGCGGGACCGGTGTTGCCGCTGACCGCGACCAATGCCGGCAGCGACGAATTGCTCGGCAGCTCGCGTTCGCCGCGCACGCCGGCGACCGAGCCATCCGCCGGCCGGGTTCTCACCAGGGGCGAGCCGCTCGCGGCGCCGACCGGCCGCGCCGATGATTTCAGCTGGCCGCGCGGCACCGCTGCGACCGAGCCGCTCGGCAACGAGCCGGCCGAGGCGGCGGGCACGAGCACAAGCGCGGCCAAGGCTATCGCGACCGGCGGGCAGCGCGCCGGAGTGGATGAACCTCAGAACGGCCAGGCCGCAGCGGGCGAGCCGAAACGCCAGCGCCGCGCGCCGCGGTCGAATGCGCCGCGGCCGTTCTCGTTCCAGGGCATGTTCCGCTGGTAGCGGCGTTCGCGGCTTCCGAGCCACACCGTCATGGCCGGGCTTGTCCCGGCCATCCATGTCTTTACGACGTCAAGAAAGACGTGGATGCCCGGCCTCGTGCCGGGCATGACGAGTTGAGGATCACCCGCTGCTGTAAGCCTTGAACGACAGGAAGCCGCCAATCACCAGCAGCACGATGCCCGCAACGGTGATCAGCCCCGTGTTCTGACCGAACCCGGCCGCCATCTCTGCAAGCCGCGTCGGCAACAGTATTCGAATCAGCCCGCCGATAAGCGCGAGCCACCCCAGGATCGTCACCAGCGCCGGCCAGCCGCCGCTCCAGACATTGTGTACGCGCACGATCGCCAGCCCGGCGACGAACAGCAGCACGCCGGAGAGAAAGATCAGCGCGGGCTCGCGCGAAACTTGCTCCGCCAGTGCCGGAAAGGCGCCGAGGTTGAGCAGCATTCCGAGCGCAATCGCGGCGAGCGTGGGGCCGATCAGTCCGGCGATGGTTTTGGAGGTTGGCATGTTGGCCTCCTATCTTATTGCTTGGACGAAGCGGAGCGGTCTGTCCTTATCAGGCACTCAGCCGTTTCTGCATCGCAACGATCTCTTCTCCGGCCATTTTCTCACCTGGATCGTCCCAGGGCGCTTGCTCATATCCAAGTCGAGAATAGAACCCAACAGCATCGATAGCAGCATTGGTGACAACCCGGCTGCGGCCCGCCGTCGAAATGAATCGTTCGGCAACTGCGATCATCGCGCGGCCTATTCCGCGACGCTGAAAACGCGGCTCTATCGCGACCAATCGCAACACGGCCGTTTCGCAACCTAGAAAATCCACGCGCAAGGTGCCCAGTAGCTCGCCGCCCTGCCAGAAGCCCATGAAATGGTTGGCCGCCGATCGATCGTCGGGATGATGACGATCATAGCCACTTCGGCCACGCCCATTGAAGAGAACAGCGTCTCGCAGGTCGTGCATCGCTGCGAGTTCGAACAGATCTCGAGGGGGTCTTAGTTCGGCCAATCCAGCCCTCGTGTTGCGATTAGTGCGCGATCGGCAGCATGCTGTTGATCAGCGGCTCCCTAGCGCCGGTTCACCGGAGCATGCAGCGCCCGCACCCCAATGGAATGTCCATGACCACTCCAACAGAAATTCTGATTTGTACCAAGCAGGACTACAACCAAATACTCGATGACCTACATGAATTCTGGGGTGCGCGGGATATCCGTCACCTGCACCACCCGTTCCTGATTCACGAGTTTGGAAACTCGGCGTTCGTGATTCGCAGGGAAGCCCAGGTCGTCGCGTACTTGTTTGGTTTCATTTCGCAGACCGAGCCGGTGGGATACGTGCATGCGGTTGCCGTCCGAATGTCCGCGCGCCGGCAAGGCTTGGCGCACCGGCTTTTCCACCACTTCGTGCAGTTTGCTCAGCAGCGCGGTTGCAGGCATGTCAAGGCGATAACCACGCCGAAAAATTTGGACTCTATTGCATTCCATGAGAGCCTCGGCATGCAGCTGCTCGGCGAACCGAACATCGATGGAATCCCGATGATTCCCGACTATGCGGGACGCGGCGCGCCGCGCGTGGTTTTTTTGGAAGTCGATCTAACGCACAACGCCTTCACGTTCCGGCTTCACTCCGTCGCGCCACGAATGTCCCATTGGGCTGATGGAAGATCAGTTCGTCGACCGTGCCGTCCGGCCCGCGCCGAAACTCGACGCGGAATCCCGCCAACTCGACGATCGTGAAGGTGCCGCCCTGGTAGGGACGCAGCCGATAGGTCGGCTGATTCGAAGGTTTCGGCGTGAGCTCGCCATTGGCATCGAGCGCTACCACGTGGGTCGTCGCTCCATGGCTGAACGTGCCGGTGCAGGCTGCGCGGAAGCCTGCATCCATGCAGTCGCCGGCGGGAACGCGAGTGAACACGATGTCTTTGACCAGCAGTTCGAACGGGGCGGAGAGGCTCGCGATGTTGCCTTCGCGGTCGGTCGCAAACGAGATCGCGAGCCGATCCGGCAGTAGGCGCCCCGCCGCCTCCGGCAGTTCGAACGTGTCGTAGTGCCGATGCGCGAGCGGCGCGGAAAGGCCGCGATATGCCCAGTGCAGGCCGTCGCCCGCCTGGGTAATGACGATGCGGCCGTAACCGGGATGCTCGTATTCACCGGCATACTCGCCGAGATCATGGCTCGGCCGCGTGCCTGCCCGGTGCAGCGTTTTTCGCGCCTGCCGATCGATATCCAACTGCGCCACGGCCTTGCCGCGTCGCTCGCGAAAGAGCTCGAGCCACGGTACCGGTTCCTTGCCGCAAACCCGGTCGAACACGAAGTTGGTCACAATATCCGTGACCGGGCTTGGATCGCGATTGGTGAACACGGCGACGCCGATGCCGCGCTCCGGCAGCATGCTCATCAGCGTGCCCCAGCCGAGCCAGCCGCCGCCGTGCGCGACGGCGCGCTCGCCGCGGTAGCTGTAGACGCTGTGGCCGAGGCCGTAATGCACGTCGCCGACCTCGGCGAACTCGGAAGTCGCGACATGCACGCGCGGCTTCTGCATTTCCCGGATCAGGGCGGGCGACAGCAACCGCTGCCCGTTAAATTCGCCCTTGTCGAGATGAAAGCGGAGCCAGTTCGCGATGCCGGCAATGGAAGCATTGATCGCGCCTGCGGGCTTGGTGCTGATCGGCCAGAGTTGCGTGCGCTGGCGCGTATCGCCATCCATCGCATAAGCCGCCGCCGCGTCGGGGGCTTGCGCCAGAGCCTCGGCCGTAAAGCTGACTGTCATGTCCAGTTTGTCGGTGAGGCGCGCGCGGGTGAATTCCTCCCAGCTCAGGCCGCTGATGCGCTCTGCCACCATGCCCGCCGCCAGGTAGCCGAGATTCTGGTATTGGAACGCGTTGCGGATGTCCTCGCTCGGCTCGAGGTGGCGCAGCGCCGCCAGCATCTGCGCGGCGGAAAAGTCGCCCGGCATATGGATCCAATCATGGCGCGGCAAACCCCAATGGTGGCACAGCAGGTCGCGCACGCTGACCCGATCCGTCGCCACCGGATCATGCAGGCGAAATTCCGGAAGGTAGTCGCGGACCGGCTTGCTCCAGTCCAACCGCCGCTCGTCCACCAAGAGAGCCAACCCCGTGGCCGTGAAGGTTTTCGTGATCGAGCAGATCATGAACTGGGTGTCGGTGGTTGCCGGCAAACCGGCTTCGACGTCGCGCTGGCCGAATGCCTTGAGCAACGCCACCTCGCCGTTCTGCACGACCGCGATGGCCAGGCCGGGAATCTTCCACGTGCCCATCGCCTCGGCGATGAGGGCTTCGAGTTCAGGAATGAAGGCGGCAAGCGGCACGCTATTCGCGGCGGATTGGTCGGCCATGGAGGGATTCCTCGACTGGAGCGGCAATATCTTTACGATTGCGAAGGCACTGCGCACATGAGCACGGGATTCTGTACGTTCTGAAGCAGGCCATGGATTACGACAAGACGGACATGGCGGCCGCGTAAGATGCGGGCCGGAGCTACGCGCCGGCCGCGCTCGCGCAGTGGCTTGACGTTATTCACTGACAGCCGATATGCGCGCCAACCGCTCCGCGGTCGGTGATCGGCTAACCCGCCGGCACCGAAGACAGCCACCATCCGTCGCCGATCAGAACCGCGCTGGCGTCGGGTTCGTCATCGCGAACGAGCGAGCGCGCCTTCCAAAGCTCTCCGGAATGGAATGCCGCAGTGACGTGCGCTGCTTCGCCAGCGTCCCACGCGCCCCGGCACGGAATGAATCCGCAATAGCCGAGCACCTTCGCGGTGAACGAACCGTTGCGCCGCGTAATCAGCAGGCTGACACCGGCGCCCTGGGAGCCGGTCAGCGGAAGCAACAGCTTGCCGCCCTCGCGCAACGCGTCGAGCCAACCGGCGGCGGGCCGCGACGCACCGGCATTGACATAAATCGCGTCGCAGCGGGGCAGGTCGTTCCCGACGCCCGACGCGGCGCGCACCTCCACATTGTCCCAAGGCTTCAGGTTTGCTGCGGCGCGCCGCGCCAGCTCCGGCTCTATCTCATAGGCAATGACTTTGCCGGACGGCCCCACCAGCAACGCGAGAATCGCCGTGTAGTATCCGGTTCCGCAGCCGATATGCAGCACGGTATTTCCGCGCGCCGGAGCCAGCGCGCCGAGCAATTGCCCGTGCAGGCATGGCTCGCCGTTGTTAATGTGCTTGCCCCGGTCGAGCGCAAACAGCACGTTTTGATAAACGTGGATCGGATCATCGCTTGGCGTCGGCACCTGGCCGCCGATGGGCGATACCGCGAGCCAGGGTCCTGGCCCTAAGAAATATTCGCGCGGCACCAGCTCGAACGCGCGTTCCAGGTCGTCGCGCAGCGCGCCGCCGCCGGCAGCCGCGAGCTTGGCGTAGAACTCGCGGCAGGCAGCCAGACGATCGTGCTTTTTCTGCTTCATTCGGACATTTCTAGCGCGTAGCCCGGATGGAGCCCCGCGCAGCGGGCAAAATCCGGGGCAGTTGTGCTGCAAGGCGAGATCGATCCCGGATGTCGCTTTGCTCCATCCGGGGTACGAGCCGGCGGGAGGATACGCGCGGAACTTCAGCCGTATTGATTTGCATCAGCACCCGTCGCGCGTGTGATGTGTATGAGGATGGCGGCCGCGCTTTGTTCGGGACTTAATCTCGTCACGTCGAGCGTCAAGGTGGTCGGTGTCTTTGGGTCGAGCACGACGTGGCGTCGGCTTTTGTTGATCGCGTCGGCGGGATCGATGCATTTGAACTGGCCGACGCGTTCGGGCAATTGGATGCGGCGTACCAATTCGGCCTCTTCGCACAACAGGCGCACCGGGATGAAGCTCGCGCCGCGCCGCGCCGCCGCCTCGCGAACGCGGTGAAATATCGCCTCGTCGATGGGGTCTCCCTCCACGAGTTCCTGGGTCAGGATGAAGTTCGTCTCCGGCTTTACCAGGGTTGCGATCGTTTCGAGCACCGCGTCGCGTACTTTGGCAACCTGGCTCCAAACGGCATCCGGCAGGGGCGTCATGCCATCCGCGTCGATGAGGCCGAAAATGGGATTATTGATCCAGTGATTGTCGACCACTTTGGCGCCAATCCGGCGGGCAAGGGCGCGTGCGATTGTGAGTTTGCCGGTGCCGGCGAAACCCACGAGGTAGACCACGAGATTGCTCACTGAAGAATGGGTCGCCATTGAGCGCCGCAAGAATAGTCTTAGTTGGCCATGTTGGCACGAATTTCCGTGTTGCTCATCAGCTTGGCGATCTTGCCCTGCAAATAGCGAAGCGTGATCGCGTGGTGCTCCGCCTCGTAGGAGCCGACGCATTCGCGCGCCAGCACGACGGGCAAATCGCGCTGGTAGGCGTCGATCGCGGTCATGCGCACGCAGGAATGGGTGTTGATTCCCGCAATGATGATTGGGTCGGGCTTTAGCTCGTGCAGCATCCGGTCGAGATCGGTCCCGAAGAACGCGCTGTATCGTTTCTTCACCAGTACGATGTCGGACGCAGCAACCTGCAGCTCCGGGACAATCTGGCAGCCCGGCGTACCTTTGATCGTAACCCGAGTGTTGTTGGCGCGCATCTCGGGAAACGCATCGCTCAAGTCGGGCTCGAATTCCTGACGGACCCAGATGATGGGATTGCCGCGGCTGCGCATCATCGCGACAAGCTCGTTCGTGGATTGAACGAGCGTTTCACGTGCGTGAGCCGGCCAGCGGTCGAGAAAATCGCGCAACATATCGACCACGATCAGCACCGGCCGTTGCATGCCGCGAAGCGTAACGGAACCGCGCAAGAGCACAAAGCGCGTAGCCCGGATGGAGCCCGCGCAGCGGGCGAAATCCGGGGCAAGTCGCGCCGTACGGTGAGGCGGGCCCCGGATTTCATCCGGGCTACACGTCGCCCCCGTAAACACGATTCACGCCATTACTGGGTCAAGCGTTTTTTCGACTACGAACCTAAATAATTCTCTTGACTACGAAATGCGCTTATGCTACAGATCGCATCGTCCTCGCTCATCGAAGGGGCGTCTCCGGAGGCGATCCTGAAGGCGGAGCGGGGATGGCGCCCTCGGCAAGCGGCTCGGCCGCCCCGCAGGAGGCCGGTGTCCGACGCCCGGAGGTTACGACCGGGTGCGCAAGGAGCGCTAGGTTTTGTCCCGTAGCAGTAGCGGGGGACAAATAGGAAGTGCGGACACTTGCAAGCCTAAACCGCCGCAGGCGGAGCGCCAGGTTGGAGCGCCGTGAGGCGAGCGCAGCCGGACCGGGATCCGGTGCGCGCCGCGCCTCGTAAGCGTGGACTATCGCGCCTCGCAGGCGCGACCTGAAATACGCGCCTCACGGCGCTCCGCCCGCCCCTTCATCAGGGCGGGCAGAAGGAAGGATGAGAAGCGCGGCACGCGGGTCGCGCAAGGGAAAGGAGTTGGGTGAATGACGGTTTGAAAGAGTTGAGGGAATAACAAAGCAAACGAGACTGTCGTCCCGGCCGAGCGAAGCGCAGCGGAGCGAGAGCCGGGACCCATGACCACAGGGCGCGCCGTTCCGCGCAGTTGAGAGGCCTGTGGTCCTGGGTCCCTGCTTGCGCGGGGACGACAGGAGAGACATTTGGCTGTTTGAAATCGTGAGTGGAATCCTAATACCCCGCGGCGAGCGCGCCGCGGGTGCGATTGTCGGCCGCGCCGATGAAGCCGTCGGCGGTGACCAGGATCGAGTTGGCCGAGGTGCGCGGCGGTCCCTGCGCCACGCGATGGCCGCGACCTTCCAGCGCGGCGATGAGCTCGGGCGACAAGCCGCGCTCCACGGCCACCACGTCGGGCGACCACTGGTGATGCACGCGCGGCGCGGCGACCGCGTCCGCGATCGAAAGCTTGCGGTCGATCACGTTGACGATGATCTGCAGCACCGCGGTGATGATGCGGCTGCCGCCGGGCGAGCCGACAACCAGAAGCGGCTTGCCGCCGTCAAGCACGATGGTCGGCGTCATCGAGGAAAGCGGGCGCTTGCCCGGCCCCGGCGCGTTGGCTTCGCCGCCGACGAGACCATAGAAATTAGGCGCGCCCGGCTTGGCGGCAAAATCGTCGAGCTCGTTGTTGAGCAGCACGCCGGTGCCTTCCGCGACCAGGCCCACGCCGTAGCTGAAATTGAGCGTGTACGTGTTCGCCACCGCGTTGCCGAACGCATCGACCACGGAGAAATGCGTGGTGTTGTCGCCTTCGCGCGTCGGCGCGGTGATCGAGCCGAAACTTTCCGCCGGCGCCGCACGCTCCAGGTTTATGCGCGCGCGCATGTCTGCGGCAAACTGCTTCGACGTGAGATAGTCGGGAGGCGTCACGCTCGCGGGATCGCCCAAAAATTTGGCGCGGTCGAAATAAGCGCGCTTCATCGCCTCGATCGTGAGATGAAGCCGCGTCGCCGCGTCAAGCTCGCCGAGCGGATAGCCCTCGAGGATGTTGAGCATCTCGATCAAGGCGACGCCGCCCGAGGAAGACGGCGGCATGGAAACAAGGCGATAGCCGCGGTAGCTGCCGACTTCCGGCGCGCGCTCGATCGGCTGGTAGCGCGCAAGATCGTCGCGCGTCATGACGCCGCCGGCGGCCTGAACCGCCGCCGCCAATCGCTCCGCGGTCTCGCCCTGATAAAACGCGCGCGGACCCTCGCGCGCGATGGCGGCAAGCGTGTCGGCGAGGTCGCGCTGCACCAACATGTCGCCGGGCGAAAGCGCGCTGCCATCGGCTTTGAGAAAAATCTTGGCCGAGGCCGGCCAGCGCGCGAGCCGCGCCTGCGCGGCAGGCAGCGAATCCGCAATGTCGTCCTCGATCGGGATGCCGTCGCGCGCCAGCGCAATCGCCGGCGCGATAAGCTCGGCCAAAGTGAACTTGCCGGAGCCGTATTTCGCGTGCGCGAGCGCGAGCCCGGCGACCGTGCCGGGTACGCCGATTGCGAGTGCCGAGTCGCGCGATTTCTGCGGATCGGCGTCGCCTTTTTCATCGAGGAATGTTGCACGCGTGACGGCGGCCGGCGCGGTCTCGCGGTAATCGATCGTGGTATCGACGTTGCCCGCGGCGAGATGGATCACCATGTAGCCGCCGCCGCCGAGATTGCCGGCACGCGGATAAGTGACCGCGAGGGCAAAGCCGGTGGCGGCCGCCGCATCGACCGCGTTGCCGCCCTTCTGCAGGATTTCGACACCGATGCGGGCGGCGCGCGACTCCTGCGCCACCACCATTCCGCGCCGCGCGCTGACCGGCTCGATGGGCGCGCCGCTCGCAGGCGCGCCATCGGGCAGCGTTGCGCGCTGCGCGACGAGCGGCGCAACGAGCGCGAGCCACGCCGCGAGCGCCAGCAGGGTGCGGCGGGAAAGCCAGCTCATCGAAGGCTCCGGGAACTTCCACAGCGCGGCGCTACGACCGTCCGGATTCATCGAGGAACGCCTGCACCGCCTCCAACAGCATGCGGCGATTCTTCTCCATCATGATGTGGTGCGTCCCCTCGGGTAGCTGCACGTAGCGCTTGCCCGGCGCATTGACGAGCAGAGGAAACAAGGTCTGCGCCATATAGGCCGGCGTGTCGCGGTCCCATTCGGCGTGCACCAGCAAAGTCGGCACCGTGATCTTCGCGGGGTCGTAGTAAGGCTTGCCGGCCGCGAAAAACTCGTCGCCGTCCTGCTGCACGCCGTTGGGCGCGCGCAGCACCGGCGGATTCATCTTCGCGCCGACGAGATCGCTGGCGAAAGTCGCGTCCGCCCAGGCATCGAACCAGCCCGCGGGAATGAGCGTCGCCTTCTTCTCCTCGGCGACGCCGGTGAGCCAGCGTGTGTGCGCCTGCTCGCGCGTGACCATGCGGTAGGCGCCGAGCGGACCGGCCGGCCGGCTGAGTGACGGTGTGGTGCGAATCCAGGCCGGCGCATAGAGCACGAGCCGTTCGACCTGGCTCGCGTTCTGCGTCGTGTAGGTCGCCATCAGCGTGGTGCCCCAAGACCAGCCCATGAGATTGAGCCGCGGGATGCCGCGCCGCTTGAGGATTAAATCGACGACCGCGGAAATGTCCTTGACCGCGGTGGTGCCGCGCACGATTGGCGCATTGGCATCGGACTTATCATCCATTTCCTTCGGGCGCGTGGACTTGCCGTAGCCGCGCAGGTCGAGGAGATAGACGTCGTAGCCGCGCGCGGCGATGTACTCCATCCAGGAAAGCCCATCGAGCTTGAGATCGAACGAAGTGTGGGCGGGATAGGTCGCGCCGTGGACGAACAGCAACGTGCGCTCCGGCCGGAACGCATTCATGTCGGCGGGCCGCTTGTTGCGCACATAGATCTCGATTCCCGGCTCCGACGGCACCATCATCTCGTCCATGACGAGTTTTGGTGACTGCGCAGAGGCTGGCAGTGAAATCGTGAAGGCGATCATGGCGGCTAAAACAAGAACCCATCGCATGAGATTCTCCTGTTTGTCTGTCACCGCGCCTGTGCGTGATAGTTGCTGTTCGGTCGCATGTCGACCGCCGAGGTCAATCGGTTGGTCATGTTGTAAAAGGCGGCCACCGAGGCGATGTCCCAGATGTCGCGGTCGTTGAAGCCGGCGCGCCGGAGACGCTCGCGGTCCTCTTCCTCGACTTCCCACGGATTGGTGGTGAGCTTCACCGCGAAATCCAGCATCGCACGTTGGCGCTTGCTCAGCCGCGCGGCCCGGTAATTCATCACCATCATCTCGCCGAGCACGGGATCGCCGAGCTGGCGCACCGCGTTGCCGTGCGCCGCGAGGCAATAGAAGCAGTGGTTCTGCGATGAGACCGCAGTCGCGATCATTTCAATTTCCAGCTTGGAGAGATTGGCGGCGTTCTGCACCAGCTCGTGCCGATAATCGACAAACGCCTGCAGCTTGGCATTGTCGAACGCGAACGCCTTGAGCACGTTCGGCACGAAGCCGAGCTTTTCCTCGCATTTTTTGAAATACGCGGCCATCTTGCGCGACAGCTTTCCCGGCGCAAGGCGAAGCGCGGTAACATTGACGTCATCGGGATGCGCGAGCGCTTTCTTACCTGTTACGACCTGCGATTTCTTGGTCGGATCGGGTCGCTTTTTGGCGACGTTCTTCGTTGACTCGGGCACGGCTGCGGCCTCCTTGTCGTGAGTTCTCATGATCTTATCGTCTTTGCGGATGGCGCGGTATTCCCAAAGAATGACTATTTAATCCTCGACGCGATATTGGCGATGGGAAAGACTCTGGGCCGCTTGAGAACGCAATGACATCCTTAACGCGCGCCGAAGGAACCCCCGTAGCCGCGGCCGATTTGGCCGGCAACGATGAAGCGCGCGCCGAAGCGGCCCTGATCGCGGCCGCCGGCAACATCCTGCGCCAGGAAAATCGTGAGGTCCCCGCCGACTTCATCGCTGGATTGTTCGAACGCGCGGTGCCCGAGGACCTCATGCGCTACGCGGCGCGCGAGCTTGCCGAGCTGGCGGCCGATGCCTGGGCGCTCATCTCCGTGCGCAAGCGCGGCACAGCGAACATCCGATTCAATTCGCCGGAAGGGACCGGCAACCACCCGCGGCTCAAGACGGTTTCCGTGCTCGAGATCGTCAACGACGACATGCCGTTTCTTCTCGACTCCGTGCTCGGCGAGCTCAACGAGCGCGGCATCGAAGCGTTCCTCGTGCTGCACCCTGTATTCACGGTCAAGCGCGACGCGGCGGGCCGTTTGGTCGCGTTCAAAGGCACGCAGGCTGTCGACGGCGCGCTGCGGGAAAGCTTCATTCATCTTCATGTCAGCCGCATCGACAGCGAAAAGCAGCGTGCCGAAATCGTCGCCGCGTTGGAGCAGGTTTTGCGCGACGTGCGCGGCTGCGTTGCCGACTGGCGCGCGATGCTCGGGCGCGTGCGCGAAACCATTGCCGAGCTCAAGCGTCAGCCGCCGCCCTTGTCCGTGACGGAGATCGCCGAGGCCGTCGATTTCCTGCAGTGGCTGGTGGCAAACAATTTCACCTTTCTGGGCATTCGCGATTACGCGTTCACGGACGGCGGCAGATTGCTCGAGCCGGTGTTCGAGAGCGGACTCGGCGTTCTGCGCTCGCGCGACATGCCGGTAGTGCGCCGCTGGAACGAGCCCCTCGTCATCACGCCGGAAATCCGCGCGCTGCTGCGCGAGCCGAGCCTGCTCATCGTCACCAAGGCCGCGGTGCGCTCGCGCGTGCACCGGCGCGTCCACATGGATTACGTCGGTGTCAAGCGCTTCGACGCAAACGGCAAGCCGATCGGCGAGCTGCGCATCGTCGGCCTGTTCACCTCGACCGCCTATACCAGTTCGACCCGTGCGATCCCCTATCTGCGCGGTAAGGTCGACTATGTGTTGTCGCGCGCCGGCTTCGATCCGGATGGGCATTCCGGCAAGGCACTGGTCAACGTGCTCGAGACTTATCCGCGCGACGAGCTGTTCCAGATCGACCAGGACACGCTCTATCAGTTCGCCTTGGCGGTGCTGCAACTCGACGAGCGGCCGCGCGTGCGCGTATTGCCGCGCCGCGACCGCTTCGACCGTTTCGTCTCGGTGCTGGTGTATGTTCCGCGCGAGCGTTACGACAGCAAGGCGCGCGAGAAGATCGGCGATCATCTCGCGCGCGCCTACAACGGGCGGGTGAGCGCGTTTCGCCCATTCTTCCCGGAAGGGCCGCTCGTTCGCGTTCACTTCATCATCGGCCGCTTGGAAGGCGAGGCGCCCGATCCCGAGCGCACCAGCCTCGAACGCGCGGTCGAGGCGATCGTGCGCACCTGGACCGATACGCTCGCCGACGAGCTCGCCCGCGTCCACGAGGCGGCGCGCGCGCGTGCCCTGTTCCAGCGCTACCGCACGGCGTTCTCGCAAGGCTATTGCGAGATCTATTCGCCCGCCGCCGCGGTCGCGGACATCCGCGTCATCGAGAGCCTGTCGCCGAGCCGCCCGCTCGGCGTCGATTTTCACCGCCGCGATGAAGACCAGAGCAGCGCCGTCCGGCTGAAAGTCTGGAGCTGTGGACGGCCGATTCCGCTCTCCGAGCGCGTGCCGGTGCTCGAGAATATCGGTTTCAATGTAGTCGACGAGCGGACCTATCTCATCGCGCGCGGCGGAGAGGCAAGCTCCGAGGTCTGGTTTCACGACATGCTGCTTCAGCGCGCCGACGGGCGCGCGGTCGATCTCGACGCGGTGAAGCGCCGGCTCGGAACGGTGTTCCTGATGGTGATGCGCGGCGGTGCCGAAAACGACGGCTATAACGCGCTTGTCCTCGCCGCCGAGCTGATGTGGCGGGAAGTCGCCCTGATCCGCGCCCTCTCCCGCTTTCTCCGCCAGATCCGGGTCGCGTATTCGCAAGGCTACATGGCGTCCACGCTGGTGAAACACGCGGCGATTGCGGCCGACATCGTGCGGCTATTCCACACCCGCTTCGATCCGCGGCTCAATGTCTCGGCCGAGCAGCGCAAAGCGCGCGAAGCGGAGATCGCCACCGCGATCGAGACCGCGCTGCAAGGGGTGGAAAGCCTCGATGAGGATCGCATCCTGCGCCATTTCCTCAACGCCGTGCAGGCGGCAATCCGCACCAATTTTTATCAGATCGATGCGAATGGACAGCCCAAGCAGCTCATCGCCGTGAAGTTCGCAAGCGGTCAGCTCGAAGGCCTGCCGCTGCCGCGGCCGCTCTACGAGATTTTCGTGTATTCGCCACGTCTCGAGGGCGTGCACCTGCGCTGCGGCAAGGTCGCGCGCGGCGGCATTCGCTGGTCCGATCGCCCGCAGGATTTCCGCACCGAGATTCTCGGCCTGGTCAAGGCGCAGCAGGTCAAGAACGCGGTCATCGTACCGGTTGGTGCCAAAGGCGGCTTCGTGCCGAAGCAGTTGCCGCAAATCGGCTCGCCGCGCGAGGCGGTGCTGGAAGAGGGCACGGCTGCTTACAAGCTCTTCATCGCGACGCTGCTCGACGTCACGGACAACGTGAGCGAGCGCGGGGTGATTGCCCCGGAAAACGTGACGCGCCACGACGACGACGATCCCTACCTCGTGGTCGCGGCCGACAAAGGCACCGCCACGTTCTCCGATATCGCCAACGCGATTGCGGAGGAGCGCGGCTTCTGGCTCGGCGACGCGTTCGCCTCCGGCGGCTCGACCGGTTACGACCACAAGGCGATGGGCATCACCGCGCGCGGCGCTTGGGAATCGGTCAAGCGCCACTTTCGCGAGATGAACGTCGACATCGGCGCGACGCCGTTCACGGTTGCCGGCGTCGGCGACATGTCCGGCGATGTGTTCGGCAATGCCATGCTGCGGGAACGCACCATCCGCCTCGTCGCCGCATTCGATCATCGCGACATCTTCATCGATCCGGCGCCGGATCCGGCAACGAGCTTTGCCGAGCGCGAGCGCCTGTTTCACCTGCCGCGCTCGAGCTGGCGGGACTACGACCGAAACCTCATTTCCCGCGGCGGCGGCGTGTTCGCGCGCTCGCTCAAGGAAATCGCGCTCTCGCCGCAGGCGCAGGCGGTTCTCGGCTTGGGCAAAGCAAAGGCGACGCCGCAGGAGGTCATCAACGCCATTCTCAAGGCGCCGGTCGATCTTCTGTTCTTCGGCGGCATCGGCACGTTCGTGCGCGCGGCGTCGGAGAGCGACGAGGCAGTCGGCGACCGCGCCAACGACGCGATCCGGGTCACTGGGGCCGAGCTGCGCTGCAAGGTGATCGGCGAGGGCGCCAATCTCGGCATGACCCAGCGCGGGCGCATCGAGGCGGCGCTGCGCGGTGTGCGGCTCAACACCGACGCGATCGACAATTCCGCCGGCGTCAACACCTCCGATATCGAGGTCAATCTCAAGATCGCCCTGGCGCTGCCTGTGCGCGACGGACGCCTGTCACGCGATGCGCGCAACGCGCTGTTGGCCGACATGACGGAGGAGGTCGCGGCGCTGGTCCTGCGCAACAATTATCTGCAGAGCCTTGCGCTCTCGCTGGCGGAACGGCGCGGCCTCGAAGACCTCGGCTTCGAGCAACGCCTGATGCAGACCTTGGAAACCTCAGGCGAGCTCAACCGGGCCGTGGAATTTCTCCCGGACGAGACGGAAATCGGCGAGCGTCGGCGGCGCTCCCAGGCGCTGACCCGTCCGGAGCTTGCGGTGCTGATGGCTTACGCCAAGCTTTCGCTCAATCACGAGCTGCTCAAGTCGAACGTTCCGGACGATCCCTATCTCGCCCGTGAGCTCGGCCGCTATTTTCCGAGAGCGGTCGCGGAAAGCTTTCCCGATGCGCTGGAGCGGCACCGGCTGCGCCGCGCAATCATCGTTACCCAGCTCGCCAATTCGATGATCAACCGCGGCGGCCCGTCGCTCCTCGTGCGCATCGCCGATCAGACCGGCGCGGAAGCCGCGCGTATCGCCGCTGCCTTCGCCGCCGTGCGCGACAGTTACGACATGACCGCGCTCAATGGCGAGATCGACGCGCTCGACAACAAGATCTCCGGCGCACTGCAGCTCGAGCTCTATCAGGCGGTTCAGGATTTGCTGCTGGACCGGCTGGTTTGGTTCCTGCGCAACGTGGATGTGACGGGAGGGCTCGCCGCGATCGTCGCCCATTATCGCGAGGGCATCGCCGCGGTTGCGGCGGCGCTCGAGGTCGCATTGCCCAAGGCTGCGTCTGCCGCGTCCAGAACGCGCGCCGACGATCTGGGGAAGCAAGGCGTGCCGGAGCCTCTCGCGCGCCGCATCGCCATGTTGCCCGCGCTTGGCGCGGCGCCGGACATCGTCATGGTTGCCAACCGAACCGGTCGTGCGGTGGCCGAGGTCGCCGCCACGTATTTCGCCGTTGCCGCCTTCTTCCGTCTGGATCGCATCACCGCCGCGGCGCGCGGCATCGTCATCGCCGACTATTTCGATCGGCTGGCGCTCGACCGCGCGCTCGACTCGATCGGCGAGGCCGAGCGGCGGCTCACTGCCGTCATCGTCGGCAGCGGCATGGGCGGCGCAGCAGCCGTGGAGGCCTGGGTCGC